>Ga0116230_10000668_pt1 | contig 30601 bp, 24 predicted proteins | sample S1TSphfallax_3_FD_88678 | JGI IMG/M metagenome (GOLD analysis project Ga0116230, IMG submission 88678) | Host-associated microbial communities from peat moss isolated from Minnesota, USA - S1T2_Fd - Sphagnum fallax MG | ecosystem: Host-associated > Plants > Peat moss > Unclassified | place... | reverse complement strand
CCCGCGATCGGCCGAAAGCCGGTTTTCGGGTGCGCATCGGCGCTCATGTACTCGTGCCCTGCCGGCCGTAGTTGTCCTCGAAGCGCACGATGTCGTCTTCGCCGAGATAGGACCCGGACTGCACCTCGACGATGTGCAGGAACACCTTGCCGGGGTTCTCGATCCGGTGCGTTGAACCCACGGGAATATACGTGGACTGGTTCTCGGACAAGAGAAAGGTCTTCTCGTCGCAGGTGATCCGCGCCGTGCCTTCGACGACGATCCAGTGCTCGGCCCGATGATGATGCATTTGCAGGGACAGCACGCCGCCCGGCTTGACCGAGAGGCGCTTGACCTGAAACCGGTCGCCGAAGTCGATGCTGTCGTAGCTGCCCCAGGGCCGGAAGACCTCGCGGTGCAGCGAGGATTCGGGGCGGCCGGATTTTTTCAGTTTCGCGACCAGATCCTTGACGTCCTGCACCCGCTCCTTCGGAGCGACGAGCACGGCATCCTTGGTCTCGACGATGATGTGATCGTCCATGCCGACGGTCGCGACCAGCCGGCTGGTCGAATGCACGTAGCAATCGTGAGTATCGTGCACGAGTACATCGCCTTGCAGCACGTTGCCCTCCTCGTCGGCCGGCAGGGCATCGAACAGCGAGGACCAGGAGCCGACGTCGCTCCAGCCCGCATCGAGCGGCAGAACGACGGCGTCGCGGGTCTTTTCCATGACCGCGTAATCGATCGACTCGCTGCGGCATTTTTCGAATGCGGCCTTGTCGACCCGGACGAAATCCAAGTCGGTCTTGGCGGAGCGATAGGCAGATTCCACCGCCGCGAGGATGTCGGGCGCGAATGCCTGCAGTTCCGCGAGATAGCGTGCGGCCGTGAACACGAACATGCCGCTGTTCCAGTAGTAGTCACCGGACTCGACGAATTGGCGCGCGAGGTCCAGCGGCGGTTTTTCCGTGAATTGCGCGACCGGATAGACGGGCCCCGCACCCTCGCCCCGCCGAATGTAGCCGTAGCCGGTCTCCGGTGCATAGGCGACGATGCCGAAGGTGACGAGCTTGCCCGCCTGAGCCGCCGCGACCGCGACACCGGCGGCTTGCTGGAAACCGCGCGCATCACGGATCACGTGATCGGCGGGCGCCACGACGAGCATCGCATCGGCGGCAAGGTCCTGCGCTTTGAGCGCCGCGAGCGCCACCGCGGGCGCCGTGTTGCGACCCACGGGCTCGAGCAAAATCGCCGAGGCCGAACCTCCGAGCGCGCGCAATTGCTCGGCGACCGTGAAGCGATGCGCTTCGTTGCAGACGACGATCGGTGCCGTGGCGCCGGCGATGCCGGCGAGGCGCAGCGCCGTGTCCTGCAGCATGGTGTGCTTGCTCGTCAGGGCGAGCAATTGCTTCGGATACATCTCACGCGACAAGGGCCAGAGCCGTGTACCCGCGCCGCCCGAGAGAATCACCGGAATGAGTGTCGACACCAAATTCTCACTTGTTACGCTGACCGCGCCCGATCGCATAATAACTGAAGCCCGCGCGAGCCATCTGCGCGGGATCGTAGAGATTCCGCCCGTCGAAAATGACCGGCTGCCGGAGACTGGCCCTGAGGCCATCGAAGTCCGGACTGCGGAATTCCTGCCACTCGGTCACGATCGCGAGGGCGTCGGCACCGGTGAGCGCCTGCGCACTGCTGTTGCAGAGTGTCAAATCGGGCCGATCGCCATAGATGCGCCGGGTCTCCGGCATCGCCACCGGATCGTAGGCCCGTACGAACGCGCCCTCGGCCCAGAGGGCCTCGAGCAAGACCCGGCTCGGCGCGGCGCGCATGTCATCGGTGTTGGGCTTGAACGACAGTCCCCAGACCGCGATGGTCTTGCCGTGCAACACGCCGAAATGCTTCTGGATCTTGGCGAACAGCACTTGCTTTTGCCGAGCGTTGACGGTCTCGACGGCCTTGAGGATCACCGCGTCGTACCCGACTTCGGTCGCTGAGCGAGCCAGCGCCTGCACGTCCTTCGGAAAGCAAGAGCCCCCATAACCGACACCGGGGTAAATGAAGGAATAGCCAATCCGCGGATCCGAACCGATGCCGACGCGCACCGATTCGATGTCGGCACCGAACTCCTCGGCGAGATTCGCGAGCTCGTTCATGAAGCTGATCTTGGTCGCGAGCATCGCATTGGCCGCGTACTTGGTGAGTTCCGCCGAACGGATATCCATGACGATCATGCGGTCGCGATTGCGGGTGAACGGGTCATAGAGCGTCCGCATCCAATCGCTGGCCCGCGTGCTGTCCGTGCCGACGATGACTCGATCGGGCTTCATGAAATCGGCGAGCGCAGCACCTTCCTTGAGGAATTCCGGGTTCGAGACCGTGTCATATTCAACCGCGACGCCGCGCGCGGCCAGCGCTTCGGCGACGGTGCCCCGCACCTTGTCGGCCGTGCCCACGGGCACCGTGGACTTGGTGATCACGAGCTTGTACTCGCTCATGTGCGCGCCGATCGTGCGCGCGACCGCGAGCACGTAGCGCAGGTCGGCCGAACCGTCCTCGTCGGGCGGCGTACCGACGGCGATCAACTGGAACAGGCCGTGCGCCACTCCGGCCGCCGCATCGGTCGTGAACCGCAGGCGACCGGCCTCAGCATTACGTTTGATCACCGCGTCCAAACCGGGCTCGTGGATCGGCACCTCACCCGCATTGAGCCGCTCGATCTTGCCGGCGTCGATATCGACGCAAACGACGTGGTTGCCGGCGTCGGCCAGGCAGGCGCCGGTCACGAGGCCCACGTAGCCGGAGCCAAAGATCGTGATCTTCATGGGTAAGACCCTGATTTAAATACAAAAATGGCGCGAGACCTCAGGCCCAAGGCGAGGCGAGCAGCCTGCGCTCCCAGGCGAGCGAACTGGACACGATGGCCTCGAGGTTGTCGTAGCGGGGATGCCAGGCCAATTCCGCTCGAATTCGGTCGGCACGCGCGACCAAATACGGCGGATCGCCGGCGCGGCGCGCTTCCTCACGGATGACGAGGGGCTGACCCGCGACCGATTCCACCATCTGCAGCACTTCCCGGACCGAATAACCATGGCCATAGCCGACGTTGAGGGTCACGCTGGGGCCGCCGTCTCGCAAGTAAGCCAGCGCGTTCAAATGTGCGCTGGCGAGATCCACGACGTGCAAGTAATCGCGCACCCCGGTGCCGTCGGGCGTCGGGTAATCGCTGCCGAAGATCGACACGTGGGTGCGCTTGCCGACAACCGCCTCGCAGGCCACTTTGGTGAGCAGCGTCGCGCCCTTGGTCGCTTGGCCGATCTGGCCGGTCGGGTCGGATCCCGCGACGTTGAAATAGCGGAGCGCAACGTAGCGCAAAGGACTCGACGCCGCGACATCGCGCAGCATCCACTCGCTCATCAGTTTCGAGGTGCCGTAAGCGTTGATCGGCTGAGTCGGGGAGGTCTCGTCGGCATAGCCCTCGGCCGGCAGGCCATAGACCGCAGCGGTCGACGAAAAGACGAAATTCCTGACGCCGTTTTCCACGCAGGCTTGCAGCAAGGAGCGCGTCGCACAGGTGTTGTTGCGGTAGTACTTGAGGGGATCGGCGACCGACTCAGGCACGATCGTGTGGGCGGCGAAATGCATGACCGTTTCGACGCCGTGCTCAGCGAGCAGCCGGGATACCAGCGCGTGATCCCCGACGTCCCCGACGACGAGTTCGCCCGCGATCACGGCCTCGCGAAAGCCGCGACCCAGGTTATCCAGGACGACGACGCGCTCTGCGGCCGCCCCCAGTTGCTGTACCACATGGCTGCCGATATAGCCGGCGCCGCCGGTGACGAGAATCGCGGGTTTGGTCAACGGGTTTCCCTGAGCTTCAAACCCTTGATTTTACTATAGGCGCGCGTCCTCCGCATGGACTTTGAACCAGGCATAGGTCTGCGTAATCCCCTCACGCAGAGCGATTTTTGGCCGCCAACCGAGGTCGGTCAGCCGGGTGGTATCCAGCAATTTACGCGGTGTGCCGTCGGGTTTGCTGGGATCGAAGACGATCCGGCCCTTGAAGCCCACGACCTCGGCCACCAGCGTCGCAAGCTCAGCGATCGTGACGTCCTCGCCCCAGCCGATATTGACGATCGGCTCGGCATCGTAAGTCTCGAGCAAATAGAGGATCGCGTCGGCGAGATCGTCCACGTGCAGGAATTCGCGGCGCGGCGTGCCGGTCCCCCAGACCATGAAGTCCGCGTCACCGCGTAACTTCGCGTCATGCAAACGCCGCATCAGGGCCGGCAACACGTGCGAATTCTGCAGATCGAAATTGTCGCCCTGGCCGTACAAATTGGTCGGCATCAGGGAAATCGCATTGAAACCGAACTCGCGCCGGTAGGCCTGGCACATCTTGAGGCCCGCAATCTTGGCAACCGCATACCACTCGTTGGTCGGCTCCAAGGGGCCGGTCAGCAGGTAATCCTCCTTGATCGGCTGCGGCGCCAGTTTGGGATAAATGCAGCTGGAGCCGAGGAACACCAATTTGGATACCCCCGACCGATGCGCCGCATCGATGACGTTGTCCTGGATCAGTAAATTGTCCCGGATGAACAGCGCTGGACGGGTGTTGTTGGCATGGATGCCGCCGACGCGGGCGGCTGCGAGAATCACAGTGTCTGGCCGTTCCCGCTCGAAGAATTCGCCTACGGCTGCTTGCCGCGTCAGATCCAGTTCGTCGTGCGTGCGCAACAATAGGTTTCTTACGCCCCGCCGCTCTAGCGATCGGGTGATCGCCGCCCCCACGAGGCCGCGATGGCCGGCCACATAGATCCGCGAATTTGCGGTCAGCTCCATGGGTCTACTCGTGATGCTGATAAACGCGAAAGCCTTCTTTGGCCACCAGCGCATCCCGCTTGGCGATGTCCAAATCCGCCGCAACCATCTCGGCAACGAGCGCCGGAAAACCGACCTCGGCGGTCCAACCCAGTTTTTCCCGGGCCTTGGTGGCATCTCCCAACAGGGTCTCGACCTCCGTGGGGCGAAAATAGCGCGGATCGACCCGGACGACCGTACGCCCGGTACCCACGTCGACTCCTTGCTCCTCGATGCCGGTGCCCCGCCACTCGATTTTCATCTGCAGCAAGGCACCCGCTGCACTAACGAAGTCGCGAACCGAATGCTGTTTGCCGGTCGCAATCACGAAGTCCTCAGGCTCGGGCTGCTGCAGCATGAGCCATTGGGCCTTCACGTAGTCGCGTGCATGGCCCCAATCGCGCTTGGAATCGAGATTTCCGAGAAACAGGCACTCCTGCAGCCTAAGCTTGATTCTGGTCAGGGCACGCGTGATCTTGCGGGAAACAAAGGTCTCGCCGCGCAGCGGCGATTCGTGGTTGAACAGGATGCCATTGCAGGCGAACATCCCATAGGCTTCGCGGTAATTGACCGTGATCCAATAGGCATAGACCTTCGCGGCTCCATATGGCGACCGGGGATAGAACGGGGTGGTTTCCCGTTGCGGAACCTCCTGGACTTTGCCGAACATTTCGGAGGTCGAGGCCTGGTAAAACCGGGTTTTCTTTTCCAAGCCGAGGATGCGCAGCGCCTCGAGAACCCGCAAGGTGCCGATCGCGTCGGAATTCGCCGTGTATTCCGGCGTTTCGAACGACACACCCACATGGCTTTGCGCGGCGAGGTTGTAGATCTCGTCGGGCTGAACCTCTTGGATGATCCGTATCAGGTTAGTCGAGTCGGTCAAATCGCCGTAGTGAAGTTTCAATCGGACGTTTTTCTCGTGGGGATCCTGATACAGATGGTCGATACGGTCGGTGTTGAACGACGAGGCGCGTCGCTTGATACCGTGCACGCTATAGCCCTTTTCGAGCAGGAATTCGGCCAAGTAGGCTCCGTCTTGGCCTGTAATACCGGTAATTAACGCTGTTTTGGGCAAGATTCCTGCTCCGGATATTCAAGGGAACCATGGCGGCTCCCCCGCTGCACGGTCATGTAAATTCGATTATAGCCATACCGGAAAGCTCGCAGCGCAAGATGGCCGCTGACGCTATTCCGAGACAGTTGACCGATTCTCCGAAATGCGAATGCGAAGAATTCAAAAGAATCGCTACAAACTTTTACGTTCCCTTACAGCCATTAAAGATCGCGGCAGAGCAGCGGTCAACCAAAAATATGTTGAGCCGTTACGCTACAAGTGATTGTTTTTTAGCGCGGTATAAAAGCGGATAACGTATGGCGGATGTGTTTGGTTCTATATATGATGCAAAAAAATGGACTTGTTCGTCGGGTCCATCTGCATGCTCCCTTTGATGGTAGAACGCTCAAGGACGGAAATGATGCAAAAAGGCTACGCCAGCCTCTCGAAGAAACGCATTGACGACTACGAAAAGGGATCGGGCAGGCAGACCCCGGATTCTGTCAAAACGGCGCTCCACTTAGAATCGGCCAGGATCAGTAACCTGCATGTCGTTACCGTAGATCGGCGATGCAGTAATCGAGTACATATTCCGGAATTCTCCTCTGCGCTTTATGCGAATCACAGAGCCTACGCATTCAGCAAGCGGTGCTTCGATGTCTTAGGCGCCGTTACAGCGATCGTCGTGCTCTCGCCACTGATCATCGGAATCATCCTCTGCGGCTTTGGTTCACGGGGTCCGGCACTCTTCAAACATCGTCGGGTTGGGCAAGGAGGCAGGGTATTCAACTGTATAAAGTTTCGCACCATGGTTCCAAATGCCGACAAGGTGCTTCAGGATCTCCTCGATAGTGACAGAGAGATCAAGGAAGAATGGTTGCGGGATCACAAACTTCGAGATGATCCTCGTGTAACTCGACTGGGTCGGTTTCTGCGGCGGACAAGTCTCGATGAATTGCCCCAGCTTTGGAACGTCTTGCGCGGAGAGATGAGCCTGGTGGGCCCGCGGCCAGTCGTACCGGACGAGTTACGCCGTTACGGCAACAAGGTGGAAATCTTCCTGTCTGCGCGTCCCGGGATTACGGGGCTCTGGCAAATATCGGGCCGGAATGACACGGACTATCGGCGACGTGTTGCGCTGGATGTCTGCTACGTTCGTTCCCGCAGTGCTGTACTAGACATTTATATCCTGTTCAAAACATTGCCGGTGGTCTTCGCCCGCAGCGGCGCATACTAGAGCGGTCAGCGACTCAGTAACATTTCGACCCTTTACGACTCCTAAAGTGCTGAGCCGGACCAGTTAGTTTTACGACCGGCTACACCGAGTTCTCGCAAGACCAACGGAAGCAGCACTGCGCAGCCAGGCAGCCTTGAATTTTGCAAGGCACTCCGTTTCGATCACGACTATCCAGCCGAGTGATTACGAATTGGGCGCATCAGGACTGCTCGTATAATGCATAACCAGCCGTCAGCCAAGCGCGTTTTAACTGTCATTCCCTGTCTGAATGAGGAGGCCAATTTAGAAAGTCTGGTCCTCGAACTGGTAACCCAACGTACGTCTTTGCCCATGCATATTGTCATTGTCGACGGCGGCAGCAAGGACGGAACGCTGCGAGTAGCCACCGAACTGGCTGCCCGCTTCCCCAACGTAAGTGCAATCAAGAACCCACGAACTGTGCAAGCGGCGGCTGTGAATCGAGCGGTAGCGACTTTTGGAGCAGGAATGGAATATCTAATCCGAGTCGATGCGCACTCCGATTATCCCGAGAATTATTGTGAGACGTTGATCGAGGAGGCTGAATCGACTCGGGCGGCGGCTGTCGTGGTTGCCATGCGAACCGCCGGCCGCGGCTGGTTCCAACTCGCCGTCGCGGCGGCCCAAAACTCCAGACTCGGGAACGGCGGATCGGCACACCGAATGCTCGGAAAACACGGCGAATGGACCGAACACGGTCATCATGCGCTCATGCGTATCGACGCGTTCCTTGGAGTTGGCGGATACGACGAGAGCTTTCCGCACAATGAAGATGCCGAATTGGACGCACGCCTCGTCAAGGCCGGCAACAAGATATGGCTGACAGGGAAAACTTGGCTGACGTACTATCCCCGCTCCTCCCCGGTGTCGCTTTTTCGCCAGTACGTCAATTATGGTGCCGGCAGAGCCAAGACGCTCCTCAAACACCGGGCCAGACCGAAGATTCGGCAGCTTGCGCCATCGGCCATCCTGCCGTTCGCGTTGCTTGCGATCCTCTCTCCGCTTTCCTGGCCCCTTGCAGTACCGCTGGGGGTTTGGGCGTTTGGTTGCATCGCGTACGGTATTGGGATCGGCATCAAGAAACGCACAAGCAGTGCGATGGCTGCTGGGGTCCCGGCCATGATCATGCATCTGGCGTGGTCTATCGGCTTCTGGAAATCTCTTTTGCGCCGATTGCCGAGGCAAGACTGAGATGCGACTACCAACGTTGATTGAGATGGCGGTTTTCGGCTCGCAAGCCTATTCTCCCGCAAGGTCAAAACGCATCGAGTCAGCTGTATCTGCGCTGGCGGGAAGTCCGAATGATGGCTCTTTTTCCGTGTGAATCCGATGTCCCATGACATGGTTCACCTGCCGCACATGCGCCCGTTAGTTTCAGTCGTTACTGTGACGCGGAATTCCGTTCTGACGATTGCGGATGCGGTAGACAGCGTGCTGTCGCAGGACTATTCGCCTTTGGAATATGTAGTGGTCGATGGGGCTTCGACGGACGGAACCGTCGACGTCGTTCGCAATTTCGGCGCGCGCGTGACAAAATTTGTTTCCGAGAGAGATGATGGCATTTATTCGGCCATGAACAAGGGACTCGGGATGAGTTCCGGTTCCATGATTCTTTTCCTTAACGCCGACGACCGATTCGCCTGCAACGGTGCCATTGCCTCCCTGGTCGCTTGGCGACTGAAAAATGGGGACGCCAGCGCGACAATATGCTATTCGAACTTTATCAAGTACTACCCGACACTGAATAGGTCAATGGTGCTGATGGCGAACGAGTCGCTGCATAAAGGATTCACTTTATGCCATCAAGCCATGCTGGTTGACCGGAGTGCTTATGATCTGGTTGGAACCTTTGACCTCTCGTTCAAGTACGCGGCCGATCACGACTGGACCGCTCGGGCAAGACGTCGCGGAGTGCGGTTCCTAAAGGCGGAGATTGCGCCGACGGTCGTGTTTCGCCACGGTGGAGCCTCGAACAACAGCTATTGGACGAGCCGAATGGAGGCCGGCAGGGTAATCCTGCGAGAATACGGCCGACCTGCGTATGTCCGTTACCTCGCCAGGCAGTATTGGGTACGACTGTTGCGATCCTTGTCCACACGAATGGGCAGTTTGATCGGGCAGCGCGGCCTCGCCGGAATCCAAGCGCTTTATTTCCGGGTAGTTCGACGGTATCGACCCGAACAGCAAAGCGCTCGCTCAGATCATGCTCGTTAGCATCGCCCGCATATCGGCAATTCTGCTCTGGATGCCCGCGATCGGTCTGTCAATTCTTGGCGACAAGATGTTGTCTCCTTATGAACTGCTGATTCTCCTGCTGTTGCCTGTTATCGCACTCACGAGCCTCGAGCCGCGGAGACTTTTTTTTGGATTGGTTGCACTAACCATTTGCACAATCAGCTACAGCAACAGCATGAACCGCTCGGTATCGACGGTCTATTATTTCTATTATGTGTTGATAATAATTCCTCACATGCTGCTATTCATTCAGATACTGGAAGACGACGAAGCGGCCAGAGCTTTCATTGTCTCTTTCGTGAGGACGGGCGTATGGATGGGGCCGCTCGCGGTGCTTCAATTTCTTTCGCCATTTGAAATCTCGCTGATCAACAACAGCAACTATGCTCTTCAGACCGGCCTTCATCGGGCGCAATTGTTCGCGCCGGAGGCATCGATCCTTGCGGCATTGTATGTAGTCGCCATCTGCCTGACGATATTCAACACGTTCCGACATGTCGAACCGGGCTTGCGCGGAGATTCCTTGACGTATTCATCACTTCTGGCGGGTCTGGCGACTACAGTCTCGACCTCCGCATTGCTCGTTTTACCCCCGCTGCTACTCTTTATTTTTCGCATCTGCGGGGTATCGTGGAAAACACTGGTGAAGTTCCTGTTCATCGGCGGCATCCTGCTGGCAATTTTCTTCGTCGCGGAATATCAGGATCGCGTCGCCAGCGGCGATTCCACAAGCAGCGCTCTCTTGCGCTTCGCATCGATGCTGGCCGGCTTGCAGATTGTTCTGCAGCACTGGTTAACCGGCTTAGGCCTGGGAATGAACAAGACGGTTGGCGACGCGGTCAAACTGATCTACTTCGCATGGACCAAGGAAGTAGTGGACAAGCCCGGAATCGACAGCTTTCAGCTTTCGCTGATGGCGGAGACCGGTGTTTTTCCAGGAATCATCAGCATCGCGATACTAATCGTCTGCTACCGGGTGGTTAAGGATCGCCTTGGCAATCACTCGAATGTCGCGGTGATAACGGCAATGATGGCGATCTGCATCTGGTTCGTCTCGCTCTTGACATCCGGGTACAGAGGTCTGGCTCATTGCTGGCTTTGTTTTCCGGCCGGCTATGTCGTCTATATGAGGACAAGATCTCATCGGAAGGCGGCGTCCCGCGAGCACACGGTTCCCACAGCCAATGATGCTGTAGTTTGATGCAAGAGGAACAGGTATCGCATGAATATTAACGAGATTATGAGTCTGGACCTACTTCGACTGGCACTTCGTCGCTGGCACATTTTGCTTGCCGTGCTCTGTGTTTCATTGCTGCTCGCGGGCATTACCTACTCGGTTTTGCCCAGGAAGTATCTCGTGACGGCAACCGTCATCGGCACACGATATGAGAGCGATGTGACGCCCAGCAATCAATCCACGTCCTTCTCAGCAGCGGCATTGCTTGGCGGTACCACGAACGATCTTCCGACGATTACCGATTTTCGACTATATACACAATTGCTTACTTCCCCGGAACTGGGCGCGAGCATCATCGATGATCCGGTAATTCATCGTATCTACGCAAAGTCTTGGAAGACGGATCATTGGGGTCCACCCGACACGTTCTTACAGCGTGTAGAAAACTTTGTTTTGCCGTTGATCGGGCAGGACGCTTGGTCGCCGCCCGACGGGTTCGTAATTGCAAAATATCTTCAACGGCATGTCTCGGTAGCGGTCGGCAAGGATGCGAAGATATTGACGTTGAGCACTTGGAACGCAAATCCGGATCTCGGCAAGGACCTCATTCGTTTGCTGAATTCCCGCGCCGACCAAATGGTCAAGCTCATGGCCCAAAAGCGATTCCAGGCCAAGGTCGAATTTCTTGACAAGGCGATTTCCACCGCGACGGTGCAGGAAACGAGGACGGCGTTGGCATCCGCGCTTGCCCGCGCAGAGACCGACCAGATATATTCGTTTTCAAATCTGCCGTTCGCGGCAGAGCTACTCGCGCAACCGGCGACGCCGAACGAACCTCAGTTTCCCGATGGCGCTGTGACTTTTTCAGGATTTGCAGTGCTGGGGATCCTGGGCTTCTTTTTCTACCTAATAATCGTAAAACGGCGGGAATCGTCAGAAATCACGTCAACGGATTCCCGCGTAAAAAGGTCGATACTTGGCGAAACCACGATGGCCAACCCGGTCAAGGGCGGCAGCGTCAATACCTAGGTCAACATCTGTGACGCTATCATTTGCACGCGGTGGCAGACGCAGAGCCATCGACCGCCCTCGGCGTCTTTCGAAAGGACCGTGCATTGTTAAGCGTACTTAGTCGGTGGGCTTCGGCCAACAAAGCGCATGCCGCGACATTTGCAGGTTGGTTCCAGCAAGTGTGCACGATCGGCGGCGCAATCCTTACGATTCCGTTCGTGCTCGGATCACTTGGCAAGATCGACGCCGGGATTTGGTTCTCACTCCAGGGGTTGATCGCGATTTTTTCCCTGTCCGATTTTGGCTTCAGCATGGCCATAAGCAGACAGGTCGCGCATTCGTTCAAGTCCAGAGACGGCATAGAGTCCGCTCGGTCCGATTTGATCGACATCGGCTCCGGCTGGGAAGGCATCCGTGTAATTTACGCAGCCAGCCGGGCGATATTCATCAGGGTGACCGCAGTATCGATCGCCCTATTCGTAGTTTCCTATGAAGTCGTCATCCCGTGGACAAATCTCCTACCACAACGAAACCTGCAGACGACCCTCGTTTGGTACTTGCTGGCGGGATCATTTGCGCTGGTATTTCAAGCGAGGCTCAGCCAATCCTTTCTAGACGGTTTGGGCTACATGTATGTAGGGCGAATAGTCGCCGGAGTCTACCAGCTGACTTGCGGTGTTCTCACAGTGGTAGCAATGCGTATGCACCTCGGTTTGATAGGCTTGGCGACCGTGCTTCTGGCGGGCTCGGCCTTACAGTACATCGTCATGCATCGTTCACTCGATCAAGTCTGTGCAGGCAACTTGTCGGAGATTCCCAATGCTTCGCCCGCGCTGATCAAGAGGCTGTGGAAAGTCTCTATGCCGTTCGGTCTTGTCAATACTGGCGTTTATCTCGTCGGGGCAATGCAGGTTCCGCTATTAGGCGCGCTGATTGGACCGGCGGTCGTGGCCCCGATTTATATCGCGATACGAATCAGCCAGGCTCTTAATTCGACTGTATTACAGGTCATTACTGCCCAACTACCCTTCTTCACTCAACAATGCGCGCAGGGGCATTGGTCACGCGCGAGAACCAGGATGCGGGAAACCCTGATTTTCGGGTCGGCAATTCAAATCGTGATTGCCATGCTCATTTATTTTGTCTCCCCGACGGCTGTGAATACCTGGGTCGGCAACGGCAACTATATCTCCGGCGCCGTTTTGTTGGCTTTCTCCGCAAATTATTTGGTCTCCAGCGTCGCAGTGATTCCGGCGCAATTTGTACTCGCCAGCGGTCGAAATCCTTTTGCCGTGTCGACGCTGATACATGGCGCATTGACATTGGGTGGCATGACGATTTTGTGTCCGCAGATCGGCCTGCTCGGAGCGCCGCTGTCTGGCTTGGTTGCGATTTTATTGACGAACTTCTGGCAAAGCCCGCTTGAGGGATGGAAAACGTGGCGGCGCCTATCGAAGCTCATTGATGCGCACCCTTAGCGACCCACGATCCCTCCCGTTCAGAGCCCTGTCGTTGGCCCGTACGCGAAGCACTGACTGCTCCCGACGCAACCAGACAATGGCCCAAAAACCGCGGCCTATCCAGCTAGGTAACAGCTATAATCGGGAACGTCCTGCTAACTTGGTTTTCGATGAGCCATTCTTGGGTAGATTGCCGGCATTTCTGGCGGCGACTTGATGCATGCATAACTTGATGCATAAGGAGTACCGCCGTCTGCGCCCGCGAATGAACAGCGTATGTATGAGTTCATCGCCGAACGAGCGGAGCTTTACTGCGTAGCCCGACCAAACACTCCCTCAGCCTATAGCTCGTGCAGCCATGACTCTATGAATGTATCTGAATATTACGTTTACCAAGCGAAGGCGCGGGGTCTCAACTCCGTCCCGGACGTTTTGAAAATCGTCGCGGAGAATACCCTCCTGTACGATCAGATCGTGCTTCCGTGGTTGCCCGCGGATCGAAACTGCGACATTTACGAGGCCGGCTGTGGAACCGGCATCTTTCTACATTGGCTCAAGCTGCGCGGATTCGCCAATGCGCGCGGCACCGACTCGTCCGAAGCCCAGATCTCTTTGGCTGCTGCAGGTGGTGTGCGAGCGGAATTAGCGGACTCTTTGCTCGATTTGCAAAAATATCCGTCTGGATCCTTTGATTGTCTCGTCGCGTTGGACGTCTACGAACATTTACCGAAGGAGTCATTGCTCGACTTCATCTCGGACGCCTTACGCGTGTTGCGGCCCGGCGGACGGCTCATCATGCGAGGACCCAACGGAGACAGTCCCGTCGTTGGCCGCGCCCTATTCAACGACATCACGCACTATTGGGCACTCACGAGTACGGCATTCAACGCAATTCTGCAGATGGTTGGTTTTTCCCGCGTCGAATTCAAGGACGACACCCTGGCCGGAATACACCATCATCGCTGGCTAAAGGTACCATTGGCGTGGATTGCGCAGAGGCTGCTGCGAATTCTTCTCGGTCTTGCCACTCGTGAAAACATCCGTTGCTTGTCCGCTTCGATGTTTCTCTGCGCTTGGAAGTAGGACCTTGCTTTCTGCCGCTAAGAACAACTTTCTGATCAGGCTCGCGCAACTCCGATATCGGGATCTATGGTACCGGTCGCAAATCAAGCAAGTTCTCTCGATGTCGCGACGCGAGAAGGCGGCCAGGGGCATCCTGCGAACAGTGCGTCTGTTGTCGAATTTTCCCGGCCTGTGGCAGAGGACCATCGAGCAGACTCCGAAGGGTCAGTGTCAGTGGGGCGCCACGCTCTTCGTGGCGGATGGACCGGCCGACCACTACCTCATTTTGAATTCGCTCTTCAAGCAGGGCAACCCGGTGTACCCCGGATTGAAACTACCGGGTGCGGAGCGCGTGTGGGGGCTTCATATGGAACCGGAACAGTATGTCAGGCTGCTGCGCTACGATCAGCCCGAAGAGCACTCGCTCACTTCTCGCTTCTACACCAATTCGGAGTCGCTCCTGCGAACGGGCGGCATATACAGGCCGAGCCCTCCTTACGTGCATTTTCATGTCGGCAAGAGCTGGGACTATCTATCGGCCGCACATCCGAACGAAAAGAAGATCGCGCTCGGTATAATCGTATCGGACATCAATAATATCGAAGGGCACCAGACCCGACGAAGGTTCGTCGAAGCTCTCGCATCGTCCGACTTGGACTGCCTCATTTGGGGCCGCGGCAACAGCCTGCGACGATTTCGAAATTATCGTGGCTTTGCGTCCAGCAAATGGGAAGTACACACCCAATGTCGTCATTCTATCGTCATCGAAAATAGCACGTCGCCCTTATACTGGAGCGAGAAGGTTGCCGATACATTGCTTGCGTATTCGTTGCCCCTTTACCACGGGTGCCCGAACCTCGGCGCGTATGTTCCATCAGGCAGCTTCCTGCCGATCGACATCCAGGATCGGGGTTGCATTGATCGGATCCGAGACGTCGTAAGTGCGGACTCTTACGCCAATCATTTGCCGGCGATCGAAGCCGCCCGTAAACGGCTGCTTGGTCACGAGAACCTATATGCTTTCATCGACCGCGAATTGACCCAAACCGAGTGAGTGTCGCATGCTTGGGTCCACCCATTGTACGGCCCTCGAATTTGCCAAGGACATCTGTCTCACCTAACATTGGTGAAGATAGCCCTGAGGGACGCGGGAGGTAAGGGTGGCGACCGCTTTGGGTGGGTGGCGAGCAAAGTTTCGCGCAGGGCACTGATGTCAATGAACCTGGCGCCACGGATTTATTGGCCAGCGCTGAAATCTACTATTGAGCCAGCGGCGTGGCGGCGCGCAACTGTAGATTTTAGGTCACAGATAAGCTCGTGAGCTCTGCGCCGCTCGGTTCGCTGCCCATCGTGATTACAAGCGCCATCGCGGTTTCGGCCGGTCAGACCGTTGTCGTTGATCCGTCGGTCAGGCTCTCGCTGACACTCGACAGCGTTCGTCTCTGGCGTTTGACACCGCATGTCGCTAGCGTCGTCGTGTGCGATGGGTCAGGTTACGATTTGGCACCGGCGATTTCCGCAATGCCGATGCCCTCCCACGCGGCCCCTTTCGAGGTTCTCACTTTCGCGAACGACTCAGAAATGGTGCGCAAGAGGGGCAAAGGCTTTGGTGAAGGTGAAATCCTGAATTACGCCCTGACCCACAGCGAAACACTGCGGTCGGCAGCAAGTTTTGCAAAGTGTACCGGTAAGTTGTGGGTCGAGAACTACGCTGATTGTTCACGTCAATTCAATGGAAACGCTTCATTTGACTTTGCGGGTTTTCTAAGACTGCGGCAAATAGACACCCGATTCTATATCGTGAGCAGGAACTTCTATTCGAGTCACTTGGCGACAGCTTACCAAAGCGTAAGCGACTCATCGGGATACTACCTTGAGCATGCTTTTAAATCTGCGCTCAGTGGATTCAAATTGGCAGAGTACGTTATGCTCCCGACACCAAGGATCCGGGGAGTCTCAGGATCGACCGGGTTACATTACAGCACCAACCGCATCCGAGGAGTCTTGCGCGATTATCGATCGCGTGTGCTGAAGACGGCGCTGTACTGAGTGATCACATACGCCGATAAACTGCATCATAATATTTGCCAACGCCCCGCTTCGTTGCAACCGCCATTTTTCGGTATAACTCAAAGTCATGTTCGCGCATGAATCCGCTGAGCTGCTCAAGCTGGCAGCAGCCCGCGTACGAATCGAAATCCGCAACCTCAGTCTTTACAAATTGAAATTCTCGGAGTACCGGCACCGCGCCTTGCAGCACGAGAAGTTCCGATCCTTGGGTATCTAGAACGAGAGCCCCATATTGACGCAAATCGATCTCTTCTTGTCGTATCAGACTGCTGAGAGTCGTTGAAACAATTTTAAGGTCTTGGACGTAGTGGACATCGGGCCAAATCTCACCATGTTTTGAAAAGTCCAAGATCGAGGATGACGCGCCTCCATTGTTCGCAACATGCAACGTGTATTCCTTGCCTAATTCTGCGGCAAGCAAGCTGCAGTAGGCCCGCTGCTTGGGGAAAGCCGATATGTTTTTCGACAATTCATCGAAGACCGCGGGGATTGGTTCGACCCAAATGACGTTCAGTCCCAAAGCCGCATATTGGGTTCGCTCCTGGCCGACGTTCGCACCAACGTGGATCACTCCCGGCACGCGTCTCAAGAAGGAATCCAGAGGATATAACACACGCCGCAGCTGGCGTGACACTCGATGGAATATAGTACGGATTTTGGCTCTCGCTCAAAACGCAACGGTTCGAGGAATCGTCTCGAGGCAACAAGAATGAACCCATGCCAAGCCAGGTCGCCGCTGCTAAACGCTGCGAACAGCGAGCAAGGCCACGGCAAGATTGTAGATGATCGTAGTCACTGCCTGCCAGATCGGTAGGGCATTAATGTGCTGCGTGTCGAGCGGTACGACAATCGTATCGCCAGGTCGAATTTGAAGTGTTTGCGTGCGCCGGAACCAGCCGGAACGCGAACCGGAGCGTACGTCGCCGTTGGCGCGAACGACGTATATCCTACGCAGATCAGCCCTTTGCGTGACGCCTCCGCTCAAGGCGATGTAGTCGTCGCGAGTTAGACCGGCGCGATAAACATGCGAGGTTGGACTCTGGACTTCGCCGATGATCGTGACTTCCTCGGATTTCTTCGGAACCACAAGCTTGTCGCCGTCGCGCAGAAGCACATCACCCGGGGCCCCAGAGGATCGCTTCATGACCTGATCGATGTCAATGACAAGGCGGCCGACCGGCTTCGTTTCACGCAGTTGGGACAAAAGTTGCTGCCCGACGACGAGTGCCTGACTCGCGCCGGCCGCTCCGTTCGAGTTCGCGGTTGCTGCGCTGCTCGCAACGGCCTCGAGCGACAAGGCAGCCAAATCAGTTTGTAGGCGGTTGCTCAAGAGATCGATTTGTTCCTTCTCGCGCTTCTTCAACTCTTCGCGAATGAAAACAGCACCCTCGGGAAACGCGACGCTGGTGAATCCTCCAGCCCGTTGCAACAGGGAATACAGCGTCTCGCCTCGAAGCACAGGATACTTTCCAGGAAATCTCACCTCGCCGGATATCTCCACGGTGCCCGGTTCTTGCCACATTGGGGTTGGCTTGATGACCAAGACGTCGTAAGGCTCCAGCATTACGTCCGCTCCAAGGTCACCGCGCCGGATCGCACCCAGATCAATCGATACCAAATCAGTTTGGCGAGCATTTCCATCGACGACTTTGTAGCGGGTCAATTCTGCCGCGCCAACGTACGCCGCATCGTCAAGGCTGCCGCCCGCCCGAATCAGGTCGCTGACTCGCATCGTCGGCTCAAGAGGATAGCGCCCCGGAGCCTTGACCTTCCCGTCGATACTGACCACCTGCTCAGGTTTGTCCGGCGTCGCCTGTAGTTCCAGGGTTTTGATGATCGGGGCAAGGATACGTGCCCGGCTTGCCGTCAAATCAAATACGATTATCTGATCGCGCGGCCGCAACTCCGGGTCCACGGCCCCACCTCTCGCGGCCAAGGCGCGCTGCAAATCGGCGGACAAGACTTCAACCTTTTCCTCCGGGGGCACTTCGCGGCGAATCATGATGTAGTGCAGATCAGCATTCGGGCGAAGTTCATCAAAGCTCGTCAGGATATCGCTCAGCCGTAATCCCGGTCGGTACTCGAAGGCCCCAGGTCGAAACACATATCCACTCAAGGTCACTGAGTTCTCGAGTGTCGGTCTGATAGCCGGCACGCGCAGTTGGTCCCCATTCGCCAGCAACATCGCGCGGCTCGAGGAGGCAGTCAGATCAATGTCCTCCATTTCGCGCAGCCTGGATGGAAGTATCCGCTCCAATTGCACGAGCTTTTGATCTGCGTCGGGCATCAGGCCGCCGGCGAGACCAATGGCCTCCTCCACAGTTTTTTCGTTTTTTAGCTCGTAGATTGCAGGCCGTCGGACCGACCCACCCACGGACACCGTGTTGCCGATCGGTGGAATGAATATCACGTCGCCTGGCATGAGTTGCCTGTCCCCGCTCGTGTCCCCATGCAGCAACAAGTCGTACAAATCCAGCACGGTGACCAAATGCCCATCGCGCTTGAGCTCAATATTGCGCAAAGAGCCGATTTTCTTGACTCCCCCGCTGACGAACAATGCATTCGTCATCGTCGACAAACCACTCACAGTATATGAACCGGGTTTCTCCGCTTCGCCGAGCACGAAGACTCGAATCGACCGCAGATCGCCCATGGTCACGCTGGCCCGGGTGCCTATCAACTGCTGAGCCACATGCTGTTGAATGGCTTCGCGGGCCTGATCGAAGGGCAAGCCGCTGACCAAAATCGGTCCGAGTTTGGGCAAATTGATGCGGCCGTCGCGCTCGACCGTCAACACATAGATCGCAGACTCGTTGCCGTAAAGTTGAACGTTGAACGTATCTCCCGGACCGACGACATAGTCAGCTGGAACCTGGATGTCGGAGACCGGCGCGAAGGTGCTTGGGACCCCCTCAAACAAATCGTAACCAAATGGCTTCAGCGCTTCATCGCCCAACGGCTCGAGCCGCAACAGCGTGATCTTGACTAAAAAATCATTCAAGTCAGGATCCGCGCTCAATCGCCCTGTGGCCTCCGCGGCAGTCAAGCCGCCAACCGGAATTGCGGGCAATCCAGGAATCTCGAGCACACCAAATCGATTTAGCTTGTAAGGATTGTTGCTCAGGACGCGCTTGCGAAAATTCTCGAGCGTTTGCTTTTCCTCGTCGGTCATCGGTTTCTTTTGCAAATATTGCCGACATCGGATTAGCGTCGAGATATCCGGCCCACTGTTCGACCCCTGAGGTTTATAGGATTCCGTGACGCTCGGAATGGCGCCATAGGCGGGGGTAGGACTGGCCCCCGTGGCGTTGGGAGAGCTGCCAGAAGGAGCGTTGACGGCTGGGGCATTGGTGGTCAAGGGGCTGCCGGACCCGAGGGGCGTCGAGCAAGTAACATCGTCTATGGGCGTAAGGTCGATCAGAATGCTGTCGTCAGCGCGCAACTCCGGATCTTCATCGGACTGACGCAATATTCTGCCGTCGCGAGTTTTCTCTTTTCGAACAAGGCCGGGGTAATTGCTCGTTTCGTCGGTTTTGGGCAGTACCGTCTCGGGCGTATTCAGCTTGTTATCGGTCTTCTTGCCGGTCCCGCTACCGTCGCTTTTGCTGCCGAGTACGGATTGAATCAACGCACTCTGTTGGTCTTGCGGAAGATTTTTTAAAGCATCCAATTGATCCTGTGTCGGCGTTTGAGCGGATGCTTGCACCGCGAACACTACGAGCAACAGCGCAATCCAAATACTTTCGAATTTCATCATGCGAATTCTATAATATCCGTCGGCGCTTTTAGCTGAATTCGCTTTTTCGCCCGCCCAGTCGGCCACTCATCATGGAGCACCCAGGAGCCTGCGATTCGATTTTTGAAAACTTAGAGCTGTCAAAATCGAGCTTGAGCACCCACCAGAGACAGGCATAAAGGCCGGATTGTAAGGGGGCGATCGAGCAAGGGCAACTAATCGCTTCAGCGCGTGCAAATGATGCAGCTAGCCTGAACAAGCAGGCTCTCTTCGGGATAACTGCACTATTTCTTACACATGTAGAAGGAGCCTGGTTCATTGGTTCGCTTCAGGTATGGGCAAACTTTCTGCAACTCTTCATAATGTCGGTGCTTGAGCAAGTTGACCGCCGCAAGGACAGACCACTCTTTATTCTGTGTCAAGAATGCCTCTAGCAAATATTGCTCGTTCCAGAGCAGCCGCTGATCGAGGACCCACTCCGTCGGATAATCGCGGGGCGAAAAGATATCATGGATGTGCACGATGACGCCGGGATTCAGCCGCGGAAGAATCTCCAGGTACTCGGCCAACAAATCGCCTTGTGGCTTGATGACGTGGGATGAATCGATGAACAGAATATCGTCCTTCTGGAGCTTCAGAAAAATGGCAACGTCGACCTCTTCAACCTTTTGGCGGATGACTCGGGCACCGGATTTCTCGAGCCAAGGGGCCTCATATGGTTCGATGCAAACGTGATCGCAGGCGTACCGCGAATCTTCCTGCTCGTTTTTTCTAATCGCCGCGCGCGCAATCAGCGTCGAATTTCCGCTTCCGATTTCCACCAGCCGTTGCGGTCTCACCCGTCTTACGATTTGATAAAGAAATTCCGCATCGCCTGGTCCGAATTTCGTGTTGTTGAAGCTGAAGTCCAGTTCGGATGCCGCAGGAGCCTCCCAGCCACTCGTCTCTTCAGCAAATACCAGAGTCGCTAGAAACCTCACTTGAGCAGGCAAATTCCATTCGATACCCGGTAGGGTACGTTCGTCGCCAAGTGGCTTGCGTAAATCTCCGCTCGCGACAAAGGGCTCATAATAATGATTGCGGACAGGTATTACGCCAATTTGCACCATGATCGAACGGCAAATCGGCAGTCGCTGCAGACCGATGCGTCGGGCCAACTTCATACATAGCGAAGCGGGTAGAATGAATGGTGCCAGCAGGCAGTCGAACACAAACGCTACGATCTCAAGCAATGTTCTATGCCGTTCTGATCAATAGGCGACCGCAAAATACACAGGGTTTCTCCGACATGAACGAGCGTTTTTCAATCCGAACATCGAGTGTCCCGCCGTGTTCAGAAAGATGATACCTCCTTATCGAGGAATGTAATAGGGAAAACTCTCTCTGATCGAGCCACGCGGAGTGGTGCACGAGTCAAGAGTCTGGCAGGTGCACGGCTGCCGAGTGCCGGCAACCGAGCGAGTTGATTGTCGTTCAAAGACTTTGGTCTTTCGAGCTGCATGTATCGGCGCTGCAGGCTCCACTCATCGTTTTGCCCGAGCAACAGCGCACCGACGAGACCCATGACGGCGCGGCGTTCGGGAAAATTCCGTCGACATCGGTCCTGCGCTTGATCTCGGCGTTGAGCTGCTCGAGCGGATTCAAATGGCCCGTCCGGTGCTAGATGCGCCGCAACAGACCTTCCAACTTTGGAGCTGCGCCCTCTCAGTCTGTCTGTGCGCGAACGGAACTATCCGGTATCGTGCGGAGCATGGAAGTCGAGAGCGAACGAACAAGGATCAATATGAAGCACGACTGGCAAGGAGTGTTTTATGCCTTCTTCATGGGAATTTGCGGGCAGTCCATTTCCGCATGCTCACCGGGTGCGGGAGACACCAGTGCCAGCACCGAGCCGACAAGTTCGTCAACTGCTCAGTCATGCTCCAATCAAGCGGACGTGTGTGCGAGTCCGACCGGGGCCGGCACTTCCTGCACGGTCGCTGCGCCCTGCTCAATCGTGAGCGCTCAAGCATTCGTACGTAATTTGCGTCAAGACATGAATCGGGATCTCGTCGTCGAATTGCTAGGAGGTCTTTACCGGCTGTCCGCCCCGTTGCAGTTCACCGCAGCGGATTCCGGGACCAACGGTCACACGGTTCACTACGCAGCGGCGGCCGGCGCAAGTCCTATCATCTCCGGCGGCATCGCGATCACGGGTTGGACGCTGCACGACGCCGCGAAGAACATATTTCAGGCGAGAGTACCGGCGGGATTGGAAACGCGCCAACTATATGTCAATGGTGTACGGGCGGAACGTGCCAGGCTGACGCTGCAGGCCGTATCTCCCGGTAATGCGGTTTTGGGAGGCGGTGCGACAGCTACTGTCGATGGTTACGACCTCAACGTTTCTGGCATGTCGGATTGGACTAATGCAACTGACATCGAGGCCGTCGCGGCATCCTGGTGGCTGGAAGCGCGCTGCCCATTGGCATCCGTGTCGGCAGGACATATAGCCGTTCAACAACCATGTTGGACTCTGGCGAACTATCAGCAGCCGCGCCCGATGGCGTCCGGCTTGAACTGGCTGGAGAATGCTTACGCATTCTTGGCCGAACCAGGACAGTGGTATATGGATCGCAGTGCCAACCAGATTTATTACATCCCTCGGGCGGGCGAAGACCTCGCAACGGCCGACGTCGAGCTTGGCGGACTAGAAACGTTGGTCTCCGGGATGGGCTCGCTCGATGCCGCTGGCACACCCCAATTCGTTCAAAACATTAGTTTCGAAGGCCTTTCATTCGAATATGCGACGTGGCTGGACCCTAATTCCTCAACCGGGTTCGCGGAAATCCAGGCGGGCGTCAGCCGTGACGAAATGTCCGCAGGAATGCACCGGACTCCTGGCGCGGTTACATTCTCTCGAGCAAACAACATTTCCTTCCTGCGCAACACCTTTCAGCACTTGGGCGAAGCCGGCCTAAATTTCGACACAGGAAGTCAGAAGGCAGTCATCACCGGCAATGTCTTCGAAGACCTATCTGGCGGCGGTATAACCCTCGGCGATTTCGACGACGCACTGCAGACCTCTCCCACGCTTCAAAATAGCGGGCACGTAATCAGCAACAATTATTTCTCGAATACGGGCGCTGAATACGCCGGAAGCGCGGCGATCCTCGTTTTCTATGCCTCACATACCTCGATCGATCATAACGAGATTGCAGATGCACCCTATTCGGGAATATCGCTAGGATGGGGCTGGGGAAATCCGTCATATTCGTCAAATAACACCGTAGAAGGCAATTACATCCACGACGTGATGCAGACGCTATACGATGGCGGCGCGATATATACTAATAGCGCTTCGCCTGGGACGATCCTCGCCAATAACTATGTCGAGAGCGTCGGCACTAAAGGAGCTTGCCTCGCGGCGAATGCTTGGTACGTTGGATATTCGGGCATTTATCACGACGGCAGCGCCGCTGCATCACTTTTCATCGATACAAATAATGTCGTGCGTGAGATGTCGTGTTCCGGATATTGGATTTTCATCCAGCAGGGAGACACCCAAATTACGGTTCGGAACGCTTTTGTCGACTTTGATCGGGTTTATGGTTGTCCGCCACTGACGTTTGGATCGAGCAATTGCCTGAATTCTAACGACAACACTGTAACCGGCGTCGTTGTCTTTGGAGGACAGCCCACCCCGGCTGCGCAAGCGTTGATCGATGCAGCCGGCTTGACCGCACAGTACGCAGGTATAAAGAAAGCGACCACCGCTGCACCCCGAGTCAGGTGAGTGGGTTACGATCAGCCCTGATGACTCATCACCTGAAAACGAGGAAACCTCGCGTTCGGAGTTCGCTTAGGCGTGCCCTCATGGGCAATGCACACACAACTCATGCAAGGATGCTCGCTGCGGGCGTAGCCATGGCGTCTCTTATCACAGCGATTTCCGGTTGCGGGGATTCCACGCCAACTGTCTTGGCCACTTCACAGAACTCCATGCAAGCTGCCGACAGGCGCGCCGATCTGCTTGAAGCACAGATGACCCAGATGGAGAAGCTGCAGCTGATTCATGGCGGAAACCTTCCCGACGTCTCCGTGGTGCCGCGCGGCGGCGCCGGCTTCGTGCCGGGAATCGCCCGCTTGAACATTCCTGAACTTTATCTGGCGGACGGCAGCGTTGGCGTTGGAGATGCAGTGGGGGCGGCAACATCCCTCCCCTCTTCGCTTGCAAGTGCTGCCACCTGGGATACGAACGAGGCGGAAAAATACGGGGCGATCATCGGCGGGGAGTTGGCAGCCTACGGGATCAACGTCAATTTGGGTGGCAATATCAACCTCACGGGCCGAGAGCCGCGCGACGGCCGCGTCTTTGAAACCAAGGGGGAAGATCCCATCTTGGCAGGGAAACTTATGTCTGCGCAGCTGCGGGCGATCCAGGCGCAGCATGTGATCGCCGACGTCAAGCACTTCGCGTTCAATGACCAGGAGACGGGACGTGCAACCGCGAACGCGGTCATCGACGAAAGAGGCGGTCGCGAGAGTGATTTACTGGCATTCGAGATCGCGGTGAAGGACTCGAACGCTCAGTCCGTGATGTGTGGCTATAACCTGACCAATGGAGCGTACGATTGTGAGAGCAGTCACTTGCTCGATCAGATCTTGAAACAAGATTGGAATTTTTCAGGATACGTTATGTCTGATTGGCTGGCGACGCACAGCACGACAAACGCAGCTAATGCCGGCCTCGACCAAGAGCAGCCCAACGAGCTTTATTTCTCCGAATTGGGGCAGGCAATCGATACCGGCGAAGTCCCGCAGGCGCGGCTCGACGATATGGTGCACCGTATTTTGCGCGCGATGTTCGAGGTGGGCATATTCGACTATCCGCAACATATTCAGCCCATTGCCGCGGCTGCCGACGCTGTCGTAGCGCAGGAACTTGAGGAACAGGGTGCGGTACTCCTGAAGAACAGCTCGGGCCAGCTCCCTCTAAATTCTGCCTCTGCTCAATCGATCGCCGTAATCGGTTCGAACGCGAATGTTGCAGTGCTTTCCGGGGGTGGTTCCGCCCAGGTACAACCGATTGGCGGCGCGATCGCCGGGCCAAAACCGTGCCCCCCATGCTGGTCGCAGGTTGTGTGGGATCCCTCCTCGCCGATGAAAGCTATTGAGGCCGTCGCGCCTCAGGCAAGAGTCCAATATGCTGACGGAACGGACTCGAAAGTCGCTGCATCGCTCGCCGCGTCGTCCAAAGTTGCCATCGTATTTGTTAATAGATGGACGAGCGAGGGTATGGACGAGCCCGACCTGAATCTCGTCGACGTGACGGGCACGACGCCGATCGACGAGGATGCGCTGATAAGCGCCGTCGCAGCCGTAAACCCGCACACCATCGTCATCATCGAGAGCGGTGGACCCGTCGTCATGCCCTGGCTCAGTCAGGTGAGTGCAGTGATGGAGGCCTGGTATCCAGGCCAGAGTGGTGGTCCTGCAATTGCGAACCTGCTGTTCGGTATCGCCAACCCCTCCGGGAAACTTCCCATGACGTTTCCGGAGAACGTATCACAACTGCCGCGACCAATGATCGCGCCTCCTCCGAATGGCACAACACCGTTCAACATCGATTACACCGAGGGATTTAATGTTGGGTATAAGTGGTTTGACGTAAACGGCTACCAACCGCTTTTCCCGTTCGGTTATGGTCTGTCGTACACGAGCTTCTCGTTCACCAATGCAACTCTCGTGGACAACCTCAAATCGGTCATCTCACCGAACTTTCAGGTGATCTTCACACTAACCAACACCGGCCCCGTTCAGGGCGCAGAGGTCGCTCAGGTGTATCTCGGCATGCCGACCGCCATAGATGAGCCACCACGACGCCTCGTCGCTTGGAAAAAGGTTCTCCTCCAGCCCGGTGCCTCGCAGAATGTAACGATCGAAGTCGATGCAAACGACTCGTCTCATCCGTTGTCCTACTGGAATACCGGTACCGAGAGTTGGACGCTGGCGCCAGGAGTTTATACCGTATATCTAGGAAATGCGGAGGCTGCATCCAGCCTCTCCATCATCGGCAAGTTATCCGTCGGACCCTAATTGAAGACCTAGCTACATTTCCCCGGGGTTGGCGCTCTGTGTACTATTGTGAGTCAATTTTAGGCCGAGCAGTCGATTCGCACCCCGCCCTTTCCGTAGCGCAATGGCAGGGCGTTCAATAAGAGTTCGGCACGATATATGAGGGAAACACCGGCTGTCGGCTGAGCCATTCCGCAATCTCGCGCTGACTGTCGATTTTCCCGTTCAAGAACTCGAGAATCATTGCTGCAGTGTGCACTGTGCTGAAGGGCTTCGCGACGACGATGCCATCAGAGTCGCCGACTCTCCAAACCAAGAAGGGCACTCTTCGGCTCGATTCATCTTGTCTCGGCCGATACCAACGATTTCGCAACCAGTGGTCCGTGGATACGATGAGAAGAAGGTTATTTCGGGCGGCCTCTTGCCTCACTATAGCCATTATTTGCCCAAGCACTTGGTCGGCAAGTAAGAGGTTATGATCGTATTCAACGAGCGGATCGGGGCTGGGACGCAGATGCAATAATGCATCGGCATAAGGAGCCGGTAAATGCGGGAGATTGAGATGCACAAATGTGAGCGCATCGTCTCTTCTAAGGTATGCCGGAAGCAGCCGCAAACTGCTCTCCGTTATTGCTCCCCAACCGTCGACGTCCCTAAAATTCTGGGTCACGACTGTAGGAACGTTGATCCATGCCGCGTCTGCAAAGCCGATCGGTCCCTCAAAAGCAAAGCTATCGCAACGCTCAAGCTTGAAGAGCCTGCAGTAGGGATGAAAGAAACCGAGCGCCGATGCACGACGCCCACTTTGAGCCAGCGCGCCGAATAGAGTCGAATTCTCGATGAACGGCGTAACCGTTGAATCTAGGCCGATCACGGACAACGACGCATCGGAGTTTACCGTTACACCGTCGCCACTGATCGGTATACCGGTTAGGAGAGAGGGAACTGAATACAGTGTCGCGCTTGCAGGACTGTTCGCATTTGTCGCAAAGACCGAGATGTGAGACAAATCTTGGAAATTTGGCAGGCTGATCTTCTCGGGATTTTCGCCACCGAATACTCTGCCGAAGTCCGTCTCGTCGAAAACGACCCAAATGGCACGCCTCTTTGATGAGGCTACGGGCGGTTCCGGGGAGATTTTTGGATCACCTGAACCGATGATTCGCGAACTTGACTCGACTGACTCGATCGCATTGTTTGGTCCATTTAAAGGCGCGGCATTCGCAGCAAAGTCCGAACCGGACAGCGTAAAAATCCGCACGGCCGCGAGAACTGCGAACGCAAATCCCAAACTGGCGAGCGCGCGGGACCATGCCGCTAAATGCGAACGAGTCAACCATAGGCAAGTAAACGCAACCATGAATGTAGCGCCCTTGATCGATCTAGCCGCGCTTAAGTAGTCGAATCGATGGCGCGGAATCCAGACCCGAAAATCGACGCCGGCAGCAACGAGCAAGCTGCCCAGTCCGATCATCGCCAGTAACGACAGCACGAGAATACCGCACGCCTGCGCGATCAAGGGCACACACCATCTGCGAACACAAATTAGCGCCGCGCAGCTCATTGCAAAAGAGGCCGCCACAATCATCAAGCTCGGCAGCACGATCGCTCGGCTGAAATCGTGCGTCTGTAAAAGGTACGCTCCGATCCCGCACAACAGTCGCACATAGTAACCAGAGGCATACAACAACGACAATCCGAGCAATATGGCGATGGGAATCGGCTTACGCGAAGACCGTTCCGCGAACGCTTCAACACGAAGCGCTTGGACATATGCTGGATCCCGCACTCGGAGGATCGAATCTTTCAACAATCGCTCCCAACCTTTCAGCTGTTCGTATCCGCCAAGACGGCAACGCGACCGCAGCCGTAAAGTGGACTCCCCAGTTCCATACAACTCTTCGGTGCAGTTGGTAGGGCGAGCGAGCGTTCAGTTGCGCTTCGCTTCATCGTGTTACCAACCTATCACAATCCGGTAGTCATTCGGCGTCTCATCAGACAATAGCCCGGAGTCGTAACACATCCCATGAACCCAAGCTTCCGCTGAGCCTAAAATCTGCGATTCGCCCTACGAAAGCAGAGTTTGGCCCATTTCTGGGTCACTGACGCTCGCCTTGCCGGTTTCCATTCGACCTGCGAAGCGGCGTTCAAATCCTTCGGCGGCAACGGTAAAATCATACCAGCAACCGCTGTCCGCGAGACCCCACGCGAGACTCTGCGTGCCACCCGGCGCCAACTTTAATAGCCACGGCCCGTCACTGCGATAGGCATTAGACACCACCGATACACTACCAGCCAATGATCCGGTATTGTGAACCTTGAGATACAGAGTACCGTCGCATGGTCCGTAGCAGATTTGAACCTCGGGTAGATACCGTTGCGCGACCGTCGCTTTACCCGACGTGGTAGCCATAGGCAGGGTGCCGGAGAACGTGCGCAAATAGCCGTTCGGACCATAGACCCAGAGATCATAGCGACCGACGTCAGCGGCGGTCGGCTGCCAGACGTCGCTCAGCGTCTTACCAGCCTCAAGCGTATAGCGGCGAGGTATACGCTCCAAATGCAACTTGTCGTAGACGTGAAAAACAACTCCCTGCGACCCGGTGTTGCTGAAATTCAAAAGCACTCGGCCGTCCAACGCGAGGCGCGCACTCGTGTGCAGTTCGTAGGGCAGCGCCCGCGAAGAGCGAACTCCGGGCTCCTGATACAGAGGCTCCGCAATGTAGGGCGGAAGCGGTGACGGCAACGTCCGTTGTTGCGCTTCGACCGCGCTGTAATTGCTGACGTCCGGCAGCGTCGGGAAAACAGCTTCGTTCGGCGTCACGAAATCGAACGCAGACGTCAAATCGCCGCAAACAGCGCGATGCCAGGGACTGATGCTGTCAACGTGAATGCCAAATCGCTTTTCCAGGAACATACCCATGGAAGTGTGATCGAAGACTTGCGAGTTGACCCAACCACCCTTGCTCCAGGGCGAAATTACGTACATGGGCACCCTCGCGCCCAATCCCCAAGGTCGCACGGCGCCGCTGATCGTGTCGCGCGGGTCTCGATATGCGCCTGATGGGTCATCGAAATACTCGCCTTCGAGCGGAACTGTCGAATTGCCCGCTAGCGTGCCGTCGGCATTGAAGGACGGGACGGCTGGTGCGGGCATATGATCGAAGAATCCGTCATTCTCGTCGAAGGTAAGGAAGAACACAGTCTTTGCCCAGGTATCCGGATTGGTCGTTAGTGCGTCGAGAACCTGCATGGTGAAGTCGCCGCCGCGCACTGGACTGCAATCGGACGGGTGCTCGCATTGAAGTCGGGATGGCAACACCCAAGATACGGCCGGCAGCGTGCCGTCCTGGGCCTGCTTGCGTAGATCGTCGAGAGACCAGTGCGTCATGCCCTGCTCGTAAAGCGGCGAGCCGGACTCGGGGGTTGCCTTGCGGAAGCTGTCAAAGGCCAGACAGCCATGCATCGCGCCGGTGTAGTTGTCGTTGGGGTTTTGATAGATTCGCCAGCTTACGCCCGCCTCCTGCAGCAGCTCGGGCAAGGTGGGCCAGTTGAACGCGGAACCGAGGTAGTTGTAGCCTGGTGCAGGCATCCAGCCCGTCACCGCGCAGCGCTCATTATTTGGTTCGGAGTGTGCGTCCGTGCAGTTGATCCCGCTCTTGCCTAATGCCGGATCGAAATTCGACCCTGAAAAGAAAACAATCCGATTCGGATCTGTGCCGGTTGTCAATGAGCAATGATAGGCATCACAAATCGTGAATGCTTCGGCGAGTGCAAACTGAAACGGAATGTCCTCCCGGCGGTAATGGCCCATCGAGTAAGCAGTTTTGAAGCGAGGCCATTCGCCAAATTTGCCCTGGTTCCAAGCAGCTTGAGAATCCGCGAACGAATGCGGCGTATCGGGTACGAGTAGCGCACTGCTGTCCGCAGAATTCAACTGGTATGGTGGGACCTCGTTCAAACCGTCGGATTGATGCCAAACCGACTTGCCGCTTTCGAGCGGTATGGGAAAGCGGTCGCCGAAACCGCGCACGCCGCGCAATGTCCCGAAGTAGTGATCGAACGATCGATTTTCCTGCATCAAGATCACGATGTGCTTAACGTCTTGAATCGTGCCGGTCTCGACGCTCGCCGGCACTGCGAGAGCGCGGCGGATGCCGGGTGACAACATCGAGAGGGCGGAGGCCGCGCCCAAGGCGCCGACCGACTGGCGCAGGAATTCCCGACGCGGTAATTTGTTCATGTACGCGTTTCCGCGGGTTCCTTCTGCGGGTTGTTCATGGCGCGCAATGCAGGCCGGGACTGCAGGCCGCGACTGTGGCGATAGTTTCGGGTCCGGAGCCATTGACTGCAACGACGGCCGTCCCGGACTGAGACCCAGTTTGCGTGGAGGTAACGCTTGCGAGGGCCGCCGCGCCCCCCCCGACGACCGCCACGTCCGATCCGCAGCCGGCTAAACCGAAGCCGGCGAGGCTTGCCACCAGCATGCCCGCCAGGGATCGAGGCAGGGTCAAGTTCCTCGTCATCAGTGTCATGGAGTCTCATTCCGTCTGGTTGAGGACTCCTGAATCGGCTCTGGGGCCCGAAGCTTGACGTAATGCGCGCACGGCACGCGAGAACCGCGAGCGGGTTCTCAGATTGG
>Ga0116230_10000666_pt1 | contig 30666 bp, 30 predicted proteins | sample S1TSphfallax_3_FD_88678 | JGI IMG/M metagenome (GOLD analysis project Ga0116230, IMG submission 88678) | Host-associated microbial communities from peat moss isolated from Minnesota, USA - S1T2_Fd - Sphagnum fallax MG | ecosystem: Host-associated > Plants > Peat moss > Unclassified | place... | reverse complement strand
TCGAAGAGGCCGCGCAATTGCCGATCGGCATCATGGGCGGCGGGGGCGACCCCTCGGGCATGCAAGGCGGCGGCGACATGAGCGAGATGCTCGCCGGACTGATGCCGAAGAAGAAGGCCAAGAAACGCGTGACCGTCGCCGACGCGCGACGCATCTTCGCCGGCGAAGAAGAAGCCAAGCTGATCGACATGGACGCGGTCAAGCGCGAAGCGCTGCGGCGCGCCGGCGAGCGCGGGATCATCTTCATCGATGAGATCGACAAGATCGCCACGCGCGAAGGCCGCGGCGTCGACGTTTCACGCGAGGGCGTACAGCGCGACATCCTCCCGATCGTCGAGGGCAGCACGGTCAACACGAAGTACGGCGCGCTCGCGACCGACCACGTGCTCTTCATCGCGGCCGGCGCATTCCACATGAGCAAGCCCTCCGACCTGATCCCCGAACTCCAGGGCCGCTTCCCGATCCGGGTTGAGTTGGACAGCTTGACGGCCGCCGACTTCGAGACGATCTTGACGCAGCCCAAGAACGCGCTGCTCACGCAGTATACCGCCCTCTTGGCCGCCGACGGCGTGGCGCTCGACATCCGTCCGGACGCGATCGCCGCCATCGCTCGCATCGCGACCGAGGTCAACGAGCGGGACGAAAACATCGGCGCGCGTCGTCTACATACGGTGTTGGAGCGGTTGTTCGAGGAGATTGGATATGCCGCACCGGAGACGGCACCAGCGGTGACGATCGACGCCCCCTACGTCGTTGAGCGTCTAGGGGAGATCGCCGCCAACGCCGACCTCTCCAATTTCATCCTATAACTCGGAGGCATCATCAATGTCAGACTGTATCAAGCGCGGCGAAGTGATCTCGCTCCTTGCGGGCCTTCCCCTCGCCGTGGCCGCCACGACGGCAATCGCTTCGGCGGCCGACGATTCGGCCGGGACCAAAGCCCAGTTCAAGTATCAGCTCAAGCCCGGTCCCGCTGGTCAGGAATGCGCAAAGTGCGCGCTCTTCAAGGCGCCGAATGCCTGCTCCGTCGTCAAGGGCAAGATCAGCCCGAACGGCTACTGCATCGCGTTCGCACCGAAGGCCAAGTAGTCCGAATCCGTTTGATCCCGCACACGCCGGTCGCGTTCGCCGCGGCCGGCGTTGGCATTTCATCCGCCGTTCTCATCGGTTCGCCGTTGACAGCAAGCAGACGCGCATGGTAGAACCGTTCGAGATGCTTCGTTACGTCTATGGCTACTTCGGCTTTTTTAGCTGGTCGCAATCGCGCCGGCGCGAAGTGCCTTTGCCGTAACGTCGATCCGGAAACAACGGACGACCGACAGCAAGAGCCTCTCGCCGGCGCGAGAGGCTCTTCTCTTTTTTCGCTCTCGTATTGGAGACCGTGATGACCACCGCCGCAACCGATCCGCGCACCGCCGACGCCCCGCACCTGACGCTCACCGCCGCATTCGAGGGAATCGAGGGCGCGTATTCCCAGGTCGCGCTCGACGGCTACGGCGTGCGCCGCGGCGTCACGTTCGCTCCGCTCGGTTGCGCGTCGTTCCGCGCCGTCGCGCACGCGGTGCTCGGCGGCCGCGCCGACGTCGGCCTCTTGCCGATCGACAACGCGATCGCCGGCACGATCCGTGAGGGCTACGACGTGCTCGCCGAGTACGAGCTCGATCCGCTGGCCGAAGTGGTGCTGCGCCTCGAGCACCGCCTCGTCGGACTGCCCGGTGCGACGGTCGAGGGCGTGCGCGAGATCGCCTCGCACCCGATCGTGCTGGCCGAGTGCGGCCGCTTCCTCGCGACGCTGCCCGATGCGAAGCGGGTCCCGGTCGCCGATTCGGCGATCGCCGCGCGCGACGTCGCCGCGTCCAAGGATCCCGCGCACGCCGCGATCTGCTCGCACGAAGCGGCGGAACGCTACGGGCTCGTCGAGTTGGCCGGTTCGATCGCCGATCACCCCGACAACACCACGCGCTTCTTGCTCTTCCGCGCGCCGGCCGCGCAAGGCGTCGCGCGCGAGTTCGAACCCGCGGCCGCGATGACCGATCGCAAGACCTCGCTCGTGTTCGCGGTCGCGAACAAGCCGGGCGCCCTCGCGCGCTCGCTCGACGTGTTCGGAAAGAACGGGCTCAACGTCTCGAAGCTCGACTCGAAGTCGCGCCTGGGCACCAAGGACTTCGCCTTCTACGCCGACGTCGACGGCGACGTGCGCGACGAGGCGTTCGCACACGCGCTGCGCGACCTGCGCGAGGAGACCTCGACGCTGCACGTGATCGGGTCCTACGATGCCGATCAGGCGCCGCCGCGCGTCCGTCGCGCGATCGACGTCGTCGTCGACAACACGCCGGCCGTCGTGCCCTCGATCAGCAAGCAGAAGCAGAACTTTCCCAAGGTCACGCGCGAGCCGGGTCAACCGCGCTCGAAGGTGCGCGTCGGGAACCTCGTGATCGGCGACGGGAAATTCGTGATCGCGGCCGGACCGTGCAGCGTCGAGTCGCGCGAACAGGTGCTCGCGGTCGCGCGTGAGATCGCCGATCACGGCGCCACGCTGATGCGCGGCGGCGCGTTCAAGCCGCGCACCTCGCCGTACGCGTTCCAGGGGATGGGCTGGGAAGGCCTCGCGCTCTTGGCCGAAGCCGGCCGCGAGACGGGCCTGCCGATCGTGAGCGAGGTGATGTGCATCGATCAGGTCGAGCGCATGGAGCAGTCGGTCGACATGTTCCAGATCGGCGCGCGCAACATGCAGAACTTCGACCTGCTCAAAGCGGTCGGCAAGACGCAGAAGCCGGTGCTGCTCAAGCGCGGCATGTCGGCGAGCCTCGACGAGTTGCTCAGCGCCGCGGAGTACATCCTCGCCGAGGGCAATCCCGACGTGATCCTCTGCGAGCGTGGCATCCGCACGTTCGAGACCGCGACGCGCAACACGCTCGACCTCTCGGCCGTGCCGGTGCTGCGCGAGCGCACGCACCTGCCGATCATGGTCGATCCCTCGCACGGCGTCGGCGTGCGCCGTTGGATCCGGCCGCTGTGCCGCGCGGCCAAGGCCGTCGGTGCCGACGGCATCCTGATCGAAGTGCATCCGAATCCGGCCGTCGCGAAGAGCGACGCGGACCAGGCGCTGACGTTCGCCGATTACGAGCAGATCGTCGCCGACCTGGCCGCGATTCCGCTGGTGGTGGATGGCGAGTAGAACCGTGGAGCCGGCGAGCCGGCTGGCCGGCGAAGCGCCGCGCGTTCCGGGCGACAAGTCGATCTCCCATCGCGCGGTGATCTTCGCCGCGCTCGGCGAGGGCGTCTCGCACATCACCAACGTCGCGCCGGGCGCCGACGTCGCGTCGTCGATGGCGTGCGTCGCGGGGCTCGGTGCCGAGGTCGTGCGCCGCAACGGCGACGTGACGATTCGCGGCGGCGCGTGGCGCACGCCGGCCGACGTGCTCGATTGCGGCAACTCCGGCACGACGATGCGCTTGCTGATGGGCGCCATCGCCGGCCGCGAAGTCGACGCGACGCTCGACGGCGACGATTCGCTGCGCCGCCGGCCGATGCGCCGCGTCGCCGATCCGCTGGCCGAACTCGGCGCGGCGATCGAGACCAACGCCGGCAACGCACCGGTGCACGTGCTCGGCGGACGCACGTTGCGCGGCAGCGCGATCCACCTGCGCATCGCGAGCGCCCAGATCGCGAGCTCGCTCACGCTCGCCGCGACCGGCGCGCACGGCCGCACGACGATCGCCGGCAGCGGCAACGCGCGCGATCATACGGTGAAGATGCTCCCGGTCTTCGGCGTCGACGTGCGCCGTGAAGGCGACCTGATCCTCATCGACGGGCCGCAGCCGTTTCGCGCGGCCGACTTCCACGTCCCCGGCGATCCGTCGGCGGCGGCGTTTTGGCTCGCCGCGGCGGCGATCGTTCCGGGCAGTCACGTCGTCGTGCGCGACGTCAACCTCAATCCGACGCGGCTCGGCTTCGTCGCCGCACTCGAGCGCATGGGCGCCGACGTGACCGTCGTCGTCGAGCGCGAGCAGCCCGAACCGATGGGGCGCATCGAACTACGTCAGCGTGCATTGCGCGGCATCGCGATCGAGGCGCCCGACGTGCCGCCGATCGTCGACGAACTGCCGCTGCTCGGCGTCGTCGCCGCGTATGCGGAGGGCACGACGAGCGTTCGCGGCGCGGCCGAACTGCGCGTGAAGGAGAGCGACCGGATCGCCGTGCTCGCCGCCGGCCTCACGGCGCTCGGCGTCGAGGTCGCCACCGTCGAGGACGGGTTCGACGTGCGCGGCGGTGCGAGGTTGCGCGGTGCGCGCGTCGACAGCCACGACGATCACCGGCTCGCGATGGCGTTCGCCGTCGCGGCGCTCGGCGCGCGCGATGCGGTGACGATCGAGAACGCGCAGTGCGTCGCGATCTCGCACCCGTCGTTCTTCGACGACCTCGCGGAGCTGTGCCGCGCATGACGGCCACCGCACCCGCACGCGCTGCGGCCAAACGGTTCGCCGTCGTCGGACACCCGATCGCCCACTCGCGTTCGCCCGAGATCTTCGCCGCGCTCTCGGCGGCGAGCGGCATCCCGCTCGTGTATGAGCGCCTCGAACTCGGCGCGAACGAATTCGGTTCGGCCTTCGCGCACGCGCGCGCCTCGTACGACGGCTGGAACGTCACGGCGCCGCACAAGGCGCGCGCCATCGCCGCGGCCGACGACGTGTCGGCCGACGCGGGCGTGGTCGGTGCCGCCAACGTGATCCGTTTCCACCACGGTCGCGCGCACGCGGCGAATACCGATGTCGGCGGCGTGACGGCGCTGCTCGCGCGCGCCGGCGCGACGGTGCCGGGCGCGCGGGTGACGATCCTCGGTGCGGGCGGTGCCGCGCGAGCCGCGGTGCTCGCGCTCGCGCACGGCGGCGCGGCATCGATCACGATCGCGAACCGCACGCCGCAGCACGCGCACCTGCTGATCGACGATCTGCGGCATGCCGTGGGGCACACGGTGCTGCGCGCCGGCGACGCCCACGCGCATGTCCACGGCCACGGTCACGGGCACGCCCACGATGTCGCGTCGATCGTGATCAACGCGACGAGCGACGGCGGGGCAGTGGCCGGCGCGGTCCAGGCGTGCGCGCCCGACGGCTGGTGCATCGACTTGCAGTACAAACCGACGGAGACGCCGTTCGTTCGCGCGGCGCGCGCCGCGGGCCGGCGCGCGATGAACGGCACGCCCATGCTGGTCGCTCAGGCGATCGCGACATTTCGCATCTGGTTCGGCAACGTGCACTTCGACGATGCGGTCGAAGCGCACCTGACCGAACTCGTGGAGGCATCATGAAACGTTCGGTGGTAGCGCGCAATTCGATTGACGAGGCGAAGCCGTGAGCAGGTTACGCTATCTGACCGCGGGTGAGTCGCATGGTCCGGCGTTGACCGGGATCATCGAGGGCATGCCGGCGGGGTTGGCGCTCACGCTCGAGCACATCCACGCCGACTCACTGCGGCGCAAGATGGGCTACGGTCGCGGCAACCGCATGAAGATCGAGACCGACGAGGTGAAGATCCTCGCCGGCGTGCGGCGCGGTGAGACGATCGGCAGCCCCATCGCGCTCTTCATCGAGAACCGCGATCACCAGAAGTGGCTCGACATCATGGCGATCGAACCGCGTGAGGGCGAAGCGGCGCGGGCCGTGCACATCCCGCGGCCGGGCCACACCGATCTCGTCGGCGGCATCAAGTACGATCGCGACGATATGCGCGACATCCTCGAGCGGGCGAGCGCGCGCGAGACCGCGATGCGCGTCGCGCTCGGTGCGATCGCGCGCCGGCTGCTCGATGCGATCGGCGTGACGATCGCGAGCCGCGTCGTGCGGATCGGCGAGGTGATCGACGAGACGCCGCTCGATGCCGACATCGCGAGCCTCAACGCGCGCGTCGACGCATCGCCCGTGCGCGTGCTCGACCCGCACGCGGCGGAACGCATCGTCGCGCAGATCGACGCCGCTCGCGAAGCGGGCGACACGCTCGGCGGCATCTTCGAGGTCGTCGCGGCGGGCATGCCGATCGGCGTCGGCTCGCACGCCCAGTGGGACCGGCGCATCGACGGCCGCATCGGCGAAGCGTTCCTCGCGCTCAACGCGATCAAGGGCGTCGAACTCGGTCTCGGTTTCCGCGGCGCGGCGCTGCCGGGTTCGGCCGTGCACGATGCGTATTTTCCCGGCACGCACGGCGCGCGCACGAACTACGGCTCGAATCGCGCCGGCGGCGTCGAGGGTGGGATCAGCACGGGGCAGCCGGTCGTCGTGCGCGCCGCGATGAAGCCGATCGCGACGCTGATGAAGCCGTTGCCCTCGATCGATCTGCGCACCGGCGAGGCGACCAACGCGTACATCGAGCGCAGTGACGTCTGCGCGGTGCCGGCGGCGGCGGTGATCGGCGAATCGTTGCTCGCCCTGGTGCTCGCCGACGCGGTGCTCGAGACGTACCCGGCCGATACGATCGAGGCGTTGCGCGAGAACGTCGACCGCTCGCGGGAACGCGCGCGTGCGCACTGAGCACATCGTGCTCTGCGGCACCGCGGGCACGGGCAAGTCGACCGTCGGCGCGCTGGTCGCGAAGGCGCTCGGCCGTCCCTTCATCGACGTCGATCGCGAAGTCGAGATGGACGCGAAGACCACGATCGCCGAACTGTTCGCGCGCGACGGCGAACCGGCGTTTCGCGCACGCGAGCGCGCGGCGGTCGTGCGTGCGCTCGATCGCGACGACGCGTGCGTGATCGCGCTCGGCGGCGGCGCGCTCGAAAACGACGACACGTTCGCCGATGCCCGCCAGCATACGCTCGTGTGGCTCTCCGCTCCGGTTGCGGCGCTCGCCGCACGGATCGGGAACGGTTCATCGCGACCGTTGCTCACGGGCGATCCGCTCGCGCGGTTGCGCGAGCTCGCGAACCGGCGCGAAGCGCGCTACCGGGCGGCGCACGTGACGATCAACGCGACCCCCGCGCCGCGCATCGTGGCGGCCGCCGTGGTCGCCGAACTGGAACGGCGCGCCGGACCCGTGGAGCAACGCGCGTGATCGCCGGTTCGCCCGTTGCGCGCGTGCGCGTCGATCTGGGTGACGCGCGATCCTACGACGTCGTCATCGGCGGTGACGTCGTCGCCGCCGTGCGCGATCTCCCCGCATGCGCGGTCGCGGTGCTCTACGATCGCGCGGTCGAACCGCTCGCGATGCGCACGATCGCGGCGCTCGGCGAGCGGGTCGTCGCCGTCCGCGCCGTCGACGGCGGTGAGGACATCAAGACGCTCGCGAGCGCCGCGGCGCTCTACGATTGGCTCGCGGCCGCGCACCTCGATCGCGACGCGCTGCTCGTCGCGGTCGGCGGCGGCACCGTGACCGACCTCGGCGGCTACGTCGCGGCGACGTTCCTGCGCGGCATCGCGTGGTGCGCCGTGCCGACGACGCTGCTCGCCGCGGTCGACGCATCGGTCGGCGGCAAGACGGGCGTGAACATCGCGGCGGGCAAGAACCTCGTCGGCGCCTTCCATCATCCGGCGCTCGTCGCGATCGACCCGGGCGCGTTCGCCACGCTCGATCCGCGCGATCTCGCGGCCGGTCTCGGCGAAGCGCTCAAGACGGCGCTGGTCGCCGACCCCGCGCTCTTCGGCTATCTCGAGCGCGAGTTGCCGCGCGCGCTCGCGGCCGATCCCGACGTGCTCGCGACGGTCGTCGCGCACTGCGTCGTTGCCAAGGCGCGCATCGTCGCCGGCGACGAGCGGGAACGTGACGACACGGGTGGACGCGCGGTGCTGAACTTCGGGCACACCTTCGGTCACGCGCTCGAGAAGACGTGCGGCTATGGTATGCTGCGCCACGGCGAGGCCGTGACGCTCGGCATGCGCGCGGCGATCGCGCTCTCACGCGAGCGCGGGCTCGATGCGGCGACGGCCGATCGCATCGATCGCCTCGTGCGTGCGATCCCGACGCCGCACGTGGCGCCGGCGCCCGACGACGTGATCGCCGCGACCACATCGGACAAGAAGCGCAAGGCCGGGCGCGTGCGCTTCATCGTGATCCGCGACGTTGCCGCGCCGGCGATCGTCGACGACGTCGACGAACGCTCGTTGCGCGCCGCCCTCGCCACGATCGCGTGAGGATCCTCGTCGTCCACGGTCCGAACCTCAACTTGCTCGGCGAACGCGAGCCCGCGGTGTACGGCACGCTGACGCTCGCGCAACTCGACGCGTACATCGCCGCGCACGCGCGAACGCGCGGCGTCGCGGTGCGCTTCTATCAATCCAATCATGAAGGCCGTTTGCTCGACCGGCTGCAGGCCGCGCGACGCTGGGCCGATGGCGTCGTGATCAATCCCGGCGCGTACGGCCACACGTCGTACGCGTTGCGCGATTGCATCGCCGGCATCCGCGTGCCGACGGTTGAAGTGCACCTCAGCGACGTCGAGCAGCGCGAAGCGTTTCGCCGCGTCTCGACGATCGCCGACGTGTGCATCGCGAAGATCGGCGGGCGCGGCAAAGATTCCTACACCGACGCGATCGATCTGTTGATCGAACGCGCCGGTGCGGCTGCAGCGCCGGCGGGTTAGAGCGCCTTCATCCCAGCAGGCCGACTTCGGCTTGCAGCTGGTTGAGGATCACCGAGGTCGCCGCGGCGACTTGGTTCTGGATGTCGGTTTCGGAGACGCCGTTCGGCAGCGTCGCCACCGACGAGCTCGAGAGCGAGGCGTTGAGGGTCGACGTGGAATCGCCACCGCTGGAACGGCGTCCCGAAACCTGCGTCCGAGCGGTCTGCTCGTCGTGTTGGAGGAGGGTCTGCTGCGCCGGCGTCAGCAGGTTCGTAATCTGCGCGAGCGCTTCGGATTGCGTGATCGTTCCGGCTTGCGCTTCTTGCAGCACCTGGTCGATCTGCGATTGCTGCGTCGTCGTCAGCGTGAGGTTGTCGAGCGGGTCGTCGGTCGAACTCGGATTGGGCGGCGTCTGCGTCGACGACGAGGTGCCGGTCGCGGCGGAGTTCTGCGATTGGAACTGGGAGATGTCGTTCTGCAGCGTGGTCTGTTGCGCGGGCGTCAGCACCGCGTTGATCTGCTGCTGGATCTGCGTCTGCGAGAGCCCTTGGGTCTTCGCTTGTTGGAAGATGGCGCGGATCTGCGTGCGCTGTTGTTCGGTGAGATCGAGATTGGCAAAGGGCCGGAGACTCGACGTCGTCGTGTTTGCGATCGTGGTCGCAAAAAGCGATGAGGACGCCACGCTCGAGATGAAACTCATCGGTCGTTCCTCGGAGGCAAGTGTGCAAACGGCGACTGCGTGACGCGGTCGCTGCCGTTGATGTCGCATGGAACGCTTGACCGCACCTGAGAACCCGGACAGCAAAGTCTGAGATGGGGCTGGGTGCGATTCCGGGGCGCGTCCAAGCGAAGCGTGCGACGATCGCACCGTGCCGGAACGACGCGCGCCGCGAATCGCCGTCATCGACGACGACCCGGAAGTCCGACTGTTTCTCAGCGCTGGTCTCGCCAGCGCCGGTTTCGAGGTGGTGGTCGCGAACGACGGCGCCGACGGCGTCGCGCTCGTGCGTTCGTCCGCGCCCGATGCGATCGTGCTCGACGTCGTGATGCCGCAGGTCGACGGACACGAGGCCATCGAGCGCATCCGGCGCTTCTCGCACGTGCCGATCGTGCTGCTGAGCGTGCGCGGCGACGTTCGCGATCGCGTGGCCGGCCTCGAGGCCGGCGCCGACGACTACCTGACGAAGCCGGTGGCGCTCGCCGAACTCGTCGCGCGGCTGAAGAGCGCGCTGCGGCGGCCGCAGCTCGACCGGGCCGACGTGATCCGGTACGGTGATCTCGAGCTCGACATCGCGCAGCGGGCGGCGCGCCGCGGCAACCGGCGCATCCCGCTCTCGACGCGCGAGTACACGCTGCTGATCACCCTGCTCCGCCGTCCCAAGCGCGTCTTCTCCAAGGAAGAGCTGCTCGAGCTCGTCTGGGGTGGCGGCCGCGAGGTCACCCCGAACACGGTGGAAACGTACATCTCCTACCTGCGGGCCAAGCTCGACCACCCGCCCTCGCGCCGCCTCATCCAAACCGTCCGCGGGGTCGGTTACCGGCTCTCCCCGGAGGACTGAATCCGCGCCGGGCGCGGGATGCGTTATACTGAACGCAATGGCCTACGTGCGCGAGATCATCACCGACGGGCACCCGACGCTGCGCAAGGTCGCAAAGCGGGTCGACCCGGTGGAGATTCCCGATCCGATGTTCCAGCAGCTCATCGACGACATGTTCGTGACGATGTACGCGGCGCCGGGCATCGGTTTGGCGGCGCCGCAGGTGAACGTCGGCAAGCGGCTCTTCACCGTCGATCTGCAGGACGACAACGACGAGCACGGACCGCTGGTCGTGATCAACCCGAAGTTCTCGGAGACCGAGGGCGAGATCGAGGCGACCGAAGGGTGCCTCTCCGTGCCCGGCATGGTCGGGGAGATCACGCGCTTCGAAAAGCTGGTCTGCACCGGCCTCGACCGCTCGGGGAAGAAGATCGAGTTGCACGCCGAGGGCTGGTTCGCGCGCTGCCTCCAGCACGAGATGGATCACCTCGACGGCATCCTCTACATCGACAAGGCAAAGAACGTGCGCCCAGCGGTGACCGACGAGGAACGGGCGGAAGCCGAAGCGGCGCTGACCCGCTGAACGCGTTCTTCTTCGGGACCAGCGCGTTCGCGGTCCCGATCCTCACCTCGCTCGCCGCCCGCGCCGGCGTCACGGTCGTCACCCAGCCCGATCGTCCGGCCGGACGCGGGCACAAGCTCGCACCGACGCCGGTGAAGTCGGCCGCGCTCGCGCTCGGCTTGCCGGTGCTCACGCCGACGGCGTTGCGCGCGTTCGCCGAGGACGTGCGCGCCGCGGCGCCGGATCGCTGCGTCGTCGCGTCGTACGGACGCATCGTTCCGCAAGCGCTGCTCGACGCGGCGCCGCTATGGCTCAACGTGCACCCCTCGTTGCTGCCGCTCTATCGTGGCGCGACGCCGATCCAGTCGGCGATTCGCGACGGCTGCACGTCGACGGCCGTGTCGATCATCGCGATGGACGCCGGCATGGACACGGGCGATCTGCTCGCGCAGACGCCGCCGCTCGCGATCGCGCCCGGCGAGACCTACGGCGAACTGCACGACCGGCTCGCGCTGGTCGGCGCGACGCTGCTGGGCGAGGTGCTCGACGCCGACGCGCGCGGCGAACTCGCGCGCGTGCCGCAATTCGAACGGGCGCGCGATTACGGCCTGGACGGCGAGGCGATCGCGCGCACCGTCACGCGCCCGTGGGCGAAGGCCGACACCGTGTTGCCGCTCGATGCGAGCGCGCGCGAACTCGTCGACCGGATTCGCGCGCTCGCGCCGAAGCCGGGCGCGCGGCTGCCGGCGCTCGCCGCGCGCGACGGCGCCGTGCCGTTCCCGCCGCTCACCATCCTGCGCGCGCACGCGGTCGCGTCGCTTCCCGACGGCGTGCGCGCCGAGAACGGTTCGGTCGTCATGGTGCGAGGCTTCGTGTACGTGCGCGCGAGTGACGGCTGGGTGGCGGTCGACGAACTCGTGCCCGCCGGCAAGAACGCGATGACGATGGAAGCCTTCGCGAACGGTTCGCGCGCCGACGCGGCGTACGCGGTGGCGTCCTGATGGCGACGAGCGTCGATGCGCGGCCCGCGCCGAGCGCGCGCAACGTCGCGTTCGCGGTGGTGAAGGACGTGTTCGGTCCCGACAAGCGCGGTGCGGCCGAATCGCTCGACCGTCACCTGCGCCGCTCGAATCTCGAAGCGCGCGATCGCGGCTTCGTCACGGAGCTCGCGTACGGCACGATCGAGCGCCGCCGTTGGCTCGACTTCCAGCTCGCGCCGTATCTGGGCGCACGCGCCGCGAAGCTGCCGCTGATGATCGCCGAGATCTTGCGCATGGGCACGTATCAGCTGCGCGCCATGCGCGTGCACGACTACGCCGCCGTCTCCGAGAGCGTGCAACTCGCGCGGCGCTACGGTCATCCGGGCACCGCGGGCCTGGTGAATGCCGTCCTACGCCGCGTCTCCGAAGACCCCGAGCGGCTCGTCGACGCCGAGACATTTCCCGATCCCGACGACCGCCTCGGTACGCAAGCGTCGCTGCCGACCTGGATCGTGCGCGCGTGGCGCGAGCGGTTCGGCGCGGAGCGGCTCGAGGAGATCGTGGCCGGCGTCAACGCGCCCGCGGCCACCGGCCTTTCGATCGACCGCCGCAAAGCGACCCGCGACGAGGTCCTCGCGCGTTTGGCCGAGCACGGCATCCCCGCGCACGCCTCGTCCTTCGCCGCCGATGCCGTGGTGATCGACGGCACCGTTCCGACGCCGGCGCTGCACGAGGCGCTCGGCGATCGCGCCGACGTGCACGCCGAGGCCGCGTGCTTTCCGGTCGATCTGCTCGATCCGCAGCCGGGCGAACGGATCCTCGATGCGTGCAGCGGCCGCGGGAACAAGACGCTGCAGATCGCGAGCGCAACGCGCGACGGCGCGAGCATCGTCGCGATCGACGACGACGAACGGCGCTGCGAGGCGGCGCGGATGCGCTTGGCGGCGGCGGGCGTCACCTCGGTCGAGGTGCGCACCGGCGATGCGGGCGCGCTCGATCTGGCCGAAACCTACGACGCGATCGTGGTCGACGCGCCGTGCTCGGGTCTGGGCGTGCTCGGCCGTCATCCCGAGGCGCGCTGGCGCAAGGCGCCGGACGACGGCGAACGGCTGGCGTCCGCGCAGCGCACGCTCCTCGATGCGGCCGCGGCGGTGCTCCGGCCCGGCGGCCGGCTCGTCTACGCGGTCTGTTCGACCGATCCGCGCGAGGCCGAAGGCATCGTCGACCCGTTTCTCGCCGCATCGCCGGCGTTCGCGCGCGCATCGCTTCCGGAACGCTATGCGCCGTTCGCCACCGCGGCCGGCGACGTGCTCGTGCCGCCCGGCATCGACGGGCGCGACGGGTTCTACATCGCGGTGCTGCACCGGGCGTGAACCCGATCGCGCGGTTCGAATCGCTCTGCGCGCAGGTCGTCGAGGGAACGTTCGCGCGCATCTTTCCGAGCGCGCTCGAGCCGGTGCACGTCGGCCGCAAGCTGATCGCCGCCCAGGCGGCGATGCCGACCGACACCTATCTCGTGCGCGTCCACCCGGTCGACCACGCGCGCTTCGCCGCCGACCGGAGCTTTCTCGAAGCGCGCTGGAGTGCGATGTTGCGGGAAAACGCGCCGGGTGAGACGCCGCGCGCGATCCTGCACGAAGACCCGGCCGTGATCGCCGGCTCCGTGACGATCGAGGCGCTGGTCGACGACCGGCCGGCGGGCCTCGCCATCGTGCGGCCGGACGGCTCGCGCGAGACGCTGCGCGACGGTCTGACGATCGGCCGCAGCGACGACAACGACGTCGTCGTCCGCGACGGGCGCGTGTCGCGCCGGCACGCGCGGATCGTCGCGGAGGGCAACGGCTTCGCGATCGAGGATCGCGGCTCGTCGAACGGCACGTTCGTGAACGGCACGCGCGTGAAGCGCGGCCGGCTCGCGGCCGGCGCGTCGGTCGTCGTCGGCGAGACGGTGCTCGAGATCCGTGGCTGACCCGCGGTACGCCACCCTCGCCGTCACGGCCGGGCTCGCATTCTTCGTGCTGGTCGTGCGCGACCGCCGCGGCACGCCGCCGCCGCCGGCCCTCGACGCGACGATCGCCGGGAGCATCGAGCTGGTCGTGGACGACGGCACCTCGATCGCCACCCGCCGCTTCGGCCGGCGCATCCTGGCCGGCCGGGCACCGACGGCCGACCTGCGGATCGACGATCCGCGGGTAAGTCGCTTGCACGCGCGGATCGAAATGCGGGATGATGGTGTCTACGTCGAGGACTTGGGCAGCCGGAACGGCACCACGGTCAACGGGGAGCCCACGGAGGGTCAACGCCTGACCGCCGGGGACGAAATCCGCATCGGGACGGCATCGATCATCTTCCGAGGGGTCGGGACATGGAAATAGCGGTCGGATCGAAACCCGGGGCAGCCGCGCGCGGGCTGGCCGACGCCCACGTCGCTGAGATGATCGGGCCGGGCGTCGTGTTGCTCGCCGTCGCCGAGGGCTTCGGCAACGTGCGCGGTCAGGGCGCTCCGCTGGCGGCCGTCACCGCGGTGCGCGATGCGCTGCGCCGGCGCGTGCGGCCCGACGGACGCGATGCGCGCGCGGCCCTGATCGGCGCGCTCTCCGCCGCCAACGCGCGCGTGTTCGCGCACTCCGGCAGCAACGACGACTACGTCGGCTCGGGCACCTCGCTCTCGGTCGCGTTGATCGTCGGCGACCGCGCCCACATCGCGCACGTCGGCCGGACGCGCGCCTACCTCTGCCGGGACGATGCGCTCGTCGCCCTCACGACCAACGACGAACTCGCCGGCGACGGCTGGTCGGCGCCGTGGGCCACCGTGCCGACCGGTGCGCTGACCGGCCACATCCTCACCCGTACGCTCGGCGCGCAGCCCTCGCTCGACGCGAGCATCAGCAACGTGCGCCTCGTGCGCGGCGATGCGCTCGTGCTCGCCACGGGTGCCTTCCACAGTACGATCACCGAAGACGAGATCGCGTCGACGTTGCGCGCCACCGACTCCTCCGAATCGGTCACGCAGCGCTTGCTCGAAGTCGGTCGCATGCGTGGCGGCCACTTCGCGGGGACGGTGATCGTCGGCCGCGCGCTGACCGACGCCCTGCTGCCCGAATCCGGCGGACGCACGTTCAACGTGCAGAACGCTGCGCTGGCGCTGACCATCCTCGTGATCTTCTCATTGATCGCCGCGTCGATCTTTCACGCCGTCCTTGGTCCGTAAGCTCCACGAGGTCGCGCCGATGGCGATCGCGGTCGCGTTTGCGGCGGCGGTGCTTTCGCTTGCCGCGCCGCATGCCGGTCCGCCGTGGTTGCTCGGAGCGCTCGGCGTGATGGCGCTGGCCTGGGTGCTGTTGCAGCCCGCGGGCACCGAACGCGACGACACGCTGCCGGCGTTGGCGGTCGCGCTCGCCGCGATCGGTCTCTTGATCGTCGCGCGACTCTCGCCGGAACTCGCCGCGCGACAAGTCTGGCTGCTCGCGTTCTCGCTCGCGCTCGCGCTCGCGGCCGGACCCGCGCTCACGCGCTTTCGCGTGCTCGCCGCGTACACGTACATCTGGATCGTGATCGTCGCGTTGCTGTTCGTCGCGCTCGCGCTCTTCGGCGATCAGGTCAACGGCGCGCGGTTGTGGATCCGCATCGCCGGCCTCACCTTCGAGCCGGTCGAAGTGATCAAGCTGCTGATCGTGCTCTTCATGGCGTCGTACCTGGCCGGCACCGCCGACGTGATCGCGCGGACGAAACCGTGGTCGCTGCGCGCCAATGCAAAGTATCTCGGACCGCTCTTCATCGGCTGGGGCGTGTCGATGGCGATCCTCGTCTTCGAGCGCGACCTCGGCATGGCGACGCTGCTGTTCGCGACGTTCGCGGCGATGCTCTACGTCGCCACGCGGCGCGTCGACCTGATCGCGGGCTGCACCGCGATCTTCGTCGGCGCGGCATATTGGGCTGCGACGCACTACACCTACGTGCACGCGCGCATCGCCGTGTGGCGCGATCCGTTCACCGATCCCTACGGCGCGGGCTATCAGACGGTGCAGTCGCTCTACGCGCTCGCGGCGGGCGGCATCTTCGGCGCGGGCTACCACGCGGGTCATCCCGAGTACATCCCCGACGTCGCGACCGACTACGTCTACGCGGCGTATACCGAGGAGTGGGGCGCGCTCGGCGCGATCGTGCTGTGCGGGGCGTTCCTCGCCTTGATCCTGCGGACGCTGACCGTGGCGTCGCGCCAGCCGGATCTCTATGCCAAGTTGCTCGCGACCGGTCTCGCCGTGACGCTCGGCTTTCAGGTGGTGATCATCGTCGGCGGCGTCTTGCGTCTCTTTCCGCTCACCGGGATCACGCTGCCGTTCATTTCGTACGGCGGCAGTTCACTCGTCACGAATTTTCTCTTGGTCGCGCTCGTATGGGCGATCTCGGGCGAACGGCGAAGAGAAGCGGCGTGAACGGCGTACGGAGCGTCTCGACCGCGTTCTGGTCCATCGTCTTGCTCGGCTCGACGCTCTCGATCGCGGCCGGTTTCGCCGGTGGCCGTTCGATCGGGCTCGCCGGGGCGTTGCCGCCGGCGCAATCGCTCGACGAGAACGCGCTGCCGGCCCCGGTTCGCCAGCGGATCTTCACGCGCCAACTCGTCGGCGAACACTCGCTCGATGCGGCCGGTCCGACCGATCCGTACGGCGATCCCTCGCTCGCCGTCACGTCGTACACGCGGCCGCAGACGGACTTCGACCCGCGTCGCGATCGTGCGCGCATCGCCGTGATCGTGATCGATGCGGGCCGGGCGGGTGCCGCGCTCTCGCCGTTCGTGTCGTCGGCGCTACCGATGAGCTTCGTGGTGGCGCCGGGCGACGACGGCGCGCGCGCGACCTGCGCCGCGGTCCGCAACGCCGGAAAAGCGGTCGTGATCGACGCCTCCGCCGCGCGCCCCGAGCAGGTCGCCCACTTTGTTCGCGAGGGCGCGACGGCCGTGATCGGTTCGCTCGATGAAGACCGGGCGCGCGCGCTCATGCACGCGGTCGGCCGCCGCACGCTGGTGATCGACGCGGCCCTCGGTGAAGACGACGATTTGGCCGAGATCGCGCGAGCGACCGCCCACCCGACGCTCGAGCGCGACGTGATCGCCGACGCGCGCGACGACGCGCCGTACGTCGACTTCATGTTGCGCGATGCGCTGGCGCTGGCCGAGCACACGGGCTCGGTGATCGTGGCGATCCACGCCCGCACCGAGTCGTTCAACGCGCTCGTGCGCTTCGCCGATCGCGCCCGGCGCGACGGCGCCGACGTCGTCGCGCTCGCCGACGTCGAGCGCTGACGGGCGAGCCGCCGCCCGGCGGCGCGTCGCAGGCGATCGACGGGGGGTCCGTCGTATAGAGGCGAGGATGACCCCTGCGCGCGCGCTTCTCGGCCTCCTCCTTCTTCGCGATACGACGTCGTAGCCGCTTAGCGCCGCACGCTCTTCGAGCCCGCCGCGAAAGCGACGGGCTCTTGTGTTATCCGGGGGTTCCCCGGTCAAGAAAGGTCCGCGATGTCCTCGATGCCCTTCCACCGCTACCAGCCGATCCAGCCGGTCGACCTGCCCGATCGCACCTGGCCCGCGGCACGCATCACGCGTGCGCCGCAGTGGTGCAGCGTCGACCTTCGCGACGGGAACCAGGCGCTGATCGAGCCGATGGGCGCGCAGCGGAAGATGCGGATGTTCGATCTGCTCGTGAAGATGGGCTACAAGGAGATCGAGGTCGGGTTTCCGGCCGCGTCGCAGACCGACTTCGACTTCGTGCGCGATCTGATCGAGAACGACCGGATTCCGAACGACGTGACGATTCAAGTCCTCACGCAATCGCGCGACGAGCTGATCGAGCGGACCTTCGAATCGGTGCGCGGCGCGCGGCGCGCGATCGTGCACCTCTACAACTCGACATCGACGCTCCAGCGCCGCGTGGTCTTCGGGCTCGATGAAGACGGGATCGTGGCGATCGCCGAACGCGGCACGCGCACGGTGCGCGCGCTCGCCGACACGATGGGCGACACCGAGATCGTGATGGAGTACTCACCCGAGAGCTTCACCGGCACCGAGTTGCCGTTTGCCAAGCGCATCTGCGAAGCGGTGATGGCGATCTGGAAGCCGACGCCGCAGAACAAGATCATCCTGAATCTGCCGGCGACGGTCGAGATGACGACGCCCAACACGTACGCCGATCAGATCGAGTGGATCTCGCGCAACATCAAGGATCGCGACTGCGTGACGATCTCGCTGCACCCGCACAACGATCGCGGCACCGGCGTCGCGGCCGCCGAGCTCGGACTGATGGCCGGCGCCGACCGGGTCGAAGGCTGCCTCTTCGGCAACGGCGAGCGCACCGGCAACGTCTGCCTCGTCACGCTGGCGGGCAACTTGCTCACGCAAGGCATCGATCCCGAGATCGACATCTCCGACGTCCCGCAAATCGTGCGCACCGTCGAGTACTGCAATCAGATCGCCGTCCACCCGCGCCACCCCTACGGCGGCGACTTGGTGTTCACCGCCTTCTCGGGTTCACATCAAGACGCGATCAAGAAGGGCTTCGACGCGCTCGCCGCATCGGGTCAGACGACGTGGGAAGTGCCGTATCTGCCCGTCGATCCGAAGGACCTCGGCCGCAGCTACGAAGCGATCATCCGCATCAACAGCCAGTCGGGCAAGGGCGGCATCGCGTACATCATGCGCACCGACTACGGCTACGATCTGCCGCGCAACGTGCAGATCGAGTTCAGCAAGATCGTGCAAGCGCGCACCGACGAAACCGGCGCCGAGCTCACGTCGAGCGAGCTGTGGAGCGCGTTCGAACACGAGTACCTCGCGCCGGCCGGTCCGTTCGGGTTCATCGAAGCGCGGGCGACCGATTCGAACGAGGGGACGGCGATCGCCGCGCGCATCTTCGAAGGCGATGTCGTTCGCAGCCTCAGCGGCGCGGGCAACGGGCCGATCGACGCGTTCGTCGCGGGTCTGCGCGACGGGCTCGGCCTCGAAGTCAGCGTGCGCGACTACCACGAGCACGCGCGAACGACCGGCGCCAACGCGGCGGCCGTCGCCTACGTCGATCTCCAGGTCGGCGCGCACCACGTCTACGGCATCGCGAGCGACGCCAACATCGTGACCGCCTCGCTGCGCGCGATCGTCAATGGGCTCAACCGTGCCAGCCGCTCTCTCTCGTTCGACCGGGACGCCGTCGCGGTGTAGGAGAACCCTCGACCGATGCTGACCGCCGAAGAGAACGAGCTCCTCACGCGCATCGGTCCGGGCACGCCGGCGGGAGCGCTGATGCGCCGCTACTGGCATCCGATCGCCGCCGTCGACGATCTCGCGAACGCGTGGACCAAGCGCGTCCGGCTTCTCGGCGAAGATCTCGTGCTCTTCAAGACGCGCACCGGCGCGCTCGGCCTCGTCGAGGAGCAGTGCCCGCACCGGCGCGCCTCGCTCGCGTACGGCATCCCGACCGAGAACGGCATTCGTTGCCCCTATCACGGGTGGGAATTCGACGGCACGGGCGCGTGCCTGGATCAACCGAACGAACCCGCGGGCAGCTGTTTCAAAGACAAAGTGCGCACGCCGGGCTATCCGGTCGAAGCGCTCGGCGGTCTGATCTTCGCGTATCTCGGGCCCGCGCCGGCGCCGCTCTTGCCGCGCTACGACGGTCTCGTCGCCGAAGGCGCGATCCGCATGATCGGCCGCGCGGTCGTGCCGTGCAACTGGTTGCAGATCATGGAGAACTCGGTCGATCCGGTGCACACCGAATGGCTGCACGGCAAACTCTACGAGTCGCAGCACGAAGACGAGGGCGCGAAGGTCGCGATCTCGCGCCATCACGTGAAGATCGCCTTCGATGAATTCGATCGCGGCATCTACAAGCGTCGTCTGCTCGCGGGTCAGTCGGAAGATACCGACGACTGGAAGTCGGGTCATCCGATGGTGTTCCCGACGATGCTCGCCGTCGGGCAGCTCAGCGACGTTTGCCGCAATCACGCGTTCCAGATCCGCGTGCCGATCGACGACACGCACACGCTGCACTTCTGGTACAACGCGTACGTGCCGCTCGGCGGACAGCCGGTGCCGCAACGGCTGCTCGACGAGGTGCCCGTGTATGAGGTGCCGTTCATGGACGCGAACGGCGAGCATCTGCTCGATCACGTCGATGCGCAAGACATCATGGCATGGGTGACGCAAGGGCCGATCGCCGATCGCACGAGCGAATCGCTCGGCGCCTCCGATCGCGGCGTAACGTTGCTGCGCCGCATGCTCAAACGCGAGATCGCCAAGGTCGCGAACGGCGAGGATCCGATCGGCGTCGAGCGCGACCCCGCGCAGAACGTCGCGATCCAACTCCGCGTGGAAAAATCCAAGGCGCACTATGCCGACGGCTTCGAGAGCATGGCGCGCCGCACGCGCATCCGCTACAGTCCCGTCGTGGAAGAACTCATCGCGGTCTTTGCGCCGCCCGTTCCCGCGAGTCGCTGAGGCGAGGTCGGCGCTCCGCTCGTCGCCGCCGGCAGCGCGTTCGACGGTGTCGCCATGTTCGTCACGATCAGTCGTTGGCCGGCCTGGCCGCAGACCATCGAATCGGACCGTTGCATCACGGCCGCTCCTTTGGAGACCGTGGCGAACGCGAGACGCGATCAGGCGAGTTCGTTCGCGAAGAGCGATGCGACGATCGCGGCCATGCGCGGGTCGAGCGACCACAGGCGGGCGCGCGTTGCGCGCGGCCAGAGTGATGGGGTGTCGTTGGCGCCGACCCACGCGCGCAGCGCTTCGGCGAAATACTCGTCGCACGCCGATGCGGCGTAGGGCGTGACGAACGCCGTCGCGCGCGCGAACGCGCGGCGAATGCGTGCGTCGACGCTGCTGAGGTAGACGCCGCTGCCGAGCGCGCAGTCGAGTGCGTGGCCGAATTCGTGCGCTACCGTCATCGGGCTCGTCGAGCGCAGGTAGACCGTGCGCTCTTCCACGACGAAGATGCCGGCCGGCGGCAGCGGCCAGCCGTCGACGCCGGCGCCGATGCGCCGGAGCGCGCGCGAGCGGTCGTCGAACCGGTCGCCGGGGGCGAGGGCGACGATGCGCACCCCGGCCCGCGCGGCGAACGCGCGCGGACCCTCGCCGAAGAGCCGGAGCACGGCGTCGATGGCGGCAAAGCGGTCGGGGGTCGCGTCGATCATCCGAACGACGGTACGCGCCCGTCATGACGACGCGATTGCCGGCCTGTGTGCGCTCCGATACGTGGGCCGTCACCCGTCGCCGACGCTTGTGTAAGGACCGGGCAAAGGCCGTGCGAAGAATATGTATCTCGGTGACGTGGGTCCTTGCATTCACTCCCCGTTCGCGACGATGATCACCATATGCAACTCACGGCTTTGGCTGAGGGGTGGTTCGTCGACTCCGAGCGGTGCGGGTGCTGCGCGCATCCCGCGTGGACGCATGGGCCCGGCAGCATCTGTTCGGAGTGCGACGCCGCAGCCGATGCGGGCGCCTGCGGGCTGCTCTCGTTGTACGGTTTCGATCTCACGTCGCTGCCTTTTGCGGAGCCCTCGCACGCCTCGGCGTGACGCATGGACGCGATCTCCGCGCTCCTACGGACGGCAATGCGCATCGCCGATGCGCGTGCGGCCGTCGTCGCCTTCGAGAATGACGCGACGCCGGTCGCCTTCCAGGGATGCAGTCTTGGCGCCGCGAGCGTCGCGCTACGCGAAGGCAGCGGCAGTTCCATCCCCTGCCCCGCTCCGGGCCACGCGGCCTCGCTCGTGCTGATCGGCGCGGCCACGCCGACGGCCGGCAACCTCGCGCTCGATGCGGTCGCGCGCGAACTCGGCATCGCGATGATGAACGCCGCGCCGCGCGTGGAAGAACGGTTGGCGCACATCGCCGCCAGCGTCGAAACGTTGGCCGATCCGGTGATGATCGCGCGCGCACCCACGACGCCGGGCGACGTCGTGCGCATCGCTTACGTGAACGCGTCGTTCGAGCGGCTCTTCGGCTTCAGCACGGCGGATCTCGAAGGTCAACCCGACGACGTGCTCTTCTCGGCGGCGAGCATCGAGACGATGGCGCTCGTGCGCGAGCGCCTCGCCGACGGCGAACCGGTGCGCAGCATCATCCTCTCGATGCGTTCGCGCGACGACGACGCGCTCTGGGTCGACGTGTTCGCACGGACCATGCGCGACGAGAACGGCGCGTCCGTGTTCTACGTGTTCACGATGCACGACATCACCTCGCGCCGGGCCTTCGAGTCGGCCGTCGCGGCGGAGAAGCAGCGTCTGACCGTCACGCTCAAAGCGATCGCCGACGGCGTCGTCACCGCAACGGCCGACGGCCGCGTCGATTTCATCAACGCCGCCGCGCAGCGGATGCTGAACCTCACGTTTGCCGAAGCGTACGGCGCGCCGCTGCGCGCGATCCTCACGCTACTCGACGATCGCCAAGACCGCCGCGAAGTCCCGCTCGATCCGAACGGCGACGTGCGCGGCGAGGGCGTCCTCGAGACGCGCGAGCGCGCGCTGCACCTCGCGTTCGTGAGCTCGCCGATCGTCGCGTCCGCGGGCACACTCGGCTACGTGATCGTCTTGCGCGACATCACCGCCCAGGCCCGGTTGACGCGCCGCCTCGCCTACGAGGCGAGTCACGATTCCTTGACGCGCCTGCCCAATCGCCGCCACTTCGAGGAGATCATCGACGTCGCGCTCGAGTCGGCGCGTCACCGCGGGGCCGTGCACACCGTCGCGTACATCGATCTCGATCACTTCAAGAACGTCAACGACACGCTGGGCCATCAGGCCGGTGACCGGCTGCTGCGCGAGCTCGCACACCGGATGTCGCTCAACGTGCGCGGCAACGACGTCCTCGCGCGCATCGGCGGCGACGAGTTCGCGCTGCTGCTACACGAGTGTTCGCCGAGCAACGCGTTCCGGGTCGCGGAGAAGATCCGCACGTCGGTCGAGTCGGCATCGTGCGAGATCGTCGGGCCGCTCGCGACCGTGCGCGCGAGCGTCGGGCTCGCGCTGATCGATGCCGCGTCGCAGGATGCGGCGTCGGTGCTGGCTTCGGCCGATCGTGCGTGCTACGCGGCGAAGGCCCGCGGCCGCAACGCGGTCGTCGTCGCCGAAACTATCGTGGAAGGCTCAAGCTGAGGAAGAAGAGCACGCCGAACGCGAGCTCCATGCGCCCCGTGTCGATCAGCACCGGAATGAGCGCCTTCCCCGTCGCACCGCTGCGCACGACCTGGATCGGGCGCACCGCCGCCGCTGCGGCGATCAACGCGATCAGCGCGATGGGCCGGTCGACGCCGATGGCGAGCGTGGCGAGCGCCGCCGCACCGAGCAGCGCGAGGTAGAGCGCGCGCGTGGCGCGATCGCCCATCTTGACCGCCAGCGTGTTCTTGCCGCTCGCGGCGTCACCGGGAATGTCGCGGAGATTGTTGGCGACGAGCAGCGCCGTCGTGAGCGAACCGACCGCGAGCGATGCGATCGCCGAGACGACCGTGAACGAGCCGTGCTGAACGTACGTCGAACCCAGCGTGCCGACCAGGCCGAAGAAGATGAAACAGATGCCTTCGCCGAGGCCGAAGTAGCCGTACGGTTTGGGACCGCCGGTATAGAACCACGCCGCCGCGATCGCCGCGAAGCCGACCACGATCAGCCACGGGTCGACCTGCAGCGAGAGCCAGATGCCGGCGACGGCGGCGACGCCGAACGCGATCATCGCCGCGCGGAACACGGCGGCGGGCGAGGCGGCGCCCGACGCGACCAGGCGCATCGGCCCGGTGCGATTCGCATCGGTGCCGCGGATGCCGTCGCTGTAGTCGTTGGCGTAGTTGCAGCCGATTTGAATCGCCAGGGCGACGATCGCGGCCAGCGCCGCTCGGCCGAGGTGGTAGGGTGTTCCGGCAGCGGCGGTGCCGACGAGCACCGGCACGATCGCCGCGGGAAGCGTCGGGAGCCGTGCTCCCGCAATCCATTTCTTCATTTGCTTGGCGCCTGGTCTTCGCGCGGAACGGTGGTCGCGCCCGCCGACGTCGAAGGACGAGCGAAGGTGCGTACAACGCTGCAGTTCATGGTGGCGGTTTTGTTGCTCTGCCTTGGGGCCGGAGGGACGTCGCGTGCCTCCGAATCGGTCGACCTGCATCGGCTGGCGCAGGCGTACGTTCCGGCGCGATGCCCGGCGAGCGGTCCGCAGGCGATCGCACGCCTTCCTTCTCGCTGTTTCATTCCGATGAGCGAGGTCCCCGAAGCACTCGGCGATACCTACGTCACGCCGCCGACGATCACGTACCGCGTCGTCGTTCCGGCCGACGTCGCGGACGGCGATGCGTGGGATCTCCACCTCGATTTCATGGTCGATCGCGGCACGCTTAGCGACGTCTCGCCCGAAGGTGTGGTGCGCGCGCAGATCCCGCTCGGCATGGATATCCCGGTCGACCAGCGGCCCGTGCGGACATACGACGACCGCATCCCGTTGCCGACCGGCATGCGGCCCGGCGACGCGCTCGTGCTCACGCTCGAGTCGACGATCACGCACTTCGTCGTTTTCGAACTTCGTACGCCGGAATCGCTGCGCGACATCGACGAGACGAACGCCGCGGTCTACTACGGCCCGATGGCCTTCATCAACGGCATGCTGCTCGCGATGGCGCTGTTCAATCTGCTGCTCTACGCGCTCTTGCGCAAGCGGTACTACCTGCTCTATTCGCTCTCGATGCTCGCGATGATCCTCTTCCAGACGGTGCAGAGCGGCGTCGCCTGGACCTGGCTGTGGCCCGGGTTGCCGGTGCGCGACGATGCGCCCGCGTACGTCGCCTACCTCATCTACTTCACGCTCGTCACCGCCTTCACGCGCTCGTTCCTCGATCTCCGTCGCGTCGCGCCGGTCGTCGATACCGTCCTCTTGTGCGCGCTGGGCGGTCTCGCGCTCGACGCCGTACTCTACGTCGGTTTTCCGGGTCTGCTCGCGGTCACGCACCTCTGGGACATCGTCGATCCCATCGCGGTGACGTTCATGATCGGCGCGCTGCTCGCGGCCGGCGTCGCGGCGTGGCAGCGGCACGTCGTGTCGGCGCGGTACTACGTGATCGGTTTCGGCGGCGCGGCGCTGGGCCTCATCCTCGGCGAGGCCGCCGACTACACCCTGATTTCGCTCGGCGTGTGGCACGATCTCTGCTCCGCGATCGGCGTCGCCTGGGAAGCGATCTTCCTCGCGTTCGCGCTCGCCGAGCGCATCCGCTTGGCCGAACGCGAGACGCTGCGGCTGACGGATTACGCGTATCGCGATCAACTCACCGGCATCTCCAACCGGCGCGCGTTCGACGAAGCACTGGAGAACGAATGGCGCCGTAACGCGCGCAGCGGCCGTCCGCTCTCGCTGCTGATGGTCGACATCGACCACTTCAAATCGTACAACGACCGTTTCGGTCACCAGCAGGGCGACGTGGCGTTGCGCGCGGTCGCGACCGAGATCCAACGCGTGGCGCGGCGTCCGGGCGACTTCGCCGGGCGCTACGGCGGCGAAGAGTTTGCGATCGTGCTCTCGGAGACGACGGCCGAGGGCGCGTTCACGTCGGCGCAAGCCGTTCGGCGGGCGATTCGCGCGCTCGGCATCGCGTTCGACGATCGCGCGTTGACCGTGAGCGTCGGCTGTGCGACCGTCGTCCCGGTGGAAGGCGAGAGTTCGGCCGGCCTCATCGCGGCCGCCGACGCCGCGCTCTACGCGGCGAAGACGGCCGGTCGCGACCGCACGATGGCCGCGGAAGCGACGACGTCGACTACGTCTTGAACGACGAGTTGAGGTTCGTTCCCGGATAGCAGTTCGAGTTGGCGAGGTAGACGTTCCACGTGTCGCCGGCGCCCAAGATGCCGCCGAAATTCGACGACTCGTAGATCGGGAACGCGAACGGCGGATTGAGCGAGGGCTGCGGGACCTGCGCGAACGGAACCACCTGCAGCTGCTGGCCGAACGTCGTGCCGAGAAAGGTGTCCGACGCGGTGTCGTACACGGTGACGTAGAGCTTGTAGTCCGTCGGCAGCGGCTGCGGTGCGACGGCGATGACGATCTGCTGCGTCGTGATGCCGGTCGATTGCGGCAGCGGGTACACGACCTGCACCTGGACGTTCGCCGGCGGCGTGCAGGGCGTGCTCGGGGTCGGCACGGGCGTCGGCGTCGAGGCGGACGTCGCCACGTTCCCGTTGTCGCCGCAACTCGCAATGGCCGCGCCGAGAACGACCGCTGCAAACGCAGCAATGATGATGTTCTTCATGTCTAGGGGCCCAGGATACGCCGTCCGGGTTGGACATCTCTGCGTGATTGCCAGATGCGACCCGCGCCCGCGTCGCCGGCGGGCTCGAATGCCGGGTGCGCGTCGATGGTCGCGGCTTCGACCGGCGTGTGATACACGATCGCGACGCGACCGCGCTGCACGGCGAGACGGTCGAGCACGTTTCCGAGGACCGTCGCCGTGAACGGGTTGTAGAGGTAGACGACCAGATCGCCGCGCGGAAAGGCGAACGTCGCGGCGTCGGCGCGCACGAGCCGCACGTCGGCGCACGCGCGCCGCCCGCGATAGGCGGCGCGGTTTTCCTTGGCGACCTCGAGCAGCGCCGGCGAGATCTCGACGCCGACGATCTGCCGGAACGGACGCCGCGCCGCGTGGAGCACGACGCGGCCCATGCCCGCGCCGAGATCGACGAACGTGCTCCGCTCGGGCGCGAGCGGCACGGCATCGAGCAAGCGGTCGATGTCCTCGACGGGTGTGGGCTCGTAGTGCGTGGCGTGTTCGATCGCCGGTCCGATCGCTTCGGGATCGAGTTCACCGAGGAAGACGAGGGCCTCGGTCGTGATGCCGTGCTCGGCGTCGTAGCGCAGGCCGCTGCGGCGCGCGGTCAGTGGACGAGATCGCTCGCGAACGTGAGATCGATGCCGTGCGCGATCAGCTCCGGCCCGAGCGTTCGCACCGCCAGGAGCGTCGCTTCACGCGGATGACCGATGGCGATCGCCGAGCCGTCCTCGCGCGCCCGGTCGGCGGCCTCGCGCAGTTGCGCTTCGACCGCGGCCTCGTCGTCGACGTTGTCGAGGAAGACGTCGCGACTGGCCGTCGGCACGCCGCGCTCGCGCGTCACCCTCGCCGCGATGCTGGCGGCGCTCGTCTTCGAGTCGATCCAGTAGCGGTTCTCGCGCACCAGCACGTCGGCGACGTCGTTCATCACGCGGCGGTTGGCGGTGGCGAGACTGCCCTCGTGGTTGTTCACGCCGCGCGCTTCCGGCAAGGCGGCGAGATCGCCGGCGACTTCGGCGCGGATCGCCTCATCGTCCATCTTCACCGTGATCGTCCCCGGGCCGGGATAGCGCCCGGAAATCGTCTGCATCGGCAGATGCAACATCACGCCCTTGCCGGCGGCATCGGCTTCGCGCGCGATCGCCGCTCCGTAGCGGACGTGCGGCAAGACCGAGAGCGTGACCGGAAAGTCCAGCGCCACGAAGGCGCGTTCGGTGACGGGCCACTGGCCGCAATCGTCGATGATGATCGCCAGGCGCGGGTGCCCGTCGCCCGCGGCCGGCTTCCACGGCGATTCGGCTCGTGGGGTCGCGGCGGCGGGCTCGGTCGGCTCGGGTGATTCCGGCTCCACGGCGAGCGGCGCCGGCGAGGCCACCTCGTCGCCGGTCTCCGTCTCGGTGGCGGCGGATGCGGGGGCGGCCGTCGCCACGGCCGGCGGCGTGACGGGCAGCGGCGTGACGGCGGAAGCCGGGACGTGATGCTGCGCCGTGACGGTGGCGGTGTCCGGGCTCCAGAGCCAGATCACCCCGGCGGCAATGCAGCAGCCGAGCCCGAGTCCGAAGAGAACGAGCGTCGGGAGAAGCGGCGACCCCGTGCGGCGCCGGCGTTTGGTTCGAGGCACGTCTCCCGCTCATTCGCTGGGAGTGGACCGGAACCAAGCGAGGCGAGGAGCGCGACGATGCACTATGATGCTCCTCGATGACCTCGCTCGTGCGCACCGAGGATCGCGGCGGCGTTCGCGTGATGATCCTCGACAATCCGCCGGTCAACGCGATTTCGCATGCGCTCTCCGCCGAACTCTGCCGGGCCGTCGCCGCGGCCGAGGCCGACGCGGCCATCCGCGCCGTCGTGCTCACCGGTGCGAACGGCATCTTCAGCGCCGGCGCGGACATCCGCGAACTCGCGATCGAGCCCGATGCCGAGTCGAAGACGCTGTGCGATGCGATCGCGCTGATCGAGCAGAGCGAAAAGATCCACGTCGCGGCGATCGGGAAGACCGCATTGGGCGGCGGCCTCGAGATTGCGCTGGCCTGCGATTACCGCATCGCAACGGCGCACGCGACGGTCGGCTTTCCCGAGATCACACTCGGCGTGCTGCCCGGCGGCGGGGGCACCCAGCGCCTGCCGCGACTGATCGGCGCGCACGACGCGCTGCGGCTGATGCTCGACGGCGCGCCCATCGGCGCAGCCGACGCGAAGGCACGGGGCCTGATCGACATCGTCGCCGAGGGGAATGTGGTCGATGCGGCGATCGCGTTGCTCAACGGCGTCGGGATCGAACCGCGCAAGCGCCGCGTCTCGGCCCGCGCCGTCACGTCGCCGTTCGACGCCGCGCGAGCGCACGCGACGTTGCCGCCCGAAGCGCGCGGCGGCCTCGCCGCGCACGCGATCGTCGATGCGGTTGCCGCGTCGATCGCGTTGCCGTTCGCGCGCGGCCTCGAGCGCGAGGCGCTCCTCTTCGGTGGACTCGTGCATTCGGCGCCGTCGGCCGCGCTGCGCCACCTGTTCTTCGCCGAGCGGGAACTCGGCACGATCCCGGGGGTGGCGCAGGGCGCTGCGCGGCGGATCGCGAGCGCCGGCATCGTCGGCGCGGGCACGATGGGCACCGGCATCGCGATTGCGTTTGCCGACGCCGGCATTCCCTCGATCGTGATCGAGACCGGCGCCGAGCAGCGAGAGCGCGCAAAGCGAACCGTGATCGACACCTTCGCCCGCTACGTGCAGCGCGGCCGCATGCGTGAAGACGCAGCGTTGGAGCGCACGCGATCGATCCGCTTTGCAAACGACCTGCGCGAACTGGCCGGCGTCGACGTCGCGATCGAAGCCGTGGTCGAGGACCTCGCCGTGAAGTGCGACGTGTTCGCCCGGCTCGGCGCCGTGTGCGATCCCGACGCGATCCTCGCGAGCAACACCTCGACGCTCGACATCGACGCGCTGGCCGCGGCGACGTCGCGTCCCGAGCGGGTCGTCGGTCTGCATTTCTTCGCACCGGCCAACATCATGAAGCTGCTCGAGATCGTGCGCGGGCGCGCGACGTCGTCCGAGACGATGGCGACCGCGATCGCGCTCGGCAAGACGTTACGCAAGGTCGCGGTCGTCTCGGCCAACGCGTTCGGCTTCATCGGCAACCGCATGCTCTTCGACTACGCGCGCGAAGCGATCGCGTTGGCCGAAGAGGGCGTCGATCCCGCGCGCGTCGATGCGGTGCTGCAGGCGTTCGGTATGGCGATGGGCCCGTTCGCGATGTTCGACCTCACCGGGCTCGACGTGCTCTGGCGCATCGTCGAGGGCAATCCCGGCGCACTGCCCTTGCGCTCGCGCATCGTCGAGCGGCTCTGCGCCGAGCGGCGCTTCGGGCAGAAGACGGGCGCGGGCATCTATCGGTACGAGCCGGGTAGCCGCGAGCCGCGCGCCGATCCGGTCGCGCGCGAACTCTTCCGCCGGGAGGCGCTCGCGGCGGGCGTCGCACCGCGCGACGGCGTGACCGACGACGAGATCGTGCAGCGCTGCATCTACGCGCTGATCAACGCCGGCGCCGACGTGTTGCGTACCGGGGTTGCCCGGCGCGCGGGCGACATCGACGTCGCGTTCGTGCACGGCTACGGGTTTCCACCGTATCGCGGCGGCCCGATGTGGTACGCGGATGCGATCGGCGCGGCCGCGGTGCTCGCCGGCATCGAGCGTTTCCGCGCCGCGCGCGGCGACGTGTGGACGCCCTCACCGCTGCTGATCGAGGTCGCCGAACGTGGCTGCACGCTGGCCGGCGCGAGCGCGCAGGGAGGGCGCCCTCCACCGTTCGTGGCATTGGATTTGCCGTGAGCGTGCATCAGATTTCGTTCCAACTCAACGGCACGGGCGTCGAACGGACGGTCGGTCCGGAAGTGCTCCTCGTCGACCTGCTGCGCGACGACATCGGGCTGACCGGCACGAAGATCGGCTGCAGCATCGGCGTCTGCGGTGCGTGCAGCATCCTCGTCGACGGCACGTTGATGTCGGCGTGCTTGCTGCCGGCGATCATGGTCGACGGCCGCAAGGTGACGACGATCGAGGGCCTCGCCGACGGCGATCAGCTCACGGCGCTGCAAGACGCGTTCATCCGCAAGGGAGGGTTCCAGTGCGGGATCTGTACCTCGGGCCAGATCATCGCCGCGACGGCGCTCCTTGCGTCCAACGCGAAACCCAATCGCGACGAGATCAAAGAGTGGATGATGGGCAACCTCTGCCGCTGCACCGGCTACTACAAGATCATCGACTCGATCGAAGACGCCGCGGGGATCGACCGTGCGAACGTTTGATTACAAGCCGGCTCACTCGATCGACGAAGCCCTCGCCTTCCTCGCCGAATACGGCGACGAAGCGGAATTCATCGCCGGCGGCACCTCGCTCGTTCTCATGATGCAACAGGGACTCGTGCAGCCCGGCGTCGTGATCGGTCTCGGCGGCGTCCCCGAACTGCGCGGCATCAAGCGCACGCCCGACGGCGGTCTCGACGTCGGCGCGATGACGACGCACCGCGTGCTCGAAACCTCGCCCGAAGCGTTCGCGTTCTCGGCCGCGCTGCCGAAGGCGCTCGGCTGGATCGCCACGATCCGCATCCGCAATCAGGCCACGCTCGGCGGCAACCTCGTGCACGCCGATCCCGCGCAGGATCCGCCGCCGGTCCTGATCGCGCTCGATGCGTCGGTCGACGTCACCGGCGCGGGGAACGTCGCGCGCCTGATTCCGATGGAATCGTTCTTCACCGATTACTTCGAGACGT
>Ga0116230_10000664_pt1 | contig 30670 bp, 19 predicted proteins | sample S1TSphfallax_3_FD_88678 | JGI IMG/M metagenome (GOLD analysis project Ga0116230, IMG submission 88678) | Host-associated microbial communities from peat moss isolated from Minnesota, USA - S1T2_Fd - Sphagnum fallax MG | ecosystem: Host-associated > Plants > Peat moss > Unclassified | place... | reverse complement strand
TTCACTTCGCGCGGCGAGATCACCTGGAACGGCACGCCGATCGTGTTCGCCGTGCCGCAATATTTCTGGTATTCGTCCATGCGGTCCCTGCAGGTCGCGAGGCGCAGGTTGCCGGTCACGTGAAAACTGACGTCCTGGCCGGTCTCCGCAGGCAAGCGCTTATAGAGATCGACGGAGTACTTGTGCAGCTGACCGACCGTGTAACTCATATTAAAGAGTGGCAGCAGCCCCGCCGCATGCCATGTCGAACCCGCCGTGAGCTCGGAGCGTTCCAGCAGCACGACATCCGACCATCCCTTCAGGGCCAGATGATAGAGCGTGCTGACGCCGACCACGCCGCCGCCGATGACGACGACACGGGCATGAGTTTTCATGTTTCCTGATCTCCCTCGGGTTTTGACCCGCAGTGTAGCGACCAAGGCGGGGTGCGCTGGCCGAAAAACGACAAAATACGGTCAAAATGAGACAGCGGGCGCCCGCGTGATGGCATACTAGAGCCATCACGACTCATCGCCCTCTGGAGTACGCCTTGGAAAACGCTGCCGTGCTGCAAAAGTGCAAGTACGCCTTTCTGACGCTGCCGAATTACTCCTTGATCGCGGTTGCCAATGCACTCGAGCCCTTGCGGATGGCAAACCGGATCCTCGGCCGTGATGTCTATGAATGGAGCATCACGACGCTCGACGGGCAGGCTGCGGTTGCGAGCAGCAACCTGCAATTCTCGCCGACTGTGCCGCTCGACAAGCTCGGTCCGGTCGACATCCTTTTCGTCTGTGGTGGTGTCAACGTGCGCGAAGCGGTCACTCCGGCGCTGTTCAGTCAGTTGCGCCGGCTTGCCGATCGGCGCGTGCCTTTGGGCGCGCTTTGCACCGGCGGTTATGCACTCGCGCGCGCCGGCCTCTTGGATCAGTTCAAAGCCACGATTCATTGGGAGAACCTGTCCGCCTTGCGCGAGGAGTTTCCGCGGGTTCGTTTCAGCGATCAGCTGTTTACGATCGATCGCGACCGCTTCACCTGTTCCGGTGGCACGGCGCCTTTGGACTTGATGTTGCATCTGATCCAGATGCGCCTGGGTTCGCGTATCTCGCAATTGGTTTCGGAGCAATTCATCGTCGATCGCGTGCGCAAGGATACCGACCGGCAATACATACCCTTGCGCGCGCAGATTGGTCTTGCCAATCGCGGCTTGATTCGCGTCGCGCAGCTCATGGAGGAGAACATCGAAAAACCGCTGTCCTTGGACCGCATCGCGCGCGCCACTGGCTTGTCCCGCCGGCAAATCGAGCGCTTGTTCAAGCGCGATTTGAACTGCGTGCCCAAGCGCTATTACCTGGAGATGCGTTTGCGTCGCGCGCGCGAATTGCTGCTGCAAACCGCGATGCCCATCATGGATATCACGGCTGCCTGTGGTTTCCAGTCGCCGCCGCATTTCTCGAAGTGTTACCGCAATCAGTTCGGGCATCCGCCGAGCGCGGAACGCAAGATCGGGCGTCCGGAGCCGCGCGGCAACCGGGCGGTCGCTGAACGCGCGAATTGAAGCGCTATTTGAAAACGACGGTCTTATTCTCGTCCATGAACACACGATGCTCGAGCAGCAGCCGGACGGCCGTCGAAAGTGCGCGGCGCTCGGAGTCGCGTCCCGCCGCCGCGAGCATCTCCGGCGTGAAGCTATGGTCGACGCGCTCGACGATCTGCTCGATGATCGGGCCTTCGTCGAGGTCCGCGGTCACGAAGTGCGCAGTCGCGCCGATGAGCTTGACGCCGCGCGCATGCGCTTGGTGATAGGGTTTCGCGCCCTTGAAGCCGGGCAAAAACGAATGATGGATGTTCACGGCGCGTCCGCGCAGGTGTTTGCAAATCTCATCCGAGAAGATCTGCATGTACCGCGCGAGGACGACCAGGTCCGTTTGCGTCGATTCGATCAGTTCCAGCAAGCGCGACTCCTGCTCAGCCTTGTTCGCCGGCGTCACGGGCAGCCAGAGATAGGGGATGCCATGGCGATCGGCGATGACTTGCATGTCCGGATGGTTCGAGACGATCGCGGTCACGTCCATCGGCAACTCACCGAGCCGTTGCCGGTACAAAAGATCCTCGAGGCAATGATCGAGCTTCGAGACCAGAATCATGACCCGGGTACGATGCCTGCCGTCGTGGATGTTCCAGTGCATCTGCTCGGCATTGGCGACCCGCACGAAATCTTCGCGCAGTCGCGCTAAATCGACGGTTTCTCCGGCAACCGCGCAGAAAGTCACGCGCACAAAGAACCGCTTGGTCAGGACATCGTCGAACTGCTGCATTTCCATGATGTACAGCCGATGGGATGCGAGGAAACCGGTGACGGCCGCCGCGGTGCCCATGCGGCTCGTACAGGACGCGGTCAGGACATACGGCTGCGAGGTCTGGAATTCCATGCGCTGATAGTAACGAGCCGCACAGGCCGACGGATAGTCCGGAAGCGACCTGCGTGGATACCGGGGCGACGCTGTCGGGCGTCTGCACTTGAGTTACCGCCGTGGCGAGACTTGAGTCCCGCGACTCAAGGGGCTGGCGCGCTCGCGACGAGCGCCTCGCCGTTCAAGCTACCGCGCAGCTGTGCTTGTGGCGCGCTGTCGCCGTCCAGCCAAGTCACGCGCATCTCGCCATGCAGCGCGTCGGGACCTCTGACCGTGAGATTGGCGATCACAAGACGATTTCGACCGGGAGGTAGGTCGAACGAACCGCTCACGGCGACATCGTCGGTCCAGCGCAGATCGTAGAGGCTGACTCGCTGCTTAGGCCCATGCTGGATCACGCGCAGGTTGCCGCCACGAAGGCCGACCGCAGAGCCCGAAGCACTCTCATCGACGCGCACCAGCGCATCGGCGAGCGTCTGTAAAACGGCGTTTGCGACTTTCAGTCCCGGCACGCCGACCCGGTTGCCGGACGCAGGCGTGGCGGGCCGCAGCTCGCCGGCCGAGCGCGCGAATTGCGCGACCAGGCGCAGCGGCGGCACGTCGCCGGTACAGTGGGTATCCTCGGTTTCGCCGGTCTTGAAGAAATGACGCACGAGGTCTGCGGCGCAAGCACTGCGTGCGCGCGGCAGCGCGTTGACGTGAAAGCTATTGGCGATCACGAGCTGGCGACCGCGGGGGAACTTGGCGGCCACCGCGGCGCCATCGGCGACGGTCGTGATGTCATCAAGCTCCCCCGAGATCACGAGCGCAGGTACGTTCGGGTAGACGGCCTGCGGCGCGATGACCTGGCCTGCGGGATGCGCGTCGGGTGCGACCGGCCACGCGACACAGAGATCGATGAAGCCGTAGTCGAGCGGCAGGCCGCGATATTCGGCGATCGTGAAGGGCGCATAGGTCTGCGGATGACTCCGTGTGCGCTCGGCGATGATGCGCTCGTGCTCGGCGGCGCGCTCTTCGGGTGCTAGGCGCATGTCGTCGATCTGCGGCGGATCGTGACACATGACCGCCGCAGCAAGACCCGCGCTCCACTTCTGCGGGTTCGCCGTGGGATCGCGCGAATCGACCGCGGTTCGGGTCTCGGCCATGAGTCGCAGCAGCGGCGCCGAGTCGCCGCCCGCATAGGCACGCGCCGCCGCATCCAGTTCGCGCACGCTGGCGAACGCTGGCGCCGCCGCGAACATCACGGTGGCGAGCGCGGCGGGGTCGGCGCGGAACGACTCGAGCCGGCCATCGGCATCGCGAGCCTCGACGGCGCGCGGATCGGTGCGCAGCAGGGTGAGCGTCGGCGCGATGTGGTCAAGCGAATTGCCTGGAAGCGCAGCGCACGCGGCCGAGCGCCGGCAGGCTAGATTGAATTTGTCGCGCATCGCGGGCGCGTAATTGGGATACCAGGCGTAGTCCGGGCCATCGAGCGGGTAGGCGCCGTCCAGCACCAGGGAATGCAGCAGCCCCGGGTGTCGCAGCGCGAACACTTGCTCGAAGTAAGTGCCGTAGGAATCACCGTACAGATCGATTTTTTCGATACCGAGCGCGGCGAGGATCGCCGCCAGGTCATCGGCTGCATACGCCGTGCTATAGAGCGGCGCGCGCGGCCCTAGCGAACGGCCGCAGGCGCCGACGCCCTGGCTGGTCCAGCGCGACGTCGCTTGCAGGGCCGCGCAATCCACGGCCCCGGACTGGCCGGTGCCGCGGTTGTCCATGATCAGGACATCATGGGAGTCGCGTAAGGGATCAAACAGTGCCAGGTAGTCGTCGCGCGACAGGGTCGCCGGGTAGCCGGGCCCGCCTTCGGTGGCGACCAGGGTGCCGAGCCCGACGGGTCCCCGGTGCGCATAGAACTCGAAGTGAATGGTGAGCTTGCCGGGGACGGTGCCGGCGGGATCCAAGGCGCGCTCGAAGTTGCCGCAGTACGCGTCGCGCTCGCCACAGGGTCGTAAAATCAGGCTGCCGAGGTGTCGCGTCAAAGGTGCCGGCGGCGTCCTTGGTGGCTGCGCCGCCTGCGCTGCGGCGAGCGGGGCGGCGAGCAGGGCGGCGAGGAGCGCCAACTCCCCGATGACGGCAAATCGGGTCATCACGCGTTCAGTGTACGGAATCGCAACGCAGACGCAATTCGCGGCGTCGCGTCTGGTCTAGAACAAGTCGCGTCAGGGCTATGGCCAGGTGGTGAATGTTGCTATCTTTCGGCGCGGGGAGGGCGGTTGACCTAGGAAACACTGATGCATTCGCGTGAAGTCTTGTTGAACCGATTACGCCTTCGGAAACCTGAAACTGCGCTCGATCGAGACTTCTATTGTAGTGCCGAGGACTTCCAGACCGAGCTAGCCCTGATTTGGTATCGGGATTGGCTGTTCGTCGGTCATGACTGTGAAGTTTTGAACCCCGGCAACTACTTCACGGTTCAAATCGGCGAATATCCAATCATCGTCGTGCGCGATCGCGACGGCAGCCTGCGCGCCTTCCACAACAGCTGCCGTCATCGCGGCTCGCGGATCTGCGCGAGCGAACGCGGCACGGCGCCCCGGCTGGTCTGTCCGTATCACGCCTGGACCTACCATCTCGACGGTCGCCTCTTTTCGGCGCGCGATATGGGCAGCGACTTCGACAAGTCGAAATACTCGCTGAAACCGATCCATTGTCAGAGCGTCGGCGGCTACATCTGGATCAGCCTCGCCGACACCCCGCCGGATTTCGATCCTGTGCGGCGCCAGATGGAGCCGTATTTCTTGCCGCATGAGCTGCACAACACGAAGATCGCGTTCGAATCGACGATCGTCGAGCAGGCGAATTGGAAACTCGTCTGGGAGAACAACCGCGAGTGCTACCACTGCTCTGCGAACCATCCCGAACTCATTCGCACCTTCGCCGACGACCCGACCTTGACCGGCGTCGATGGCGCGAGCACGAACCCGCGCATCACCGAGAAGTGGACGCATTGGGAATCGCTCGGCCTGCCGAGCACGTTCAAGCTCGCGAGCAACGGCCAATACCGAACTGCGCGGATGCCTTTGATCGACGGCACGGTAAGCTTCACGATGGACGGTACGGCGGCCGTACGCCGACCCTTGTCGGACCGCGTGACGGAAGAGAATACCGGCACGCTGCTCTTGTTCCATTACCCCTCGACCTGGAATCACGTGCTCGCCGACCACGCGATTACGTTCCGCATGCTGCCGATCAGCCCGTCCGAGACTGTGCTGACGACCAAGTGGCTCGTGCATAAGGATGCCGTCGAAGGCGTCGACTACGATCTGAAGAAAATGACCGAGGTCTGGTTGGCCACCAATGACGCCGATCGCCGGATCTGTCAGGAAAACCAGATCGGGGTTGCCTCGCCGGCTTACGATCCCGCGCCGTATTCGGCGATCCACGAGGGCGGCGTCACGCAGTTCGTGAACTGGTATTGTCAGCATCTCGAAGGCAGACTGCTCGAAGACGGCAAGTAGTTCTCTGTTGGGCCCCCTATGAAGTATTCCGCCTGGTCGCTGCTGCGCGGCGCGCTTGTCGGCCAGCGCAATTGGTCGCCGGCCTGGCGCAGCCCCGATCCGAAGCCGCGCTACGATGCAATCGTCGTCGGCGGCGGCGGCCATGGGCTCGCGACCGCCTATTATCTCGCCAAGAATCATGGTCTCACGAATGTGGCCGTGCTCGAACGCGGCTGGGTCGGCGGCGGCAACACGGGGCGCAATACGACGATCGTGCGCTCGAATTACCTGTATCCGGAAAGTGCGCGCCTCTATGATTTTTCGTTGCGGCTCTACGAGGGCCTGGCGCGGGAACTGAACTTCAACATCATGCTGAGTCAGCGCGGCCTCGTGCTGCTCGCGCACAGCCGGCATGATCTCGACTCGATGGCGCGCTGGGCGAATGCCATGCGCATGAACGGCATCGAGGCCGAGCTCCTGAGCCGTGAACAAGTGGCGGCCTTGGCGCCGGCACTCGACCTGTCGCCGGAGGCACGTTTGCCCGTGGTCGGCGGCTTCATCCAGCGTCGTGGCGGCACGGCGCGACACGACGCGGTCGCCTGGGGCTATGCCCGCGCCGCGTCCAAGCTCGGCGTCGACATCATCCAAGACTGCGAAGTGCGCGGATTTCTGCAAGCCGACGGTCGGGCGGTCGGCGTCGAGACGAGTCGCGGACCGATCCACGCCGATCGGATCGGGATTGCCGCCGCGGGCCATAGCTCGGTGCTCGCCAAGCTCGCGGGGTTTCGCCTGCCTGTGACGAGCTATGCCTTGCAGGCTCTCGTCAGCGAACCGGTCAAGCCCTTGCTAGATACCGTGATTCTTTCGCCGGGGACCGGCGCCTACGTGAGTCAGTCCGACAAGGGGGAAATGGTGATCGGCGCAATGCTCGATCTGTTTCCCTCGTATGCGCAGCGCGGCAGCTTCGCGATCGAGCAAGCCATCGTCGCGGCCACGCTCGCGATGTTCCCCGCCTTCAGCCGTCTGCGCATGCTGCGTCAATGGGCCGGCATCGTCGATGTCGTGCACGACTCCAGTCCGATCATCGGTGCGACGCCCGTGCCGGGCATCTATATCAATTGCGGCTGGGGTACGGGCGGCTTCAAAGGCATCCCGGTCGGCGGCTGGACCCTCGCGCACGTGCTCGCGACGGGCAAGAATCATGAGCTGGCCGAACCGTTCCAATTGCAGCGCTTTCTCACCGGGCGCTTGATCGATGAAGCGGCTGCCTCAGGCATCGCGCACTAATGCGTCGTACTTCGCCGTTGAGCTCGCGACCATGATGCTGATCCCCTGTCCCCACTGCGGTCCGCGCGACGAATGCGAGTTCGTTTGCGGCGGCACCAGCCACATCCAGCGGCCGCCGCTAGCCGCGACCGATGCCGTTTGGGGCGAGTACCTGTTCTTTCGCGATAACCCGAAGGGCCTGCATCTGGAACGATGGCGCCACGCGCAAGGCTGCGCACAATGGTTCAATCTCATACGGCATACGGTCACTCACGAGATCCTGCGAACTTATGCCATGACGGACGCGGCGCCCGCGCTTTCGGACCCGCCACCCAGCTTGGCGGATCAGGCGCGCCGATGACGAGCTCACGGCTCGCGGCGCCGCATGGCTCGCGCATCGATCGCGCCGAGACCGTCTCGTTCCAATTCAACGGCCATATCTTGACCGGCTATCGCGGCGACAGCCTCGCCTCCGCGTTGCTCGCCAACGATATACGGCTGGTCGGACGCAGTTTCAAACTGCACCGGCCGCGCGGGATCTTCTCCTGCGGCGTTGAGGAGCCAAGCGGTCTCGTCGACGTCGGGGTTGGCGCCCAGCGCACGCCGAATGTGCGCGCCACCATGGTGGACATCCAGGCGGGTCTGGTCGCCGAGAGCGTCAACTGTTGGCCGAGCGTCGGCTTTGACCTCGGTGCCATCAATAATGTCTTCAAGGCGTTGCTGCCCGCGGGCTTCTACTACAAGACTTTCATGTGGCCGGACTGGCATCTGTTCGAACCCTCGATCCGCAAGATGGCCGGTCTCGGACGGGCATCTGGCGAGCCGGACCCGGATCGCTACGAGGAGATCGCCGCGAGCACCGAGGTTCTGGTCGTGGGCGCGGGTCTCGCCGGCTTGCATGCGGCGGTCGCCGCGGCGGAGGCGGGGGCGCAAACCCTGTTACTGACCAGCAGCGCGACGGCGGGCGGCGCGCTAGCCTGGCGGCGCGATCCCGCGATCCCTGTCTTGCTCGAGCGCGCGCAACGCTCCGGCGTTCGGCTGCTCACGCGCACGCAGGCGTTCGGGGTCTTCGACCACAACCTCGTTTGCGCGGCCGAAAGCTTGGCGCCGAGAGCCGGCTTGGCGCATCGCAAGGGCGGCATCCTGCGCGAGCGGCTTTGGAAGATTCGGTCACGCCAGGTGATCGCGGCCACGGGAGCGTTCGAGCGGCCGGTCGTGTTTCCGAACAATGATCGTCCTGGGGTCATGCTGGCCGGTGCCGCCGACAAATACGCGCAGGCCTTCGGCGTTGCCGCGGGCGCGCGCGTCGTGATCGCGGCGAACAGCGATTCGGCCTATGCCGTTGCCGACTCCTTGCGCAGCGTCGGTATCGAAGTCGTCGCCTTGATCGACCGGCGGCCGTCCGCGGACATCGGTACGCGCGCCGCCGCAAGCCCAGATTTACGCGTGTTCGGCGAAGCGGCGATTGCCGCCGTGTCCGGCGCGCGCGCAGTGCGTGGCTGCACGGCGATCTCGGTCTCGGGCAGCGCCCGGCGAGAAACCTTCGCCTGCGACCTGATTTTGAGTGCCGGCGGTTTTGCGCCCGCCGTGCATTTGCATTCGCAAGCGGGCGGTAAACTGCGCTGGATCGATGGCGCGGCGATGTTCGTGCCCGATGGTCCGGCGCGGGGGCTCGTCAGCGTTGGTGCTTGTGCGGGCGTCTTCGATCGTCAGGCCGCCGCGAGCCATGCCGACGAGGTGGGTCGTGCGCTCGCGCGCGGACTGCCGCTGCCGGCGTCCGGAGCCCCGCTCGGCGGGGCCGGACGCGCGCTCGCGAGCACCTATCTGCCCAACTTGTCGGGCAAGCAATTTATCGATCTGCAGAACGATGTGGCCGCGAGCGATGTGAGGCTTGCCGCACTCGAGAATTACCGCTCCGTCGAACACTTGAAACGCTACACGACGACTGGCATGGGCACGGACCAGGGCAAGACCAGTAACGTCAATGCGCTCGTGCTCATGGGCGAACTGACGGGCCGGGATCCGGCCGAAGTGGGCACGACCAAATTTCGGCCGCCGTTCGTGCCGATGACGCTCGGCATGCTTGTCGGTCGCCGTGTCGGGCAGTTGTATCGACCGCTGAAGCGCTTGCCGGCCGCCGCCTGGCACGAGGCGCAGGGCGCGCTGTTCGAGCAGTTCGGCAACTGGGTACGGCCCGCCGCCTATCCGCGCGCGGGCGAAACACTGCTTGCCGCGGCACAACGCGAGGCCGGTGCGGTGCGCCGCAGTGTCGGTCTGTTCGACGGGTCCCCGCTTGGCAAGCTCGAGGTGTTCGGTGCGGACGCAGCGCAGTTTCTCGATCTCATGTATGTCGGCACCCTGTCCAATCTGGCCCTGGGCCAGGCGCGTTACGGCCTATTGCTCAACGAGAACGGCACGCTCGTCGACGACGGCATCGTCGCGCGTTTGGGAGAGCGGCGGTATTGGGTGAACACGACCAGCGCGGGCGTCGAGCGCACCGCCGCGGCCTTCGAGGAATGGCTACAGTGTGAATATCCACACCTGAAGGTGCTGATCACACCGATCACGGCGCGCTGGGGCAACGTCACGGTCGCGGGTCCGCGCGCCTGGGACTGGCTCGCGGCGGCCGGTTTCGACGCGCACTTGGCGCCCCGCGCGATGCCGCACATGACGATTCGGGAGAGTCGTTGGCAGGGTATCCCGCTGCGCGTGCTGCGCGCGAGTTTCAGCGGCGAACTCGGTTATGAAATCAATCTACCCACCGATCAGGTCGAGTCCTTGCTCACGAGACTCTGGGCGCGTGCCCGCGAGTTCGATGCCGTGCTGTACGGGATCGAGGCGCTCGAAATACTGCGGACCGAGAAGGGATATATCCACATCGGCACGGACACCGACGGCACGACGCTGCCCGGCGATGTCGGCTTTGCGCGCGCACTCGACCGCAAGGCCGCCAATTTCGTGGGCCGACGTTCCCTGTTGCGCCCGGCAGCGACCGACCCGAACCGATTTCAGCTCGTCGCGCTCGCACCGGTCGATGGCCGCACGCAATTGCCGGTGGGGGCGCAGATCGCGGCCTCGCCGCCGCCGACCTTGACCGAAGGGCATGTGACTTCCAGCCATTGGAGTCCCACTCTGAACGCGCCGGTCGCACTAGGCATGCTCGCGCGCGGCAGTGCGCGCCTGGGTGAGCGGGTGCGTGCGCATTATCTGGGCACGACGATTGAAGCCGTGGTGGTGCAAGCGCCCTTCATCGATCCGAAGGGCGATCGGTTGCGGGGTACGGGGACAATCGGCGAGACGGCAGCTGGCGCCGCGGGGACCGCTCTTGGCTGAGCTGGCATTGAACGGTCCGGACTTCTCGCTCAAGGTCGACCGGCGCATCTCGATCGCTGCCTTGCGTTACTTCGCGACCGCCTCGGTCGCGGGACTGCTCCGCGACCTCAGCGGCTGCGCCGTGCCGGGAACAGGGCAGGCGCTTGGTCGCGCGCCGTCCGATTCGGCGGCCGAGGAATGGATCCTCGCCTGGCGCAGCCCGACCGAGACGCTGCTCCTGAGCACGGATTCGGCTGCGCTTGCGACACTCGAGGCGCGACTCGCGGTGGCGACGGACGCCTGCCTCGTCGATCAGACCGGCGGCATCTGGGTGCTGCGTCTGTCAGGATCCCGCGTCCAGGATGTGCTGGTTCGCCTGGGGTCCACGAGCGCGATCCCGGCGGTCGGTCAAGCGCTCACGAGCCGACTCGCAGAACTCACGGTCACCGCGCTTTGCGTGCAGGAGCACGAGATCGTGCTCCTGGTCGATCGGCTCTATGCCGACCACTTGCTCGGCTGGATTCGCGAGACCATCGCCGATTTCTAGGCAGGCACTTGGGTGTCGGGCTCGATGCGAAGCCACGCGACGGCGCTCACGAGCGCGAAGCCCGCGCCCAGGAAGAACGCTGCGTTCCAGGCGTGATGCCCGGACAGGTAGGCCACGATCGGAATGCCGATGATCCCGCCGAGGTTGCCGCCGGTATTCATGAAGCCACTGACCGCCATTGTGTCACCGCCACCGATCGTCATGGCCGAACCCCAGTAGGAGGCCTCGGTGATCTCGACACCGGCGTAGCAGGCTGCGAGCGCCGCGACCGCCAGGTACGCGCTCCCGGCATGGACGGCCCCGAACAACAATATCCCGGCCGCGGGCAGCGCGATCAAAGGCACCAAGCGGTATCCCCAGCGCACGCCGAAACGCGGCAGCAGCGCGTTGGTCACGAGGCCACCGAGACCGGCACCGAGCGCCGCGGCGAGCGGCGGCGCCGTCGCGAGCCAGCCGCCATCGAGCACGGAAAAATGTCGCTCCTGGATCAGGTACAGGAATACCCAGTTCGAGAGCAGATAAAACACGTAGTTCATGCACAGATACGAAATCGCGAGCAGCAGCACGTTGCGATTCGAGAGCACGAGCAGCAGGCGGTCCGGACCAAGGGACGCATCGACGGCGCTGGCGCGGTGATCGCCGATCTCGGCGAGCTCCTGCGCGCCGACCGCGCGATGTTCCTCGGGCGTATTGCGCGCATACCAGGCCCATAAGGCGATTACGAGCAGCGCGGGCACCGAGATCCAAAACAGGGCTTGCTGCCATCCCAGACCCAGCATCAGGGCCGCGACCAGCGGCGGCGTGATCGCCGCACCGAGTTGCAGGCCCATGGTCTGCAAGCCCTGCACGAATGCCCAGCGGTGCGGCGGAAACCAGGCGGCGAAAACGCCCGCGGAAATTGGAAATATCGCGCCTTGCGCAATGCCCAGGAGCAGCTGCGCGCCGAATAGCGCGAGGAACACGAGTTGCCCTTGGAACAGCGCGGGCGCAGCGGCCATCCCGGTCATCGCGACGAAGGCCAGCAGCCCGATCGCGACGAAGGCCACGCGCGCGCCCACGCGCTGACCGAACAGGCCGCCGGGCAGTTGGAAGAACGCGTAGCCGATCACGAACGCCTGCTCGAGCCATCCGATCTGCAGCTGGCTCAGATGCAGGTCCGGCATGATCCGGTCGGCCGCCACCGTGATGCTCTTTTGCTGCATGTAGGCCATGAAGCCGAACGCGAACAGAAAGCCGAACATGCGCCAACGGATCCGAATCAGCGGAGCCGCCACGGGCACGCTCAGTACGGCCATGCGGCGAGCCCGTGAACCGCGTTGCGTACATCCATCGACAGATTTTGCTCCATGAGGCGTCTTCCCGTGCGCATGTCATACAGCGAGATCGTCGAGGGGGACGATCCGCCGGCAACGAGACCATCCTGAAGCACGCAGAGACCGCGTGCAAATCGCGGCCGAGCCACCTCGGAGGAAAATCTCTCGCTGTTGATGATTGCGCTCGCGGGGAAGTCCGGCACCGGAACGGCAATCGTGGCGCCAGGCTGCGCATAGCAAACGCGCTCGGCGGCCGTGTCGTTATAAAGCACGCCATGTTCAAACGCTTGCGCGTTATGCGTGCCGGTGGGCAGGCTCGCGACCAATTTGAGCCGACGGCCGTCGCTGTGGAGCAGTCCCGGAGTATGCAGGCCGCTGAAGCAAATCCCGGCGGCCGATGCGCTCACGGCGTTCAGATGAAAGACATGGCTCTCTGGTGGACCCACGCTGGCCAACGGGTCGAAACGGCGCAGGTTCAAGGAGCGATGCTCCGCGCTCAAATGCCAGCCATCAACGAAGCGTTTGCGTGCGAGATCGAACACCAGGATGCTGTCAAAACCGGTCGCCGTCAGAAAAACCTGGTTCTGCGCGACGCAGATTTCATGACAATGCCGCAGAAACGGATTCGTGAACGCGTCGAGCACGACGAAATCCTGGTCGAGCAGCAGCAGCTGCGCATTGGCGGCAACCAGAATTCGGTCGTGGTGAAAAGCGATGCCGCGCAGACCGCGATCGCCGCCTCGCCCTGCGATGTCGATCTGCGTCGTGTTCCAGTCGAGCTTCAATTGCGCGCCGCCGCGCGCAAGATCGACGAGATACAGTCCGCCATGGCTCTCGCCATGGCGCGAGCCGCGAATGACGGACGAAGCAAGGAGTAGAGGTGGAGAGGGCACCCGGCGGATAACTTAGGTCGGTGCGTAGTCGAAAATCAGATGCACACGCGCGGTCATGCCGCGATTCGCGACGCTGTGGACCATCTTGTTATTGAGTTCGAAGGCATGCGAGGCTCGTGTCACGATGCGCTCGTTGCCGACGATGAATTCGACGTCCGGATTCGTGAGCAAGGGCACGTGAATGCGGTGCGCGACCGAAAATGAGGCGTGCGAATCAAGGTGTGCATCGATTTGGCAGCCGGGCAGCAGGCGTGCAAGGACCACGCGCAGCACCATGCCCCCGGGCGGGTAGTGCTGCGCAACTATTTGTTCCATGACCGGCATCGCGACATCGCCGAAGGCATCCCAGCCGCTTGCGTGCTCGACCCGCACCTCCGGCCAGCCAGTGAAGAACACGAGGATGATCGACTGGGTTTGCGCGTGGACCTCATAGTCGTCTTGCCGCCTATTGTCCGCAGTCCAGGCGCTCTCGTCGGCCGAGCTCACGCGCTGCGTCAGGTCCGTGGTATCGACATACCCTAAATCACGGATTGGCGTATCGATCAACATCGAGCGAGTATAGCGTCGATCCAAATGCGGTGGGCCCGCGCCCACCGCTCGCCTTGGTGAGAATCGACCGGTCGATCAAAATTTATAACTGAGTTTGAGCCCCGCGGTCCTCGGCCGATTGATGGTCTCCGCGGTCACGAACTGATTGCCGTTCTCGAACAGATTGGCCCGCGCATTGAACAGGTTTTGACCGTAGAGCTGGACGGCCCAGGCATCCTTGGAAAAACCCGTCGAGGCATCATACGTGGAGAAGCCGGCCTGATCATAGGTTTGGATATTGCCGGTCGCGGAGTAGGAGTGCGCCTGGTGAGTGCCGCCGACTTGCGCAAACGCGTCGTACTGACCGAGCGTGACTTCGTAACGCAGCCGCAAACTCGCCTGGAACGGCGGCGACTGCGCGAGCGGGCTGCCCGTCATACCGAAGGCGCTGCCGCCGACCCCGTTGGCGAGCGGAATCTGGATCGGCTGGCCGTTGGTCGCGATCAAGAAGGGCGAGTTGACCAAGTTGCTGCTATTCCATGATGCATTACCGATCACGGTCAGCTCATGCGTTACGCGCCCGATCGTCTCGAGTTCGAGACCCCGAACCCGGTAATCCGGGCCGTTCGTGACGAAACTCAAATTACCATAGCAGCAGGACTGGAATAGCTGTACCTGGACGTTCTTCCAGTCCTCTTGGTAGACCGCGCCGTTGAATTGCAGGCGCTTGTCGAACCATTGGGTTTTCCAGCCGATTTCATTGTTGATCAGCGTGTCCGGCGAGTACGACTGCGGCGTCTGATAATTGAACGCGTAACCGTTCACGGTGTAGGACTGCACGCCGTCATGGACGAGTCCATCGTGATACACGGTGTGGCTGCCGCGGTTGAAGCCGCCGGGGCGGAAGCCCTGCGACCAGGTGTAATAGAGCAGCACGTCTTCCATGGGCTTCCAGCTCAAATTGGCACGACTGCGAAAGCCTTTGTAGGTGATGTCGAGGTTCTCGGCGCTCAAATCGTTGCTGTACGCGGCATTGCCCGTGCAGGGCGGTGGGCCGTCGGCGTAACAGCCGAAGCTGCTCACGGAGCTGCCGGACGCCCGCGTGTCGATGTTGTAATAGCGCGTCCCGAAGGTGATGGTCAGCGTCTTGGGGATGATGTCGAAGTCGGCCGAGCCGAACAGCGCGCGTTGCGAATAGCCGCGGGTCACGTCGTCGAAGAACGAGACATTGTCGCCGCGCACGCTCGGATCGCGCACGTAGGCGCCCGGCGCTGGGCCGATATTGGTCAAGCAACCAATCTGATCGGCGGTCTCGCAGGCCGGCAGGGTCTTGTACCGCCAGTCGATGTTCTCGCGGATCACGTAGTCCTCCCAGAACACACCGGCGATCCCGCGCAAGCGCCAGTCGTCCGGCGTGCTCATGCGCAGCTCCTGGCTGTTGTGACTCGCAGTATCGGTCTCGTACCAGGTCGCGCTCGGCGAATAGCACTGGCTCTTGGTTCCCGGCTGGGTCAAGGGATTGGTGCATTGATAATAATCGGCGTAGACGCCGCGTGCGTAATTCGTGTAGTCGCCTTGCTGTTCGATGTTACGCACCATGTAGCTGCCGGCATAGACGAGCTTGAAGTCGCCGACCTTGCCGTTGACGGTCAAGGCCGTATTCTCGAAGCGATCTTTGTTGTAGGCGGGGTTGTAGAGTTGCACGGCGAGATCCGGGAGCGTCTCGCCCGCGGAACTCTGCGGCGTGACATAGAAAACGCCCTGGGAATTCATGTTCTGGTAGGACTGTACGAGCAGTGCGTTCCAGTCCTCGTTGATCTTGTACAGCGCGCCGAGGCGAAAGCCCTGATAGGTCACGGGATTGATCGCATTGGCGACGAGATTGGCGTTGCTTACCGAAGGGCTGCCCGGCGGCACGCCATAACTCGTGGGCGTACCGCCGTTCGGGCATGTGCCTCCCGTCGGCGTACCGACTGAGCAGCCCGTGGCGTAGCCGGCATAGTGAATGCCGATGTCGCTGGGCAGACGCGAGAATGTGCCCGGCACGTTGTTGATATAGCCGCCGCGCGTATCGCTGTAGACGACCGCACGCACGGCGAGGGTGTCGGCAATCAAGGGAATATTGATCATCGCATCGACGTTGCTGCTCGGGTCGCCGCCGCTGGTGTAGGCGTACCCCGAATTCACGTTGCCTTCGGTCACATCGAGCTTCGGTTTGTTGGTGATATAGCGCAGCACGCCCGCCTGGGCGCCGGCGCCGAACAAGGTGCCCTGGGGGCCTTCAAGGACTTCGATGCGTTCGATGTCGGCGGCATAGACGTCCAGATTGCGGCCGGGCAATTGCCCGGACTGGTCATCCAAGTACACCGCGACATTGGGAAAGCTGCCGATGCCGCTCGAGCCCTGGGTCGCGAGCGTCGAGGTCGCGAGGCCGCGCATGAAAATCACGCTTTGGCCGGGACCGTTGCTCGCCGAAGTCACGTTGGGCAGATATTTCACGAAATCGTCGAAGGTGGCGACGTTCAACTGCGTCAGGGTCTCACCAGTGAGCGCTTGGATCTGGATCGGCACGTCCTGCATGTTCTCGGTGCGGCGCTGTGCGGTGACGGTGATTTCTTGAATTGAGTCGGTCGTGGCGTCGGTATCGGCCGGTGCAGCGCCGAGGGCGATGCCGACCGAGGAGCCGCCCAAAATAGCGGCAATAGCTATCGATAGTTTCGAGTTCATTCGGCATCCCTTTATATTTTTGGACCTTTTCGCGAAGCAGGCGTCGCGTCGATTGAATGCGCATACAACGCATCCAAGCAATGAACGCGGTTCAATCTTGTATCAGGTATTTTCCAGAATCAAGATTTCAGAGAAAATTTATTATTGAAGTAAAACAATACGATACGAATATTTATCAATTCTATTTCTAGGTGATCTTGAGGGCGCTTGATTGAATGACCGTTCAGCGAGGCGCGAGCAAGGCGCGTTGCAAGGGTTCCAGCCAGGGTTCGTAATGGCGCCAATGATCGAGCCCCTCACGGCTGATCGGCTGTCTTACCTGCTCTGAACTCGCGCTATGGATCCGGCGCTGGGTTCGGTGGAAAGCGACGCAGGCAGGATCGAAATCCAGGCCACAAAAGCTCAACAGCCGGCGCACACTGCCCTCGAGGTCTTCGACCACGTCCTCATGACGCACGAGCAGGATCTTGCCGGGCAAAACTCGATTCCAGTGAGTCATGAGTTCTTCGTACATGCGGTAGTAGCGCGCAATATCGTCGAGGCTGTAGGTGAACTGCTGGCCTGCGGCAAAGAGTTGTTTGAAGTTGCCGAAGGCGCAGGCCATGGGCTCGCGCCGCGCATCGATGATCTTCGCATTCGGCAGCATCAGGTGAATCAGTCCGATGTGCCGGAAGTTATTCGGCATTTTGTCGATGAAATACGGTTTGCCGCTGCGTTGCAGCCGCGTGAGCGCGAGGTATTCCTCGCCGAAGCGCTTGAATACGGCCGGATCGAGTTCGGCGAGCACGCCCGGGTAGGGCGTCGAGCGCTCGCGGATCGCACGCGCCTCGAGGTCCTGGACGAGCCTTGGGATATCGGCCAGTTCCATGGTCGCGTCGACCTGGGGGTGCGAAGCCAGGATTTGTTCGAGCAAGGTCGAGCCGGAACGCGGCAGCCCGACGATGAAGATCGGCGCCATGCTCTCGCAGCCCACGCCTTTGCGCGCGGCGAAGAATTCGGCCGTGCAGATCTCGACTTGCAGCCGGGCATTGCGTTCGAGCGGCTCGGGGCGGTAGCCGACTTCGGTCTTTTTCAGGGCGTTACCGCGCTCATAGTAGGCAAACGACTCGCTGTAGTTGCCGGCGTCCTCGTACGCCTTGCCGAGCGCAAAGCAAAAATGGTACCGGTCCTCGGTCGCAAGCCCAGGCAGGGCTTCGACGACGCGCATATGCTGGATATCGGCCTCGCTGAAGCGATAGGTCTTCAGATTCGCGAGGCTCCAGTAGGCCTCGCCGTAGCGAGGTCTTGCCGCCGCCGCGCGTCGATAAGCGGCGATGGCCTCTTCGGTGCGCCCGAGCGTTTTCAAGGCGTTTGCGATCGCAAGATGCAGTTCCGGGTCGTCGGGCGTATCGCGCAAGAGATCTTGGTAAAGCGGCAGCGCCCGACCATGATCGCCGAAGCCCGCATAAACGCTCGCTAGCAGGCCGCGATAGTTCGGATTGCTCGGTCCGCGCGCGAGCAGATGATTCAATTGCTCGCGCGCTTGGGCGTATTTGTGCCGTTTGAGCAGCACGCTGGCATAGTCGTAGCGCGCCGCATCGTAGTCCGGCGCGAGCTCCACGACCTTGGCGAGTAGAATTTCCGCATCTTCAGCCGCGTCCAAGCGCATGCCGATCTGCGCGAGCAGTCGCATGCCCTCCGCCTGGAATCCATGCGACTGCAGGTAGCTGCGCAGCAGCCGTTCCGCGTCCGGCAGTTCATTGTCGGCGTACATGCTGTAGGCCGTGACGATTTCGGCGGGCAGTTTCGCGAGGTTTGCGAGTTGGGTTGCGACGTTCTGCGCTTCAGCGCGCCGACCCGTCGCCTCATATAACGACTGGAGCGCCTTCAGGCTGGCGATCAGCGAGGGGTTCATCTTGACGGCCTGCTCGAAGGACTTGATCGCGTCGGCGACACGACCCAGCGCGAGTTCGCAATGACCCCGCTCCTGGTAGAGCCGCGGATAATCTCCGTGGGACTCCTCCAGTTTCGCCAGCGTCACGAGCGCATCGGCGATACGCGCGGAATAGCGTTGCGCGATGGCGAGCATGTATAGCACGTCGCGATGGCGTGGTGCCTGCGCGAACAAGACTTCCGCCGCGGCCAACGCCGCCGGGAAATGGCTGCGCTCGAGCAGTTGCCGCAGCTTGCGCACTTCGGAGTCGATCGCTTGCATCGTTTCTCAAAAAAAAGGCGGACACTGCTGTCCGCCTTTCATGTTAACGCGTCGGCGGCCCAAAACCGCCCGGCGCGAATCAGACCGATGGCTCAGAACTTGTAGCCGAACTTGATGCCCGCAATGCGGGGTCGGATGATCGTCTGGGTTTCGATGAACTGGGCTGTGCTGATGTAGGACGCCGCGTTCTTGTTGCCCACGTTCTGCGAGAACAACTGCAGGTTCCAGGCGTCCTTGGCGATGCCCGCCGCGAGATCGAACGTGCCGTAGCCTCCCATGTGGTAGTTGTCGATGGTACCGACGCTGGAATAGGAGGCCCCGTAGTACTGGCCGCCGGCCTGCGTGAAGGCATGGTAGTCGCCGATCGGGAACTCGTAGCGCACGCGCAGATTGCCCTGGAACAGCGGTGATTGCGCGAGCGGCGTCCCGGCCGCACCGAACACGTTCTCGACTCCGACGATCGGTTTGCCGAATCCCGGGCTCTCCGGATTGTTGTTGATCAAGGCAGGCGAGTTCTGTTGCGTGCTCTTGTTGTAGGACTCCGAGCTGGTTATCGTGAGGCCGTCCGCGACCACGGCGATGACCTGCAGTTCCGCGCCCTTGACGCGGTAATTCGGTCCATTGGTCACGAAGGTCAGGTTGCCGAACCCTTGTTGTGGATCGAAGAACTCGACGATCGTGTTCTTCCAGTCTTCGATGTAGACCGCACCGTTCAGCTGCAGGTGGTGGTTCAGGAACTCGGTCTTCCAACCCAGTTCGTTGTTGATCAAGGTGTCGGGGCTGTACTGCGTCGGCGTCGCGTACTGGTACACACCGTCGATCGGCTGCGTGTACTTCTGACCGCGGTTGAAGCCGCCCGGACGGAAGCCCTGGGACCAGGTGTAGTAGAGCAGGATATCGTCGTCGACGTGCCAGCTGAGGTTCGCGCGGCTGCGGAAACCGTGGTAAGTCGAATTGTTGTACGGAGCATTGTTCAGGTTCGTGCCGTAAGGCGCGGTGCCGCCGTAGGGGCCTTTGTTGGTCTGCGAGGTGCAGGGGCCGTAGTAGGTGGTCGGCGTGTAAACCTTGCAGTAGAAGCTGCCCGTGTCGCCGCCGACTTCCGACTCGTTGAACTTGTAGTAGCGCGTGCCGGCCGTCAAGATCAGCGTCTTCGGGATGATGTCGAAATCGACCGAACCAAAAGCGGCCTTCTGGATGATCGTGCGGGTCGTGTCATCGAAGAAACCGACGTTGTCGTTGCGTTCGTTCGGGTTGTTCGAGGTTTGACCCGGCTGCGGCGCGACGTTATTGAAGCAATTCACGTCGATCTCGGGCGAACAGGTGGGCACAGTCTTGTAGGTCCACTCCGTGTCGTCATAGATCTTGAATTCCTCCCAATACAAACCGCCGATGCCGCGGATGCGGGCATCGTCGGACGTGCTGACGCGGAATTCATGGCTCTGGTGCGTGTTCTTTTCCGTTTCCTGCCAGACCGCGCTCGGTGAGTAGCATTGCGTACGGACGCCATAGGGGGTCGCACCGACGCACTGGTAATAGGTGCTGAAGACGCCGCGCGAGTAGTTCGTGTAGTCCTGCTGCTGTTCGACGTTGCGAACGAGGTATCCGCCGCTGTAGACGAGCTTCAAGTCGCCGACATGGCCGTTGATGACCAGCGCGGTGTTCTCGAATTTGTCCTTGTCGTAGGAGGGGTTGAAAAGGGCCACCGAATTCTGGGGCAATGGTCGCGCGCCGATGGGCTCCGCACCCTGACTGGGTGGCGTGAACGTCAAGCCCTCTGGACCATAAGGCATCTGATAGAAGACGCCCTGGGCATTCATGTTCTGGTAGCTCTGCGTAAGCAACGCGTTCCAATCCTCGTTGATCTTCCACAATCCCGATAGCCGGATGCCGGAGTAGGTCACGGGGTTGATCGCGTTGCCGACCAGATTGTTGTTGTTGATCGAGATGCTGTTGGCGGGCACGGGCGTTCCGCCAAAACCCTGGTCCGTGCTCGCGCGCGTGAATGTCGCGGGCACGTTGTTGATGTAACCGCCGCGGCTGTCGCTGTAGATCACGCCGCGCACCGCGAGCGTGTCCGAGATCAAGGGCAGGTTGAGCGTCGCGTCGACATTGCTGTTGGGGTCGCCACCCGCCGTGTAGCTGTAACCCGCATTGACATTGCCTTCCGTGACATCCAGTTTCGGCTTGTTCGTAATATAGCGCAACACGCCGGCTTCGGCGCCGGACCCGAACAGAGTGCCTTGCGGTCCCTCGAGCACTTCGATGCGTTCGATATCGGCGGCATAGACGTCCAGGTTGCGGCCGGGCAGGGCGCCGGACTGTTCATCGAGATAGACGGCGACGTTCGGAATCGGGCCAGTCGTGCCCGTGCCTTGTTGGCCGGTCACGCCGACGCTGAGGCCGCGCATGAAAATACTGTTTTGGCCGGGGCCTGCGCCTGCCGTCGTCACGTTCGGCACGTACTTGATGAAGTCGTCGAACGTGGTCACGTTCAGCTGTTTCAATGTGTCGGACGTGAGCGCTTGAATCGAGATCGGCACGTCCTGCATGTTTTCCGTGCGGCGCTGTGCCGTCACGGTGATTTCTTGGATTGCGTCGGAGCTATCAGCCGGTGTATCGGCCGCCAAGGCAGAGACGGCGCTTGCCATCCCTGTGCCGCCTAAGATCGCCGCAATGGCATAGGACAATTGAGGATTCGAATTCATGCTTCCATCCCTTCCCTACGGATCTGTTGTTTCAAACCGTCATGGCGACCGCGCCGAATCAGAGAGCAACCCCACTTATTTTGTGTTCTATCGCGCTTGTTGCTTGCGCACATCAAGAGCGTGACAAATTCATGACAGATAGGCCGAGCTTAGACCAACGCCTGTTTATTGCTATGCTATTTAGCGATGTGTCCATGCCAATTTGCGACATCCCGCCAACCCTTCGCCTGACTCGGCTATCGTCACGGAGTTGTGGCGGCTTGGCCACAACGGAGTCATATTTCAGTCATGTTGATTCTGTAACTTGCTGAGCCGTTGGCAGCCGTTCGCTTGCGGGCAACGACTAGTCCCGGCGCGACCGGCTGCAATTGCGACCGCCTTGGCCGTCCCTTGTGCGTGTTCGGGAAAGCTGATAAGTAGCTCCGTAAATATTAAGACCGTCATAAAACGGTGCTCGATGCGGGTGTCAGGGAGCTTGGCGGAAGTAAGAGAACAGACAATTACTACGAGAAGGGATCGACACATGAATGCAAATTCGAAGCTGTCCTATGCGATCGCGGCCATCTTGAGCGGCACTCCTCTGGCGTTATCGCATGCGGCGGACGCCCCGGCCGATACCACCGACTCCGGGAGTATTCAGGAAATCACCGTGACGGCGCAGCGCCGTACTGAATCCATCCAAGACGTACCCATTACGATTCAAGCGATCACGGGCGATCAATTGAAGCAATTGAACGTCACGACCTTCGACGATCTGTTGCGGTACACGCCGAACGTGACCTTCAGCGGCAACGGTCCGGGACTCGGCAATATATTCATGCGCGGCTTGAGCTCGGGCGGTTCGGGCAACCAGTCGCAGTCGACCACGGCGCCGTTCCCGAACGTGGCTCTCTATGTCGATGATCAATCGATGCAGTTTCCGGCGCGCAACCTCGACGTTTACATGGTCGACATGGAACGCGTCGAGGTCCTCGAGGGCCCGCAGGGAACCCTGTTCGGCGGCGGCGCGCAAGCCGGCGTGCTGCGCTACATCACCAACAAGCCCAAGTTGAACGCGACCGAAGGCGATGTGAACGTCGGCTACGGCACGACGGCCGGCGGTGACCCGAACTCGAACGGCAATGCGACGATCAATTTGCCCTTGATCGCCGACACCTTGGCCGTGCGTGCGACGGTATTCAACGATCGTCGCGGCGGCTATATCTCGAACGTGCCGGGCTCGATCAATTTCACGACATCCTCCGGGGTCACGAGTCCCACGGCGACGAACGCGGGTCTTACCGGTTCCAACCTCAATACGGTGACCTATACCGGCGCGCGCCTCTCCGCGCTCTGGCAGATCAACGATGCGTGGAACCTGTTGGTCTCGCAGAATTACCAGAACATGGAGGCGGACGGCTATTTCGCCAGTTACCCGGTCGGCTCCGACGGCACGCCGCTTGCCCAGAACGAGATCACCGCGTTCAGCCCCGCCTATGACAAGGACCGTTACGAGAGCACTGCCTGGACTTTGAATGGCAACATCGCCGGCATCAAGGCGGTGTATACCGGCAGTTATCTGGTCCGTCATATCGACCAGCAAGCCGACTATTCGAACTACCTGCGCAGCGGCGATGGTCAGTACTATGCGTGTACGGCTCCGGGTAAGGGATATCTCGGCGGCTCGCCGGACAAACCGGTCACCTGCTATGCGCCCGTCGGCAACTGGAACGACAGCGTGCGCAACACGCATCAGAGCCACGAACTGCGCTTCAGCACGAACGAAGATTATTTTCTGCGCGGCGTGTTCGGCCTCTACTGGGAAAAGTTCGTGATCGATGACAACATGAACTTCAACTACCTGGCGATCCCGCAGTGCTCGCCCGCGAATCTCGCGATTTCGCAGAACGGCGGCCCGGACTGCGTTTCGGCGGTGGGTCCGGTACCCGGAAACTATGCCTCTGACCCGAACTTGCGCGAAAACTCCAACACCGCCTTCGGTGAGGATGTGCAGCGCGGCTACAAGCAGCGCGCCCTGTTCGGTTCCGTCGACTTCGACCTGATCCCCAAGGTGTTGACCTTGACTGGCGGCACGCGTTATTACCATTACGACGAATTCGAACACGGTTCGGAGTACTACACGTCGACCGCGGCCAACAACCTCCTGAACGGCGCTTGCACCGCGGCTGGAAATTGCGGCTTCGGCATCAATAAGGACAAGAGCGAGAGCGGTTGGCGCAGCCGCGGCAACCTCACCTGGCACATCACGCCCGACTTCATGGCCTACTACACGTTCTCACAAGGTTTTCGTCCGGGCGGCTTCAACCGCAGCACCGGTTCCGAAACCGCGGACTACGTCTGCGCCTCCGGAAATCGCATTCCAGTTCCGCCGGACAATCTGCCGTGCAAGAGTCCCTCTGGGCCGCAGTACACCAAGCCGGATGGCTTCAATTCGGACAGCTTGATCAACAACGAGGTTGGCTTGAAGTCCGAGTTCTTCGATCATCGCGCGCAAGTCAATCTGTCGGGCTACATCATGAACTGGAAGAACGTCCAGTTGCCGCTGTTCGATCCAACCGGTCTCGGCAACACGACCTTCGTCGTCAACGGCCCGACCTACAAGATCAAGGGCATCGAACTGCAGGTGGTTGCGCGCGTGACCGAAGCGCTGACCGTGCAAGGTTCGAGCTCTTGGAACAGCTCGGAGCAGACGAATGCGCCCTGCTTGATTCGCGACGTCGGCGTCGCCAATGCGGCGAATCCGACCCCGATCGGCGGCTGCATCACGCAGATCAAGAGTTCGCCGTACACGAATCCGTTCGGCGTGCTCGGAACCGCCCCGGCTTATTCGCCGCCGGTGCAGTGGAACCTGCGTGCGCGCTACGACTTCGGCGACTTCTCCGACTACAAGCCATACGCGTCGGTGGGTGTCAACCACGTCGGCAGCATGCGCAACGAGCCGGCGAGCTTCCCGCCCGGCAGCAGTTCGTTCTGCACGCCCGTGCCCACGACGACCCTGTGTCTCTATGAGATGCCGAGCTACACGACCTATGACGCTGCGATCGGCGTCGCCAAGGACCAGTGGACGGCGCAAATCACGGGCAGCAACCTCAGCAACTCGAATGCCAGCACGAACACCTCGTCCGGCCAGTTCATCGAGTCCGAGGTTCCGCTGCGGCCGCGCGTGATCACGTTTGGGTTTGGCTATAAGTTCTGAGGCACGGAATTTCGAACACCGTTCGAAGGAATTGACCTTGAGACGCGAGGGCGGACAGGATGTCCGCCCTCGTCATTTGAGGAAGGCAATCTCATGAGTGAGGCGGTGCCGAATCCCGAGGATATTGGCGCGCTGGTCGCCATGGTGAGCCATGGCCGTTTTGCCGAGGTCGAGGGTCACGCCCGGTCTTTGCTGACGCACTATCCACGCTTTGGGATGCTCTGGAAAATCCTCGGCGTCACTCTCATGCGGCAGGGCAAAGACGCCTTACCCGCGTTGTCGAAAGCGAGCGAACTTCTGCCGGACGATGCGGAGGCGCACAGCAATCTCGGTGCCGCGCTCTGCGATCGAGGGCAGTGGCCGCAAGCGCTCGCGAGTTTTCGTCGCGCTCTGACGCTTCGGCCAGACCACGTCGATACCTTGGTGGATGCCGGAACTGCCCTGCGCGCCGTCGGCCGAGCCGACGAGTCGGTGGGCCTTTATGAACGTGCCTTGCAGATCGCCCCGCGACGGCTACAGGTACACAATAATTTGGGCAATGCGTTCATGCAATTGGGGCGCTTTGAGGACGCAATCGCGTGCTACCGGCGCGCACTCGCGCTGCGACCGACGGACGCACAAGTTCACTGCAATTTGGCGAATGCGCTGCGCCAGCTAGGGCAGATCCCGGAGGCGCTTGCGGTGGCCCGGCAGGCCATCGCGCTCGATCCACGACTCCCCACAGCGTATACGAGCCTAGGCATTGCGCTCGCAGCCTCCGGCAAGTTCGAGGAGGCGATTGCCAATTACGCTCAGGCCCTGAGTCTCGCTCCCAAGGATGTCGAGACCTTGAGCTATCTCGGTAACGCGCTGCGTGACGGTGGACGGCTGCGCGAGGCGATTTCGGTCTATGCGCGCGCGATCGAAGCACAGCCTACGCGCGCGGAGAGTCACTGCAATCTCGGGCATGCCTTGCTCGAGGCAAGGCGCATCGACGAGGCTTTGGCTGCGTATCGCTATGCACTTGGGCTGGATCCGAAATCGCTGGCGGCCAACGTGAGTATCGCCACGGTGCTGCGTTTGCAGGGACAATTCGAGGCCGCGGAGCAGACCTGTCGCGCCGCGCTCGCTGTGGACCCGAACTCGCCTGATGCGCTTGCGCTGCTCGGCGAACTGCGCGCCGATCGGGGCGCGTTCGCCGAAGCTCAAGGCCTGTTCCAGCAGGTGCTCGCACGCGCGCCGCAGTTCCCGTTCGCCTATTTCAGCATCGCCACCCATCGCAAGATGACGGCCGAGGATGGCGCATGGTTGCAGGGAGCGGAAAAGCTATTGACCAAGCGGCTGCCGCTGCGCCAGGAAATCAGTCTGCGCTTCGCCCTCGGCAAGTATTTCGATGATGTCGGGCAATACGATCGGGCCTTCGCGAGTTACCGCGAGGCGAACGAGCTTTGCAAGCGCTATGGCGTCGTCTACGATCGTGCCAAAACGACGCAGGCTGTCGATACGATCATTCGCCGCTTCGATGCGCGGTTTTTTGCGGACCATGCCGCAGCCGGCAACGAGTCGGATCGACCGGTGTTCATCGTCGGCCTGCCGCGCTCTGGAACTTCGCTGACCGAGCAGATTCTTGCCTCGCATGCAGCGGTGTTCGGGGCGGGTGAACTAACGTTTTGGCAGGCTGCCTTCGATGCCTACCTCAAGGCCGGCCTCGAGAATCCCGCCGCGGCGCAGCTCCTGCCTGGAATGGCGCAGTCGTACCTGGCGAAGCTGAATTCCATCGCGAGCGATGCGCTGCGCATCGTCGATAAAATGCCCGCGAATTTCATGTGCTTGGGGTTGATTCACGCGGCATTACCGCACGCCAAGATCATTCATCTGCAGCGCCATCCACTCGATGCCTGCCTGTCGATTTACTTCCAGTATTTCTCGACGATCCACCCGTATTCGAACGACTTCGAGGATCTCGCGCACTATCACCGCGAGTACCAGCGAGTCATGGCTCATTGGCGCAGCGTATTGCCTCCGGCCAGCTTGCTCGAAGTACCCTATGAAGGCCTGGTCGCCGATCAGGAAGGCTGGACGCGGCGACTCGTGGATTTCCTCGGGCTACCCTGGGACCCGAACTGCCTCGATTTCCACGCGACGCAACGCGTCGTGATCACGACCAGCAAATGGCAGGTCCGCCAAAGAATCCACGGCGGCTCAGCGGGTCGCTGGCGGCACTACGAGCAGCATCTTGGAGCTCTGCGCGGGCTCGGCGCCTAGGCTCAGTCCTCAGGTCCCAGTTTCGCGGGAAACCCGGGAGCGCGCAGCGGCATACCGACCGCGTCCTCGAGCAGTTTGACGATCATCGATGACCATGCACCGCCGCCATACTTGGCACGCCCTTCGATGAAGGTCTGTTCCATGACGCCGGCGAGGCGTAAGGGCACGCCGAAACGCCGCCCGAACTCGACCGCGAAACCCGCGTCCTTGCAGGCGAGATCCATCGTGAATCCGATGTCGTAGCTGCCGTTCAGAATCACCTTGGATTCCGTCTCATGCACGAAGCTATTGCCGGAACTCGCCGCGATCGCCGCGAACGCCGCGCCCAAATCGACGCCGGCTTTCGCACAAAGCATCATCGCTTCTCCGGCTGCGATCAGATGGATGAAGGCGAGCATATTGGTCACGACCTTGGTGACCGCGGCCTGCTCGAAGCCACCCAGGTAAATCACTTTGCCGCCCATGGCCTGCAAACCGGGTAGATGTTGATCGAACAGCGCCTTGTCCCCGCCGACGAGCACCGTGATCTCGCCGGCTTCGGCGCGATGCACGCCACCCGTGACCGGGCAGGTCAGTGTACCGATGCCGGACTGTGCCGCGCGCAAGGCGAGGGCTTCGATCTCGGCGAAATCGTTCGTGCTCATCTCGATCCAGGTGCTGCCCTGGCGCAAGGCAGGCAGCGCGAGATTCATGACGGCGGCGCTGGCCGCGGGCGAGGGCAGACAGGTGATCAAGGCGTCACAGCCCGCGGCGAGTTCTGCGACCGACTCGACCCAAATTGCGCCGGCCGCCAAGGGGAGATTCGCGGACCTGCGATCGAGATCGTAGATGCCGACGTCGAAGCCGCCCCGCGCGAGATTCGCGGCGAGGTGCCGACCTAGATTCCCAAGCCCGATAAATCCGTAACGCAAGACCTCTCCTTTCATCCCAGCGGACGATCGATCATTTCCAGATGTAATTTGCCGTCAGCGGCATACGGATGCGCAAGCGCGACGGCCTCGTTCAATTCCACGCCGAGTCCGGGACCCGTCGGCGGAATGACGTCGCCCCGGTCCCAGACGATCGGCTGCTTGAGCAGCGCCGCGTGGATGCCGCCCCATTGCTGGATGCTCTCCAAAATCAGGAAATTCGGCGAACAGGCCGCGATCTGAATATTGGCCGCCCCGACGATGGGACCGCAATACAAGTGCGGCGCAATTTGCGCGTAATGTGTTTCCGCCAGGGCGGCGATCTTTTTCGCCTCGAGGATCCCACCGACGCGGCCGAGATTCATTTGCAAGATGTTGGCAGCCCCGGTCGCGAGCACCCGAGAAAATTCATACTTGGTCGTGAGGCGCTCGCCGGTCGCGATCGGAATGCTCGTTGCGCGTGCGACCAGGGCCATCTGCTCGGGCATCTCGGGCGGTACGGGCTCCTCGTACCAGAGAGGATCGTAAGGCTCCAGGAGCTTGGCCAGCCGTACGGCGCCTGAAGTTGTGAACTGCCCGTGGGTGCCGACCAGAAGATCCGCCTTGTCGCCCACGGCTTCTCGCACGAGACGCACGAGCCGCACCGTACGCTCGAGCTGCTCCTGCGTGGGTTGCCGCGGGTCGTAGGCCGAGAAGCCGCCGGTGGGGTCGAATTTCAGGCCCGTGAATCCCTGCGCGACGTATTCGGCGGCGCGCTCCGCAGAGCGATCCGCATCGTGATAGAACTCATCGCCCTCGCCGGGTCCCGGATAAAGGTAGGTGTAACTGCGCAGGCGCGCATTGAGTTTGCCGCCAAGCAAATTATAGATGGGTTGCTCGACCGCCTTGCCGACGATGTCCCAGCACGCCATCTCGAGACCGCTGAGCACGCCCAGCAGCGAGACATCGGGTCGCAGCGTGAATCCGGAGCCGTAGGTTTCGCGCCAAATCGATTCGATCTGAAACGGATCTCGGCCGAGAAAGCGGCGCGCGAACACGTCCTCGAGCATCGCGGCGATCACCCGTGGGCCGAAGGTCGCGGCGTACACCTCGCCGACGCCCTCGATGCCGCAGGCGGTCCGCAGTTTCAAGAAAACAAAGTATCGGCCGCCGAAAGCGGGCGGTGGGTTGCCGACAATGAATACCTTGAGTGAGTCTAATTTCATTTCATCCAATCCCTGGGTTGGTTTCTAGTGTTTCAGGATCAGGGCGGCCGCTTTTTGCGCGACCATCAGTGTCGGGGCATTCGTGTTGCCCGAGGTCACGGTCGGGAACACCGAGGCATCGACGACGCGCAACGAGGCGACCCCATGGACGCGCAAGTGCGCGTCGACGACCGAATCCGCGGGGTCCGGGCCCATGCGACAGGTGCTAACCGGATGGTAGACGGTTCCGGCACGTGCGCGAAAATCCTCGAGCAGCCCGGCCGGGGTCAGATCCTTGAGCCCCGGCGCAATCTCGGCGCGAATCAAGGAGCGCATGGCGCGCGTCGCGGCGATGCGCTGGATCAGCAAGCCGCCGTGAATCACGTCCTCCTGGTCCCGCTCGGTCGCCAGATAATTCGGTTCGATTCGCGGGGGATGCCGGAAGTCCGGACTCGCGATGTCGATGCGGCCACGGCTCGTGGGTCGCGTCGGCTGGAAGCAGAGGATAAATCCTGGGAAGGGATCGACCTCGATGCGCTTGCGATTGGCGTCGCCGGCGCTGTAGGTGATCGGATTGAAGTAGAGTTGCACGTCGGGCCTTACCGCGCGCGGATCGGCGCGTAGGAAGCCGCCGAACTGATTGACACTGAGCGCGAGCGGTCCGCGGCGCGCAAACAGGTAGCGTAGCCCGGCGCGTAACTTCGCGAGCGGCGTCCGAAGTTCATCGTTCAAGGTGGCTTGGGTCGCTTCGAACGAGTAGGAGACGGCCAGATGGTCCTGGAGATTCCCGCCCACCGCGGCATTCGCCACCAGTACCGGGATGCCCTGTTGCTGCAGCAAGGGTCCTGGCCCAATCCCGGAGAGCTGCAACAACTGCGGCGAGTTGACGGCGCCGCCGCTCACGATCACTTCGCGGGCTGCCGCCGCGTACAGGCTTTTGCCGTCTTGGCTGTACTCAACCCCGACGGCGCGACCGCCGTCGAGCCGTATCTTGCTCGCCCAGGCACGGGTCGCCAATTGCACGTTCCCGCGCCGCAGCGCGGGGCGCAGAAACGCATCCGCAGCGGACCAGCGTTTGCCGTTGCGCACCGTGATTTGATAACAACCGATGCCTTCGGGCTGGTCGCCATTGAAATCCGGGCTGACCGGCAGGGCCAGCTCGCGCGCCGCGTCGTACCAGTGGGCGCGCGTCGCATGCAGGAAAGGGGTCACGTCCTTGATGTCGAGCGCGCCGTCGCCGTGGGCCCGACCTTGCGCGTCGACACGCCGTTCGTTTTGTTCAAAAACCGGCCGCACATCGTCCCAGGACCAGCCGACGTTGCCCATCGCCCGCCAGTCATCGAAATCGATGGGCATCCCGCGACAGTAGACGAGCGCATTGATCGAACTCGAGCCGCCGACGACCCGGCCGCGCGGCCAGTACATGGTCCTGCCGCCGAGCCCAGCGGAGGCCTCGGTCTGGTATTTCCAATTGACGGTGGGATCGGCGAAGGTTCGGCCGTAGCCCACCGGCAACTTGATCCAAAGGCTGTCGTCGGGGCCGCCGGCCTCCAGAACCAGGATGCGATCGCGCCCGCTCGCGGAGAGGCGATCGGCGAGCACACAACCGGCCGAGCCTGCTCCTACGATGATGTAATCGAAATCGGCCACCCGCCGGAGCTTAGCCTGATCGACCGGCTGCGCCATGCCATTTCGCGATTTACCCAACTCTTTTTCCGATATGAAGCCAGGCCGGCGCATCGGCCGTCGGCAGCGTCGCGTAACGGGTGCGAAACATG
>Ga0116230_10000662_pt1 | contig 30690 bp, 26 predicted proteins | sample S1TSphfallax_3_FD_88678 | JGI IMG/M metagenome (GOLD analysis project Ga0116230, IMG submission 88678) | Host-associated microbial communities from peat moss isolated from Minnesota, USA - S1T2_Fd - Sphagnum fallax MG | ecosystem: Host-associated > Plants > Peat moss > Unclassified | place... | reverse complement strand
GGGCGACGTCAGCTCCTCAGCCAGGAGACGCGCGACGACGGCCTCGGCGGCCTCCTCCGGTGAAAGGCTTAGGGTGTGGAGATGGATCTCCGGCGCCTCGGGCGGCTCATAGGGGCTGTCGACGCCGGTGAAATTGGCGAGGGCGCCGCTTCGGGCCTTACGGTAGAGGCCCTTCACGTCTCGCCGCTCCGCCTCGGCGAGGGGGGTGTCGACGAAAACTTCGACAAATTCGCCCTCGTCCATCATGTCGCGCGCCATGCGTCGTTCGGCGCGGAAGGGGGAGATGAAGCAGGCGAGGACGATCAGACCCGCATCGGCCATGAGGCGCGCCACCTCGGCGACGCGGCGGATGTTCTCCACCCGGTCCGCGTCGGTGAAGCCGAGGTCGCGGTTCAGGCCGTGGCGAAGATTGTCGCCGTCCAGGAGGTAGGTGGCGCGCCCAAGGGCGTGCAGGCGACGCTCCACCAGATTGGCGATCGTGGACTTGCCGGCCCCGGACAGCCCTGTGAACCAAAGCACGCGCGGCTTTTGACCCAGGAGCTGCGCGCGGCGCGTCTTGTCCACCTCCAGCGCCTGCCAGTGGATATTATGCGAGCGGCGCAAGGCGAAACCGATCATTCCGCACCCCAGGGTGGCGTTGGTGATCCGGTCGACGAGGATGAAGCCGCCGAGATCCGGGTTGGCGGCGTAGGGTTCGAAGGCGATCGGTCGGTCCAGGGAGAGGGTGACCACGCCGATTTCATTGAGGGCGAGGTTTCTCGCGGCGGTCTTCTCCAGGGTGTTGACGTTCACCCGGTGTTTGATGTCGGTGATGGTGGCGACCACCTCCGTGCAGGCGATCTTCAGCCAATAGGGCCGCCCGGGCAGGAGGGGGGCTTCGGACATCCACACCACCGTGGCTTCAAACTGATCGGCGACCTCGGGCGGATCCGCAGCCGCAGCCACCACCTCCCCCCGAGAGCAGTCGATCTCGTCGGCGAAGGTGAGGGTCACGGCTTGACCCGCCTTGGCTTCGTCCAGATCGCCCTCGAAGGTGACGATCCTGGCCACGCGCGTCGTGCGGCCGGACGGCAACGCGCGGACAAGGTCTCCGGGGCGCACGGATCCTGCGGCGATCAGACCGGCGAAGCCGCGAAAATCCGAATTCGGGCGATTGACCCACTGGACCGGCATGCGGAACCCCGCCTTGGCCGTATCGGCCTGCACGGGCTGAACCGTCTCCAGATGCTCCATCAAGGTGGGGCCGCGCCGCCAAGCCATGGCCTCGCTTGGACGGGCTATGTTGTCGCCACGCAGGCCCGAGATGGGGATGGCCTCAACCGCCGACAGTCCGATCCGTGCGGCGAAGTCTTGGTAGTCGGCGACGATCTCGACGAAACGGCTTTGGGCGTAGCCGACGAGGTCCATCTTGTTGACGGCGAGGACCACCTGCCGGATCCCCATGAGGGAGACCAGGAAGGAATGGCGCCGGGTCTGGGTGAGGACCCCCTTTCGGGCGTCCACGAGGATGACCGCCAGGTCAGCCGTTGAGGCGGCGGTGACCATGTTGCGTGTGTACTGCTCGTGGCCCGGCGCGTCCGCCACGATGAAGGCCCGCTTAGGCGTGGAGAAATAGCGGTAGGCGACATCGATGGTGATGCCTTGCTCGCGTTCGGCCGACAGGCCGTCCACCAGAAGGGCGAGGTCAAGGGCCTCTCCCTGAGTGCCGAAGGCGCGAGAATCGGCGGCCAGGGCGGAAAGCTGGTCCTCAGGGATCATGCCGGCGTCATAAAGGAGCCGGCCGATGAGGGTCGATTTGCCGTCGTCCACGGAGCCGCAGGTGAGGAACCGCAGGAGGGAGGTAGCGACCGGGGCGCTCAGAAGTAGCCCTCCTGTTTCTTCTTCTCCATGGACGCCGTCTGGTCCCGGTCGATGACGCGGCCCTGACGCTCGGAGGTCCGCGAGGCCTGCATCTCTGCGATGACGGCGTCGAGGTCGGCGGCGTCGCTCTCGACGGCGCCGGTGAGGGGATAGCAGCCGAGGGTTCTGAACCTCACGCGGCGCAGGGCGGGGGTCTCCCCGGGATGGAGGGGCATGCGCGCGTCGTCCACCATGATCAGGGCGCCGTCACGCTCAACCACCGGGCGGGGCGCCGCGAAGTAGAGGGGCACCACCGGGACTCCCTCGCGACGGATGTAGCGCCACACGTCAAGCTCGGTCCAATTGGAGAGGGGAAAGACGCGTAGGCTCTCCCCGCGGGCGATGCGGGCGTTGTAAAGGCGCCAAAGCTCGGGGCGCTGCGCCTTGGGATCCCAGCGGTGGGCCGCTGAACGGAAGGAGAAAATGCGCTCCTTGGCCCTGGATTTTTCCTCATCGCGCCTCGCCCCGCCGAACGCCGCGTCAAAGCCGCCCGCGTCCAAGGCCTGCTTAAGGGCCTCGGTCTTCATCACCGTCGTGTGGACGGAGGATCCATGGGTGAACGGCCCAACGCCCTGGGCCAGGCCGTCCTGATTGATGTGAACGATGAGCTCAAGGCCGAGGTCCGCCGCCGTGCGGTCGCGAAAGGCGATCATCTCCTTGAACTTCCAGGTGGTGTCCACGTGGAGCAGGGGAAAGGGCGGTTTTGCAGGGTGGAAGGCTTTGAGGGCGAGGTGCAGCATGACGGCGCTGTCCTTGCCGATGGAGTAGAGCATGACCGGTTTGGCGCAGACCGCAGCCACTTCGCGGATGATGTGGACGGCTTCAGCCTCCAGCCGATCCAGGTGATCCCGCCACGGGGGCGCGACGGCGGCGGCGGATCCCTCGCCAAGGGCTTCGGGCGGCGATATGGAGTCGTCAGAGTGTAGGGCCAAGGCAAACCTCAAAGCGTCCGTCCGCCCCTACTGTACTTGGGCCTACAGGAAAACTGGAAACCTCGCAGCGCCCCCCAATGAGATCGAGAGGGACCTCCTTATGAGCCTGATGACCGTTGAGATGCGCGGGCACGTCGCCATCCTGACCCTGAACCGCCCCGAGGCCCTCAACGCCCTCGGGGCGCCAGGGGACGGCGAGGCGGTGGCGGCGACCTGCGCCGCGCTGAACGCAGATCCCGAGGTCCGCTGCGCGGTGCTCACCGGCGCCGGACGGGCCTTTTCGGCGGGCGGCGACGTCAAGGCGATGAAGGCCAGGACCGGCGCCTTCGCCGGCGGCGGCGTGGCCATCCGGGAAAACTACCGCAACAACATTCACCGCATCGTCCGCTCCATCTACGGCCTCGAGATCCCGTGCATCGCGGCCGTGAACGGGCCGGCCATCGGCCTCGGTTGCGATGTGGCCTGCATGGCCGATATCCGCATCGCCTCCGATCAGGCCCGCTTCGGCGTAACGTTCTTGAAGCTCGGCCTCATTCCGGGGGACGGAGGGGCATGGCTCTTGCCGCGCACCATCGGTATGAGCCGAGCCAGCGAAATGCTGTTCACCGGGGATGTGGTGGACGCCGCCACCGCCGCGGCGTGGGGTCTGGTGAGCCGGACCGTGCCCCATGACGCCCTTATGCCTGAGGCCTTGGCCCTTGCGGAGCGCATCAGCGCCCAGCCCCCCCACGCCCTGCGCCTGGCTAAGAGCCTGCTGCGCCAGGGCGCGAGCGTGTCCTATGACGCCTTGATGGAGATGAGCGCTTCGGCTCAGGCCATCGCCCACCTCACAGAGGATCATCGCGAGGGGGTGGACGCCCTTCTTGAGAAGCGGCCCGCGGTCTTCAAGGGCGCTTGAGCGCTTTTCCGGCGTTAGTATGGTGCCCTCCTCCTCGGGCGTACAGCTTTAAGGCCTTCATGCGTCGTTCTTCCCTCTCCTTCCTCGTCGCCCTGCTCATGGCCGGCGCGCCCGCCGCCGCCGTCTCCCAAACTGCGCCCCCACCGCCCGCAGCCAACCCCATCGACGCCGCCCGGGTTTCGGATCACATCCGCATCCTCGCCTCCGACGCCTTCGAGGGGCGGGGGCCGGGGACTGCGGCAGAGGCCAAGGTCATCGCTTATGTCATCAACGCCTATAAGGCGTACGGCCTGGAACCGGCCGGGGACGACGGCGGGTGGACCCAGGCGACGCCGCTAAGGCGATTCACGCTTAAGGGGCCCATCGGGCTCGCGTTTGAGCACAACGGCCAGCGCACGCCCCTGACCCAGGGCGAGGATGCGGTGGCCATGACGGAAGTTCCCGTCAGCGCCGTGGCGATCAAGGATGCGCCCCTGGTCTTCGTCGGTTACGGGGTCAAGGCGCCGGAGCGGGGGTGGGACGACTTCAAGGGCGTGGACCTCAAGGGCAAAGTCGCCGTCATGCTCATCAACGATCCGGACTTCGAAGCCACGCCCAGCGACGGCGCCTACGGACGCTTCGACGGCAAGTCCATGACCTATTACGGACGCTGGACCTACAAGTTCGAGGAGGCCGCGCGTCAGGGCGCGTTGGGCGTTCTCATCGTCCACGAGACGGCGCCGGCGGCGTACGGCTGGGCCATTGTCAAGAACTCGAACACCATTCCTCAGTTCGACATCGTCCGGACCGAACCGTTTAAGACCCATCCCTTGGTGCAAGGCTGGATACAGAGGGACGTGGCCAAAGCCCTCTTCGCCTCCGCGGGTCTGGATTTCGACGCCTTGAAGAAGGCCGCCCGTCAAACCGACTTCCGCCCGGTGGTTTTGAAAGGCGTCGGCTTTTCCGCCGATTACGGGGTCCAGGTCGACACCATCGTCTCCCACAACATCGTCGCCAAAATCACCGGCGCCGTCCATCCCAAGGAGACGGTTCTCTACAGCGCCCATTGGGATCACCTGGGCATAGGGCCGCCTGACGCCAAGGGCGACCGGATCTACAACGGCGCCCTCGACAACGCCTCCGGCGTGGCCGGGATGCTGGAGATCGCCCGAGCGTTCGCCTCCGGACCGCGGCCGCAAAGGACTGTGGCTTTCATCGCCATGACCGCTGAAGAGAAGGGCCTTCTGGGGTCGGCCTACTACGCCGATCATCCGCTCTTCCCCCTCGCCACCACGGTGGCCGACCTCAACCTCGACGGCGTTCAGGTGGCGGGGCCGGCTAAGGACGTCTCGGTGCAGGGCGACGCCAAGTCCACCCTGCAAGACCTCCTCGCCGCGGACGCCAAGGCCGAGGGGCGCTATTTCTCCCCCGACGCTCACCTCGAGGAGGGACATTTTTATCGGGCGGACCATTTCTCCCTCGCCAAGGTCGGCGTCCCGGCCATCACCCTAGAAGGGGGCGAGGACCTTTATCAGGGCGGCGTGGCCGCCGGGGAGGCGGCGCATAAGGACTACACCGCCCACCGTTACCACCAGCCGGCCGACGAATGGCGCGCCGACTGGGATTTGCGGGGCGCGGTGCTTGATCTCGGCCTCTATTACGCGCTGGGCGAGCAACTGGCCAACAGCCGCCTGTGGCCGTCGTGGAAGACCGGATCGGAGTTTAAAGCCGTACGCGATCTGACGGCCGCGGAGCGGGCCCCGCCGCGGGCGGCCGCGGGCTTTTGATCTGACGTCTGAGCCTTTAGGTATAGGCCTAACGAGGGAAGAAACTGAGCGTGGCCGATATCCTTGAGCTCACGTCCCTGGACGACCGCCGCAAGGCCCGCGCCGCCGAGGTCCTCGAGGCGGGCGGCCTGGTCCTCCTCCCGAACCTGCCGTTCACGGTGGAGGCCGACGACGGCGACCTGACCGATCCCGGGGTGCTTTCGCCCGGGACCAAGAACGTCAGCTTTGATCCCGCCACGGGAGAGGTTGGCGGGACGGCTCTGGAGGGGGAGAGCCGCGCGCGCCTCGCGCGTCTTGTGAGCCGCTATAGCGCCCACGCCCGCGCCGTGGTGGAGGCCCTGGCCCCGGCCTACCTTCCCCATCTGCAGCAGCGGCGGACGAGTTTTCGCCCGGCCGCCATTGAGAACCGCGCCTTGAGCCCGCGCAAGGACGACAAGCGTCTCCATGTGGACGCCTTCCCCTCAAGTCCCGTCCAGGGGCGCCGGATCTTCCGCGTGTTCACCAACGCCGACCCCGACGGCGGCGACCGGGTCTGGAAGGTGGGAGATCAGGATTTCCAGACCTTCGCCGAAGGCTTCCGCAGTCGGATCCGCCCGCGGGCCGGCGGGTGGTGGCGCGAGCGGGTGGGGCTCACGCGTGGCCGTCGCACGGCTTACGACAGCGCCATGCTCCAGCTCCACGACCAGGCCAAGCTTGACGACGCTTGGCAGGCGTCCGCGCCCCATCACTCCCTATCCCTGCCCGCAGGCTCCACCTGGGTGGTCTACACAGACTCAGTGCTCCACGCCGCCCTCTCCGGCCGCGGGGCGTTTGAACAGACCTGGCTCATGCCGGTGGAGGCCATGGCGGATCCGGAGCGATCTCCCCTGCGGATCCTGGAGCGCCTCACGGGACGCGCCCTCGTCTAAGGGGGGGGGCTTTTGCGCCTACTGCGCCGGAAAGCTTAAGGTCGCCCTATGTCCCGGCGCGCCCGGGGCGGTGGTGAGTTCGCCCCTGAGGCTGGCGGCCATGGCCTGAACGATCTTCACGCCAAGGCCCGAGGGTTTGCTCTGGACCGCCCCTGGACCGACGCCGTCATCCTGAACGGATAGGGACACCCGACCGGCGTCCTGGCTCAGGCGCACGCGTATTTCTCCGGGCCCCTTGGGATAGGCGTATTTCACCGCATTGGTCACCAGCTCGGCGGCGACGATCCCAACGGAGACGGCTCGGTCCGTGGTGGTGACGACGTCCTCCGCCTCCACGGTCAGGTTCAGGCCTGAACGCGCGGTCTGAGCCAGTTCGTGCACCAGGCTTGAAAGATAGGGCTTGAGTTCGACGGTGGTCACATCCTGGGAGCCGTAGAGACTGTGGTGAACCCGGGCCACGGCGAGAATTCGGCTGCGCGTTTCCGACAAGGCGCTGCGGGCGACGGCGTCCGTCAGCTGGTCCGCTTGCATGGACACGAGGGTCGAGACCAGCTGAAGGCTGTTGGCCACCCGGTGGTTGACCTCCTTCAAGAGCAACTCGCTGCGGTCGCGCGCCGTGCGCGCCTCCGCCTCCGCCACGCGGGCGCGCTGCAGGCCGTTGGCCTGCAGCCAGGAGGCGAAGGTCAGGGAGAGGGTGATGGCGAGGCCGGCGAGGGCGATGGGGACCACAGTCTCCGACGCGGGGGTCTCCTCGAAAGTGGCGGCGGGCAGGAACTGGATGATCCAGCGTCGGCCGCCGATGTCGTAGCCGCGGGTCTGGCTGAAGTCGCGCCGGACGGCCCCGGGCGACACATAAAGCGCCTTGGCGGGGTCTACCGCGCCGTCGTAGATGCGCATGCCGATTTCATGCAGGACGCCCATGTCCGACAGGGTGGCCCCGAAGAGTTCGGCCGTGGGAAAGACCGCGGAGACCCAGCCGAGGAACTGCCCCGCCCCAGCCGTTCCGTCCAACACCCCCGAACGGGAGACAGGCAGGAAGAGGACGAGCCGCGTGGCGCCTTTATTGGGATCTCGTGAGCTTCTCACCTTGCCTGACAGGCGCGGCAGGCCCGTGGCCCGGGCTGCGTCCATGGCTTCTCGGCGGTTGGGTTCGGCATGCAGGTCGTTGCCGATCCGCGCGGGCAGGTCCGGCGCCGGAGGATAGATGTAAAGGGTGGCGCTCTCACGCCCCCCCGGGGCGGGCCAGAAGCGGGCGCCGGGGCGGGCGGCGGCGGCGGCCCGGACGCGCTGAGCCGGATCGCTCCCCGGTCCGGTCCAGGCGATAAGGCCAAGGCTTCCAAGGCCTGGATAGCTCGACCCGACGCCGGCGGCCGCGGCGTAGCGGGCGAAACCTTCGGCGTTGAGGCCGTCGTCGGCCGCGGCCAGGGCTCCAGCGCCGCGAAGGACCGCCACATAGGTGTCAAAGCTCCGGTCCAGGGCGCGCATGGCCTGCACCTGCAGGCGCTCGAAATGCTCCTGATTGCGCGTGCGGGCGACCCTGGTCGCCAAGCCGGCCGCGGCGAAGGTCAGGATCAGGCCTGAAACGAGAATCGCGGTCGGGATGGCGTACTGTTTAAGAGCGAGGCGTGGCGAAAAAGGCATGGCCTCTTCATTCGAGCTGGGGCGAACTCCCGAGCGGATCAACTTCTTCCAGAATTTCTCCTCGACGCCAAGGCGTCCGAAAGCCGCCGGTTCGGCGTCCGCGTCCGGCCTTGAGTTATGCTCAAATCTAGTATAAGTCCGATCGGCGGCGCCGGCGCCGCGTTTAGGCGATCCCGCAGGCCATGGCCAAGCCAGACTTCTTTTCGCCTTACGCCCACGACTTCACCCGCGTGGCCGCCGCTGTCCCGGCGGTGGCGCCGGCCGATCCGGCCGCCAACGCCGCCGCCGTCTGCGCCCTCGCCCGCCAGGGGCATGAGGACGCGGTTTCGGTGATGGTGTTCCCCGAGCTTTGCCTCTCCGCCTACGCGATTGACGACCTTCTCTTGCAAGACGCCCTCCTGGATGCGGTTGAGACGGCGGTCTTGGAGCTCTTGGAGCTCACCAAGGACCTCGAGCCCCTCCTGTTCGTCGGCGCGCCCCTCAGGGCCGGAGCAGGGCTTTTCAACTGCGCCCTGGCCCTTCACCGGGGCCGGCTCCTGGGGGTCGTTCCCAAGAGCCACCTGCCGACCTATCGCGAGTTTTACGAACGCCGGTGGTTCTCACCAGGCCTGGGCCTCAAGGGCGGCTCCATCGAGGTCGGCGGGGTGGGCGCGCCCTTCGGCGCGGACCTGCTGTTCCGCGCCGCCGGTCCCAACGGCTTTTTGGTCCACGCGGAAATCTGTGAAGACCTGTGGGTCCCCAATCCGCCGTCGAGCGCCGCCGCGACGGCGGGTGCGGAGATCCTGGTCAACCTCTCCGCCTCCAACATCACCATTGGAAAGGCCGATACGAGACGGCTTTTGGCCCGCGCCCAGTCGGCGCGCTGCCAGGCGGCCTACGCCTATGCGGCCGCGGGTCCAGGCGAATCCACCACCGATCTCGCCTGGGACGGACAGACTGGGGTGTTCGAGCTCGACGCCGTCCTCGCCGAGGGCGAGCGCTTTAAGGCCGGGCCCCATTTCATCGCCGCGGACGTCGATCTTGGCCGCATCAGGGCCGAACGCCTGCGCCAGGGCGGTTTTGGGTCGCCGGACGCCTACCGGGTGATCGAAACCGCCTTCAGCGCCTACGCCGGAGCCCTCAGCCTCAAGCGCCGCGTGGAGCGCTTTCCTTACGTGCCCTCCGATCCGGAGCGCCTCGCCGCCGACTGCCGCGAGGCGTGGACCATCCAGGTTCAAGGCGTTGCCGGACGGCTTCGCGCGACGGGGCTGGAACGCCTGGTCATCGGCGTCTCCGGCGGTCTTGATTCGACCCAAGCCCTGGTGGTCTGCGCCCGCGCCATGGACCACCTTGGCCTGCCCCGGGACCAGGTCCACGCCTACTCTCTGCCGGGCTTTGCTACGTCGCAGGCCACCCGCGCGGACGCTCACGCCCTCATGAGCCGCCTTGGCGTGACGGCGGGCGAGATGGACATCCGCCCGGCGGCCCTGCAGATGCTGGCCGACCTCGGCCATCCCTTCGCCCAGGGCGAGGCCGTCTACGACGTCACCTTCGAGAACGTCCAGGCGGGATTGCGCACCGATTATCTTTTCCGCCTGGCCAACAGCCACGGGGCCTTGGTGGTGGGCACGGGGGATCTCTCAGAGCTGGGCCTGGGCTGGTGCACCTACGGGGTCGGCGACCAGATGAGCCACTACAATCCCAACGCCGGGGTCTCCAAGACCTTGATCCAGCACCTGATCCGTTTCGCCGCCGCGTCCGGCGAGTTCGACGCGGAGACAGGCGCGGTGCTGCGCCGGATTCTGGCGGCGGAGATCACGCCGGAGCTTGTGCCGGCCGCCGACGGAAAGCCGCAGTCCACGGAGGCCGCTGTGGGGCCCTACGCCCTGCAAGACTTCAATCTCTTCTATCTGACCCGCTATGGGTTCCGACCCTCCAAGATCGCCTATCTCGCCTGGTGCGCGTGGCGCGACGTGAGCCTCGGAGCGTGGCCGCTCGACGTGGCCGACCGGGACCGCCGGGCCTACGCCCTGGGGGAGATCAAGGGCTGGCTACGGCTGTTCCTGGTTCGCTTCTTCGCCAACCAGTTCAAGCGCTCCGCCCTGCCGAACGGTCCCAAGATCTCCTCCGGCGGCTCCCTGTCGCCCCGGGGGGACTGGCGCATGCCGTCCGACGCGTCAGCCGCCGCCTGGCTGGCCGAGCTGGACGCGGGCGTACCCGCCTGAGACGCCTTTCCGCGCCGCTCTGACGATGACGGCGCGGCTGGGGATGACACGCGACGATTTCCCTTTAAAGCTGTCGACTTAGAGCGCATTGGCCTCCTTGACCGCCGGACCCTCGTTTTGACCACGATCTTCGTCACCGGCGGCGCCGGATATATCGGCAGCCACTGCTGCAAGGCGTTCAAGCAGGCGGGCTGGGACGTGGTCGTCTATGACAACCTCAAACACGGCTGGGCGGACATGGTCCGTTGGGGCCCCCTCATTGAAGGCGACATACTGGACCGGCCCCGGCTTGAGGACGCCCTCGCGGCGGTTAAGCCGGACGCGGTGGCGCATTTTGCGGCCCTGATCTCCGTAGCCGAGTCCGTGGCGGACCCGGCTCTGCATTATGGCAACAACACCGTTGGGGCCTTCAACCTCCTCGAGGCCATGCGGTCTGTGGGGTGTGGGCGGATCATTTTCTCCTCCACCGCCGCCACCTACGGTGTGCCCAGGATGACGCCCATCCCCGAGGACCACCCCCAAGAGCCCATCAACCCCTACGGCTGGTCCAAGCTATTTGTGGAGCGAATGCTGGCCGATTACGCCTGCGCCTACGGCGTCTCCTACGCCGCGCTGCGCTACTTCAACGCCGCAGGCGCCGACCCGGACGGCGAGATCGGCGAGCGTCACGAGCCTGAGACCCACGTCATTCCCCTCGCCGCCCGGGGTCTTTTGCGCGATGACTATCAGTTCACCATTTTCGGGGACGATTTCCCCACCCGGGACGGCACCTGCGTCCGCGACTACGTCCATGTCGCCGATCTCGCCTCCGCCCACAGGGCGGCGCTTGACCATCTCTTCGCCGGCGGGGAAAGCGGCGCCTTCAACCTCGGGACCGGAGACGGTTTCACCGTCAAAGAGGTGGCCGACGCCCTCGAGCGGGTGTCCGGGCGGCCCTTGCGCCGCGCCGTGGGCCCGCGCCGATCCGGCGACCCGCCGGCCCTTGTGGCCGCCTGCGGCAAGGCCCAGCGCGTCCTGGGCTGGACGCCTGTGCGCTCCTCCATCGACGAAATCGTCGCAAGCGCCTTCCGCTGGCACCAGAAGGATGACCGCGGCGGCTGATTCGGCGTTATCGTGCCCCTATGGCCCTCACCCCCGTCGTCCGCGCCGACCGCCTTGGCGCCGTCCCCGTGAGGCGCGTGAAGCGCCCCCCGCGTCGCCGATTCGCCGCCGTCGTGATGGGCGCCCTCCTCCCCGCCCTGGTGCTTGCTCTCGCCGCGCCAGGCGCGAGGGTGCTCGCGGCTGCGGATAAGAAGAAGGGAGGAGGGGAGACCTACCTGCAGCTGCCGACCCTGACGGCGGCGGTCATCCACCCTGGTGGGCGAAGGGGCGTGCTTATGGTGGACGTGGGCCTCGACATTCCTGACGCGGGCCTTCGCGCGCGGGCGGCCGCGTCGATCCCGATCCTGCGCGACGCCTACACCCAGTTTATGCTGTCCTACGGCCCGTCCCTCGGGCCCTCTCCGCCCAACCCTGACGCCATCGCGGCGGATCTGCAAAGAGTGACCGATCGCGTCCTCGGCAGACCGGGTGCGACGCTTCTGCTCGGAACGACCCTGGAAAATTGAACCGTCCACAGGTAAACTACCGTTAGCGGTCGTTTAACCCGTTGCCCACCACATATAGCGGTCTACCTTAGAAATTGAACGGGATTGGCGAGTTTGACATGAGCAGACCAGAAACCTTCGGCCTCCTCGCTCCGTCCAAGGGCTACAAGCCCTTCCGGTACCCCTGGGCCCATGAGTTTTGGAAAAAGCAGCAGCAGGTTCACTGGATGCCGGAGGAGGTTCCCCTCGGCGAGGATTGCAAGGACTGGGCGACCAAGCTCAACGACGGCGAGCGCAATCTTTTGACCCAGATTTTCCGCTTTTTCACCCAGTCCGACGTCGAGGTGAACGACAACTACATGGAGCGCTACGCACGGGTGTTCAAACCGGTCGAGATCAAGATGATGCTCTCGGCCTTCTCCAATATGGAGACCATCCATATCGAGGCCTACGCGCTCCTGCTTGAAACGATCGGCATGCCGGAGAGCGAGTTCTCCGCCTTCCTCGACTACGAGGCCATGAAGGCCAAACACGACTACATGGCCACCTTCGGCGTAGAGAGCCACGCTGACATCGCCAGAACCCTGGCCATGTTCGGCGCCTTCACCGAAGGGCTGCAGCTGTTCGCCTCCTTCGCCATGCTGATGAACTTTCCCCGCTTCAACAAGATGAAGGGCATGGGACAGATCGTCAGCTGGTCGGTCCGCGACGAGAGCCTCCACTGCGAGGGCATGGTCAAGCTCTACCACGCCTTCGCCAAGGAGACGGGATGCGTCACCAAGTCTGTGGAGGCTGACATCGTAGAGACCTGCCGCACGGTTGTGGGGCTTGAAGACAAGTTCATCGATCTCGCCTTTGAAGCGGGCGATGTGAAGGGAATGAGCCCCGACGACATCAAGGCCTACATCCGCTTCATCGCGGACTGGCGCTTGCGTCAGCTTCGCCTGCCGGCCCTTTACGGTGTTGAGCAGAACCCGCTGCCGTGGCTGCAGTCCATGCTGTCGGGCGTCGAGCATGCAAACTTCTTTGAGGCCCGCTCGACGGAGTATTCCAAGGCCGCCACGAAGGGCCAATGGCATGGCGCTGACGGGGTTTGGGCCAATTTCGATCAACTCCTCGCCAAGCGTCCGGCCGCAGCCTTGACCCTTTAGGGTGGAGCGGCCCTGCGGCGCCCTGCGCCGTGACCGATTGGCAATTTGGTAAGGCTGGCTCAAGCAAGGGCCGAGGTGATGGGACCAGGGTGCCCCGTCGACACGTCGACCGGCCGTTTTTTCGGTCGGCGCGACGGGATCGATCCAAGAGCTCAGTCGTTAGCGCTGAATCACAAGGAGACCTAATGTGAAGCTTCTCATATCCTCTCTCGTCGGCTTCGCGTTCCTCGCGACGGCGGCGGGCGCCTCTGCCGATCCCTATCACCATCATCGTCATCAGGTGTGCGTCTCGCGTCACCATCACCGCGTCTGCCATTGGGCGTGACCCGCCTCGACCTTAAGGAGCCAAGATCCATGAAAGTCCTTATCGCCGCCGCCGTCGCGGCCGTCTCCCTCGCCGCCCTGGCGCCCGCCGCCTCGGCCGACCCCTTCCACCATCACCATTGGCGCCATTGCTTCTGGCGCCATCACCACCGCATCTGCCGCTAAGGGCGGAGTTGAAGGAAGGGCTGGGCGATTCCGCTCCGGCCCTTCCTGTTCGGTCAGGGTTGCGGCGGCGTCAGCCTTAAGCGGCTTTCAATGGTCGTCACCGCCGAGCCTTCCAAGCGTATGCGTGCGCCGTGCAGGGTCGTCTGGATGAAGGCGCCTCGGTCCGGATAGGCTTGGTGAAATCTAACCCGCTCACGACCCAGTTTGGCGGCATAGAGCGGCCCTAGAATGCAATGAGCCGAGCCGGTCGCCGGGTCCTCCGGGATGCCGGAGCCCGGCGCGAAAAACCGGTCGATTACGTCATAATCGGCCCCCGGGTCCGCCAGGGCGGCGACGGCTAGATTGCCTGGTCCGCCCCTGGCCTCGCCGGCGATGCGGCTAAGGGCCTTAAAGTCCGGCTCGAGCGCCAGAACCTCGTCGGCGGTTTGAAAGAGCGCCACAAGATAGCCGCCGGCCCAGACCTCCACGGGCCGCGCCCCAAGGGCCTCCACGAGGCCGTCCGGGACCTCTGTCCGCCGCGGCGGGTCGGCGGGAAAGTCCATGGCGTAGCCGCAGATTTCCCTGGAGACGAACAGCGGTCCCGACCGCGTGTCGAAGCGCAGGACGGGTGCGGCGGCGGCGAGCTCGGTGAAGAGGACGTGTCCCGAGGCGAGGGTCGCATGCCCGCACAAGGGCACTTCAAGGGCTGGGGTGAACCAGCGCAAACCAAACCGGTCCTCCGCTTCGGTCTTCATGAGAAAGGCGGTCTCCGCCTGATTGTTTTCCGCCGCCACGGCCTGCATCCACCCCACGTCAGGCCAGGCGGAGAGGGGCTCCACCACGCAGGCTTGGTTGCCGCGGAACGGTTCCGAGGCGAAGGCGTCGACGGTCCACTGGCGCATGGGCTCCTCCAAGGCGCGCTCCATACCACGACGCTCCGGCGCGGCGGGAAAAACTCCTCAGAGCGGGCGTCGGCGGCGGCCCTGGGGTGGCCGAGGGCTTGGCGTCTGCTATCTGGCGCCTCACCCTGGCGTTGATGAAAGTGCGGCCATGATCCGTCTTTGCGTGTCCGAGCCCCTGTCGGCGGGGGCGGGCTTTCTCCTCGATCCCGACCAGACGCGGTATCTGACCAACGTCATGCGCCTGAAGGCCGGCGATGCGATCCTCGCGTTCAATGGGCGTGACGGGGAATGGCGGGCCGTGATCAAAGAGGTCGGGAAACGGTCCTGCCTGCTGGTTCCGGAGGGATGTGAACGCGCGCAAAGCCAACCGCCGGACCTTGATCTCGTGATCGCCCTCGTAAAACGGCCGCGGCTCGAGACGATCGTTGAGAAGGCGGCGGAACTGGGGGTGCGCAGGGTGCGTCTCGCCGTCACCCGGCGCACCAACGCCGATCACACCAATGTGGGACGCCTGCAGACCATAGCGCGGGAGGCGTCCGAACAAACCGGACGGCTCGACGTGCCGGACGTTCTCGCGCCTGAACGTCTTGACGCCCTCTTGTCGGCGTGGAGCGCAGAGCGCCGGCTCATGTTCTGCGACGAGAGCGGGGATGATGCTTCACAGCCGTGGGGCGGAGAGGCCGGCCGGGCCCCGCCGGCCCTTGAGGCCCTCGCCCGCGCCGCCGACGGCGAAGGCGGGCGCGGCCCGTGGGCGATCCTCATCGGACCCGAAGGCGGGTTCGCTCCGGAGGAGCGCACGCGTCTCTTAGGTCTCCCCTTCGTGGTTCCAGTCTCCCTCGGCCCGCGGATCCTGCGCGCCGATACGGCCGCCATCGCCGGCTTGACCTTGTGGCAGGGGGCGCTAGGGGATTGGAAAGGGCCGAGCGATTAATCATAGGCTGCACTTGAGACGCGTGGCGGCGTTCCTTATGTCGCCATCGCCAAACCAGGCTTGATGAATTCGGGCGCGGCGGGGCTGCGTCCAGAGAAGGGCGTCCGATGACCGACAGCGCTGTTGACGATCGGCCCCTTGGGCTTACGGATTTCGCCGCGGCCATGGCCTCGGGATGTAAGCCTCCATCGGCCTTTCGCATCGGCGCCGAGCACGAGAAGTTCGGCTTTCGTGTGGCGAGCCTTGAGCCGGTCCCCTACCACGGCGACGCTGGCGTCGAGGCCCTGCTTCAAGGCTTGCGCCGGTTTGGTTGGGCGCCGGTCATGGAGGCGCGCGAGGACGGCGGCGAAACCATGATCGGCCTGGAGCGGGCCAACGACTCCGGGGGTGTGGCCAACATCTCCCTCGAGCCAGGCGGTCAGTTCGAGCTTTCCGGCGCCCCCCTGGAGACCATGCATCAGATCTGCGCGGAGACCACCGCCCATCTGGCTGAGACGCGCATCGTCGCCGACGAGCTGGGCCTGGGGTTCCTGGGACTGGGCTTCACCCCCCTGTGGCGCCGGGATGAAGTTCCGGTCATGCCCAAGGGCCGCTATCGCATCATGCGCGCCTACATGCCCAAGGTCGGGGGCATGGGCCTGGATATGATGTTCAGGACCTGCACGGTCCAGGCCAACCTCGACTTCAGCTCCGAAGCCGACATGGTCTTGAAATTCAGGACCTCCCTGGCCCTTCAGCCCGTGGCGACAGCCTTGTTCGCCAACTCCCCCTTCGTGGAGGGGCGCCCCACCGGCTGGTTATCCTCCCGCGCCCGGGTTTGGACCGATACGGACAAAGATCGGACCGGCCTCCTGGACTTCGTGTTTCAGGATGGATTTTGCTTCGAGCGCTACGCCGCCTACGCGGCGGACGTGCCTATGTATTTTGTCAAGCGCAACGGGCTCTACCTCGACGCGTCGGGCAAGTCGTTCCGCGCCTTCATGGCTGGCGAACTTGACGTCGTGCCGGGAGAGCGGCCGAGCCTGAAGGACTGGTCCGACCATCTCTCAACCATCTTCCCCGAAGTGCGGCTTAAGACCTATCTGGAAATGCGCGGGGCCGACTGCGGTCCGCAGACCTCCATCTGCGCGCTTCCGGCCCTGTGGACCGGCATTCTCTATGACGACGCCGCCCTTGCAGCGGCCTGGGACCTCTGCAAGGGGTGGAGCCCTGAAGAGCGGGCGGCCCTGCGTGTGGACGCCGCCCGCCTGGGCCTGAAGGCTGAGATCGCCGGGCGTTCCTTGCAGGACGTGGCCAGGGACATGGTGGCCATCGCCCGGGACGGTTTGAAGCGTCGGGCGCGTTACAACGGCGCGCTATTAGACGAGACGGTGTTTCTGGCGACCCTCGAGGAGATCGCCGACAGCGGCCTCACTCCGGCGGACCGTCTGCTTGAGCTCTTTCACGGCCCCTGGGGCGGAGATGTGCGCCCCGTGTTCGACCACCTCGCCTATTAAGACGGTTGCGGTCGGCCTCCTTTTGAGGCCGTTTTTCGCTCCCGGGAGGACGCCGTCTCCTTTACGTCTTGGGGACGGTTTGGCCGTGGTGCGCTTGTGCCGGCCTGGAGAGCATGATTTCTATCCCGCTTCACTCAGGGACGGGGCCCGAACGCGGCTTTCGCCTGCGCTGCTTCGGAAGCCTTGATGAACATTGTCGTCCTCGCGGGGGTCGTGATTACGGTCCTCACCGCGATCCCTGTCCTCATTCAGCTGCGCAATCACCCTCGAGGACTGTTCATCCTGTTCTTCGCCGAGATGTGGGAGCGGTTCTCCTATTATGGGATGCGGGGTCTCCTGATCCTTTATCTGACGCAGAAGTTCCTGTTCGACGAGCGCGAGGCGGCGGGCCACTACGGGGCCTACGTGGCCATGGTCTACCTGACGCCCCTGGTGGGGGGCATTCTCGCCGACCGGTTCCTTGGGACGCGCAAGGCCATTCAGTTCGGCGCCGTTCTCTTGGTGATTGGGCAACTCGGTCTGGCGGTGGAAGGCCCCCAGGCTAAACAGATCCTCACCTACGCTGGCGTTCACTACCCCATCGACGTGGACGGGCGCGGATCCTTGCGTCAGGCGCATATTCGGGTGGACGCCAAGGACTACGCCTTCGGTCCCGCCGACGGCGGCGGCCTGAGCATAAAGGCCCTTCCGCCGAAGGCCGCCCTCCCTTCGGTCCTGCCCAAGGGCCGCTACGCCCTTTCTGTGGAGGACCGCAGCCCCCTCTACCTCAATCTGTTCTACCTCGCCCTCGGCGTCATCATCATGGGCGTGGGGTTTTTAAAGGCCAACATCTCCTCCATCGTCGGCCAGCTCTACCCCCAAGGGGATCCCCGCCGCGATCCGGGGTTCACTCTCTACTATTACGGCGTGAACCTCGGGGCCTTCTGGGCGGGCATCCTCTGCGGTCTTCTCGGCGAGACTGTGGGCTGGTGGGCAGGCTTCGGCCTGGCGGGCGTGGGGATGTCGGCGGGATGGATCGTGTTCATGCTCGGCCGCAGCTGGCTCGAAGGCAAGGGCGAGCCGCCGGACCCGGCCCGTCTGAAGCGCCCGACCCTGGGCCCCATCAACCTTGAATGGTCCCTCTACCTGCTCGGCCTCGGCGGCGTCGTCCTCGCCTATGTGCTCGTCGGCCATAATGTTCTGGTTCAGATCATGCTCGCCGTGAGTTCGGTGGTGATCCTGAGTTATGTGTTCTGGTTTATGATCGCCCGGTGTGGGCGGGTCGAACGCGAGCGCCTCGGCCTCGCCATGGTGCTCATCGCCGGATCCGTGGTGTTTTGGACCCTCTTCGAACAGGCGGGAACCTCCCTCAACCTCTTCGCTGACGCCAACACCCAGCTCCACGCGGGCGCCGTCGAGATAACCGCGGCGCAGACCCAGTCCTTCAATCCCGGCTTCATCCTGATCTTCGCGCCGGTCTTCTCGGCCATCTGGGCATTTCTTGGCCAGCGTGGCCTTGACCCCAACCCCGTGTGGAAGTTCGGCCTCGCCTTGATCCAGGTGGGCGCAGGCTTTCTGCTTCTGGTGTTCGGAGCGCATTTCGCCGACGCCGGGTACCGCGTGCCCCTCATTTTCCTCGCCCTGGCCTATCTTCTGCACACGACGGGAGAGCTTTGCCTCAGTCCTGTGGGTTTGTCTGAGGTCACTAAGCTTTCGCCGCCGATCCTGCTCTCCACCCTGGTGGCTGTATGGTTTTTGTCCGTGTCCTGGGCCAACGCCATCGGCGCGGAAATCGCTAAGCTGGCGGGGTCTGAGACCGTGGGTGGTCAGGTCCTCGACCACCACGCCTCCCTTACGGCGTCAAACCACATCTTCACCATTATCGGCTGGGTCTCCGTCGCCGTCGGCGTCCTGTTCCTCGCCCTTGGGCCCGTCCTCAAAACATGGTCCAACGGCGCCAACGACGCCGCCAACCATCCCACCCTGGCCATGGACCACGGCGAACCCTGAAGGCGCCCGCCGCCTGGAGCGGGGCCTTGTGCGCGATTTTGGGCGAACTTTCGGGCGAAGTCTGGGGCGATGTCTGGGGCAAACCCTGGGGCGAACCCTGGGGCGAACCCTGGGGCGTGGTCCCCCTAATCCGCGGCCGCTGGATCGTCAGGGATCGGCTTTTCTTCCTCAGCCGTTTTCAGGTAGGCTGACTGAAAATTAAAGGGAAGAAGCGCCATGCCATCCTGCGGCCCCCAGGGGCGCGCCGCTCCGGGCCGCTCGCGAGCAGGCGGCCTTGCTTTGGTTCGCGCCCCTCAGCGTGCGAGGGCTTGGACGTGAAGGCCGCCTTCGCTCCAGACATCCGGCCTCCCGACGCCGTGGATGCGGCGTGGCTCACCGCCGTCCTTCGCCAAGCCGGCCTCGACGCCAAGGTCGACAGGGTCTCGTCCCGTCCGATCGGCGCCGGCCAGATCGGCGATAGCGTGCGCTTTCAGCTCACCTACGCCCACGCGCCGGACGATGCGCCGGCGTCCCTTGTGGGCAAGTTTCCAGCCGCGGGCGCAGAGAGTCGCGCCACAGGCGTCCGCCTCGGCAACTATTTGCGCGAGGTGCGCTTCTATCAAACCCTCGCCGCCGGCGCTCGCATCCGCGTCCCCCGCGCCTGGTTCGCCGCCGTCAATCCAGATACCCACGACTTCACCCTCATGATGGAGGACATGGCGCCTGCGGAACCGGGGGATCAGCTCCGCGGCGTGAGCCTCGAGCAGGCGAGGGCGGTGATGGTGGAGGCGGCGAAACTCCACGCCGCCTATTGGGAGGACCCCCTGCTCGACGCCCTGCCCTGGGTCTCAGGCTCCAAGACGGCGCCTGCGAGCGCCGCGACGCACGATGCTGTGGCGGCCCTCTGGAGCGGGTTCAAGGTCCGCTACCAGGACCGCCTAAAACGGGACTGGGCGCACATTGGCGACCGTCTGGTGACCCAGTTTCAGGCGGTGGCCGCGCCGCGAGCCGGGCCGCGGTGTCTGACCCATTACGACTTCCGACCGGACAATATGATGTTCGCCAGCGCGCGCGGCGGCGCGCCTATCGCCGTCCTCGACTGGCAGTCCTTCGCCTACGGCGTGGGCGCCACTGATGTGGCCTATTTCCTTGCTGGCGCTCTGCCGCGGGACGTGCGCCGAAGCGCGGAGACTGAGCTCCTCGCCCTCTATCACCGGGCGCTTCGGGCGGAGGGCGTTGAGGACTATGACGCCGAAGACCTCGCCCGGGATTATGGGCGAGGAGGCTATCTTCTGTTCCTGACGGCTTTCTTCGCCGCCATGATGGTGACCCAGACGCCAAGGGGCGATGAGATGTTCCTTCAGATGCTCGGATCGGCGGCTGACCACATGCTGGATCACAGGGCGCTGGATTGATCAGTCCGCGCCCAAGGCCTGTGGGCGCCGCGCGGCCGAGGGCGCCGACCCCTGAGGGCGCGCCAGGCGGTTCGGATCAGTTCACGGCGCGCGCGCGTCCCGCCCAGAAGGGCGCCCGCAACTCCCGGCGCAGGATTTTGCCGGAGGCGTTGCGGGGTAGGGCGTCGATGAAATCAACGCTCTTGGGGGCCTTATAGGCCGCGACCCGCGCGCGGGCGAAAGCGATGATGTCCGCCGGGTCGCCCACGGCCCCCGGCTTCAACACCACCATGGCCTTGACCGCCTCGCCCCATTTCTCGTCGGGCACCCCGATCACGGCCGCCTCCGCCACAGCCGGATGGCCGTAGATGGCGCTCTCAACCTCGGCCGGATAGACGTTCTCCGCCCCGGTGATGATCATGTCCTTCACGCGATCGTGAATATAGAGATAGCCGTCCGCGTCGAGGTAGCCGGCATCGCCGGTGCGCAGCCAGCCGTCCGGGCTGACGGTCTGGCGCGTCGCCTCCTCCTGGCGCCAATAGCCCTTCATCGTGTTGGGCGAACGCACGGCGACTTCGCCCACGACGCCCGCAGGCAGGGCCTCGCCCGCCTCGTTGATGACCTTGATTTCGACACCGGGCAGAGGCAGGCCCGCGCTACGCATCCGGGGCGAGCCGGCCGGATCGTGGTCCTCCGGCGGCAGGTAGACCACCGTGCCTGTGGTCTCGGTCATTCCATATTGCTGGCAGAAGCCGCATCCGAACACCGCGATGCACTCCCGCAGAAGGTCCAGCGGAATGGGCGAGGCGCCGTAGAGGATGAATTTCAAACGGCTGTAGTCCACGTGACGGGACCGGGGCTGTCGCACGACGATCTGCAAGGCGGCGGGGACCATGAACATCTTCGAGATCCGGTCCTCTTCGATGAAATCGAGCACCTTGAGGGCATCAAACTCGCGCGCGACGACGCCGGTCGCCCCGTTGACAAGGCCCACAAGGCCCCAACCGGTTCCGCCGATGTGGGCCACGGGCATGGCTACAAGGCTGACGTCCGACGGGCTCCAGGTATTCCAGTCAAGCTTGGCCTCCGCCGCAAGACGGCGGCCCACCAGAAGGTTGTTATGCGTCAGCATCACGCCCTTGGGTCGACCCGTGGTCCCTGAGGTATAGAGCTGAACCGTCGTCTCTTCGGGGTCGATGGCGACCAAAGGGTCGTGCGCAGGCGCCGCATCGCGCCAGACTTCGTAGGTGGCGGGTAGGTCCGGATCGGGCGACGGCTCCATGGCGATGAGCGTGGGCTTGTGAGCCATGGAGGCGAGGGCCTGGCGCGCCTGGGGCATGACTTCGGGGCCCACGAAGACACATCGAGCCTGGCAGTCCTCGAGAATAGAGGCGATCTCCGGCGGGGCGAGGCGCCAGCCGATGGGCGCCGTCACCGCGCCTATTTTGGCGGCGCCGAGGAGGAGTTCGAAATAGTGATCGCTGTTCTTCCCCACATAGGCGATGCGGTCTTGCTTGAGTGCGCCCGCAGCCGTGAGGGCGTTGGCGACGCGGTTGGTGTTTTTGTCGAAGGCGGCGAAGGTGGTGCTGCGCCCTTCAAAGGTGAGGGCTACCTGGTCGCCCCGCATGCGGGCGTGATAGCGGGCGATATGGCCAAGGGTGGGCATCGCCGCGAAGTCGACGGTTGCGTCCGTCACGGGCGTTTTGTCGCCGATCAGCGCCATGGTGGTCCTCCAAGTTCCGGCCGCCGCATCCTCAAGGCGACCATCAAGGGCGGCCTGGGGCGGGTTTTGGTCTTGGATTTGAGCCTAAACCCCAAGGGTTTCAAAGCCCGTTGTTCAGACTGCGCGTCCTGGATCCGCGGTTAAGACGCCACATCGTCCCCCAAGGTCCTCGGAGAACTCCCGCAGAGGCGCTTAGGCTTAAAGGCTCGTTCCGCCCACAGTGAGGCCGCCAATCTTAAGGGACGGCTGACCGACGCCCACCGGAACGCCCTGTCCCGCCTTGCCGCAGACGCCGATGCCCGGGTCGAAGTCAAAGTCGTCCCCAACCATGCTGACGCGCGTGAGGGCGGAAGGGCCGTCGCCGATGAGGGTGGCGCCCTTCACGGGGCGCGTCACCTGTCCCTCCTCGATGAGATAGGCCTCCGTACACTGGAACACGAACTTGCCGTTGGTGATGTCCACCTGACCGCCGCCGAAGTTGGCGCAGTAAAGCCCGCGCTTGGTGGAGCGGATCATCTCTTCCTGGGGGGTCGTTCCCCCGAGCATGGCGGTATTGGTCATGCGCGGCATGGGCAGATAGGCGTAGGACTGGCGTCGTCCGTTTCCTGTGGCCGTCATGCCCATGAGGCGGGCGGACATGCGGTCATGCATGTAGCCCTTCAAGATCCCGTCCTCGATGAGCACCGTGCGCGACGTGGGCGTGCCTTCGTCGTCAATGGTGAGGGAGCCCCGGCGGCCCGGGATAGAGCCGTCGTCCACCACGGTTACCCCTGGGGCGGCCACCCGCTCGCCGATTCGGCCGGCGAAGGCGGAGGTGCCCTTGCGGTTAAAATCGCCTTCGAGGCCATGGCCGACCGCCTCGTGCAGGAGAACCCCGTTCCATCCCGGCCCGAGGACCACATCCATCTCCCCCGCCGGACAGGAGACCGCATCGAGATTGACGAGGGCCTGGCGCAGGGCTTCATCCACCTGGCCGCGCCAGCTGTCCGGCCGAATCCAGGCCTCGAAGCTCGCCCGCCCGCCGGCGCCCGACCCGCCGCTCTCGCGCCGGCCGTCCCGCTCTACGGTGACGGAGACGTTGAGACGCACCAGGGGGCGAACGTCGCGAAGTAGCCGGCCGTCGCCTCTCAGGATCTCCACAATCCTGCGCTCGCCGGCGATGGAGGCGGACACCTGCACGACCCTGGGATCGCGACCGCGGGCGAAGGCGTCGATCTCCTGAAGTAGGGCGACCTTCTGCGCGAAATCAGGGGCGATAAGGGGGTCGTCCTCGCCGTAGAGTTTGGCGTTGGTCCCCCGGGGCGGCTCGGCGGCCACGCCGGCGTACCCACGCTTGGCCAAGGAAGCCGACGAGGCCGCCCGCGCGATGGCCGCCTCGGAAATCTCGGACGCGTGCGCGTAGCCGGCGGTCTCCCCGGCCACCACCCGCAGGCCGAAACCCTCGGTGGCGTCGTAGTTGGCCGCCTTCAGACGCCCGTCGTCGAACACCAGGCTCTCGCTTTCGGAGCGCTCGACGAACAGCTCTCCGTCGTCCGCGCCCGCCAGGGCCTCGCCGAGGACAGCCGCGATGCGCGTTTCCGAGCATCCGGCCGCTTCAAGAATAGACGGGGGAGGAGAGGGAGCGTTCATAGATCACCCAAGACATGAGGCTAATAGATTGCCACCGCAGAGGCGGGGCACAAGGGGCGCGGCCATTTGGCCGAGGCGGTCTAGGCGGAAGGGTTAGTCGTTCGCCGGCGCGGGACCGGGGGCGGCGAAGGTGGCGACCACCTCGCCGTCGGCGAGGACGTTGTCGTTCATGGCGGCGATGACCTTGTCGATATTCGCGCCCGGATGCAGCCTGAGGCGCTGGCGCAGGGCGAAGACCTGAATGTGATAGTGATGCGGAGCATCGCCCGCTGGCGGTCGCGGCCCAAGGTAGCCCACGCCGCCGGCGTAGTTTACGCCCTGCATCATGCCCGTGGCCTCCTTGGGCTCGGGACGATTGCGCACGCCGCGGCCGATGCCCTTGAAGGCGCCGGGGATGTTGTAGGCCAGCCAATGCACCGTCGGTCGGTCGCTGTGCGAATCGGTGTCTTCGACGATGAGCACGAAGCTTTTCGTCCCCGGCGGAGCGCCGTCCCAGGAGACTTCGGGGGAGATGTTCTTGCCGAAGGCGGTATAGATCTGCGGGACCGGCTTGCCAGGCTCGGCGGCGGCGGAGGTCACCGTCAGGGGCTGGATGGCGGGGGAAAGCACGCGATCCAGGGCGATGACAGAGGTGTCGCTAGCGCGAACGCTGGCGAGGGCGGCTCCGCCGGCCAGGGCGGCGATGATCAGGGCGCTGAGGAAAGTCCGGCGATGGTTCCGCATGCGGTTGGACGGGGGCTCCGTGGGCGTGGGCGCTTTGCGTATCAGGGAACGATCCGCGCCTCCAGCCGTTCCCCCACCCAGTTCGAACCGTTGGCGTCGTTTCTTTCACGCTGGCAATTCTGCCGCCACGGCGATGCTCTAGCGTAGCGGTGATGAGTGGCGTGCCTCCAGGATTTCACCGTGAAAATAAACGCCGCGTTTGTCTTCCCGCGGCCCTGCGCCTCCCCTTTTCCCAGGTTAGCTTCATCTACGGCGCCCGCGCCGCCGTAGATGATACGGTGACCGCCGCACGTATTTAGAGAACGCCATTTGCCCCGACTGTTATCCGACAACGACGTAGCCTCGTTCCGTGACCGCCTTTGCCAGGCCGCGGAGCGACTTTTCATCGCCGAGGGGCCGCAGGCGGTGACCATGCGCCAGCTCGCCAACGAACTGGGCTGCAGCCCCATGACGCCATACCGCTACTTTAAGGATAAGAACGAGATCCTGGCCACGGTGCGGGCGACGGCGTTCAATCGCCTGTGCGACGGGCTTGAGCGGGCGTCCCAGGAGGCTGAGGCGTGCAGCCCCGCCGTCGCTGCGCAGAGGGTGTGCCGGGCTTACATTGATTTCGCACGCCGTGAGCCGCACGCCTATCGCCTCATGTTCGATCTGACCCAACCCGACGAGGACGCCTACCCGGCGCTTGCGGCGGCTACGGCCCGGGCCCGGGCGGCCATCGCCAAAGACCTCGCCGGGCCGCCGCCCCGGGTGGCCTCTGGAAAGGCCGCCATGGTCCAGGGGTATCTGCATTGGGCCATGCTGCATGGTGCGGTCATGCTGCACCTCTCCGGAAAGCTTGGGGGCTCCGTGGGGCCTGACGACCTCATCGGCGCGGTGCACGCCTCATTGGCGCATCTGTCCACGCCTGACGAGGCCGAGATTTCCGTCAGGCACTAAGGCGGATCCCATAAACCTATGGCCACGGCGCGAGGGCTATGGAATGCAGGCGGAGTGAAACCCGCCGCCGCCCCATGTCACGGACGCGTTCTGATCATCGCCGGCTCCGATTCCGGCGGGGGCGCAGGCCTGCAGGCGGACATCAAGACCGTCACCGTCCTTGGCGGCTACGCCTCCACCGCCGTGACCGCGGTCACCGTGCAGGACACCCTGAAGGTCTACGGCGTCCATCCTATCCCCCTTGCGGTGATCGAGGCGCAGGCGCGCGCCGTTCTGGACGACCTCGGCGCGGACGTCGTCAAGACCGGGATGCTCGGCGACGCGCCGACCGTCGCCCTCGTCGCCGATATCCTGCGCCGGGCGCGCCTTCCCGCGGTGGTCGATCCCGTCATGGCCGCTAAGGACGGCTCTCCGCTTTTGGCGCCGGACGCCCTGGAGGCGGTGCGTCAGGGCTTGGCGCCTCTGGCGAGCCTCTTAACGCCCAATGCGCCGGAAGCGGCTCTTCTCACCGGCCTTTCCATCGAGAACCCCCTCGAGCTGGAGCGCGCCGGCGAGGCGCTCCTGCGCCTGGGCTGCCAGGCCGTCCTTATGAAGGGCGGGCATGTGCCAGGTCCGCAGGTGGTGGATATCCTCATGACGCCCCAGGCGTCAGTTCGCTTTTCCAGTCCGCGTGTGGAGACCCGCCACACCCATGGCACTGGCTGCACCCTCGCCAGCGCCTGCGCCGTGGGTCTCGCCCAGGGGCTCGACCTCGCCGCCGCTGTGGCGCGCGCCCGCGCCTATGTTCAAGGCGCTCTTCTCAACGCGCCTGGCCTTGGTCGCGGCCATGGTCCCCTCGGGCATGGCTGGGTCTGCACGAGCGCGACTGCGGTGGCGTCGTGACGCCGGAGGTAGAGCCGCTGGAGGCGCGCCTCATTGCCATCCTCCTCGAAAGTCCGCGCCTCGTGCGCGTCCTTGAAGCGGCCCAGTCTCTAGATCTCCAGGACTGGCGCCTGACGGCGGGCGCCATCTATCAGACCGTGTGGAACCGCCTGACCGGGCGTGAACCGGATTATGGGTTGAAGGATTTCGATCTCGCCTACTTTGATCCCGACGTCTCCTATGAGGCCGAGGACCGGGTGATCCGGCACGCGGCGCAGGTGTTTCCCAGCGCCCTTTCGCCCCTGGTGGAAGTCCGTAACCAGGCCCGGGTGCATCTTTGGTTCGAAGAACGGTTTGGCGAGCCCTACACGCCCTTGGGATGCACCGACGAGGCGTTGCGGCGCTACGTCTGCCCCGCCTTTTCCGTGGGCGTGCGCCTGGAGAAGGCCGGCCGCTTGAGCGTGGCCGCGCCCTTTGGGCTCGAGGACTGCTTCGCTATGCGTCTGCGTCCTAATCCTGAGCGGCCCGTCAATCCGCGCGGCTTCGAAAAAGTCGTCGCCTCATGCGTTGGGCGCTGGCCTGAACTTCGCGTGAGCGCCTAGATTGGGGCGAGCCCGACGGTGTTGGGCGGCTGGGACGGAGGAGACGTCATGGACTATGTGAACCTCGGCAAGACCGGGCTTAAGGTGTCCCGGCTGTGTCTCGGCTGCATGACCTACGGCGCCTCAAGCTGGCGGCCTTGGGTGCTGGACGAGGCGGAGAGCTTCCCCTTCTTCAAGGCCGCGTTGGAGGCCGGCGTCAACTTCTTCGATACGGCGGACATGTATTCCGTCGGCGCCAGCGAGGTCGTCACCGGCCGCGCCCTTCGGGAGTTCGGATCTGTTGCAGGGCGCTGGCGCGACGGGCTCGTCATCGCCACCAAGGTCCACAATCCCATGTCGGCGGATCCCAACGATCGGGGTCTGTCGCGCAAACACATCCTGTCCGCCATCGACGCCAGCCTGAAACGGCTTGGGACCGACTATGTGGACCTCTATCAGATCCATCGTTTCGACTATGCGACGCCCATAGAGGAGACCCTCGAAGCCTTGAACGACGTGGTTCGGGCCGGCAAGGCCCGATACATCGGCGCCTCGTCCATGTACGCTTGGCAGTTCATGCGCATGCTGTCGACATCGGAGCGCAACGGTTGGACGCGCTTTGTGTCCATGCAGCCTCAGTACAACCTCGTCTACCGGGAGGAGGAGCGCGAGATGCTTCCCCTCTGTGCGGCCGAGGGGATCGGCGTCATCCCCTGGTCTCCCCTCGCGAGGGGGTTTCTGGCGGGCGACCGGCGCCGGCCGGCGCCGGGCCAGAACGCACCCAAGGGCGAGACCGTCCGCGCGTCCTCGGATCCCTTCGCCGACCACCTTTATTACGCGGAGGCGGACTTCGACGTGAAGGACGCGCTCTCAGCCGTTGCGGAGGCGCGGGGCGTGGCGCCTATGCAGATCGCCCTCGCCTGGGTGCTCTCCAAACCGGTGGTCACGGCGCCCATCATCGGCGCCTCGAAGGCGCACCATTTGACGGACGCCCTGAAGGCTTTGGAGCTGCGGCTGACGGCGGAGGAGGTGAAGGCGCTTGAGGCGGCCTATCGGCCCAAGCCCGTCACCGATCACGCCTGAGGGCGCGCGCCTCGCCCTCGCCGCCCCTTGACCAAAGCGGGCCTGCGCGGGGGCTGTGGTCGGGGCGCCGCGCCGCGGTCTCGGCCAAGGGCGGGCTCATGGAGCCAAGGGATCCTTGAGGGCCAAGGGACCGGTGCGGTTACTCCACCGCCTTTAAGATGGTTTCGACAGAGGCCACGCGCGCGCGCATTTCCGACAGATTGACCTCCATGGCCGCGAGGCTGTTGGCGATCTGGGACTGAGCGCTGGAGGCGCGTTCCGCGAGCTGGCGATAGGCGTCGTCATGGGCGAGGCGCGCCCGCGCCTGCTCGACCGAGGCGTAGGCGCGAAGGCCGAAGACGACAAGCACCGTTGCAAGGGGCAGCACCAGGGTAAGCAGATAGAGCGTTGTGGTCATGGGGTTCCTCAAGGTTCGTGTTTGGCGGTAAGCGTCTTGCCTGCGTCAGCCAGGGAGGCCGGGGTGAGGTGGAAGGCGAACTCGGCGACTTGGAAGAAGTTGAGCGCCTTACCGTCCTGCGACAGCTCAAGCTTGCTCACGACGAGGCCCGCGTCCTGCAGCTTCTGGAGATGGAGATGCAGGAGGGGCCGGCTGATGCCGATCTCGCGCGCCAATTGGCTGACGTAGTTGCGGCCGCCGCCGGCCAAGGCGGCAATGACCCTCAGACGGTGCGGATGAGCCAAGGCGGCCAGGGCCGCCAATAGCTGGTCGCCATCCATAGGGGCGTCTTCGCTGGATTTCATATGTCAGAAATAACTGACGTATGTCAGCGAGTCTATGGTTTTCCGTCGCGGGACTTCAATCGCCCTCTAACCCGCCTCTGGCGTCGTGTCGGGGCGCTCCATGGCGCCTCAAACGGCGTGCGGATAGGCCTTCATCATCGCCGCGGCGGCGCAGGCCTTTGACGTTGTTTCAGCCCGAGGTTGGAGCAGCCCGCGGCGAGGGCTGCACAAGGACCGCCCCGGCGGGCGTCGCGGTGGAGCGCGCGAGGGCGGACTGAACCACCGCGAGCGCATGATCGATATCCTCCGCGCCCACGCAGTCGTCCGCGCAGGCGTCGGCGCGGGCCTCGAGGTTCACGAGTTCCGACTTCGCCTCGTCCAGTCGGCCGAGGCGGACCAGCGCCACGCCGCGCTCCCGCCGCGCCACGATCTGATTGGGGTTCAAAGCAAGGGACTGTGCGAACGCCGCCTCCGCGCCGCGCCAGTCCTGCAGGCCCTCAAGCGCCTGGCCGTACAGCGTCAGGGTTGTCGGATCCGAAGGCGCGCTCTTGAGCGCCCGGCGAAGGTGTTGAGCGGCTTCACGAAACCGGCCCGCCGTGAGCGCGTCGAAGCCCTGATCAAAATCGCTAGCGCGGTTGTGGTTATTCAGGGCGACGACGGCGCCGTCGCTCATGTCGGGCGTCCAGCGGACATTGGGGCTGTTGGGCTGCGCCGCCGCGCCGCGGGTGAGGAAAAGGCAGCCCATAAAAAGGCTCGCAAGGCACAGGGAAGGGCGCATGGCTCCCGGTCTCCTCCAAGACGTCTTTTTGCGCGCCCCATTTGAAGGGGCGCTTGGCCGGAGTGTACGCCCCAATCGTCGTCGGCTGAAGCGCATGGCGTCCGGTCGCAGGGGGCGCAGACGCCGCGGGACCCGGCCGCTGCTGAGGCCGAGCCCCGCCTCCGGGTCGACCGACGCCCCGCGGGGCCGGCTGCGAGGGTCCGCACCGTTAAAGCGGGGCCCCTCTCCCGACGCTCCGCCTCACCCCAACCTTTCGCCGACGATCCGGCCGATTTCGGCGATGACCGCGTCCAGTTGGCCGGCGGTGGGCGCGCCCCCCTGGGCGTAGGCCGCAATGAGCACAGGGCCCCCGGACTTTGGCCAGGCGATGGCGATGTCGCCGGCTGCGTCTTTACCGTTGCCGCCGGTTTTATCGCCCACCCGCCAATGGCCAGGAAGGCCAGCCCTCAGCCGCCGTGCGCCGGTCTTGCAGTTCAGCATCCATCCCGTCACCCGCGCCCGTGATCCAGAAGAGAGTACGGGTCCGAGGAGAAAGCGGCCCAGACTTCCCGCCATCGCGCGCGGCGCGGTCGCATCATGGGGGTCAAAGGGCGCAGATCGGTTCAACAGGGGTTCGTTGTGGTCAAGCCGCGTGACGGGGTCTCCAAGGGCGCGCCAGAAGCGGGTGAGGGCGAGGGGACCGCCAACCCGCGCCAGGAGGAGGTTGGCGCAGGTGTTGTCGCTCTCCTCCACCGCTGCGGCGCACAGCTCGTCCACGGACAGCGACCCTTTGGCGAGGTTCGCCCTGGCGACAGGCGCCCACCCATCCTCCACAATATCGGCCGGTCCGAAGGGGACCATGGCCTCAAGACGCTCCTGTCCCGCGTCCACCCGCGTAAGGACGAACGCCGCCAGGGAAGCCTTGAAGGTGCTGCACATGACAAAGGGCTCGTCCGCGCGCCAGGAGAGCCTTGAGCCTGAGGCGACGTTCTCGGCGTAAAGCCCACGCGGCCGCCCACGGCGCGTTCATAGGTGAGAAGCGCAGGCGCAGGCTCAAAGGCCAGCGCCGGCCACGCCGCCAGGGTCGGCGCGGCCCACAAGATCCGGCGCCGGTGCGGTTCTGGACGCGATGGTCTAACGGTCATCCCCGCCCTCCCAGCCCAGCGCGTCGCCCAACGCCAACCCCGCCCCGCAGGACCCTGCATGGGCGCCAGCAACCCTAGGTCCGGCCAGCGTCTGGCGTCCGTACGGGGGACTGTCCAAACCCGGCAAAAAACCGCGACGGCGCCCGTTCGGCGCCGTGTGACCCTAAATCATCGATCCTTTGCGGACCACCGGCGGGATCGCTACCCTCGTCTTCGCCTTGAACGGAGCGACGCCTATGTCGACCTCGTTTTACGACATCAGCGTCCCCGTCTTTGGGCAGACCTTGGGCGCGATGAGCGGTTTTCTCGAGGTCGCAGCGCAGCGGTGCGCCGAGACTGGAGCCGATCCGGATGATCTGGTGAGCGCAAGGCTTCACCCTGACAT
>Ga0116230_10000661_pt1 | contig 30707 bp, 14 predicted proteins | sample S1TSphfallax_3_FD_88678 | JGI IMG/M metagenome (GOLD analysis project Ga0116230, IMG submission 88678) | Host-associated microbial communities from peat moss isolated from Minnesota, USA - S1T2_Fd - Sphagnum fallax MG | ecosystem: Host-associated > Plants > Peat moss > Unclassified | place... | reverse complement strand
GACCACATTTTTATACAGGCGAAATGGGTTCACGCTCTTGGGGGTTAACATAGGGAGAGGCACATAATTACATACAACATAACTAAGTTCACTTAAATGCTATTCAGAAGCTGATTAGATACCGAAGATCACTTGTCCTTGAGGTACGTTTGGAGAGGATTTGCCTAGCTCTTGCAGAGTATATAATCTTTGCACCTTGTTGTTGAGCTGACACAAAGCTTTGATGCTACTTTTTAAACCTGAGTTTTAGAATCTTGTTTTATGTCAGGCTAACAAGGGACACCGCTTATTGCAATGTTAAATGAATTGTCTAACAATGTCCCCTGCAACAGGTGTGATCCAATCATTTGGTGATTTCAACAAAATTTCAAACAGTTGACATAATGCCTGCACAACAGGAACTATATCTACCAAATGAAGAAGGGAAATTCATATTTAATTTGCACTGCTGGCGTCTGATTGATTCAGTGTCAAAGGCTGATACGATTCAGAGAACTTAGTGTTCCTAATCTGAAAATCATAAAAAAAAGTTGAAGTCGCAAATGCACCACAGAATATAGGCACCTTGGGTAGATGTTATTTGCCCTAGAATTTCCTTTCGATCAATACTGACTTAGGTGATTGTTAAAGGGTATATGCTTGTAGGTTCATGGGGAGTTTTATGGCCCAAACCTAGGGCAGGTTCACCAGTGGCAGTACAATAACCTCTACGGTGTACTGTGGATCAAGTACAGGATTCTCATAGCGTGAAAGTAGAGTTGCACCTGTATGTGTACATTCGTTACGGTGGTCTCTACAAGGCCCCGTCAAATAAAAGACTACTTCTGCTTAGCTGGTCACAATGATTGGTCCAGGTGGTACCAATCAATCAACTTATACTGTTCAATTTTGCAATTTTAGGGGCCAGGCAAATGCGAAAATTAACACTCTATGATGGTTATGATAAACACTGGTAGAGGCCCCAAATAAGGGGTGTAGGTGGACCTGCTCTAAGACTAGCTCCACCGCCATTCACTATGTGGCCCTGCAAAAGAAAATTCGATGAAGAAAAGTCAAAACATGCTGGTTTGGCTCAGCAGAATGGTCTTGGCCGACCTTTTTTGAACGAGATGTAGAGGCTGGTTAAAGGCACAGCAAAGGTTAACACCTGCTGTTTAGTCCATTTGGGTTGGAAGTAGTACTCTGCCACCTATTTGCAGTGCCAGTTTTAGGTTTATGAGCGGGGTTGGGAAAAAGTAAATAACTAAACTTTGGTGGAGAAATATTTTTGCACTGTCGCGTACTGAGCACTGTTGGAGATGCTCTAAAAGATTCCCCATTTCTAGCACTGTAATGATTTCTTCGTAGTAGCTTGGATGAAGTATAAGCTTTAAATACAGTGAAACTAAGTTTGGACCTGTACATATGCACAGCATATCATAATCTCCAAAAGGTTCATAAAAAGAAAATCACTGCTTATGACTGGCTGGCTACACCAATTCACCAATATTTGGCATTTGGATGGTCTCTCAAATTTGTGATGTCCAATGTTTCATGTTTATGGGTATGCACTCTCTGTTGGATGTGGTAAATTTTTTTGTAGGGGCCAAAATAGGGGTGTGGGTGAAGCGTGCTTGATACAGTTTGCTAGGTAGGATAAACCTACAGCATGGCAAGAAAAGGCTTCAACTAAGTCCTTTTCTTGTAGTATTTATAATTGTGAATACTGAAATGAGGTCCCATTATTTTAGTCTACCAGAAACGCTTTACTCATGGGCTGCAATTTAAGAATTTAATATACTGTCTTTGTTTTATGACTGAATCTACTTCATTTGCTTGAGTGTTTGTGTGATCAATTCCCCACTTTCAATTTCAATGCTCCAATTACCTATATGGACTGTTGGGAAATAACAAAACTAGGAACCCACCATCATTACACAATAGTACATCTATCGCAGAAAGACCCAAACTATGGAATACCATATGCCCAACTATTTTGCTAAGTTGACTTCTCTCGTTGTGCAATTTTACCAAGTGGACATTTGCTATTTGCCAAGTCCACATTGCTAGATTTTCAAGTCTAGTTCTTCTTGCGGGCTGCACAAATGTTCTTCAGACTGCCCAACATTTAAAAAAATTATTGGCTGCATAATGCCTAAAGTTTATTCCTCAGCTGCCCAAATATTTTTTTTGGGGTTCTTTTCTCTCTGGGGTGGGGGATATGGGGCTGCAAAGGTACTTCAATTAGCAACCTACCCTCTTACCTAGTGTATCAACCTAACTAGTTGCATATATAGGCTACCCACCTAGGTTGCCAACCTACTAACCTACTTATCAACTTAGGCTACCTACCCACATACTTGAGTTACCAATATACCTACCCACCAAGGCTAGCTACCTACTTAGGGTACCTACCCACCTACATGGGTTACCAACCTACCTACCCATCAAGGTTACACATAAGTATGTGGGTAGGTAAATTAGATAGGTGGGTAAGTAGATATGTGGATGACCAAGTTAGGTGATAGGTAACATAGGTAAGAAGGTAGGTAGATACATAGATATCCTAAGTAGGTAGGTAATTTTAATGGGTAGGTAGGTACATAGGTTGGTAACCAAGGTAGATGGGTGAATACCTAAGTAGCGATGTAACCTTGGTGGGTAGGTAGGTTAATAACCAATGTAGGTGAGTGGATAGCCTAAGTAGATAGGTAGCTTTGTTGGGTAGGTAGGTTGGTAACTTGGTAGGCGAGTGGGTTGCCTACATAGATAGGTAGGTGAGTAGGTAGGTAGGTAGCCCATGTAGGCATGAGGTTAGGTTGATATAATAGGTAGGGGGCTAGGCCATTAATCTGTTCTTCCCCACACCACGTACCACAAAGAGAAAAGAAAAAAAACGTTAGTGGAACTAAGGAATAAACTTTAGGCACTGTGCATCCAATAGTTTAATTTTTTGTGGGACAGTTTGAAGAGCACTTTTGGGAGCCCGCAAAATGTAGTCAATTTGGAAAGTTAGAAATGAAGCAGTGGTGGTGTGGAGTTGACGATATGGCAAGTTGGAGATGACAATTTGGCAATTTGACAGCATATAAACGTCAACTCCATGTTTTAGCATTTTAGCAATGTGGACATGGCAAACGGGAATGTCGACTTGGCAAATAGCAAACTCACAAAAGTCAACTTGGCAAAATAACAGAGCATTTGGTATTTCATACTAAACAGCTTCAGGCTTTGAATTGTATGCAGCTCTCATGTATAGTATCTTTATGGCTAGTTGAAAAATGCTTTCAGCAGTGAGTGCTCTCCAATCCAAAATGGATGTATTTCATCATCTATATAGTTTTCAAAAACCACTTCATCCGACATTAGAGTTACAGATTTAAAAGATATTTGCCCAGAATCTTGGATGATCATTTGGAGGGGGCACTGCCAAGTTGGGATGGGGGTTCTCTTTTGCAGTTTTGTGACCTAGGTGGATGTGCCATCACCCACAAGAAGACTCTGACCGTAAGAGTTTAATTTGGCTAGAGGTCAGAGACAACAGTAGGAGTTTTTTCGACTCTGCAATATACTGGCCACATACAAGAACTTATGCTCTAAATATGGTGAGTTCCAAATTTTTTCTTCTCAAAATATGGTGACTTTGGGCTTTTTTTTTTCAAATATATTCTTTCCACAGTTCTCAGCCCCTGTTGTTTTGGTTGGCAAGTGCCAAAAATTCGCAAGAAAAAATAATCCTGGTTGGGAAAGTTCTTATAGGGGTTGAAAAGTTATTATTGAGGGAGCATAGAGTTTGGAAGGTACCCTAATTATCTTGAAACAACTAATTATGCCCTTTGCATCCAAACTGCATAAGCCCAACTAGGTTGAAAATTAGTCCCTATTTTGGCTTACTAAAAGCTAGGAGATGTTACCAAAAGAATTAGTAACATGGGGTTTTACTATAACATCAAAGAAGTTGAAAGGGGTAAGTGGGAGAGTCTTTGATTAATGACCATGAATCTGTCCTCAAGACTGTGTATATGATCAAGCCAAAGGAATTAGCTGTATATACGAATGAGCAGTATGTGCGAATATCGTGCACCCAATCCTAGGGAGCAGCTTCAGATTTGGTTAGTCCCACGTTTCAAATGCCAATTTGGACCAAAAAAGTTTGAGTACATGTGAATTTTGCAGCCTGAATGGCATGCATAAACCTTGTCAGACAACCCCATCAATATGTAAAGCAGGACAATTATTAGGTCTGCAAAGTTTTAGGCACAAAAGTGGTACACACTAGAAGCAAAGCAAATGACTGTTGATTATAGGCTCCTCTCTCAAGTTCTAGGAAAATAACAGCCCCAGGAAAATAACAGCATATTTGTCTGGAAGTCATCCCCAAAATCCAGAACTTCCCCAGCTAGTGACTATTTCAACTGACATCTGATCAGACCTGACTATGTAGTCAAGACTATACTCGTCAAGTCATAACCATGCTGCCCATAACCATCAATGGAACAGACCAGGTATAATAGTGGTTTGTAATCCGTATGAGATTATGAGCTTTGATGCCCAATGTCCATTGCCCATCCCCCCCTTGTACTAGTTCTATGTAAGTGATGGACATATATTTCACCCACTCCCAAAGTAGTGATATCCTTTGATATCTTTGTAACCATTGTGTCATGCCATGCACATGGGTATGTGATTTATGAGGCCTAGGCTGCAAGAGATACCTCATACAGGATGTGATGTGCACCCCATAAAATGATTACAACCATTTGAAGAAAACTCACAGCTTGAGCTGCATGAGAGAAATAATTTTTCACCTTGTGGATTTGGTGAAATATATGTCTATAGGGGGAAATGGGCAAACTAGGGATGCATTGGCAGTGTGATGCACAAGGGTTCGTTCTTGAACATTAAAACATAACTGATTCTACTGTGGGGTGAATCCATAATAATATGTTTTCTATGTGGCTAACTATGAAGGGCATGCTCTGCATAAGCTCATTGTGAAAATGTAAAAACCCAGCTGGTTTTTGCTAGTGTATCCAGAGGATGCCTTACAAAGCATAAAATGCCAGTGGGCTTTTTGAAAAGTTGAAATGCATGCCTACGCAGCCTCCTTTGAAAAAGCCCGCTAGCTTTTTAAAAAAAATCCTGTGGTATCCTGTGGGTATCATGGGATATTTTTTAATAAAAAAACTGACAGCAGTTTCTGCACCATGGAAAGCCCCTGTCCTAGGGCTTTACCCTACACAATCTGCTGCCAATTATAATAATACAAGCCCTTATGTGTGTGTGTGGACATGTATGTAGTGATGCAATTTTCCTGTATTTTCATTAGTAAGGAATGCCAGAATTGACCCCTAAAGCTGTCAATGTCCTTGTATGCTGTTGGATGACCTGGTAACAACTTTTTGGTGATGGTGAATTTGATGTTTGGTGTCCCCATTTACTAAAAGCTAGGTGGAAAGGCATGCATCATGCTGGTGGACATTCAGTGGGTCCATCCACCTGATGTTGTTTGGTCCACACACATATGGTTGGGTGTCTACTAGGAATGAAATCTTCATGATTGTCTTGTTCTGTTTTTGCAAGCACTCCATCCCATCCCCCACCCCAACCTCCCGCACCCTTCATCTTTTTAATCCCTACCTTCCCCCATTGTCTCAGGTCTTGTCTGCAGAATAACAAAAGGGAACCACCATCAGGAACCACAAGTTGAGTCATTCCCTCTGTGCTGCAACCTTTGAGAATCGTACAGTTTTTACTAGAGTGTATTTAAGGAAGTTTGATGCTTGCATTGTATTTAAGGAAGTTTGTTGCTTTTTACCCACCCACATATTCTGCAATTGTGCACATACCTGGTACACACTCAGAGGAGGAAAGAAACCGACCACAAAATTTCCCAAGGTTTTAATAGGATCCAAATAGCCATATAAGTTTTGACAAAGCCATGGATTTCAAGAAAGGGGTCGACCATGCTTGCTGACTTGACAATGACAACATTGTAGCAAATCAACTTCTGCTTCTGAGGTATCAGGATACTTTGATACTATGGAGTCATAACAGGGGCCCTTCCTTGACATGAACAGCAACTTTGATCAACAAAAGTCTTCAGTCATGCATTAGACTTACATTAATAGTGGGATTTAAATTGACAAGCATTTGAGCCAAAGATGCCTGGCTCGCCATCATCATGGCATGATAGCTCACTCTGCTGCATGACCAGAGTGAACCAACAGCCACTAGTGCACCATCCGTTGGATTGGATGCCTATTATGACTCACTTATGGATGAATCCTAGCTGAATGATATAGGGTTTCACATTGATAACCTATCCTGTAAAAGAAACGTCCTGTAGGCAGGTAGTTGGGTAGGTAGGTTCAAATGACTAATTACTAAGTATGTGGAGGCAATTCAGCTGGTTACGAAGGTAGGTAAGAGCTAGTTAGTGTGTTGTTAGTAGCTAGTTCTGAAAATTAGCAACTAAGAGAACCACCCTAGTTAATTAACCAGGGTGTTTAGTCTAGGGAACTAGAACCCAATGGAAAAGTGCGTTTCCTGTCCACCCACCATCCATCCATCATGCGTGTATGCTGGTGGCTGTTAGTTCACTCTGGCCCCCTGCTGCAAACACATGTCAATAACAATAGGTTACATACCCTGCAAGCTTACATGAGCTCCCGTAATGCCGCTCCTGCTGCAGCATCATGTCGCTTGCTTCCAGTTCCAGTCCTCCAATTTATATGCTCTGACATTATATACGGATTTGTTGGCACATTATTATTTTACCGATTTGTTGACACTTAATTTTTTACCGATTTGTTGACACTTTAATTATTTTACCAATTTGTTGACACTTAATTATTTTACCGATTTGTTGACACAATAATTATTTTACCAATTTGTTAGGAAATATCCCGTCGACTTAATTTTTAAGCTAATAGGTAGCAACTACTAGCAAGTGGGTGGGTGGGTGAGTGCTTAAACCTGATGTTCCACTTAAATTTAAGCTTCTAGGTAGCAAGTTGGTGGGTAGGTGAGGCCTTTTCTCTTATGGAGGCGAAATTTCATCGAAAAGTGAAATCGAAAATTCAAAAAAAAAGTGATTTTGAAGGTTTTCAATTGTCAGAATATTATTTTCTCAAAATATTATTTGCAAAAATGGTGAAGATTTTCCATGAAATAAATAAATCATTGGCCAGAAGTAAGAAAAAAAGGAAATATAAATCCTCAGATTTCTATACTTGGTTTTCAGTGTGTAGCCAAAAATATAGAAGGATCATTAAAGATTTGTACTTAATATCTGGTTTATAGCCAGATTTGGCTAAATTTTCCTCAGCATGATAGCCACTTTGGCTGCAAACAAAAATTCCTAATGAAAACACTGGTGGGTACTTATGATTCAATTACACAAGTGAAGTTAGCAGCAGCGTCACTCAATGTTTTCTTTTTTGGCGAATTTTCGCACGGTGACGACAAAAAGAAAATTCATTGCCAATTGAACAAAGAGTTCTTATGGGAAAATACACAAAAGTTGCCACATTTTGAGGAAAAAAAAGTCAGAGATCGCCATTTTCAGACAGTGAGTTCATGTAGGTCGCCAGAACTAGGCAGCATTCCAAAAAAAATCTACTTTCGTGTCTGACCTCTAGCCAAAATTGGCTCATTCCTCTTGTGGATGATGGCCAGTGCACCTACTTGACAAATGTGAAGAAAAAAACCCTGTCGCCACTGTGGCTGCTGCAGCAGCAGTGCAGGAGGTGTGGTCACATGATTAAGTTTATTAGTAGTGAAACTTATCAGGTGGGGAGTCTAAAACGTGCACACCAACCAAATACCCAAGCTGCAACCAGTAGACTGTAGCAGCAGCAGCAGCAAAACTATACTTGGAAGAGTTGGAGGGGGCCCTAAATTTCAAAAGGGAATGGCAGGGAAAGGCTGCTTGATGCCTGGCCTGCCTGCGAGATTCATAGTGTCCGTCTGGGCTGTCAACTGTGATGATCACCAGCAACCATCATCATCCGCAGCACCCTCCTCCTCCTGCAGTAGTAATGCCTGGCTTGCTTGGCCGCAGCCGGTAGGTAGCTAGGGTTAGTAGCTACTGCAACCCCAATCGAAGTTCCTTGTTATATATAGCTGCCTAAGAGAGTCTTCGCCGGGACCCCACAGTTTCCCATTGATCAGCTCTAGCATTGACTTCACAGCTTTGTGTGTTTACAGCACCACTGAATATCATCAGCGGGTCTTCAGCTGCTGCTGCATCTCATGTCTAGCTGTCTGTCTACATGCGGTCTGGTTGCCTGCAGAATTAGAACGTTGTGGGGTTTTGCTTTACACAGCTGCATATTTTCAGACAGAAAAATTGGTGATTATTAGCAGCTAGCTAGCTAGCTTGCTGGTTCATTTTCTCTCTCCTCCTCTCTGAAGACTCTTCTGGAAGTTACAGCAGCTACAGGTTGCAGGAGCAGCTCGGTCTTTTTTGATTGAATGTTACAGTGTGAGTGTTAATGCTGGTTCTCCTCCTCAACCTTTTTTGATTCGTGATCTTCTTCTATCTGGCCTAGTGTGGATGATTCCTGCCAGTTTAATAGAACAGTTAACAGTATGTCCTCCTCAACGGTGATATTGAAGTTCATTGGTGTGTCGAGTACGCTACTGTGCAGAGGATTGATTAAATCTCAGGTTGTATGAAGTCGCGCTGAATTCATCGCTTCCACAAAACGGTTAGAACTTAGCGGTCTATACAACAACGCAGTCATGTTTCCACACAGTTGCAGGGACTCTGTTTTCCATGTTGCATTTCTGCAGCTGAAATTTGTGCGAGAACTTATGTGAATTGAGCCTTATAAATTGCTGTTTATTCGTGGTCTGCAGGACATGGGATTATATTTGCATCGTTCCTTAGTGCAGCAGCTTAATCTCCCCTACACTGATCATATCTGCTTTTTAGTAGTCTACACCAGCAACTTGCAGCAGCAGCGTTCTCGCTATGGCTGCAGGAAAACACAAATTTGTGAATACTGATGAAATTTTTTTTGTGATTGCTGCGGCAGGCAGGAGCTGCTGCAAGGTTCGAGACTGTAATTGGTTTCAGCTTCGTCTTCAGAAGCTTCGAGAGGAGATTTGATCGTTGTGGTAAGGAGCTGCAATCCAGGTCCAGCAGCAATGTACTGTAAGGTGCTGGGCAATATCAACAGCTGCATTTGAGAAGGTTGTGACCAGTATTGTAGTTCCAGCAAATTTCTTTCCGCAGCCTGGCGGAGATCATGACCGCCACTAGCGCTATGAGATCAGGTTTCGGCACTGCGCAGAGTGCAGGGACGCTCATGGGGGGTAAGGAGACCACTTCGTCCGACTCGTTGGTAGCTATTTTGGCTTCCTGCTCTAACATGGGCGGCATCCAAGGTGAGGCTGCTGCTCTCTTCAGATCAAAATTCTCCATAGATCTAGACCAGCTGCGTGTTCTAGAAGCTGCAAGCTTCTATGATCTGCTTTTTTTCTTTTGGTCGGGATGTTGCTTGAATGCAGTGGTTCCTGACCAATTTGGGGCTGTTGATCCTCGTTCAGTCGGAGGAGGCTTGGGAGATCATATGATGACAGTCGTGGGGTGTGGTGACAAGCGCCCCTTCAGCAGCTATCCTGGCGCATCGACGTTTGCCGGTTCGCCTGGGGAAGCTGATCAGGGAGGCGATGAGGATGGAGGTGGCGACTTCTCCCTGCATAACGTGGAGAAGAAGAGAAGGCTCACATTTGAGCAAGTAAGGTCACTGGAGCGCAACTTCGAGCTGGAGAATAAATTGGAGCCGGAGAGGAAAATGCAGCTGTCCAAGGAGTTAGGTCTCCAGCCCCGCCAAGTTGCAGTTTGGTTCCAAAACAGACGCGCACGCTGGAAGACAAAACAGTTGGAGCGCGACTACGAGGTCTTGTCCGTGGCTTACAACAGATTGAAGACCGAGTTTGAGGCTATCGTCCAAGAAAAAGACAGACTGAAGTGTGAGGTAGGTGCATACTCTTTCGAGCTACGTCCATTGTTCCCGCACTCAGCTGCTGTATCTTTGAGTACACCACTAGACTAGTATAACGATCTTGAGGCTTGCATATTGTAGATAAGAATGCCAATGCTTCTGCAGGCTCCACTGAAGCTCACATTCATACTGCTGGATTTTGCAGGTTCACCGTTTGTCAGTAAAGACCGAGTTGCCCGCTTGCGATGGCGTGCAAGAGCCATCATCTGTATCCGAGAGCGAGATAACAACGACTACTCACACTTCCGACAACGCGCAGGTCAACAGCTCTGTGACCACAGTAAAGACGGAGAGCGCCGTAATTATATCTGAAGATCGGCAGGAACAGCATCAGCTGGTTGAAAATACGACTACTAGAGATTCTTCTCAATCGACTAGACTTTCTCCCACGGTTGCTGCAGACGGCTCAACCCAGAAAGTCGTGGATCAGGAGCCGGAGCAATCCACAAGCGCAGACAGCAATTCCAGCGACATTCTAAACGTCACAGACAGTCCACGCACAGTCAACAACTGTACTACTACTCATCCGCCGTCATCATCAGTACTAGTAATCCCGACACTAGATCAACAGCAGCAGCTGCAGACGGCCACCAACAACGAGTTAGTAGCGCAGGCTGAGTCCGCCAGTTTTGTGGTCGATTCCAGCTTACTAGACGGAGTCGAAGACGACGATCTGTGTGGCGCAGCTGGGCATGTAATGCTATCTCCACAAGCTGTATACCAACGCCCACCGATGTCTATCAAGCTGGAAGACGACTGCAGCAACAGCAGCTACCCAACTGCAGCTGACGATCATTCTTGCATTTACTTTTTGTCACAATTGGACGATAAAACTGGTGCAACGCCGTGGTGGGACTGGTCCTAGAATAAATTTCTGTGTACATACAATGGATCAATCGTTGACACTAGCCCCAGTACTCTTACTACTGTAACCAGCTTGTGTTCAGGCTGAATATTTTTCTTCTAGCTAGCAAGCTAGCTGATCACAATTATACCGGATTGATCACCTGCTGCTTATATTAATCTTCTTCAACCCATGAGATCAATCACTCTGGTCAACTAGTGATCATCTCTGCAACTAGTAGCCATATATAAATTCTTACCATTCATTCCAATTACAATATAACATAATTTAGCTCTGCAGCAGCTGGTGCTCCAAGGTATTAAGCTGCACCCATTTGTAATGTTTAAGTGCATACTTGTTAGCTTAGCTCCAGATAGCAGCAGAGATGATGATGCAGCAGCTGAACATTATCTAGAGCGCTGTTTCTCTTTATCTAGTTGGTGCTGCCATCATTTTGAAAAGAGTCCCACACTTAATGCAATGGGAATTACAAAATGATGCCTGCAACATCGTAAATTATTAAAACTAGAGCTTTCTAGATGAAGACGATGGTTATCTAGATTGAATTACAAAGCTTGGCATTACTTATATTCTCCCATATAATACAGGCTTGCTCTGGAAATAAAATCTGACAATCCATTGACTATCTCAAGCTCGAATCATCAAACTCGAATCATGATCATCAAGCTGTTCAGGGAGTGTGCACATCATCCTGGCAAGCCACACACTACCTTTCAAGCTCTCCAAGCACTCACCTAAGTGGGTAGGTGTGGCTTCTCTTATGTTGTTTGCACCCCAAGCTGATTGCTACGCGAGCTATGTAATGGATTTTGTTCTTGTAATTTCCTTGGTGATAGACTGTAACCAACCCATCTGTAAATGTGAAGCCTGAAATAAAGTTTCTTGGTCCCTTGAGGTCTTTGATTGGTAAATTTGCAATTCATTTCTGATGCATAAGAAATTATATCCATTTGGAGGAGTGGCAATTTTTCTTTTCCCCTTTCCAATTCTAACATGAGTCTGGTTTGACAAGAAGGAAATTGTTGGAATTTTTTTTTTTTTAAACCATTATATTTCTATTCATTTTTTAAAAATTTAATGTAAATAATAAGTAAGCAGTACATTTTTGGGTCTTAATACTTTAAAACTGCACGTCTACTTTGCGTCTCGGTAAAACCCTACTCAAAACAAACTTTGATCTCTAAATAGAGACAGTATATCCACTAAGTGGGATACTTAAGGATTTATCCCAAATACAAGTAGAGGAGAACACATAATTTCATGTTCAAACACTTGTATGCTACATTTGCAGCTTTCTGGGGACAGTGCATACAAGGACTTTTCAAAATACATCTAGGGTAACCTGCCCTATGACCGAGCACCACCTATGACCGAACATTTTATTCATATCTTCCTCATCTCTTCTTCATTTTGAGTGATTTAAAACGTTATGGGAGCGCTAACTTGAGCTTTTCAATTTGTCTTTGAACAGCAGAGGCAAAGGTCTAATTATAGATGAGCATGAAGAGAAATAAGCTTTTCCAAGTTATAAAATGCGGTTTTCTTCACTTCGACCCCTCTTACTTTCAATGCTCATAACTTTCTCATTTCTTATTCAAATTAAGTGATTTAAAGTGCTATAAGAACGCTGCCTTATGATCTACAAATAATCTTGGAACCATAAAGGCAATAGAGCGACTTTCAAAGACTTTTTTTGGGTGTTCGGTAATAGTCTTCCAAGTGTTAATAATATTTTTCAAAATTGTCATTTTCATCTCCATATTCACCAAAATTCCCTCTCTTTATTTAACCATATTACACTCACTAGATAACACATTGCTATTTACATAACAAAGCCAGATATGGGCAATTGAACAGTGTTGGGTGGGTATTAAACTGCCATTTGAGAATAAGGCTGAGCATCAACTGGTTCTCTCAAAAGATTGGATTGGGTATCATTGAGAGTGCTAACCGGGTTAATACCTGGAGGGTGACGTGTCATAATTGAGAGAACCAGTTGACAAAGAACTGGGTTGTCATAAAAAAGTTTAAATGCTTAAATATGAATAACCCCCAACTCTGGTTCTTAAGGAAAGAAGACAACACTAGATTAAGAGGCTACATATTTTAGGGATAGGTAGTATGCAAAAAAAGATTGTATCAGGTTGTGAGTGCATCATAATGTGAGTGAACCCTAATGCTCAACGTTTTAATTTCCACGGATCAATTTGATTGTCACTGTTTTTAATGCTTCTCACTGTGTTGGTATCAACAGATTAGCGTGAAGACTTCCCTTAAGTCATCTGTATACAATATATGCCCACACTTTTGGGCAAATAATATGCAACAAACTATGGTGCTAAATTGGAGAACATTTGAGTGCTCATTCTTATGAATCATGATGGTATCAAATACCCTAGATGATTCTCATGAAAGTTTTTTTTTTAAATTTAAAGAACCAGGCCAGTTATTACAACTCTATGAGAAAACCAGATTTTCTCAGAATCCTGGATCCTCACAAAAATGTGAGAACCGCCCAACGCTGCAATTGACCCTACCAAAGTAAACACCTTATGTTCTGAAGCTTCAGCAACTACAATTAATTTAGTCAGGATTATCAGATAAGCTCAAAAATTAATCTAAGTTTGATAATCAAAGAAGAAAATGCTATTGTTAAGTCCAGGTTTGTGTAAGGTTACTAGAGGTTACTGGTTGTGTATTGGGTAACGCCCCCAGGCTAAGGGCATTAGCCAGCGTAAAACTTAACTCACTTTTTTATTACTATGATATTCAGCTGGTACCCACTGGGTATTATGGTAAAAAGTAAAGTGGACATTTCAAAAAGGGTAAAGGGAAATGAGGGCATTTCGCTTTTCGAAATGCACTCACTGCTGACACCTGATGACAGCATATAATGTACCCTCCATTTACACTGTTCCAAAGTGCAGAGCGCTTTATGTACTGCTGAATTTTAGCCAGCATATTGGCCGAAAGTGCAGACTAGGGTTATACTGACCAGTTACTGAACTAGTTTAATGTTGAATTAGTTTATACGGAAGGTTGGAACCTGGAACCCCAGACCAATGGCAGGGACAATATTTTGAGCTTTATTTAATTTTCTTTGAGTTTTTATGAGCAATACATGTTCGGTTTTGTTTCTTGGATCTGGTGAGCATTGCAAAAAAATTGTACTTTGTAATACTTCCCTTGTTCCATAGGTCTAGAAATTAGGAGAATGATAAGTTACCAAATTAGAGTACCAGCTCTGATAAACTATCTTACTTGTTTTATTTGTACTTTGAAATACTTCCCTTGTTCCATAGGTCTAGAAATTAGGAGAATGATAAGTTACCAAATTAGAGTACCAGCTCTGATAAACTATCTTACTTGTTTTATTTGTACTTTGTAATACTTCCCTTGTTCCATAGGTCTAGAAATTAGGAGAATGATAAGTTACCAAATTAGAGTACCAGCTCTAATAAACTATCTTACTTGTTTTGCTGAATCAAACATGGCAATTGAGCTTTGATTTCATAGGAGAGGAGATTGCAGTCCATAGTTGAGGTAGATTAGAATGTAAAGTATACAGATCATACACAGGAAACCAGAATTACTACAAACTTGAAGTGTAAAAATATCGCTTTACTAGTTATGTAATTGAACTTGCACATTGTAATATATTCAATTTAAAGCATTAGCATCAATGTATAGCTTACCCTTTGCATTTTTGTGGGGTAGAATCATGATACCCTTACATTTATTTTACCTTCAACCTTTATGGTATAATCACAGCCAGTTACACCCTTAGATAATTAAGGTGAGTATGTTAGTATACAAAGAGGGAAAGCTGAACTGATTCCCACACCTAAGCTTATTACCATGGAAGAAACCAAAATGGGGGCACAGTGAACCATCACCCACCATAGCACCATCCACTGGATGACCGTTATTACTCAGTTGTGGATAAACCTCAACTGAGTTAATATTTGGTTTCACCTTGCTAATTATTTCTGAAAGAAAAAGGTCTCATATGTAGGTAGATAGGTAGGAAAATAGCTGACTACTAAGTAAAGCATACAAGGGGGTGTCCATAATGAAAAGCATTGCCTGCATTTCATTGTACATGGTGCTAAGGTAGTACATTATGAGACCCCCAAAGTTCAATTTTTCTCTTTTTTGTTGGGCACCTTTCATTGGCCAATCAAAAAAGTAATTACCATACTCCCTGATTGGATTTGGCAACAAAACTGCCGAATAATTAATTACATTTTAAATCGTAACTTCTACGCTTGGGTTTTTAATTCTGAAAATTTCGGCAGCTAATGGTTATAATAAATAACAAGCATTGCTTTAAGTATAGGGGGGCAGTCCAGTGTGTCTAAACTGTCTTAGTTTAAAGGTCTTGACCTGTAAGGTCTAAGGTTTGAAGTTTCAAACCTTGACAGTCGGAGTTTTGCAGATTTTTAATTTTCCAAAAATTTGGCAATATATATATATAATTTATGCCGATATCATTCAGATACTAAGGTAATCAATGTTTAGGCAGTCCCAAAATAGATCTGTTGTAATCTCCTCCTCTGGGCTGCTTATATAGGTTACAAGAGTAGAACTAAGGGCAATGGATGTGGAGTGTGGAGCTGTTGATGATGTTGTGGATCAGATTGGGAACTTGGGGCACCCATTTTGAATTAACTGAGAACACAGTGGGGATTTTATGGGAACACATTGGAAACAACAAAAATACAACACCCCCACACTCCCCTGAAAGAAAAAAAAACCTGGGCCCCCTGAGTGGATGCTGCTTCACCTCGCTGGATGCAAGAATATTTTCTCCCCTTCCTGTGTGCTTTGCCATCTAAAGCCTAGGTGAACAGCAGGGGCATGAACTATGAGTGTATATACTGAGAGAACCTAGACTGAATTCCTGGAACCATCTTTCTGTTCTCATATTTTTTTCCAATGGGTTCAGAAATCAGAAACTGCAAAATCCAGTAGTTTCTAAGTACTACTAGATTGTATTTCATTGTAGTAGATGGATTTCTCACTATCTAACTTGTATGCGCCTATCCTCATTCAAATGCAGGCATTATACTTTGTCAATTTGTCTCGCCAGCTACAAGCCCACTCGGAATACATGCTTGAAGTCTGTACCAGACCCTAGCATGATTTTGGCCAACAAGTGAGATTTCTCTTCCATTTTCTCTGACCCCTGTATAGAAAACCAATGTGAAAAAAGCTGTAATCAAATCTATATTCTTCTTCCACCAGAAAGGAATCCCTAGTGTTTACACAAGAGACGCCCCCTTGCAGTTGTGGTACTTAATTACAACGCAGTTGCCAGTGCATGGCCAGCCAGCTACTGCATGGACATGGTTGGTGGCGGCAGCAAAAGACAGATTGCCAAAAACAAAAGGGCAAAAGCTGGGTCAAAGCATCACCAGTCGGACCTGACAGGTGCCAGCTGCAAAGGCCAACTATTGACAACCTAGAAAACTGCCATACCATAAATACTTTTCTTTTTTTTGTAGTCACCCAGTAGAGCAGTACACCAATCCCTTGACCTAGTGTACAATGCAACTCTCATACACATCCTGTACACCAATCCCTTGACCTGCTGTACAAGGCAACTCTCATACAGATGTGGGGGGCAGGAGTTGGGGAGGGAAACGTTCATCATGTGCTGCATTTAGTAAGGTATGGAGTACAGAGCAGTGTTGGTCTACTCTATAGGGGATGGATGGCCTGGAACTTACCATGGTTCTACATAGGTATATCAAGGAAATTACAACATTGGTCTGAGAGGGTACTCCAGTGTTTTCTTTCCTCATTCTGACAAATCGCCTTAACGGTGACTGTAGGAGTAGAACTATCTTAGTACTCCAGTGTTTTCTTTCCTCATTCTGACAAATCGCCTTAACGGTGACTGTAGGAGTAGAACTATCTTAGTTCTCTCTTCGTTCCAGTTCTACACATAAATGGAACTGGCAGTCTGGTTCTGAACATCAGACCCAGTTCTGGTTTGGTTCTTATTGCCCTGGACTGGAACTGGTGAATGACTACCAGTTAACCTTCGATTAACCCCCTAATTCTAGTCACTTTTTAAAAAAAACATGTATCTCAATTTCTGTTCCACAAAAAATTGAATTGAGAACCCAGGTCCAGTTCTTGACAAAATAAATTCCAGTTCCCATTCTGGTTGTGAAAGTCAGAACCGGTTATGGTTTGGTTCTCACTAGCTGGAACTGTCATTCTTACTGAACACTGCTAAGAACACATAGGAGGACTCTCTGTATGTGGGCTATACACACAAAAGAGTGTTACAGTATGCAATGAGTTTGGTGAAGGAGGAGTCCAACTTCCTGACCATCTTGTGACTTTGCCCTAAAACCACCCTCAAATTTTGAGTGAAACAGTCTCCAGGCCATTAAAACCACCCTCAAATTTAGGTGTAATGGTTGGCAGACCCATTTCAGGGAAGAAATCTGGCCAAATTTTGCCAATTTAAATTACACTGCATAAGAGGAGGCAATATCAGCATTATATAAGTTTTTTTGGCAATCCTTTAACTGATACCAGCATCATACTTACCAACGTTTTTTTACTATTTCATGATGTTGCTCAAGTGGCAATAGTCCACAAGTATATTTAGCTGAATTTGGCAATATTCAAATATGAAAGTATAAGATCTGAAGTATTCCATCATATTGTAGGAAACTGTGGAGACTTTTGGCAAAAAAATTAAACAGAGAATTTATGTCAAAATATTATTTTTTGAAAATATTTTTCACAAAATGGCAAAAATTCGCCACCAAAAAAATCACTGATACTTAGCAGTACTTTGCACTTTTTCTATTGTTTGTTCTCTTTCCATGATTAAGCATGGTTTTGCATTAGGGTGAATGAATTAAAACCTTGCCCTCCAAATCTGTGGAATTTTGCAGATTCATAATATTCTTATACAAATTAATAGCAACTGAAATTTGGCGACTAGTGCTAAATTTCAGATACTTTTCCCCTTTCTATTTGGACAATGGAAACCCTAGTATTCATACATATCTGTACCTATAAATGCACACAAAGCCAAAGACTTTATTTTGGGCCTGAAAATCTGCTTTCCAACCCCTACAAGAGACTTTTCATGAAAAAAATGACCGAAATTCACCAGATTTTGAGAAAATAATTGCACATGGCCAGATTTTTTCAATAGACCTTCCAGTAGGTGGCTAGAAATATAGAAGAGCCTTCACATTATTTCAATTTCATACCTGGTTTAAAGCCAAAATTGGCTATTTGTTTCTAAATGAATGCCACTTTGGCTACACCACAAAAAAATTAGCCAAATTTTGACAAATTAATGGTACATGGTTCTTGTATCAACCTGGTGAAAAGAATATTTTAGTGAAGTAATATTCAATACTTGGTACCTCCTTGTATTGCTCATTGAAATACTCCTATCAATGTCATGTCTGAACAAAAATGCATTGATCAAAATGTACATATGAGTCTATTATGAACTTTGAAGTTCCACAAACACTTACATATAGTACCTAGCTGATATGAAAGTTCTATAAGGGACCCAGCACCAGGATGGTATGGTGAAAAGTCAATACCAAGCCTAGACCAGCTTATAGTGTCTCCATTTTGTGTTCCAAGTCTTCATCAGCCATGTGTTGTTGCTGTAAGGTGTTCTATATGACACCACACCTACTCTCTTCACAATTTGTGCCTAAAACAAACGGAGACATGCTATATAGTTGTTCATTAGTCTTTTTTTTCCTGAGTTCTAACCAGTGTTGGGCGGTTCTCACTTTTTTGTGAGAACCAGCTGGTTCCAGTTCGTACATCACGTTATGAGAACCTGATCGGTTCTCTAATAATTTTTTGTGGGCTGGTGAGAACTGACCAGGGTATCAATATTCTTAATCTTTTCAATCTCACTTGGTACTTAGATAGGGCAGTTCTCACATACACAATACCAATCAGTTTTCACATCCTGTTTTCACAACCCAGTTGTTGAATTTTCCATTAATTTAAAATAAGATTTAATAATTATTTATTTATTTTTTCATCATGCAAAAAGAATAGGAGCACCACGCAAGAAAAACAGCACCAACACAAGAAGAACAATAGCACCAATGTAAGATGAGCAACAAAACTAATGCAAGAAAAATAGCACCATGCGAGAAGAGTAGCAGCACTAACAAGGAGAAAAGTAAGAACACCACACAAAAAAAACATCACCAATGCAAGAACAACAACACCATGCAAGAAGAGCAATAGTACTAACACGAGAAAAACAGTATCAATAGGATAAAAACAACAACACCAACATGAAAAAAACAATAGCACCATGCAAGAAAAGTAGTAGCACCAATGCAAGAAGAAACTCAACACCACATGAGAAAAGCAGCAACAATAAGAGAAAAATAGCAGCACCAACATGAGAAAAACAATAGCACCATGCAAGGAGAGCAATAACACCAATGTGAAAAAGCTGCAACACCACTTGGGAAAAACAACAAGAAAAGAACATCACCACTAATGCGAGAAAAACAATAACACCAACGCAAGAAAAGCCGCAACACCACACTATAAGAACAAAAAAAAAACCAACTATCAGTAGGACTCTAAGAACAAGATGTAAGTTCTAAAAAAGAACCCATGCAATTATCCCAAAAAAAATTGAAAATTCAAACTGATTCTTGTGATCAATTATGATTCATGTGAAAACTTGAGGTTGCTTCTCATTATGAAAACCAAACCGACGACTCATGGGTTAAAAACCAAATGGGCATTCAAGAATTTCCCAACATTGGTTTTAACCAATGTTATACATGTGGTTATTTTGATTTTTAAAGTAACTAGAGTAGTTTTGATTCTTTAAAATTTTCAAAATAACAAACTTTTAGTTCTAGTTAATTCAAAAACATCAAAAAATTGGTAGTTTTCATGAAAAAAACAACAAAAATTTAAGAACCAAGGTTTAATACCAACATTGATTGTTTTCACCCCTATCAAGTAAGCAAGCATATATCTAAGATAATAACTAACGGAAATTTGTGGCATATTTTAACACTCACACAATATTGAATCTAATTTCTAAGGTGTTTAGTATGTTGCCATTATGTATCCAACATTCAAAAATAATATGTACTTTTATATAACAATATAATTAATAATGAACAACATGCATATCAAATGACAATTAATGTTGGCAAAAGTGAACCAACACCCCATGCAAGATGGATGGTGTGTGGATGGGAAACTTTTTTTCATTATAGTGTTGGACCCTATAACTAATCACAATGGTTAGCCATGTACTAACCATCCACATGCACCTACTTAATTAATAATATTATCCACCAAAAGGCTTACAATCTACATACATTATACCAATATGCATTCAAATTCAATATGTGTTTCATTAGATTTTGAATGAAATTGGACAAAATTTACTATGGTGAAAGCGGCCAACCCTTTAATAAACAAACACTTGTTATGGAACTTTCATTAATAGTTAATTGAATTCATCAATAATTAATCAAGTTCATTAATATCTAAAGTACTTAAGAAGCTTCATTAAGTTATGTAGCCTACATCAACAACCTAGCCCACCTAAACATTTAACCCACTAACCTATGGTGCAAGTGTGAAGGTTTGAACCTTTCACCTCTTCTTAACAAGTCCTTAACCATTGAACCATTATTTAAATGAATGATATTTATTGGTCATCACATGTTCTTATGGTCATTTTTTTTACCTTAAGCAATTATTGGCAATTCTTGGTTGTTCTACCATAAGTTATTCTAAGTTATTTTATCATAAGCTATTCTTAGTTAATTTAAATTATTTATTATAAATTATTGTTAGAAAGTGTATCATAGGCTATTTTTGGTTTTTTTTGGTTATTTTTTACTATTTACCATATGTTATTTTGGGTTATTTTATTATAGGCTATTCTAGAAGCTATTTACCATAGACTATTATTGGTTATTTTAAGTTATTTACCATAGGCCATTTTTTGTTATTTTATTATTGACTATTGTTGCTTATTCTTGATTATTTACCATAAGCCATTTTTGGTTAATCTATTATTGACCATTGTTGCCTATTTTCGATTGTTTACCATAGGTTATTTTGGGTTATTTTATTATAGGCTATTTTAATAGCTATTTACCATAGGCCATTTTTAGTTATTTTATTATTGACTATTGTTGCCTATTTTAGGTTTATTATTATTATTTCTTAGTTATGTTATATACGTTATTGTTGGTTATTCTAGGTTATTTACCATTGGCTATTATAGGTTATTTTACCTTTAAACATTTTTAATTATTCTATGTTAGGCTATTATGCACGATTATAAGTTATTTCACCTTAATATATTTTTAGTTTTTCTATCCTAGGCTATTGTGCACTATTCTAGGCTATTTTACTTTAAAATATTTTTAATTATTCTATCCTAAGCTATTGTGCACTATTCTAAACTATTTCATTTTAATTTTTTATTATTATTCTATCCTAGGCTATTGTACATTATTCTAGGCTATTTTACCTTAGGATATTTTTGGTCATTATGTCCTAGGCTATTATACACTATTTTAGGTTATTTTATCTTAAGATATTTTTTGTTGTTCTATCTTATACTATTGTGCTCTATTCTAAATCATTTTACCCTACAATATTTTTGGCTATTATATCATAAGCTATTGTTGGCTATTCTAAGCTATTTTATTTTAAATTATTTTTGGTTATTTTATCATAAGTTAATGCCACACATTTTAGACTATTTTGGTTATTTTATCATAGGTTATTGATGGTTATTTAGGTTATTTTATCGTAAGTTATTTTTGGCTATTTTATCATTGTTGGCTATTATAAAATATTTACTATAGGATGTTTGTGGTTATTATATTGTAAGCTATTTTTTTTTATTTTAAGTTATTTTATCATAAAATATTTTTGGTTATTCTATCATAAGCTATTGCTAGATATTCTAAGTTATATCTTAAAATATTACTAGTTATTTTTATCATAAGCTATTGTTGGTTATTATTAGTTATTTTATGTTATTTACCATAGGCTATTTTTTATTATTATATTGTTACCTATTGTTGGTTATTCTAGGTTATTTACCATAGTTTATTTTTGGTTTTTCTATCGTAAGCAATTATTGGTTATTCTATCATAGGCTATTCTTAATTATTTTAAATTATTCTTGGTTATTCTAAACTATTTTATTTAAAGTTATTCTTAATTATTCTTGACTATTTTAAGTTATTTAAAATTATTATTGGTTATTTTGATATTATTTCAAATTATTATACCTTAGAATAAAATGATCTATAATAACATTGAATTAAATGATTTTGAATAACCTAAAGTATAGCCTAGGGTTAATTAAATAATTTAGCTTAAATTAACATAAAGTAAAAAACCTATAATAAGTTAAAATATAAGTTGTGATACTTTAAGATATAATAACCTATAATAATTTCAAATTAAGGTATAATAATTTATAAGTATAGTCTATAATAGTTTATAATAATTTAAAATATAACTTAGAATATCCTAAGGTAGCTTAAAATAACATAAGATATAGTTTAAAGTAGCTTGGGGTATATAAAACAACAACATAAAAATAAACCTATTTATCATAATAAATCATAATAATGAGTTATGTCAACTACTAGTGAAACATGACGTTTACATAGTAACCTTATAATGAAATAACTTTAACCAAGGTGAAATCATTAAAATTCAATGAACTTATTTCACTTTTAAAGTCCCATAGTGATTTAGGCTAATGACCTAAACTTTATTTTGTACTAGTGATATTAAATATTTAAATTTATTACTTATTTAACTATGATATGTATCCATTTACATAGGTAGGTACCTAAGTATTGTGAAGAGGAATTGAAGGTTTACACGAGTGGTTACCAAGGTGGAACCTTAATGATTCAAATGTAATGGTTCACCTAGAATTAAAACTTATCAAGTTTTCAATGGATGTTGTATTAATGGATGTTGGTTCACATAATCCACAAAAGTTGGGCTTGTGCACCAACCTTTGGATGAAAGCATGGTAAAGTATACCAATTGGTGATCTTTACCAACAAATAAAAATAAATTTGGAATCTTTTGCATTTTAGGCATTTTAATCATGCCATAAATTTTGGGGTGTATTTATCATATTAAATAAACCATAATATAATCATTCTTAAAATATATTATTCTCACTGATTTATTTATTTATTGAAAGTTTATTACTCTGGTTGGTATTACACACTTTCCAAATCAAACAATTCAAATGATGTGTTACTAATGTTTGAGCCATTATGCACCTTGATACACATTTTTTGGAATTTGAATTTTTGGATTATGACAATGTGAAGCCCTTCAAAAGTTAGTTTTCCATAAACTCAAATTTGGCATCCAAAACATGTTTTTTGATATGATACTAAAGTGCATTGCATGTATTTGATTCATTAAATCATGCCCTAAACCCTTTCAAAATGCAACATGTTAATGAAATTTCCAAATTAATTTTTTTTTAACTTACTTTCAATCTACTTTCTCATAATAGGACAAACTAGCAAATTTTGCAAAGTAGATTGAAAGTTGATTTTTAAAAAGGTTGATACAACTTTTGAATTTTTCAAAAACTTCAACATATCACATTTGATGCCCTCATATAGTTCAAAAGGACAATCTCCTAAGGCATCACCTACTTTCTAATCTACTTGTCACAAATTTGTGTTTTTTTATTCATGAGGATTTTTTTTTTGGTATATTTTAACATGTTTTTACCCCTTTGTCAAATATTTCATCACTTCAAATTTCAAACACCAATGGATTATGATGCATGATCTTGCTATGACTTTTTTTCTTGGGGTCGATTAGTAAAGTTTTAGGGTTGGTTAAAACTCTTTGAATTGGTGGTGTTTCTTTGGCACTTACTTAGCTTTGTTCAAACACCATTAAGGTTTGATTGTTTCATTTTTATAATACAATTTGGTGCTGAATATTCTTTTTATTATTCTTATTCATGATGTGTGTTCCACAGTTTTGGTAAATTAAATTTTAGCATACTTGAAATTGTTGTTTTAAAAAAAAAACAATAACTTCGACCAAACTTTTTAATGAAGATTACTTCAAGAATATCACAAACATCTATCAAAACATGACATCATCCTTTTTAAAAATGTACCATGCTTATACTAATCACCTACAAATTTAAATTTTTTTATGCAAAATACAAAAATGTTTAGCTCCAACAATTTGTTACCAAACAATATCCTTTGATAATGGAGAGTTATGCCTTTCAAAGAAAAGCTTCATTCAATAGAAAAAATCTTCTATTATGCATCCAATTTGTGACTATACACTACAACACATCTTGGGTTTTACAATGAGTTAACAAAACAACTAATGTTTTTTCAACTTCAATTGTAAATTACATAGTGATGTTAATGACTACCTAGTTGCAAAGGACATTATGCTGCCACTTGGCATTATGGTTTTGTGACTATAATTGATATCATGACTTGATGGTTTTTGCACAATTTTAAAAAAAAATTAAATATATATTTTTTAATTGTCCAAAATTAGGTGATAACAAAATTTATTAATTCTTGTGACTATTGGTAAATAATAATGACTTATAATTTAATGATGTTAACATGGCATGCCATGTTGCAACAAGGTTTACTAGTAGTTGTAACACCTTATGACTCATGACACTAACTTCAATGAATTTTCCTTTATTAATTGGTCATGTGATTAATGGTCCAATTTACAATATCTCATTTTTGGGATACATGCCATATGGCAAAAGTTCATAAGGTGTGTTCATTAGATTTACATGCCAATTATTTTGCTAGGTTTTGTTATTGCCCTAAACTAATGGACACCAATGTGTGAATTTAAAGTTTACGTCAACAACACATTATGGGTTTTTAGACTGGTCAAAAAAATGACTACTATCCTTTTCAACTACAATTGTAACTACTTAGTCACAAAAATCATTATGTAGTTACACTAGAAGATATCTTGTCCTTTGCAACCAAAGAAACAATGACTGATTTTATAAGTGACTATAGTCATATAATACAACTATGAATCTTACGTGCCAAACCAATTAGTCATAAATTAGTTAATCTTGTCATTGACAAATGATAGATTTTCAAAAATAATTATGTATTTCATCCACATCTCATCCATGGGAAAGGACAAAATGACATGGACTTCTAGTTGTCACTTTTATGACAATAAAATGATTAGTGTGCAAATGACATGGGAATTGGTGACCTAACATTTTTGTAGAGCTATCAAGTGACTAAAAAATAACAACCTAGCAATGGACATGTTGTAGGTTCATCTACTTGTTGGAAAGTGTCTTCTACCATGCCACAGATATCTATTTGCAAATCAAGCTCCAAGTTTTGTTGTTCAATAAGTCTTTTGAATTCAGCTTCCTATTATTCATCTGAAGAATCTCTATCTCTTGGCCCCCTCCATACACTAAAACTAGGATCTCTTCCATTAAGTATGAGGCAGTTCATCACATTTGCCACAATGCACAAAGTATGTCCATTGCATTTAACACAAGGACAATTCAATTTTTTCAATGCATACAACCTAATTCTTTATTCTTCTCAAACCCAAAACCTATCATCCCTATGTTTTTGTCTTCTTGGGTGACAAAGTGGTAGACTTCTTAGGTCCATAGTGTTATTGTAATTCATAATTGCCCCTTACATGGTCAACAACACAAATAGGCTCCTTGAAATGCCCCATGTTAGCATGTATGACAATTCAAAGTTGTGGTTCAACAAGAGAATGCAAATATTTGAACATTCGTAAACTAATCCAAATGCCAAATCGTGACTTACATATAAGACAAGATATCTTGGCTTCAAGATTTTGCTTTAGGTTTTAGGACAGAAATTACATGGTTTAGATCTTAATGGAAACTTCAAGTGTACTTGAAAAAAATTGTGGACAAAAGCATTAGATGGAGTCGGTAATAGTTGTAGTAGCAACCATAGCAAAGACCATCAACCACTCAAGGTGACTTCAAACTAATATGTGGTTCCAAACTGCAACAAGCACCAACAAAATGTGTCAAATTTCACACAGAATGTGCCAAAGTTCACACATTTGAATGACAAGCTTCACACAAAATGTGTCAAAACTCAAACTACAAAAGCAATAATTTTGGGTCCTATTGTTAATGCTCCACCCCATAGAAGCAATTGGAGATAAAAAGCCATCATATCTTATTATTTAGTAGTATAAATTGTTGAATTGGGAACCTATTAATCTGCTTATGAATAGAAACTCACTATGTTCTCCAAATCCTTTGAAATCCATGTGACTATAATGAGATATATATCACTACCATATGGTTGCCACAAAGTAACTTCTAATGTGTCAATTATGTCCAAACAAATTTTGATTTTCTATAATCAAATTTACTTTGGGCAATTATAAAAATATCACAACTGAAAAGATCATGCACAAGAACAAAAACTTGCAAGTGAAAGAATGATTATACCAAGATGTACTTGTTGGCAAGAGGCATCACAAGGTCAATGTACTTTGACTTGTAACCTTCACTATGTTCCACATTGTAGGTAATGGGTTAAAATCTTTACACATAGTGCTTGTGCATTAGTTAAAGTTTGCATACTCTACAAAAAGTATTGGACATAATAATTGCATTTTTTGATGGAGACATATAGAATTCACATGACAATTATGTGCATGTGATACATACCTAAAAAATACGACAATAAAGTACAAAGTCCTGGCATGTTTGCATTCAAGATCTCAAGCTTAGTGAAAAAAGTTTGTTCTATCAAAACTAAATAGCATGTTATGTCCTCCAATAACTACTATAATTCCCTTTGGTTATTTGTATCACTACTCCAAATTCCTAAAGAAGCTCTATATTTTCTATTCCACTTCCAATTTTCTAGCCTATTCATAAGATTTTATGTTGGGAAAGATCACAACATTTTCACATAATATAGGTAAATTAAAAGTTGGTCTTAGAAAGATCACCATATTAACTCCTAAACGCTCACGTTCAATTCACAAAGATTAGATCATCATAATAAATTTCACTAGGGTGGTAGTCTTGTATAGATTCAAAATTCTAGACATAGAAGGAGACTACAGAAGATGACATATTCAACATCAAATGAAGCCAAACGTAAGCAACATAATTTACATTTCTTATGTCTTTCAATAGGGGTGTACATCCTTCAAGTTTAATAACAAATGTGTGGGCAAGTTATGAAGGCCTACCCAATGGTGGCAATGAAACTTGTGAAAGAACCATTAGAAAACCATACAAAAAGACAACTCTTCCCAACACCTGCTAGACGTTAGACACATTTAACCTAAAAGGTCTCCAAATGCAATAAATAGACCCTATCTACAAGGTCTAGAGAACTAAACACATTGAGGATTGAGAAACCATCAAGCTTGTAGCAAACTCATGCAGACAACTCTTCTTAACACTTATTAGAGGTTAGACATGGTTAACCTCAAAAGTCTCCAATTGCACGAAGCAAATTGTATTTGAAAAGAAGAAGAAAGTCTAGAACTTAAAATAGTGGATAATTGACAACCATCAGGCTTGCAACAAACTTATGCAAAGTTTGCATACTACAAACATCAAGCAAAAACATGCCTAGTGGTGAAAACATACATCAACCATCATATTTTGGCCATTACAACATTATATCTTTATGACTAGTGAGGACAAAACTCCTTATTTTATGATCTAAGTATGCTACATATAGTTGAAGATGACTTGATGATAAGGAAATAAATATTATAGATCTAACAATTCTAAGAGCATGATCTCTTGAGGACAATGTGGGCTTTGGAAACCTCCCACCTTAATATTAAAAAGGATTCATACATGATCTATACTTTAAAACATTTCAAATATTCTAAGGGTAGAAACACCAAACAAAAAAATTTCTCTATTAGGAAAACAGTAGATATACACACCTCAAAGTTGATTTAAAAGGAACCTTGAAAAATAACCTTTTCTCTTAATATTGAAGGATTAACTCCCCTTCACAACTATTACATGTGCTACAATTAGACCTCTAAAGCCTTGATTCAAATGTGACTGCTTCAACACCAAATCTAAATGTCAAATCCTACAAGAATGTATTGGGAACAACCAATTCATTGAAGCAAGCATGGCTAAACATTTACATAATAAAAAACATGCCTAAATTGAGATGAGCCAATCAAAGAGGCTTGCACCCATAGGTTAAACCTAAAATTAAATAAAACTATTTACATATATACCCCCTAAACTACCTATCCACCTTCCTACCTACCTTCTTTCCTACCTACATACATACCTACTTAAATATTAATTCAAATTTATTTTGGCCAAAATTCAATTTACATGCCACATGGAAATTTTGTATTGTCCCATATGGCATGATTTGACACCATCTAAAATAGATGATGAAGATCCACTATATATTTTTCTTAAATAATTAAAAGAAGAATTATTGTGTTGCCACGGAGCACTTTGTAATGGGTTATAACATAGCAAATAATGATGACTAATTGTAAACTTTATACGAATGCTCAAATGAGGGTGTATATATGTTAACCATATACATGATCTATGTGGAATGTGATGACATCATGCTTAGTCGTCATTTGCAACTAGATGTTGAATGTGACTTTACTTATGTAACTAATGGAATTTTAATTATACATGTTGATTGTAACTTATCTTTAGTTGCACACAACAGTCACAAATTGAATTTTTTTTTTAATGATTCATGTGTTTAAAAACGTAAATGGTAACAAATTTGGCAAGTAATTTATCATGTCTAGATTTATGTCTTCTAAGGTTGCTTCTAATAGATCAGATTAATGGTGGCCAAAAATTGGGGGCCATTAGGTGGATCCAATTGAGATAGTCAACCTAGGAAATGATAAATCTATTAATGTTAAGTGAAATTTGCTATAAATTAGTTAATACCTCTTGAATTAACATTCCTAGCTTTCAATGTAGAATAATATTTTCAAAATAATGTAAGCATGCATTATTAATGTTTAATATAATGAACTGTTCACAACTTCAATATTTTGATTTGTTTATATGTGTATGTTATCTTCTTTTCTTTCATTTTAGCTTGGGTATTTGCATTTTTTCTTTTCCAACAAGGGAAGAAATACACCACTATTATACAAAACCATAGAAAAATTTGAAGGGAAGAATTACATGTTATGGAAATTCAAAATCAAAACATTATCAAAGTAAAAGAACTTTGGGGATTAGTCATTAGAAAGGAGGTGAAGCCAAATCCAACGAATGTTGTTAGACTTCACATTTGGACAAGGAAGGAAAGAAGAGCCTTCAATCTTCTTGTCAAAAACCTTTTCAATAATTAGCTCATCAACATGTAAAAAAGAACTATGACAACAAAAGGCATTTGGGAAACCTTCCAAAAACAACATGCACTACTAGAAATCTTGTCTTTTTTGCAACCAGTCATTATGCAATTGGCATGCAACTAGTTGTCATTTGCAACTATCTTGGTCATGTTTGCAACTATAAATTTGGTATTGTATAATTTTTCACCTGTACGGTTGTATGTGCAATTAACGTGCAACTAAATGTGTACAACATGGACACATATCATAAAAATAATGGCCTAAATTTATACATATTTAAATCATTATACTTAATATATCTACATAGGTATGTATAATAATATTATGTGCCTTTAATACTAAGGTTAACCCCATGCTAACTTATGTTAACTTAAACTAACCTAGGTTTAAATAAATGTAGCTAAACTAACCATGGCTAAATTAATTAGGCTAAACTAATTATGGTTAAATTAAATATGGCTAAATTAAGTTAGGCCAAAATAATTATGGTTAAATTAAATTACGTTAAATTATTGATGGCTAAAATAATTAAATTATATTAAATATGGCTAAATTAAATTAAGTTAAATTACTAATTATGGCTAAATTAAATTAGGTTAAATTATTTATGGCTAAAATGAATTAGGCCAAACTAATTATGGCTAAATTAAATTAGGCTAAATTATTTATGGTTTAAATGAATTAAACTATATTAATTATGGCTAAAATAAATTAGGCCAAACTAAATATGGCTAAGATAGATTAGGCTAAATTATTTATGGGTAACTTAAATTAGAATATATTTATTATGGCTAAAATAAATTAAGCTAAATTAAATGAACATGAAAGAAATTTGGCTAAATTAAATTTGGCCAAACCAATTATGGTTTAATTAAGTTAGGTTAAACTATTTATGGCTAAATTAAATTAGGCTAAAACTAACAATGGTTAAATTAAGTAAGGCTAAACTAATTATGGCTGAACTAAATTATGTTAAATTAAATTAAGTTAAACAAAACCATGGTTTAAATATATATTGCAAGTTTTTAATTTTTATTTGTCAAATATATTTAAATGTTTTTTTGGCAAGTAAAACTTTTTGATTTTATTTTATTTGGAATATTTTTCAGAAAATGTAAATTTGATTAAACAAAAAATTATTCAGAATCAATTAATATGATAATATTAAAATTTATTATAAATGTTCATAATTATCAACTAAATGTCTATTATAATTATAATGATAATCAATTATATATATATAATCAATAGGAATTATATATTTAAAATTTATTATTTATGTTAAAATAATAATGTAAATAGGCTACATGAATTAACCTACAAATACATAAACATCTTAATCTAATTACTAGTTTAAGCTAGATAATAATGTTAAAATCATATTTTCATTAAGTAATTATAATTATTAAAAATATCCT
>Ga0116230_10000660_pt1 | contig 30729 bp, 30 predicted proteins | sample S1TSphfallax_3_FD_88678 | JGI IMG/M metagenome (GOLD analysis project Ga0116230, IMG submission 88678) | Host-associated microbial communities from peat moss isolated from Minnesota, USA - S1T2_Fd - Sphagnum fallax MG | ecosystem: Host-associated > Plants > Peat moss > Unclassified | place... | reverse complement strand
CTCGCAGATGCAGTAGGGTAGAATTCGGGCGGGCTCCACGGAGTGCGAGGTGCTGCTTAAAGTCCTTGACCTTCATCGCTCGCCCGGAGAAGAGAGAACGAACAAAAGAACGTCGGAGCGTTTGGTCGCTGCGATGCGGAAAGGAGGAGAGTCATAATGGATAATGGGGCCGACTTTTCTTCCGACCCTCTCCTGCTGCGTGTGCGTGGTGGCGGCGTGCTGCCTGTACATCGTATTTTCGAGTTGGGGATAACAAACTATGCTCCCGCGGAGCAATCTCCGGAGGCACTTCAATCCGGCGTCGAGCCACAGGTCAGACTCCGTCCGCTGTCTGCCGTCCATACGGGGCCCCTTGTCCTCAACGTATCGGGCTCACAGGCGCTCCGACCGGCGATTGAACTCGCGCTCCTCATTGGACAGGATATCGACTGCATTCCCTCGGAAACTCCGCAGAGCATCATTATGGCCTTCGCAGCCTGCATCAGCTTCGCCGAGACCTGTTCAGCGAGAGGGGATGAGGTCGATCGGCCGCTGGTCTTTGGGGAGGCTGTGCGGGCCAAGGATCTCGGCCGCTACGAGGTAGGCCATATCATTCTCGAAATAAACGATGTCGAGAAATCGTCAGGGGATATTGCGGAGATGCTGGTGCCCATCCGCAGCATTCTAACGCATGCAATGCGGATAGCGCCTCTGCGGACGGGGGATATCGTACTGACGGGCTGGCCGCCCCCGGCAGATGGGTCGCTTTCTATGCCAAGCGTGAAGCCTGGGGACAGGCTCACTGGATTGATCTCTGGCCTTTCGCCTGCTCATGTTTCCATCGGCGACACGTGACGCGCGTCTAGTCCCGGCGCCGACGCCAGCTGCGCGCGGTGCGAGACTCTCCGCGAGTGCAGCAAGTGATCCCCTAACGCCCGGGACACTAATAGAGCTGAGAGTTCAATGACCTAAACATGAGCTTTCGAGAGGAAAGCATGGCTTTGTGCGACATCTCACAGTGCTGCGGCGGTGACGGCGGACGAACGATGCGATGAAAGGAAACGAGGCGCCGCCACGCCCGGATGACTCCGCAGCGCGCGGACTTTTCAAGCAAGTTGCCCAATACCTGACGGCCGGCGATCCGGCCGCCGCGGCCTTGCTTCCCGCCTTAGAACGCTTTCCGGACTATGCACCGGGCTGGCTATTGATCGGGGATGTGCTGCACCGGGCCGGACGGCGCGACGCCGCGGCGATGGCGCTCAATCGTGCGTTGCAGGGACGGCCCGCCTCCGCTGCACTATCTCACCGCATCGGCCAAGCCTTCGTCGAATTGCGAAATAGCGCAGAGGCTATCAAGGCTTTTCGCAAAGCCCTGGCGCTCGATCCGGCCCTCGTTGCCGCCTGGTACAGCCTCGGCCTCGCGCTTGAGGATGTGCGAGATTATAGAGAGGCCGCAGAAGCTTATCGCGCCGCGCTGCATCTACAGCCGGATTTCCACGAGGCCGCCTTCAATCTCGGCATCGTCCTGCAGGAGGCAGGACAGATGGGTGCAGCGATGGATGCCTATGCTGAGGCGCTGCGGCTGAAGCCGGAAAGCTTCGGGCGTATTGCGCAGGCGCTCGTCTCCGCTCGGACCGGCGCCTTATGGCTCCGGCCCGCCGAACTCCGGCTCGCCCTCACCCGCGGCTGAGCGCGGCGCGCGGAAGGCGCGACGATAGACACCAGGGCCGCTCAACAGACGCAAGGCCGTCTCATCATAGCGACGTGTCTGCGCGGGATCGAAGGTCCCATAATCGCAGGCTATAACTTGTCGCGGGACCGGAAGGCATTGCGCAATCGGCATGCCGCGCGGCAGCGTGCCCGTGAAGCCGGCATCAAGCCAGACAGCAGGAAACAGAATGCCGACATCATGGAAGCGGTCGGCATCGACAAGGCCACTGATCAGGCGGAAGGGTAGATCGGCGCGGTTTACGGGATGCGTCGCGAACAAGGACCACCCAGGCTCTAGCTCGATCGTCCAAAAACTGTTGAACTTGACGATGACCTGGTCCGGTTGAGCGAACGGCGTCCCTGCCACTTGGGCCGGCGCATGAAAGCTTATCGGTGCGCGCGGATGGTGCCCCGCGGCAGGTGCAGGGATGTCCCAGTCCCAACTCAGCCGCCCCGCATCCACCGTCACGTCGCAAGGCAGAGGAATGACGAAACCCTGCGACATCGCATCGACGAAGGGCGGGCATTGCTTGACCGTTCGCACATCCTCGCCGTGCACATCGGAGAAAACGTGGCGGGGCATGCTGCGCAGCCAGTCCGGCAAGGCCTGCCGCGCCGGAACTGGCTTGGGGATGAGGTCCGCTAGGGCCGGATCACAACGGAATATGACGCGCATCACGCGCTTATAGCCCCATCAATCCTCGTCCGGCATCGTCGCCAGACGCACCGCCCGCTGCCAGCCGCGATACTTCGCCCGCCGCGTCGGCTCATCCATCGCCGGATCGAAACGCCGGTCCATCGACCAACCCTGTGCGAAGGCATCCGGCTCGGGATACAAGCCCGCATCCAGCCCCGCCAGATAGCCCGCGCCCATCGCCGTTGTCTCGCGGAAGGCCGGACGTTCGACCGTCACCTCCAGCATGTCGGCCACGAACTGCATGGTCCAGTCATTGGCCGACATCCCGCCATCGACGCGGAAGACGAGATCGGCGATGGGCTCGCCATAGTCGGCCAGCATGGCCTCCAGCAGATCGCGAGTTTGATAGCCGACGCTCTCCAGCACCGCGCGGGCGAATTCCTTCTTCGTCGTGCCGCGGCTGATGCCAGAGATGAGGGCGCGCGCATGGCTGTTCCAGTAGGGCGCGCCCAGGCCCGTGAAAGCCGGAACCAGATAAACCGGCTGAGCCGGATCCGAGGCCTCGGCCAGCCGCCCGGTCTCCGCCGAGTTCTCGACGAGGCCAAGCCCATCCCGCAGCCATTGCACGCTAGCGCCTGCCGAGAAGATCGACCCCTCCAGCGCATAGCGCCGCTCGCCACGGCGCTGCCAGGCGATGGTGGTGAGCAGCCGATGGCGGGAGCGCTTGGGCTCGGCACCGATGTTGAGCAGCACGAAGCCGCCGGTGCCGTAGGTAGCCTTCACCGTGCCCGGCGCGAAGCAGGCCTGGCCGATGAGCGCAGCCTGCTGGTCACCGGCGACGCCGCGGATGGCGATCGCGCCGCCAAGAAGATCGGGGCGCGTTGCACCGAAATCCCCCGAGCAATCGCGGATCTCGGGCATCAGCGAGGCCGGCACGCCGAAAAGCCGCAAAAGCTCAGGGTCCCAGCTAGCGGTACGGATGTCGCAGAGCAGCGTGCGGGATGCATTGGTCGCATCGATGGCATGGACGGCGCCATCGGTCAGGCGCCAGAGCAGGAAGCTGTCGACCGTGCCAAAGGCAAGCGCGCCGGCCTCGGCGCGCTCCCTGGCCCCGGGCACATGGTCCAGCATCCAGCCGATTTTGGTGGCGGAGAAATATGGATCGAGCCGCAGCCCGGTGCGCTCGGCGATCATCTCGCCATGGCCCGCGGCCTCCAAGGCCTCGCAGGCCTCCGCCGTGCGACGATCCTGCCAGACGATGGCGTTGGCTATGGGGCGCCCCGTTGCACGCTCCCAAATCAGCGTCGTCTCGCGCTGATTGGCGATGCCGAGGCCAGCGATATCGCCCGCCGCCAACCCCGCCTCGGCGAGCGCCGCCCGCGCCGTGCCGAGCGCCGTCGCCCAGAGGGTCTCGGGGTTATGCTCGACCCAGCCGGGGTGGGGGAAGATTTGCGGAAACTCCTCCTGCGCGCTCGCGACAGGCTGTAGCGCCGCATCGAAGATGATGGCGCGGGTCGAGGTCGTGCCTTGGTCGATGACAAGGATGTATGGCATAGCTTTTCCCAAAGGGAGCTGATGGGATCCGTGGCCGGACCCCATCACCGGCTTCGGTTAGGTCTTATTCGTAGCGGGGGCCGCCCAGCTCTTGATCAGCTCGTCATAATCAGCGGTCTGTCCGGGCGGCTTCTCGTTGACCAGCTTGCGCTGGGGGGCGAGGTTACCGTCGGCCACCGCCTTCTGATACCAGTATTCCGGATCGCGCGGCTTGTTCATGACCGGGCCGAGACTGCCTTGCACCCCAGAACGCTGGATACGCGTCATGATAGCATCCTGGTCCCGCGCCAGACCATCCATCGCCTGCTGCGGCGTCACCGATCCCGCAATAGCGTTGGAGACGTTCTGCCACCACACCTGCGCCATCTTGCCGTAGTCGGGCACGTTGACGCCTGTCGGGGTCCAGTATTTGCGGTCTGGGCTGCGATAGAACTCGACGAGACCGGCCCATTTCGGCGCCACCTGTGTCAGCGCGTCGCTCATGATGTCGCTCTGGCGTATGAGATGCTTGCTCACCAGTGACTTCTTGAGCGTGACGGTCTTGGAGACGCAGAACTGGGCATAGAGCCAGCCTGCCTTGACCCGCTCCATGGGTGCGTATTTGAGCATCGTCCAGCAGCCGCAATCCTGGTAGCCGACCTTCATGCCCTCTTTCCAGTAGGGCCCGTGCGGTGAGGGCGCCATGCGCCATTTGGGCGTGCCATCCTCGTTCACAACGGGCAGCCCCGGCTGGATCAGCGCGTCGGTGAAAGCGCTGTACCAGAAAATCTGCTGCGCGATATGACCCTGTCCCGGCACGGGACCGGCTTCCAGGAAGTCCATGCCGGCCGCTTCGGGTGGCGCATACTTCTTGAGCCACTCAACGAACTTGGTGCATGCGAAGACCGCCGCCGGACCGTTAGCGTCACCGCCGCGGGTGATCGAGGAACCGCGCGGCAGGCCGCCCTCGTTGCGGACGCCCCATTCGTCGCAGGGCAGGCCATTCGGTAGCCCGCGGTCGCCGGCGCCGGCCATGGAGAGCCATGCGTCGGTGAAGCGCCAGCCAAGGCTCGGATCCTTCTTGCCGTAGTCCATATGTCCGTAGACGCGCTGGCCATCGAGGTTCTTCACGTCATTGGTGAAGAAGTCGGCGATGTCCTCGTAGGCCGACCAGTTCACTGGCACGCCGAGTTCGTAGCCGTATTTGGCTTTAAACTGGGCCTTCAGCTCTGGCCGCTTGAACCAGTCATAGCGGAACCAATAGAGATTGGCGAACTGCTGGTCCGGCAGCTGATAAAGCTTACCGTCGGTGAAGGTGCCGAAGGACAGGCCGATGAAATCCTTCAGATCGAGATTCGGATTGGTCACGTCCTTGCCGTTGCCCGCCATGAAATCGGTGAGCGAGCCGTCGACGATGTCGTTGTAGCGCGGATGCGTGCCGATGAAGTCTGAGTCGTTCATCCAGAAATCGTAGATCGGATGGCCGGACTCCATTTCAACTTCGATCTTGTCGACCAGCAGGCCTTCATCCATCAGGTCGTGATTGACCTTGATGCCGGTGATCTCGGCGAAGGCCTGAGTCAGGACCTTGGATTCATAGGCATGAACGTTGAGGATTTCAGAGACAGTGCTGAGGGACATGCCAGCATACGGCTTCGCGGCGTTAATGAACCATTCCATCTCCGCCATCTGCTCATCTTTGCTGAGCGTGGAAGGCTGGAACTCGTTATCGATCCACTTCTTGGCAGCATCGACCTGCTGCGCATGGGATGGTGCAGAGTGGAGAAGGATGGCGGCGCTGGCGGCAGCCGCCGCGCCCCCCTTCATGACGTCGCGCCGTTTCATTGTTTTCTTGTCTCCCTTTGTCCGGTGCCGCCCATGCCATCATGAACGATCGTTGATCCGGACTGCTTTATCCCGTTTCACGCGAAGCGAAACATCGCAGCACCGTAGAGCAATGCGATGCCGGTTGGATACCAGAGATTGTCACCACCCGTGATACGAATCCAAATAACGAAGATAATTGCACTACCGATCAAAGATACGAACAATCGGTCTCCGCGTGTCGTCGGAAAACCCAGGATACCGCGCTTCGGCGTCTCCGGCCGCCAGATCGCGAGCACGGTCATGATGATCAGTAAAGCGAGGATCACCGCGAAGAAGCCTGCCGTCGCCCAGGTCCATGCCATCCAGGCCATCAGCCGCTCTCCCTGCCTCAGACCCGCCCAAGGGCGAAGCCCTTGGCGATGTGGTTGCGCACGAACCAGATGACGACGGCGCCTGGTATCATTGTCAACACGCCCGCCGCAGACAGCAGACCCCAATCCATCCCAGCCGCCGAATATACCTGCGTCATCACGGAGACGATGGGTTTCGCATTGATGGTGGTCAGCGTGGACGCCAGCAGCTGCTCGACCCAGGAGAACATGAAGCAGAAGAAGGCGGCGACACCGATGCCGTTGGCGATGAGCGGCAAAAATAGTTTGACGAAGAACCGTGGAAAGGCATAGCCGTCGAGCGCCGCCGTCTCGTCGATCTCACGCGGAATGCCCGAGATGAAGCCTTCCAGAATCCAGACGGCGAGGGGGACGTTGAATAGGCAATGCGCCAGGGCCACGGCCCAGACCGTATCGAAGAGGCCCACCGAGTAATAGAGGTTGAAGAAGGGCATGGCGAACACCGCCGCCGGCGCCATGAGGTTGGAGAGCAACCAGAAGAACAGATGCTTGTCGCCGATGAAGCGGTAACGGCTGAAGGCATAGGCGGCAGGCAGCGCGACAGTGACCGAAATGACCGTATTCAAACAGACATAGGTGAGCGAGTGGATAAAGCCCCCCCGCCAAACTGGATCGAAAAATATATGCGCGTAGTTCCTGAAGGTGACATGCTGCGGCCAGAAGCTCAGACGACTCGTGATCTCTACGTTCGTCTTGAAGCTCATATTTAGAAGCCAATAGATCGGTAGAAACAGGATGATGAGATAGACCGCTATCCCGATATTGCGTCCCTGGATGCGCATCACAGACCCTTCCTCTGATCGAGCTGCGTCATGATCGTGAAGAAGATCCAGCAGATGGTGAGGGTGATGAGGTAATAGACAATGGACATCGCCGCCGCATTGCCGAGATCGACCTGGCCGAGCGCGATCTTGACGAGGTCGAGCGACAGAAAGCTTGTCGCCTCGCCTGGACCACCGCCTGTCACGACCGAAGGCTCGGTATAGATCATGAAGCTTTCCATGAAGCGGAGCAGAACGGCGATGACGAGCACCTTCTGCAGCTTGGGCAGTTCGATATTGCGAAACACTGACCAGCGGCTGGCACCGTCGATCCGCGCCGCCTGGTAGAAGGCATCTGGAATCGCCTTGAGGCCGGCATAGGAGAGAAGCGCTACCATGCCGGTCCAGTGCCAGACGTCCATTATGACGATGGTGGCCCAGGCCGATGTCGGGTCCTCAGTATCGTTGTAATGAATGCCGATGCCGTTGAGGGCCGCGCCGAGTAGGCCGATATCCTGGCGCGCGAAGATCTCCCAGATCGTGCCAACGACCGTCCAGGGTATCAGCAGTGGCAGCGCGATCAGAACGAGTGTCGCACCCACCTTCCATCCGTGACGCGGAATGCAGATGGCGACCGCGATGCCGAGCGGCACTTCAATGACCAGAACCACGAAAGAGAAGATCAGATTGCGCACAAGCGCGCTTGCGAAGCGGCCGCCCATGTCGCTAGTCGGGTCGAGCAGATTCTGGAACCAGGCGGCGCCGTTCCAGAAAAAATGGTTCTGCCCCATGGTGTCCTGAACCGAGTAGTTCACGACGGTCATCATCGGCAACAAGGAGGAAAACAGCACCACGACGAGAACCGGGATGACGAAGAACCAAGCCCGGTTGCTCCAGGGTTTGTCCATCATGCCCGTAGCCTCTCCGCTGTGCCCAGGACCCGAAGCTCATCGACGAAGACATGCAGATGCTCGGGCGGCACATGCAGGCCGGCGGCATCGCCCGGCCCGATATCGACATCCGGCGGCAAGGTCGCCACCGCCTCATGCGAGCCGAATGCGACCCGGGCGAGCCGGCGGCGCCCGAGATCCTCGACCCTCAGGACAGTTACAGGAACACCGCCCGTCGCCAGGACGCGGGCATAGTCGGGGCGGAAACCGAGTTCCACGCGCCGGCCCAACGCCGGAGTCTCGTAGTCCAAACCGAGATCGAATGCAGTCTCGTTGACGATCGCGCGACTGCCGGAGACGGAGGCTGGCAGGAAGTTCATGCCCGGCGAGCCGATGAAATAGCCGACGAAGCTATGCTCCGGCCGTTCGAACAGATCCGCCGGCGTGCCGATCTGCAACACCGCGCCATCCTTCATGACGACGACCTCGTCGGCGAAGGTCAGCGCCTCAACTTGGTCATGCGTCACATAGATCATGAGCATGTCGAGGGCCTGGTGCACCGCCTTAAGCTTCGATCGAAGCTCCCATTTCAGCGCTGGGTCGATCACCGTCAGCGGCTCGTCGAAAAGCACGGCCGACACATCCGCGCGGACGAGGCCGCGGCCAAGCGATATTTTCTGTTTGGCATCCGCCGTCAGGCCGCGCGCCCTGCGGCCGAGCACCGGCCGCAGATCTAGAAGATCGGCGATCTCGCCGACCCTCTGCTCGATCGAGGCGCGCTCCATGCGCCGGTTTTTGAGCGGAAAGGCGAGGTTCTCGGCGACCGTCATCGTGTCGTAGATGACCGGAAACTGAAAGACCTGGGCGATGTTGCGCTTCTCGGTGGAGAGGCTCGTGACGTCCCGATTGTCGAAGAGAAGACGCCCTTCCGACGGGATGACCAGGCCCGAAATGATGTTGAGGAGCGTGGTCTTGCCGCAGCCTGACGGGCCCAGCAGCGCATAGGCGCGGCCCTGGCGCCAGACATGGTCGATCGGCTTGAGCGCGTAATGCTTGGCGGCGCCGGGCGGGCCGGGATAGGCGTGGGCAATGTGGTCGAGGGTGATGCTGGCCAACGGCGGTCCCCCTTACACCATCACGGGGTTGGAAAGGACGGCGAAGCTGTTGGGCGCCCTGACCAGAACACCGGACGGGTCGAAGACGAAAAGGCGGCTGGGATCGACGCTGATCCCGGCGGCCGCCCCCGGCTCCCAGTCATGCACGCCGAGGACGAGGCTGACCCAGGTGGCGAAGCCGAGATCAACATGCACGAAGCTCTCCGAGCCGCTGATCTCGGTGACGGCAACCTTCCCAAGGAAGACATGGATATCGCCGGAAGGCTGGGCAAGCCGTGCGTCCTCAACGCGGAAGCCGATCCGGTAAGCGCCATCCGGTAGATCGGGCAGCAGCAGCTGTGCCGGCATGCGGCGGCCGTCGGGCAGGGTCGCCTCGCCGCCCTGGCGCGTCACCGCCATTTCGTTGAGCGGCGGATCGGAGAAGACCCGCGCCGCATCGATATTGGCCGGCCGGCGATAGACGGCGGGCGTCGGGCCGATCTGCGTCACCCGGCCCTGCCACAGCGTCGCCGTGGTGCCGCCCAGCAGCAGTGCCTCAGCCGGCTCAGTCGTCGCATAGACGAGGATGGTGCCCGTGGCGGCGAAGAGCTTCGGTAATTCCTCGCGCAGCTCCTCGCGCAGCTTGTAGTCGAGATTGGCGAGCGGCTCGTCCAGCAGCACGAGACTGGCATGCTTGACCAGGGCCCGGGCGATGGCCGTGCGTTGCTGCTGGCCGCCGGACAGCTGCGCCGGCAGCCGGTCCAGATAGGGGTCGAGCCGCAGCACGCGGGAGGCTTCCCTTACCCGCGTCTCGATCTCGGCCTTGGGCAGGCGCGCGACCCGCAAGGGCGAGGCGATGTTCTCGTAGACCGTGAGCGAGGGGTAGTTGACGAATTGCTGGTAAACCATGGCGACCGAGCGCTTGCGCACGGGCACGCCGACGATGCTGCGGCCGTCGACCTTGATCTGCCCCGTGCTCGGCGCGTCGAGCCCGGCCATCAGCCGCATCAGCGTTGTCTTGCCGGAAAGGGTGGGGCCGAGCAGCACATTCATGGTCCCGCGCTCGAAGGTCAGGCTCACCCCGTCGATGATGACCGCCTGCCCGACCTTGAGGCCCACATGATCCAACTGGAGGCTCACGCGACAGGCTCCTGTAGGGGCGCGATGCGCTGCAGCGCGTCCTCGACGCGGCTAACTTCGGCCTGGGTGAGCCGCAGGCCGAGTTTGCTGCGCCGCCAGAGCACGTCATCGGCGGTGCGAACCCATTCGCAGCGGACGAGGTAGATCAGCTCGGCCTCGGTGAGATCGGCGCCGAAGTGCGGACCGAGATCCGCCACGTCCCGGACGCCGGCGAGCAGGCCGTGGATGCGCGTGCCATAGGCGCGCAGCAGGCGGCGCAGGTGGTTTTCGGCGAGAAAGGGATAACGCGCGGCGGCGGCGCGCAGCGTCGCCTCGAACCCCTGCATGGGAAAATCGCCGCCAGGCAAGGGGGTCTTGCCGGTCCAACCCGGCGCTTCCCCTGTGGCGGCGGGAAGATACGGCGCCAGCTGCGCCAGCGCCGCTTCCGCCAAGCGCCGATAGGTGGTGATCTTGCCGCCGAAGATGGACAGAAGCGGCGGCGCGCCGCCCTCGACATCGAGCTTCAGGACATAGTCGCGCGTCGCCGCCTGCGCCGCGCTCTCGCCGCTTTCGTCATAAAGCGGCCGGACGCCGGAATACGTCCAGACCACCATCTCGGGCGTCACGGGCCGGCGCAGATAGTCGCTCGCGGAGCGGCAGAGATAGGCGATCTCCTCGACGCTCGCATGGACGAGCGCAGGATCGCCCTTGTAATCCTGATCCGTGGTGCCGATGAGCGTGAAGTCCTGCTCATAGGGAATGACGAAGAAGATGCGCTTGTCTTCGTTCTGGAAGATGTAGCAGTCGGCGTGATCGTAGAGCTTCGGCACGACGATATGGCTGCCCTGGACCAGCCGAACGGGCGCCCGGCTGTTGGTGCGCATGACCGCCTGGGCCACGTCCCCGACCCAGGGACCGGCTGCGTTCACCAGCCCCCGCGCCTGGATGGTGGTGATCTTGCCGGTATCCTCATCGCGCAGGACCACGGTCCAGAGCCGGTCGTGGCGCTCGGCCGAAACCAAGCGCGTGCGCGGCGCGATGGTGGCACCGAGTTCGGCGGCGGCCATTGCGTTGAGCACCACGAGACGCGAATCCTCAACCCAGCAATCGGAATATTCGAAACCGCGTTTGAATTCGGTTTTGAGCGGCGCACCGATCGGATCGCGGGTTAAATCGACCACGCGAGTCTTCGGAAGTTTCTTGCGGCCGCCGATGTTGTCGTAGAGGAACAGACCAAGGCGCAGCAGCCAGCGCGGCCTGAGCTTCTTGTGATAAGGCAGCAGGAAGCGCAGCGGCCAGACGATGTGAGGTGCGATGCCCCACACTATCTCGCGCTCCGTCAGCGCCTCGCGTACCAGGCGGAACTCATAATGCTCGAGATAGCGCAGCCCGCCATGGATCAGCTTGGTGGAGGCGCTGGAGGTGCCCGAGCCAAGATCATTCTTTTCGCAGAGAAAGACGCGCCAGCCGCGACCGGCCGCGTCGCGGGCGATGCCGCAACCATTGACCCCACCCCCGATGATGGCGAGATCAAAAACGCTCGGCGGCGCGTTCGTATCCAAAAGCGTTTCATTCCCATGCCGGCGCCCTTTGCGGCCGCCCGATTGAACGCAAATGAACCACGAAAAATTCGAAGGCGCAAGCGATCAAAGCGATCACCGGCGAAACCGCAGGGCTACTCCTCTTCGAGGTCGCCGCCGGTCTCGATGACCTCGATATCGAGCCTCTGGAAGAGGTCCGCCATCTTGGTGGGCAGCCGATCCGTGACCAGGACATGGATTTCGTCCAGCCGCGCAATGCGAACCGGAGCGCGGCGGCTGAATTTTGTCTGGTCCGTGACGAGAACGATGCGCCGGGCATTCTCTATGATGGCCCGCGAGACCTGGACCTCGCGCACATCGTAGTCGAGCAGCGTGCCGTCCTCGTCGATCGCCGAAGTGCCGATGATGGCGAGATCGACCTTGAACTGGCGGATGACCTCGGCCGCCATCTGCCCGACCACGCCGCCGTCGCTCGCCCGGATGGTGCCGCCGGCGATGATCAAGTTGATGGCGCTGTTGCGATACAGGACATTGGCGACGTTGATGTTGTTGGTGATGACGAGAAGCCCGGTGCGGCCGACGATGGCCTGCGCCACCTCCTCGGTCGTCGTGCCCAAATTGATGAAGAGCGACGAGTGGTCGGGGATGAGCTGCGCCGCGGCCGCACCTATGCGGCGCTTGTTCGACTGCGCCACGAGCTTGCGCGCCTCATAGGCGAGGTTCTCGACGCCCGAGGCGACGACCGCCCCACCATGGGTGCGGGTGATCAGCCGCGCCTCGCTAAGGTCGTTGAGGTCCCGGCGAATGGTCTGCGGCGTGACACCGAAGCGGGCCACGAGATCCTCGACGGCGACACGCCCGGTCTCGCGCACGAGGGCCGCGATCTCTTGCTGGCGGCGAGAGGCAGGCCGGGGAATGTCCATGTGCCTCAGCCGCTGGCCGGGGACGACACGCCCAGATTGAAGGCGATGGAGATGCGCAAGCCGGTGCCGCGATAAGGCCGGACTTGGTGGAAGAGCCAGGAGGGAAAAAGGAAGAGCAGGCCGGGGCGCGGCCGGATGGTCTCCCCGCTGCCGACCGAGGCGCCGTCAGCCCCCGCGAATTTGAGCGCGGGCGCATACATGCCGGGCCCCGGGCCCCGCGGATCGATCATTTCGAACTCGCCGCCGAGCAATGGGTCGCTGGCGCAGCCGCCGTCATCGACGTAATAGGTGCCCGACCAGAAGCTGCCCGGATGGTAGTGGCTGATATTGCCGTCCCCCGGCCCGTTCACATTCGCCCAGGCCTGGGTCGTCCAGTTCGGCGTGACCTTCTGGCCATTGCGATCCGCGGTCATCTGGGTGGCTACATGCCGCGCGGCGCTGAGCACTTCCCCGACCCGGGGGCCGCCCCAATCAACGATCGTCCGGTCAGAATGCCAGCCGCCGGCGTTCGAGGCCTGGACCGACGGCGTCCCGGCTCGCCGAGCGAGAATGATCCGCGTGAGTTCCTCGTTCCGCGCTTCGGCATCGGGCAACTCGACGGCGGCGACCGGGGTCGCGAACAGCCCGCGGATGTTGATTTCGATGCGCGCCATGTTCGTTTCTCCCGACTTTGCCGTGTGCGCGACTCGGGTCTTGCTGTCAATAATCGAATTGGGCCGCGGAAGACTCGATCTATCTCGCCGATCAGCGGCTCAGGGACGGGAGCGGAAAAAAAAATTGGTCAGTCCGTTGTTAGCAGAAGACTAGCAGAGGAGACTGGGCACCCCTAACAGCACGCAGTCCGGAGAGGTGGCCGCTCATTAGGGCGGCCCGCTGACCAGGTTTTTCCACTCCCCAGCACCTCAAGCGCCACGAATTACTCCAGGCCTTCGCCATGACCACCGCGGCGCCCCGCAGACGCGGATCGCATTCAATACCTCCCCGAGCGACACCGCGGATGCAGCTTCAAGGTGGCTGGATGGCGGGTGAACGCCGCGGCTGGCACGTCGTGTTTCGGCATGATTGGTTACCAACCGACGACAACCGCTACTTCTCGGACGCGAGGTGTTTTACGAGGGCATCGATGAAAACGCGGACCTTGGCGGAGTGGCTGCGATGGCTCGTGTAGAGCGCGTGAACAGCAAAAATATCGCCTTCAGCCTCTGAAAACAGCCGAACGAGCTCGCCCCTGGTGACGGCTTCCCGAGCGATGAAATCCGGCAGCCGCCCGATCCCTGCGAGTTACCGCCTCCAGCATCACAACGCCCAGTGTCTCGCCAAACTGTCAAGCCAGATCGCGACTGCCTCAGCGCCGGGGTCGACATGCCCGACGACCCGGCCCGAAAGGTAGCTCGAACGCCCACGACGAGGGATCATGGCAGCCGTCGCATCGGCACCCCGGCGCGCCGCATCAGCCGCGCCGGAGAGCGCCGCAGGCAGAGGCCGACCCACCGTGGTGGCCTGCTGAAAGGCCGCCGCCGCCGGGAAAAGCCCATCGAGCATGGTGCGATCCCCTGCCCGCCCGTCTCCAAGCTGTGCCAAAGCGTCCACGCCGTCCGCAAAAGCCTTTGCCCAAGTGTCCGGACTCCCGCTATCGCCTTCCGCGAGGCGTCGAGACGCACGGAGAAGCAGAACCGCGTAAAGCGGACCGGAGGTACCACCGAGCACACGGCGCAGGAGACCTGAGAGCGCCGCCAGGGCCGCGGCAGGGTTCGCAAGGTCCAACTCCGGTAGTGCCGCGAGAACTGCTTCGGCCCCACGCGCCAGGCTGATACCGAGATCGCCGTCGCCGACGGCCTGATCCATCGCGGTGAGCGTCGGCTCCGCTTCGGCAAGCGCAGCGCAAATGGCGCGCAGGCTGCTCTCGAACCGCGGCGATGGGGTACCGGACGATATCTTCGCGTCGGGTGCGGCCCGAACGAGTATCGGCGCTTGCGGCTTGCTGCCGGCCAGCCAGGCTGGAGCCGAAGCAGAGGCGTCCAGCCGTTCCAGCCGTTTGCTGTCGAGCTTCATCAACGACACTGAACAGCCCGCCATCTCGATGGCCGTAAGGAAGGTTCCGGCCCATACCCGCTCCACTCGAATGTCCTGCGCCTCCAGCAAAGCCAGTGCCTGGCGCGCAACAATCATGAGTTCCATAGTCGGCGTGCCGCCGAGATTGTTAATGAGGAGGGCCACGTGATCCCCGGCGCCAAGAGGAAGCTGGTCGCTGATCCGGTCCAGAAGAATTTCGACCAGCTGATCCGCGGGTTCGATGCGGGCGCGCCGAACTCCGGGCTCCCCGTGGATGCCGAGGCCAAGTTCGATCTCGTCGTCGCCCAAAGTAAACCCGGGCTGTCCGGCTTTCGGCACGGTGCAGGGCGAGAGCGCAACGCCCATTGTGCCAAGCGCTGCGATAGCAGCCTCAGCCTCCTGCTTGACTGCAGCCAGATCGAGCCCGGCGGCCGCAGCGGCGCCTGCCACCTTATGCACGAACACCGTTCCTGCAATTCCGCGCCGCCCGGCGTGGTCCGCCGCGCTGTCCAAAGCAGTATCGTCGTCAACGATCACGAGCTCGACCGCAGTGCCCTCGGCGCGCGCCATCTCGGCGGCGAGACCGAAATTTAGCCGGTCGCCAGTGTAGTTCTTGACGATCAGCAGCACGCCGGGCGGCCCGGCCACGGCACGGATCGCCGCCAGCACGGCATCAGCGGACGGAGAGGTGAAGACATCCCCGGTAACGGCCGCATCCAGTAGCCCAGGACCCACGAACCCCGCATGCGCAGGCTCGTGTCCCGCGCCTCCACCCGAGATCAGGGCAACACCTCCGTGCCTCGCCGCGCGGAACACGACGTTGAAGTCTGGAAGGAGACGGAGGTCGGGGTAGAGCCGAACCATCCCTTCAAGCATTTGTGGGACGACAGCGGCCGGATCATTGATCAGCTTCTTCATGTCGCTTCCTTTGCGCGCTTAGCGGCTGGGTTGCCCCCGGGACATAAGCGCGAGCCCAGACGGGATCAGGGGTGATGAGTTCGGTTTCCAGAGTCTGCGGCGGCGTGCAGCCGAGGGCTCGCGCCGCCAAAAGTGCCGCGCCGTAGGCGGTGAGTTCGGCTTCCTTAACCCGGTAGATCGGCCGACCCAGAATGCTTGCCCGCAGTTGCAGAAACGAATCCGACCGCGCCCAGCCGCCACCTGTGAAGATTGCGCCATCTGGGACACCGAGATCGGTGAGCGCTTCCAGGCGCGCGCGCGTCCCAAAAGTGACGGCTTCAAGCTGGTCCCGCAGCGCTGGACCTTGTCCGGGCGCGCCGGGGACGGCCGCACCCGCCATGACCGCGCGAAATTGGCTACCGAGCAAGCCGTCGTCATTGATGAGCGGATCAAGCGCCGCGGAGAGCTCCATTACTCCAAGGCAGGCGATGCCCGTCCCGTGAACAGGGCGCGAAAAAGCGAAGAAGGGATTTCGCGCCGGCTGGCCACAGTCCGGCAAGGGCGCGATTTCGGCGTAGATCAGCTCCGCCGTTCCCATAGAATCGAAGATCGCATCCGGGTGCTGCTGACGAATGGCGAAAGCCGCAACTGGATGGTCATGACCACCAGAGACGACGTTCGTCGAACGATCGACGACCGCCGCCGACTCCAGCCGTGGCGAGCGCAACCGGCCGAGGACCGTGCCTGCAGCAATGACGCCGGGCAGCGGTGGCGCGCCGCAATCGGCAAGAAGAGCGGGCATCCAGCAACGATCCCCGATATGCCAGCAGGCGGTTCTGGCAGCCAAGCTCTCGCTCATGAAGCGCCGACCGGTCCAGCGCGCCGCCGGATAATCGGTCAGGCTGAGCCAGCTACGCGCTGCCGCCAACGGTTGCGGCCGGTGGCGCCTTCCCCAAGCCCATTTCGCGGCGGTGCGAGAGTAATCGAGCTCCACCGGCAGCTGGGCCGCCGACCAGAGCGGAGTGGAGGCCATCTCCGCCGCGATAGTCGTCGCTCGGCGATCATGCCAGCGCACCGCGACGTCCAGCGCGCGGCCTTCGGCATCGACGGGCACCCCCTCTTCGCCCGTGCCGGCAACCGCGACGGCGCGCAAGGGTGCCGCGAGACCGGCGCCGCGGCACGCAGCGAGCACCATCTCCTCCACGTGTATCAACAGCTCTTCGGCATCAGTCGCGACGCACGACCGATCATCTACATGAGGCGTCGGACGGCTCTCGCGCCAAAGCACCCTGCCATCAGCCGCGAGCAACAGAATCTTGAGATTCGTGCTGCCCAGATCGACGCCGCAGACGACAGTGGCCGCGTCGAACATCGGCCTATCGCCTAATCGCCCGCTCTACCACAGGGGACGGTGATACTGACTTGCGATACGGACAAGCTCCGCCATCATGCGAGCGGCCTCCGCTGGCTCGCGTGACCAGACATTCCGGCCTACAATCAGCCCCTGCGCCCCAGCCGCCACAGTTTCCTGCACCTCCCGCACCGCATCCGCGTAGCTGCCGGTCATGGGACCGCCGGCGATGACAAGCGGAACCTTCAGCTCTTCCACCAACTTTGCCGTTGTCTCGGCACCTGGGAAAGCGATCTTGATAATATCCGCGCCGATGTCATAGGCGATGCGGGCCACCTCGAATTCCGCGGCAATGACCGCCGGACTCCGCGGATCGCCGAGAAGAACGGGCTCAATCATCACAGGCATCTGCCACGGCGCCGCATCTGAGACGACCTTGCCCAATCTCTCGACGAGCTTCGTTTTTTCCTGGGTCGAGACATTCCAGGGCATGAGCAGCTTGACGCAGTCGACGCCGAGGCGGACCGCATCTTCCACCGTGGCAAGCAAGGTGCCAACCCCCTCGCTGGCATTCGTGAGTTCATAGAAGCCATCCAATGCCATGACGCGAGAGAGATGGCTTGCCTGCCCCATCTCGACCTGGGTCTGCTTGACGAGGCCTGGACTCATCATAAAGCCCGTTGCCCCGTGTTCGATAAGGCGATTGACAACGTCGACGGGCGATTCAAGTCCCTTCATCAGCGCGCGCGGGAAGATGAGACCGTGATCGACGGGGCAGATGATGGCCGCCCGACCCTGCGGAAACAGGCGCTGCATCCGATAGGTTGCGAGAAGGCTGGGCACGTTCTTGACGACTGCCACTTCAAAAATCCTTTCCAATATGATCCGCCGGGCTCGCCCGGTCGCATCGAGTGCTATCAAACGGGGTCAAAGGTAAGCTGCGTCTTGACCGAGCCCGCTTCGCCCATGGTGGCAACAGCTCGCGCAAACTCCCAAGCTGGCAGCCGGCTGGTGACGAGCGCTGCAGCGACCGTCGAAAGATCCGGCATTAATTCGACGGCTGCCGGGAACTTGTCCGCCAATGAGTTCGAGCCGACGATCTTCAGCTCCCGCTCAAAGATGTCGAATGGTTTGAGCGCCACGGTTGCTTCGGGTGCATGCACACCTATCTGCATCCAACTGCCCATGGGCTCCAGCAAATCGATTACCTGACGCGCTGCGGGCAGCGCGCCAGCGGCTTCGAACACCACGTCAAACCGCTCACCCGCCAAGGCGTGCGGATCAACCACGGTCGTGATACCGATACGCCTGGCTACCTCGTGCTTTGCTTGCGCCGGGTCGGAAACCCAGACTTCGGCAGCGCCGACATGGCGCGCCAGCGCCGCGATCAGCAGACCCATAGTGCCAGCCCCCATGACCAGCACGCGCCTGTCGCTTAAAGCGCCCGCACGATCAATGGCGTTGACTGCGCACGCCAGCGGTTCAATCATTGCGGCGATCTCAGCCCCGGCGGCGGCTACCCGATAGGCATTGCGCGCGGGAACCGCCAGCCGTTCGGACGCCCCACCCTGGCGGGTAACACCGATGACTTCCAGTTTAGCGCAGAGATTCGGGCGGCCAGCCCGGCAGAAACGGCATGTACCACAGACTACATTCGGGTCCACCGCGACGAGGCTGCCCTCGGGCAGCCGCTTGCCATACCGGCCCGCATCGATGACGATGCCGGAAAGTTCGTGACCGGGCACGACGGGATAGACAGCCTGCGGAAACTCATTCTTCATAATATGAAGATCAGTCCCACATATTCCGCAAGCCTGCGGCGCGATCAGGATCTCATCCTCCGCGATAGCAGGAATGGTTCGGTTGGCGACTTCGATGGTTCCGTCCTGAGCGATTTCCACCGCACGCATGAGCGTTCTTCCCTTCGTCAAAGGACTTTTTGTTACAAGAGCGCGCAATCAACCCCAGCCGGGAACTCCGGCGTCCCCGAGTCCGTGATTTCATGGGCATAGGAATGTCCCATGGGACCTGATGTAGGACGATCTGCGCCCTTAACGAAGCTCTTTGCTTTCTATTTTTGGTTGTTCAAATTGCTCGATGTTCCGTTCGCCGCTCGGCCTGTACTTCGATTTCGACCGGGACTTCTTCGCTCCGCAGCCAGGACGAGTAATAGTCGAAGATCGTTTCTTCTGCATTCCATGATACAGAGCGGATCAGCAGCAGCGGCGCACCGACCCGTATCTCCAAATGCTTGGCCACGACGCGATTGGCAGCAACGGCGGCCAGAGAGCGCCGCGCGCCCCGAACGTGCCAGCCGGCCTGCCGCAGGACCCGGTTCAGGGAGGCTGATCCAGACAGAATGCTGCCATCGCCGATTACCGGAGCCAAACGTGGTATGAGGTAATTGAGCCCGTAGAGCGCGGTTGCGCCGTCGAGCCGCCTTACCCGCTCAACGACTACGCCCGCACTTCCCTCGGGCAGCTTCAGCGCTTCGTAAGCCTCGCGGGGAAGAGGTTCGAAGGCGACCCGTAGCACCCGCGTATCGACGGATCGCTTGTTGAACTCGGTCTCCGTCTCGGAAAATCCTTCCGCGAACTGCAGCATCCAGCTCGGGGCCTGGGGCCCGCAGACGAAAGCGCCACGGCGCTGTACGATACGAATACGGCCGCGATCCTGGAGCATGCGCAGGGTCTCGCGGACTGTAGAGCGCGAAAGGGAGAACTGCCTGCAGAGTTGACTTTCGCTCGGCAACAGATCGCCAGCGCCATAGCGTCCCGCCGCTATCTGGGCTTCGACCCACCGCATCAGCTGCAAGTAAAAGGGCTCCGCGGAAGCTCGGTCGATGTCAGCCATCGTCAACATGTCGCCGCTTGAACCCTCTTGTCCGGACAAGGTGGACATTGGCTACCGAGTTGCTGGATGCCTGTCAAGCTCCGCAGAAACATTCGGGCGATCGACTGACGAAAACGTCAACGGTGTCAAACAACAACGTAAGCCAAGGCGAGGCCAGCGCCACGATGGTGACCTCCGGGACCGCGGCGTGCCTGCCCGCCATCGTTACAAATTGCGTGAACAGCCGTAGTTGACGGGCTTGTCTTAACCGTGTGGTAGTGCTAAGCACGCTTGTCCGGACAAGAGGCATCAGCCACACGTCGGAAGCAACTGCGCCTGTCCGCCTAGCGTTTTCAATCGTCGATTGCACTTTGATAACACCGACCACAGAAGCGTCGGACCAAGGAAAAGGGAGGAAAGCATGAAGCGTCATGCATTGGCTGGAGTTGTCGCCGCATCTGTCTTGGGGCTTGGCGCGGGACAAGCATTGGCCTCAGGGTTTGACCAAGCAAGTTTAATCACACCAATCGATAAGCCACTGACCTTCATCTTTATACCGAAGGTGGTGCACCCCTGGTATCTGCCAGTACAAGCCGGCGCCCGTGCCGCTGTTGCAGAGCTCAAAAAGGAAGGTATTTCGGTCGACTTCATCTGGGATGCAATCCCGCAGGCCGATGTTGACCAGCAGAATCGCCGTATCGAAACGGATATTGGGCGGCATCCGGACGGTCTCGCAGTTTCCTGCCTAGACCCTGCCACGAACACCGAACTTCTCAATGAGGCGCTTGATCAGAAGATCAATCTTATCACCTTCGACACATCTTGCGGCGGGACGTACCCCTTCGTTGGTCACCGCGCTGATGAGCAGGACGGCAAGGATATGGCCGATTTCCTGGGTCAGAAAATTGGTGGCAGTGGCGAGGTGGGTATCCTCAATGGGAGTCTCACGGCGCCGAACCATGTCGCTCGCGCCAAAGGATTTCGGGAAGAGATGGCGGCCAAGTATCCCAATGTGAAGATCGTCTTCGAGCAACCCGACAATGATGACATGCAGACTGCGGTTACCCTCACAGAAAACGCTCTTCAGGCGCATCCAAATCTGAAGGGCATCTATGGTGTCGATGCCTCCGCACCGGTCGGAGCCGCCCGGGCCGTCATGGGCGCGAACAAAGGCGGTCAGATCGTCATCACCGGTGGCGGCGATCTTGCCGAAACCTATCCGCTGATAGACAACGGGGTGATCGCGGCCGTGACCGCTCAGCGGCAATGGGAAATCGGCTATTGGGGCGTCATGTATCTCGTGGCCATGAATGAGAACCATACCATCCCGGCAGATCACGACACCGGCGCATTCCTGATGGATAAGGCCACGCTCAACCACTGAGGCTCATAGTCGGCTGGGCTAGTCCTCTGGCTCAGCCGCCATCCGTTCCGGATAAAACCTGATGTCCCTGGCCAGCTCACTCGAAATACGCGCGGTGACGCGGGTTTTTGGCCCGGTTACCGCGCTTGAGAACGTCTCCATGCTGGTGGAACCGCGATCGGTGCATGCCATCATCGGCGAAAACGGCGCCGGCAAAAGCACGCTCATGAACATCATCTGCGGCAACGTTCGACCCTCTGCGGGAGAGTTGCTGCTCGACGGCAAGCCAGTTCATTTCAATTCACCGATGGACGCTCAACGGGCCGGAATCGCGATAGCGCCGCAGGAAATCCATCTGGTGCCAGCACTCTCCGCAGCCGAGAATGTGATTCTCGGCCGCTATAGCCACAACCTCGGTATCATTGACAGGACACTCGACCGGCGGCGCGCCTTGTCGGCGATTGGTGCGATCGATCCCCAGATCGATCCGGACTGCCGCGCCGGGCAACTGACAATCGCACAGCAGCAGTTGGTGCAGATCGCACGAGCCATCTCGACGGGGGCAAGAATTCTGATCTTTGACGAGCCGACGGCAGCACTGACGGACCACGAGTCCGAGCGGCTTTTCACCTTCATCCGTAAGTTCCGGGCAGATGGCGGGTCCTGCATCTATATCTCGCATCGGCTCGAAGAGATTCTGCACCTCGCCGATACCATCACCGTCCTCCGGGATGGACGGCATGTGGGGGAGCTAGTTCCCGCCGAGACGAGCAAGGAAGAGATGGTTCGCGCCATGGCAGGACGGGCCATGATCCCGGTCGGCCTCCGTGAGGAACGCTCCATCGGGCAGCCGGACACGGTGGTGCTGCGGGTGGAGAGTCTCAGTCGCCAGAGCGAATTCGACGGTGTGAACTTTACGCTGGCAAAAGGGGAAGTGCTTGGCATAGGCGGTCTGATCGGCTCGGGCCGCACCGAGCTTGCCCGCTGCATCTTTGGCATCACGCGGGCGGACCGAGGGAAGGTCGAGATCTTCGGGCAAACCGCCGCTTTCACGGGGCCAGCGGATGCGATACGCGTCGGCCTCGTCTACCTGCCCGAGGAGCGCAAGCGGGACGGGATCTTCCCGCTGCTGAGCGTTGCCGAGAACATCGCGCTGCCAACGCTCCGCCGCTCCATGACGGCTCTTGGCGTTTCGTGGAAAGATGTTGTCGCGAGAGCTGATCAATACATTAAGTCCATCCCGATCAAGACAGGCTCTCCGTATCAGCGGATCGCGCAGCTGAGCGGTGGGAACCAGCAGAAGGCAATTCTCGCCCGCTGGTTGATGAGCGACTGCCGGATCCTCATTCTCGACGAGCCGACCCGTGGTATCGACGTTAAGGCCAAGCGGGAGATACAACTCCTGCTGCGCAAGCTCGCTCGCGATGGGCTGTCCATCATCTACATTTCGTCCGAGTTGCAGGAGATCCTCGATGTCTCCGATCGGGTCCTCCTCATGCATGAGGGACGCGCTCGGGGGATTGTCCCCGTTGCAGGCGCCACACAGGAAAGCCTCCTGGCGTTGGCCATGAGTTGAGGAGTGGTTCAATGCTAGATAGCGTGAAATCCCTGCCGATAACCCGAAGCCCCAACAACTGGCGGAGCATCCTCGGACGATTCGAGGCTGTTAGCATTTTTGCCGCATTGCTCATCCTGTGCCTGATTCTGTCTCTGGCAACGCCAGAATTTCTCGGCACCTATAACCTGACGACGGTGCTGCGCCAGGCCTCCTTCGTCGGCATCATCGCGCTCGGCGAAACGCTCGTTTTGCTGATCGGGGGTATCGATCTTTCGGTCGGCGCGGGGGCCGGCTTGTCGGCAATCGTCGGCTCCATGCTGCTCGTCAATTTCGGGGTGAACCCTTATCTTATCATTCCCCTTACTTGTCTTTTTGGTTTTGCCGTCGGTGTCCTGAATGGCGTGCTTGTGGCCTATGTCGGGCTTAATCCGTTCATTGTCACGCTAGCTTCCTGGCAGGTGCTAGCCGGAGCAACCCTCGTCATCACCGAAGGATCACCGATCGGCCCATTGGGCGACAGCTTCCAGATTTTTGGCAAGAGTGAGGCACTGGGCCTGTCCGGCTCTGTCATCGCGTTTCTTGCGCTGGTTCTCATCCTATCCTTCGTTCTCAATCGCACGCCCTTCGGGCGGAACATTTATGCGATCGGCGGCAATCGCTCGGCTGCTATTTTGGTCGGCATCCCCGTGCGACGGATCGAGATGATCGTCTTCGGCCTTGCCGGGAGTCTCGCTGCCCTGTCAGGCATACTCTATGCCAGCCGCATGAACTCGGCCGAGCCTTCGGTTGGAGAAGGCTGGCTGATGCCCGCGATCACGGCGTCGATCATCGGCGGCGTTTCGTTACGCGGCGGCCAGGGAACAGTCTCTGGCACATTGGCGGGCGCCTTGCTGATGGCTGTGCTCGACAACGGCATCGTTCTCGTCAACATCTCATCATACTGGCAGAGGGTCATTATTGGCGGTGTGGTGCTCCTTGCCATCCTTGTTGATCTCCTCAGGCGCAAGACCTGAACCAGCGATTGCGCACAACAGCTTTCTATTATAATCGAGACCTTTGATATGAAACTGTTCGACTTGACCGGCACGACCGCCTTCGTCACAGGTGCCGGAAGCGGGATTGGCCAGGCCATCGCCATCGGCCTAGCTGAAGCCGGCGCAAACGTCAGCTGCTTTGGCCGCAAGAGCCGCGCGGCAGGTCTGGAGGAGACCGCCCAGGCCATTGCAGCGCTTGGACGCAAGACAATCGTTCTGCACGGTAGCGTGACATCCGCGAGCGATCTTGAGGCAGCGGTTGAACACACCGAAGCTGCGTTGGGGCCACTGGGAATTGCGATTAACAACGCCGGGATCGCGCATGCTACAAACGCTGAGACGCTGGCACTGGAGGATTGGAACCGGGTCTACGAGACCAACGTCACCGGCGTCTTTCTCTCGTGCCAAGCCGAGGGTCGCGTGATGCTCCAACGGCGGCGCGGCTCAATCATCAACATATCTTCAATATCCGGCATCATTGTGAATCGTGGACTGCTCCAGGTTCACTACAACTCTTCGAAAGCAGCCGTCACACATCTGTCGAAAAGTCTTGCCATGGAGTGGGCGGACAAAGGGGTTCGCGTCAATGCGATCAGCCCTGGCTATACATTCACGCCCATGAACGATCGCGCGGAGGTTGCCGATCAACTGAAGATATTCGAGCGGGATACGCCAATGCAGCGGATCGCGACGGCGGACGAAATGGTGGGGCCTGCGGTATTTCTGGCCTCGTCTGCCGCAAGCTTCGTGACGGGAATCGATCTTGTCGTTGACGGAGGATTTAGTTGCTGGTGAAGTGCCTCATTCCTCGTCAGGAATCGATTTAGAAAATTCATAGTCCCTAGGACTCCTGGGATTTGGCAGTCGGGTCGCCCGCGCCGCGTCTTGTCAAACTCTTGGATGACCGCCATCCCTAACGGGTCGGTTTTCCACATCCGCGACTTTCCGGCGGGCGCCACTAAACGCTTTCTAGAAGTGGTCGGCGACGCCAGGCACTTGGACGTGTGGACCATAGACCGGCGGTGAAAGACAGCCAGCATGTCTAGTCCCTGCAGGCTGTCTTTTGATCTGTCGCTTGACCAAACTTGCTAGACCGACTTCTTCAGCTTTGGCGATGCCTTGAACCTGACCGTCTTGCCGGCCTTTACTTTTACGGGCTCGCCCGTGCGTGGGTTGAGGGCCTTGCGGGCCTTGGTCTTCGTGACGCGGAAGGTGCCGAAGCTGGGAAGGGTAAAGCCGCCCGAGCTTTTGAGCTCCTTGACGATCGCCTCGACGACATCCGCAGCGGCGCGATTGGCAGCTACACCGGTCACCCCAGTGGACTCCTGCAGCACAGAGGCAATAAACGCTTTTGACACGATAGGTTCCTTTCCTTGGTTACCTTGCGATTCCGCCGCGAGGCGGGATTGATTTCAAGCGCTCCGTCGAAGTCGATAAGGATCCCTGCTCTGGGCAGGATCCTATTGTTGATGCCTACGGTCGATAAACTTCAAGCTAACCAACCCAATCTCACAAGAGCCTGGACAAACCATGCATCGCCTGTCGGTTGCCTGGATCAGTTTCAAGGGCCCTGTGGATGTCGTAGAGCGTGTCGTAGATCAGTGTCGCCGCTGGATCGGGTCGATAGACAAGGAAGTCCCTGGCTCCAAAACGACCGGCGGCCTCGTCGTAATCGGCCGCGAGACCTATGGCGACCGTAGCGTGGATGGCGGCTCCGATCGCTGTCAGATGGCTCTCCTGCGGAACATGGATATCGTTCCCAAGCACATCCGCCATCAACTGCATGAGCTCTGGATTGCTCAGCGACAGGCCGCTTGTCAGAACGACTTTATCGATCTTCGCACCGCCCTTCAGCAAATGCTCCATGATAGAGCGGGCGCCGAAGCAGAGGGAGTCCAGTAGCGCTCGGTAGAGATGGACAGGGGTAGTCTGCAGAGTCATACCAACGATCATGCCGTTGAGGAGTGAATCGGCGTGCGGTACACGACAGCCATTCCACCAATCAAGAGCGATGAGACGGTTCTCCCCCGCCCTCAGCCGGGCGGCCGCTTGGTTGTAAAGAGCGAAATTATCCTCCCGTCTCGGTGCGAGCGGGAAATTTCGCACAAACCAAGCCAGCGTATCGCCGAAGCTTGCCTGTCCGGCCTCATAGCACCAGAAGCCTGGCAGCACGCCATCCCGTGCCATTCCTTCAATGCCTTTTGGCAGCGGCCGCCCCTGATCGTCGAGCAGCAGAAACACCGCCGATGTCCCAAGTGCACCAACGAGTGTTCCCGTGCTCACCGCCCCGGCCGCCGGCATCACGACATGAGAATCGATTACCGGCATTGCGACAAGCGGGGTACCCTCGATCCCTGTCCGTGCCAGCCAAGTCGCGCTCAGCCTGCCGACCGGCGTTCCGATGGGATGTGGCGCACCAAGCTTTGCGGTGAGCCCTTGGACGATATCCGAGGGATAGCCCAATTCGGTATTGTAGTGTGCTTTGTATGCGGCAAAGGAGAAACTACGCTTTTCCACGCCGGTCAGTTGCCAAGCGACCCAGTCACCCGCTTCGATGAAGCGTTCAGTCTCGGCCCAGAGATCCGGCGCTTCGGCCGCCATCTCTGCGGCCCGAGCAAGGAGGGTATTGGCAGACAGGCGTCCCCCGTAATCGGAAAGGAAATGGCCACCCTTGGCGGTGATCTCGTCTGCCCACGGTTGCGCTGCCGCATGTTTCCAGAGCTTCACGTAGGCATGCGGCGCCTCGGGGTAACGCTCGGACAGCGGTGTGCCGTCTTCAAGAGCGGGCAACGGCGTGCTGGCCGTACAGCCGATACCAATGCCGAGGATCACCCGACCACGGCCAAGCCTCTCCAGGATCGCCTCAGTGGCTTGCGTGTAGTCCAAGGCATTCTGCAAAGCCCAGAACGGCGATAAAGGCGTGCCGTCGGGTAGTTCGCCGACCATCACGCCATGCGTATACTCACATGAATAGCTGGCCTCGACCGTTGCGGTTCCGACATTGATCAGGACGCCGCGCGCCGACTCACTTCCGAGATCAAGGCCAATGACATAGTCTTCGATCATCAAAACATGATCCCGCGAAATAGTTTAGGAATTGGCGTCACGTACGGACTGCTATGGCTCGTCTACGCATCACGGCGATGACCAAGCCCGAGGATGATGCAAGCTTGGGGGCGAAGCTCGGCGGTGGCAATGATCGGACCTTTTATCATCTTCGCTCGGCCCTTCTTCCCACGAGAAGCTCACTGATGGCCGCCTTCGCTCATCGGATAGACGATGAGCTCCGTGATGCGCGCATTGGCCGGTTGACGGACGGCATAGAGAACCGCGTCCGCGATCGTCTCCGGACGTAGACGGTCGATCGTAGCGACCTGTTCACGGGTGAGACCCGTGCCGATCGCCCAATCGGTATTGACGCCAGCTGGACAGATCGCGGTCACCTTGACTCCGAGCGGACCCAGTTCGATATCGAGTGATCGTGACATGCCAATCACCGCGAACTTTGAGGCGGCATAGATGCTGGCTCTGGCGAAGCCCTTCAGACCGCTGATAGAGGCAATATTGACCAGATTGCCGCGCTGCTTGACAAGATACGGAATCGCAAGGCGCGAAAAGAGGAAAACGCTGCGGACGTTCGCGGCGAACTGATCGTCGAAATCGGCGATCGAGGACTCCGCGAGATTGCCAAGAATCCCGATGCCCGCGTTGTTGACGAGTATATCAATGGTTCCATAGGTATTCAGGGCGACTGTGACGACCCGCTCGACATCGGCCTCACGCGTTGCGTCTCCCGTTGCAATCGTCAGTGTGCCGCCGGCCTTCCTCACCTCGTCCCTAAGTTCATGGAGATCGGATTCCGACCGCGCGGTGGCGACGACCCGGGCGTTAGCCTGAGCGAGCGCAATGGCGGTCGCCCGTCCGATGCCCCGGCTGGCACCGGTGACGAGCGCGACCTTGTTTGCAATCTGCGGCATGTCATTCGTTCCGATTAATTTGCCGCTCTTCAGAACGACGCGACATTATTTTTTGTCACGAGCTTGAAAGGAATGATGATTTCGGTTGGAACTGTATTCTTCGATAGGATTGCGCTGGCGACATCCACGGCTTGCGTCCCTTGCCCAATCGCATCCTGGAAGACAGTTGCGGTCATCCTGCCATCTTTTACGGCATCAAGGCCGGCCTTCGACCCATCGACACCTATCAGCACTTTGAACTCGTCCAGCCGGCCGGCAGCGGCAATGGCCGAAGACGCGCCAATAGCCATCTCGTCATTCTGTGCCACAAGAGCCTGGATAGAGCCCCTCCGGTATCGCTGGAGAAGGTTTTCCGTGATCGTCTTTGCTTCTGCGCGCGACCCATGCGCTTGCAGTTCGGTGACGATCTTGAGATCAGGCCTTGTCCGCACCACGGCATCAAAACCGGCTTTGCGTCTTTCGGTCGAGGCGCCGCCGTACTGGCCAACAAGATAGATGACAGCGCCACCGTGCGGCAGCTGGTCGGCCAGATATTGGCCCTCGATCTGGCCAGCTTGGGTGTCGTCGGAGCCGACATAGGATACGAATGTGCCACCCTTGGCCGTAAAGTCGTCGGTGAACTTTGTATTGACGAGGACGAGCGGAATACCGGCCTTGTTGACGAGCCTCGCCGCGTTCTGGCTGGTCCTCTGATCGACCGGAATCATGACGACCAGATCGACCTTGCGGGTGACAAGGTCCTCGACCTGGTTCAGCTCCGTGGCGACGCTCTGGCGCGGATCGAGCGTGATGAGTTCGATGCCTTTTTTGGTCGCTTCTGACTTCATCGCCTCATCCAGTGACACCAGGAAGGGATATTGCAGGCTGAGCAAAGTGGCGCCGACGAGAGGCTTCCCGCCATTCGCTGCCATGGCTGGGAACTTCAGCCCCTCCAGCGCTGTACAGGCAGCTGCCACGGAGGTTGTGAGCAAGAGCCGGCGGGACAGATAGGACGACGTAGTCATGACTTATCTCCCTGGATTGAGTTTTGCTTTTATCGAGACAAGATCGTGTTGCGCCGCGCGGCATCCTCAGTCGGATTTCCAGCGGTTCAGAAGCACGGCTATCACCAGAATCAGGCCTTGGATCGTTTCCTGGTAGTAGGAAGAGACGTTCAGGAGATCGAGCCCGTTCTGGACGACACCGAGCAGCAGAACACCGAGAACCGTGCCACGAATGCTGCCCACACCTCCGAACAGGCTAGTGCCGCCGATTACAACAGCGGCAATGGCGTTGAGTTCGTAGCCGGTGCCGGCAAGCGGATCGGCGCCGTCGACGCGAGCCGTGAGCACGATGCCGGCGAACGCAGCAAGTGCGCCGGCAATGAGGTAGACGGAGAGCAGGATACCTCGAACCGGGATCCCTACGATCCTGGCCGACTCCGGATTGCCGCCAACCGCATAGACGTGCCGGCCGAACCGGGTCCGCTGCAAGGCATGATCGGCAATGACGGCAACGATCACGAAAAGAATGATGGGAACCGGAACAGGTCCGAGGGTTCCAGAGCCGAGCCAGTCGAAGGCTGGGCTCAGATCGGAGACGGGCTGGCCGTTGGTATAGACGAGCGCCATACCGCGCGTGGCCGCCATCACTGCAAGCGTCGCGAGGAAGGGCAGGATCCCAGCGCGCACGATGAGCGCAGCGTTGACAAACCCGACCGCAGGCCCGACCGCAAGACCGACAACGAGCGGTAGGACAAACGCCTTGGAGTTGTCAGGTGCGAGAGATGCAGCGACGACGCCCGAAAGGCCGACGACGCTGCCGACCGAGAGATCGATCCCGCCGGTGATCATGACGAAGGTCATGCCGATTGCAATGAAGCCAATGATGGAAGATTGCCTGACGATGTTGACGACATTGTCCATCGTCAGGAAACTGTCGGTGGTGATGCTCAGCCCCAGCACACAGCCGATGAAGACGACGGCCAGTCCGTAGTCGCCCAACAGATGCTGGACGTGGCGCGTACGGTTGGCATCACCGAGATCCGCCCGCGTGAAGATGTCACGCAATGGCAGGGCGCTCATCGCCCTTCCTCTGCGCGCTGATGGGTCGTCACGCCCTTGGATATCAGCTGACTGACTTCCCGTTCCGTCACATCGCCGGCCCGGAAGCGACCCACGACCTGACCCTGACGCATAACGGCGAAGCGGCCTGCGACCGCAAAGGCCTCGTCGAGGCGATGAGTGATGATGATGACGCCAACACCCAGATCATGCAGGCGATGCGTCAAATCAAGCAGCCTCTCAACCTTGCCGACTGCAAGATTGGCCGTCGGTTCATCCATGATGATAAGCTTGGCATCAAAGGCGAGGGCTCGGCCGATGGCGACAGCCTGCCGCTGCCCGCCGGAAAGACGCCTTACCTTAAGCTGCGGATTCATCTTCAGATCGAGTGCGGCGATGACCTTTTCCGCCTCCCGCCCCATCGCGGCGTTGTCGAGAACCTTGATCAGGCCACCGAGATAGCTCTTCCGCCTCTCACGCCCAAGAAATATGTTCGACCGGATGTCCAGGTTCTCGGAGAGGGCGAAATCCTGATAGACCATCTCGATGCCGCGTGCGCGTGCCGTCGCGGGACGCTCGAATACGACCGGTTCTCCATCCACTTTGATTGTCCCGCGTGTCGGTTGATGCACGCCAGTCAGGATCTTCATCAAGGTCGATTTGCCGGCGGCATTGTCACCGAGGAGCGCAAAGGTCTCTCCCGGCATGAAATCTAGGCTGACGCCGCGCAATGCGTGGATAGGGCCGAAACTCTTCCAAATATCGACAAGTTCTACAAATGGAGTCGCCGTGGACACGTCCACTCGACGGTCGCGGGTTTCGCTCTTAGCTGATTGGACGGCGATTGCCGTTGGCTCAATCATCCTATGCGCCCTGCCCAAACATCGAGCGGTTTAACCGCTCTTACCCCTTTTGCCTAAAAAAACACATATCATCACGGCTTTCAAATAGAATTTTGCGAAAGTATGTGACCAGCGCTCAGGTGGCGCCAAGATCGCTCGATCTTTTGCCTCTTTGTTGACAGAAGAGCCTTTCCTTTCAGATAACAGGTGGCGCGGGTGGGGTCAGGCGCTGAGGAGCCCAGGGAGACGCCGAATGTTCGATAATGCCGGCCATCGCGGCCCCGAATTCAGCGCGGGCGTGATCCTGGCCCTTGTCGCCTCAGGCCGCGTGAAGTCCCGGTCTGATATCGCCAACGT
>Ga0116230_10000659_pt1 | contig 30729 bp, 30 predicted proteins | sample S1TSphfallax_3_FD_88678 | JGI IMG/M metagenome (GOLD analysis project Ga0116230, IMG submission 88678) | Host-associated microbial communities from peat moss isolated from Minnesota, USA - S1T2_Fd - Sphagnum fallax MG | ecosystem: Host-associated > Plants > Peat moss > Unclassified | place... | reverse complement strand
GCCCCGAGCGACCCCTGGCCCGACCTCCGCCCACCGGCGGCCCAGATGGTCCGGCAGCTTGCCCTTCTGGAAGCTGTTGAGATCTGCCGCTGCTCCAATCTCACTCATCGACGTCCATCCTCGACTGAAAAGCGCTGTGGCGCCCCTGCCCCTTTGTGAACCGCCCCGCCCCGCCGACGGTCTCCCCGCTGGTACGGTTGGCGAGGCCCAGCTCCACCTCGCGCGCAACAGCGTCCGGCCACGGAAGCGACCACTGCTCGAAGGCCAGGACGCGGTCGCCACGCAGACCCGCCTGCGGGAAGGTCATCACGGTCCCCGCGTGGCGCTGCGCCCCGGTGAGGGCGGACCCGCCGCGCACAACCTTGGTCGCAAGGCCTATGGCGAGGGCCCTGGCGGCCCGGATCGGACGCCTGGTCAGCATCAGGTCCATCGCACGTACATGGTCGATGAGACGTGAGGCGAACGGTTCCGAGATCGACCAAAGGTACGCCAAAGCGCGGGCTTACGGGTCTAGAGGCGGGTCTGCCCTGGCGCAGAAGCGTTCGCCGCGCCCTTGGAGGATTATGACGGCGACGGCGTCGTCGCCGTCCGCAGCGCGGACCGCGCAGCAGAGGCGGTCCGCGATCGGCCCGTCTGCGGCGTTCTGGCGCGCCGGCCGCGCGATGATGACGACGGCCACCCCGCCGGCGGTTTCAACGCTCACCGTAGACCTTCCGCTAGTCCAGCCGCCGCCTTTCGCGACTGAAACAGGGAGAGGGCCGGGGGCGCCACCCCGCATGAGACGCCGAAGGGCAAAGAGACCTCCTCGAGCCCCGTGGTGTTAACAGCGGGTTGTCCCACCCGGCGAGAAACGCGCGCAACTTCTGGTCAGGCGCCGCCAAATCTGCTTCACAACGTGATGCGCCGCGCCCTGCGGCGGCGCGGACGCGGCGTCGCCGCGCCGCCCAGAGCGACTGGAGACCGCCGCTTATGCGCATCATCGCAACGACCACAGGCCCCGTGACCATCGCCGCGTTTGAGGGGCGTCTTGACACCCTGACCACGCCCAACGCCGAAGACGCCCTCCTCCCCCTCGTCAAGCAAGGCTCTGTGGTCGCCAATTTCGAGGCCGTCGGCTACGTCTCCTCGACTGGACTGCGTCTGCTACTCAAGGCGGCCAAGCTTGCCAAGGCGTCCGGGCATTCCTTCTCGGTCTGCGCCCTGCAGCCGCTCGTGCGCGAGGTGATCGAGATCAGCGGATTTGAGAAAATCATTCCGATCTACGCCTCGCAGGCAGACGCCCTCGCCGCTGGATAGTCGCCGGGTCAACCCGCCGCCAACACGCTCATCGCCTGGGAGAGTTCCACCGCAGTGCGCCGGGCGAGCCAAACCGTCCGCTCAAACAGCACAGTCATGCGGAACAGGGCGTCCTGAACGTCGGCGTCCGCGCCCTCCGCGGACGCGAGGCGCTGACGCAGGTCCTGCATGAAGGCCTCCCGGTCGCCGAGGAGTTGCAGGGTCATCTCAAAATCGTCTGGATCCAGGGTCGCCGCATAATCGGCGACGGTCGACAGCAGGGCGTGGAGCGCCTCGATGAGGCTTCCGGCGGTGGGCAGAACGAGCGCCACGCGGCCGACCTTTTGGAACTCGGCGAGATCCTCATGCAGCGCGAGAAGGTTGCCTGTCGCCGCTTCAAGCATGAGCGTCGCCGCGACCTCGGTCCGCGAGGGGTGCTCGTCGAGGATACGGGTGAGGTAGGTTTTGATGGCGCGCCCAAGCTCCAGGCCCGCGCCCGCGAGGCCGGCCTGGCCCTCGCCCGCTTCGGCCGTACGGAGCCCGTCAAGGAGGTTCGGAAGCCGGGCGGCGAGGCGCACGATCTCTCGAACGACGAGGTCGAGGGCCACGCGCGGATCGTCCAAGGCGGCCGGCAGGAGAAAGACGGGCTTAGCGAGCGCCTCAGTGGGGTCAGGAGGCATCATGGCGCGTAGAGCCGCCTCGACCGGGCGCTGCAGGGCGCCGCTGACCACGGCTCCGACGAACTGGGCGGCGGCGAACAGGACCGCCACCTGGCCAGCGACGCTGAGCGACCATCCGAACATGGACCGGCCCAGAAGGATCGGACCATGGCCGGCGGCGAAGAGCACGAGGATAAGCATCGCCGAGCCAGCCGCCTTTTGCAGCGCCTGGAGGGCGAAGACCACCCGGCCGGAAAAGTTCTCGCCGCGGAGCCGCAGGAGATTATTGAGCATGCTGGCTGCGTTCGCCCCGGCGATGAGCGGAAGGGCCTCCGGGAGCGTGAGCAGGCCGGATCCGATGACCGCGACGGCGAGGGCCGCGGCGACGGACGAGGACTGGGCGACGACGCCAAGCCCGAGCCCGACCGCGCCGAGGATCCATGGGGACGCGGTGACGACCGACAGGAGGCGGCTGGCGAGGAGATAGGCGCGCACAAGCCCGGTCGTCGAGGAGACGAGATGCAGGCCGTAGAGCAAGAGCGCGGCCCCCAGCAAGGCTTCAAGGATGTAGCGGGTGCGGTCGGTCCGATCCAGACGGCTGTAGATCGCGAAGCCGACAAGGCCAATGACGAGTCCCGCGCCGCTCGTCGTGTCCACCGCGACAATGAGGGGCAGAGCCGCCGAACCGACGTTGGACCAGGCCGGCGCCATGAGGGCGGGACCGTCGACAAGCACGCCGCTTCGGACAAACCCGAGGACGACCCAGGAGACCGCCGCCGCGCTCTGGGTGACGAGACCCGCCAGGAAACCGCTGACCGCCGTGCTGAACGGCCCGCGCAGGGCTACCGCGAAAGCCGCCCGGGTCCGGCGGCCGGCGAGGGGGACGAGGTTCGCGGACAGGGTCCGAATGCCGACGAAGGACATTCCGAGTCCGGTCAGCATGATGGCCGTCGCCGCAAGGATGTTCATGGGCGCGTGTGCAATCCCCGGGGAGCCGCGGTGAGCCGGTTACGACGACGCCGGGCCCATAACCCAGCGTCGCAGGTCTAGACTGTTCTCACGTAGGCGATGTGACAGCCTCAATCTTTGAGGCGCTTGAGCGCCTCGGCGAGGGCGGTCCGCGCGTTGGGGCCCTTAGGAATCACCGCGCCGCCGCGCTCCAGGAGGATCGCCGTTTCGCTCGCCGTCAGATCCTTCGCCGACACGACCAGCACCTTGAGGTCGCGCAGGGCTTCGTGGCTGCGCACCCGGTCCAGCAGGGTGAAGCCGTCCATCCCCGTCATGACGAGATCGAGGAGCATGACCGACGGGCAGGGATGGCTCTCAAGCCAGGCCCAGGCCTCCGCGCCGTCCGCTGCCTGAATCACCTCGTAACCCTGCTGGGTCAGCTCGCGCGCCATAGCGTTGCGCTCGTCGGTGTTGTCCTCGACGATAAGCACTTGGCCGCCCGCGCCCCCGGCGTAGGTGCGCACGGTTGCGATCAGCCGCTTGCGGTCGACGGGCTTGTTGACGAATTCTGCCGCGCCGAGACTGAGCCCCAGCGGGCGCTCATCAAGGAGGCTTACAATGACCACAGGAATATCCGCCAGGTCCGCCTCAGCCTTTAGACGCCCAAGCACTGTCCAGCCGTCGACGTTGGGCATCATGACGTCGAGCAGAATAACCGCAGGGCGCGAACGCCTCGCATGATCCAGCGCCTGCTCGCCGCCTGAGGCATGCTCGACCCTGTAACCCTCACGCTCCAGCATGGTGCCGATGAGGTCGTGAATTTGCGGATCGTCGTCCACGAGAAGGACGACCGGAGCGTCCGCGGAAACGTCCGACGCGGCGGAGCGCCCGACGCGGGCAGCTGGGGCGCTCTCCTCAACGGTCCTCGGAAGGACGATGGTGAAGGTGCTCCCTTCCCCCGGCGCGCTCGTCACCGTCACATCCCCCCCAAGGAGCGCGCAGAGCTGTCTCGTGATCGCAAGGCCGAGGCCGGTGCCTCCGTATTGTCTGGTGGTGCTGGCGTCAGCTTGTGTGAAGGCCTGAAAGAGCCGGGACAGCTGCTCTTGGGTCATGCCGATGCCTGTGTCGCTGACCGCGAACCGAACGACATCGTCCTCGAGCAGGAGCTTGACTTTGACTTCACCGGCCTGGGTGAATTTACAGGCGTTGCTGATGAGATTGAGAAGGCTTTGTTTGAGCTTTGTGTAATCAGTTCTCAGGATCGGCGCGTCGTCGGGCGCCTCGAAGGTGAGAACGTTGCTCTTCGCTGCAGCGAGCGGAACGGCAAGAGACTTAAGCTCGTCCAGGAGTCGCGGGAGGCTTACCGGCTCAAGATAAACCTCCATTCGCCCTGCCTCGATCTTGCTGAGGTCTAGAAGATCGTTGATCAAGCCCAGGAGATGTTTTCCGGCCGACTCAATGCGTTTGAGGTCCGGAAGCGCTCCGGTGTGCCCCTCGTCCTCAAGTTCCTCCTGGAGAATTTGCGCATAGCCGATGATGGCGTTGAGGGGCGTGCGCAGTTCATGGCTCATGTTAGCCAGGAACTCGGCCTTCGTCTGGTTGGCCCGCTCGGCAAGATCGCGCGCCTCCGCCATCGCGGCTTCAGCGGCCTTCTGCTCACTAATGTCATAGAGCCAGGTCACGAGAACCGGCTGATCGTTGTAGACCATCTGTTGCCAACTTAAGAGGCCCCAGAACGTCGTACCGTCGCGTCTGACGAGGTGGACTTCCTCATCCTTCAAAACGCCGTCAGCGCGGAATTTAGCGAACAATTCCGCCCGTCGGTTCGGGTCGACGTAAATCTCCGAAGTGTTGCGCATCTTGCCGCCGGGTTCAGTCCCGTCGAGCTCATAAGTGCGCTTGTTAGCGAAGAGAAACTCGCCCGCCCGATCGACGATGGCGACGCTAATCGGACTGCTGTTGAAAAGCTTTTCAGCTTCCTCTCCAGCGAGGCGCAGAACACCCGAGGCTTTGTCAATCATCGCGCGCTATCCTACCGAGAGAATTAGTTCCGTCGCTAAAGGTCCACGGCCTCGCCGCCTTGCAGAGGACGTCACGCGCCGGCGCCGGTTAGCGCAACGATCTTTCCCAAGAGACGCTCGAGGTCGATAGGTTTGGTGTCGTAATCGTCGGCCCCTGCCGCAAGGGCGCGTTCCCGGTCCCCAACCATGGCGTGGGCCGTCAGGGCGATCACAGGAATATGGCGTGTGCTCGCATTGGCCTTTATCCGCCGCGTCGCCTCCCAACCATCCATGACAGGCAAACTGAGATCCATCAGGATTAGATCAGGTATCTCCGCCTCCACCCTCTGAACGGCTTCCGCCCCATCTGCGGCGAAGCTGAGCTGGTGCCCGCGGCGGATAAGACGCCGGCTCAGCATGTCGCGGTTCTCAGGATTATCCTCAACGAGAAGGATGCGCAGGCTCATGGGGATGTGGGTTCCGAATGCGATTGGAGACGAGACCCTCCTTGACGCAGGAGCAGCGCCGCAAGGTCGTCGGCGGGCGGTAATCCAGCCTCAAACGCCCTAACCTCGCCCACAAGACTGCTCAGGGACGATGGCGGCGCGGCAAGCCACCGCTCAACCCCTTCATCGTCAAACAACTTCCCGTCAGGCGCAATGGCTTCGGTTACCCCGTCGCTAAGGACAAGGAGACTGTCCCCGTCAGAAAGGCTGACGGTTGAGGCTCTAAATCGGGCGTCCTCATCAAGCCCCAACGGAAGGCCCCGCGCCGCGTCAAGGCGCTCTATTCGACCATCAGCCCGCCTTAAGAACGGAGGCACGTGGCCGCAGCGCACATAATCGAGGCGTCCAGTCGCAGGTTCAAAGAGCGCGAGCACAAGGGTGATAAACATGCAGCTCGGGTTGCCCGCCGCGAGCTCCTTGTTGAGAGCCGCGGCTGCCTGTCCGAGATCAGCCAGGAGTGCGAATGTGTCCGCCCGCTGGAGGAGACTGCGGATCAAAGCATGGCTTCGAGCCATCATCATCGCAGCCCCGGCGCCTTTTCCGGACACGTCCCCGAGGACCAAGAGGCGGCGACCGTCAACGAGAACCAGATGGTCAACGAGGTCGCCGCCTACTTCACGCGCTGGCTCAACGACGACGTCGATCTGAAAGGAACGGCCAGATTCGCCCGCTGGCGTCAGGGCCATCTGAAGGCTGCGGGCTTCCTCAAGTTCCGCCTGTTTGCGCGCCAGCTCTTCGGCGCGAGCGTCTCTCAAGTGCTTCTTCTCAAGGGTCGCTAGCACGCGCGCGCGCAGCAAGGTGGGGTCGAAAGGCTTAAAGATGAAATCCTCGGCGCCCAGCTCGATGGCGCGCACGATGGAGGCCAGTTCGTTCATGGCGGAAATGACAATCACCGGCAGGCCCTCGACGCGCCCTTCTCGGTCCATTGCTTCTAGGACGTCGAACCCGGTCATGATGGGCATCATGATGTCCAAGAGAACCAGATCCAAAGGCTGGGTGCGGACGACTTCAAGCGCCTCACAGCCATTGGACGCTTCGATGATCTGGGAGATTCCCAGGCGAGACAGACGGCGGCGCAGAAGATCGCGGTTGGTCTCAATATCATCGACCACGAGCACCCTCGCCTTAGACACGTGCGCTGCGCCGCTAGCGCCAGGACCGGGCCGCTTTGCGGAGGCCGAGGAGATTACTGGGGCGTCGTTCAAGTCAGCGCTGCGCAAAGAGGAACTTCGCCGGAGGACCCTGGTGCCGAGGCCCATCCAGTCCCTACCATGATCGATGACGACGCCAATTTCGGGGAAAATTCTATGGTTCTTTGCGACATTCCGCGCACGGCCAGCACGGGCCGCGGCGCCGGGGCGCGCGACCTACACCAAAAATGTCTTTTACGATTTATCACACTTGGACAATATTATAAATGACGCCCAGGAGAAGCGCTAAACACTCGGTGCGGCGGTAAGGTTATAAACGCCCATTAATGTTGCTTACGTAAACTCATCCCTTTCGGTCACCAGCACCAGTCCGGGTAAATTCTGCTTGCCTAAGCGAGTTCGATTTTAGACCTAGTCAAGACGTAATCGAAAGTGAGATCGACAAAAATCTAGTTTTGCAGCGTTTCAATTGTGAACGACAACAAGCAGAAAATCAAAACGACCCCCAGTTTCCAGTATCCAGGGGTAGTGGCTCAGGTGGTACGCCTTTGCAGTCGCCAAAGGTTCACAAAATCGAAATAGGATATCGTCGTGCCCGGTTTACGCAGTGGGATCTCAGGTGAAGCGGGTCCTCCCATCGCTGAGGGCGCCTGAGGGTCGAAGGAGCGGATAATTGGAACTCTCCACCGAGGCTATTGGCGAAGACGTAACGATGGTCGTTTTCAACGGCCGCCTCGATGTGAAGGGCGCGGCTGCAGTGGATATGAAGCTTAGCATCATCGCGGGCAGCCGCCGACGGGTAATCTTTAATATCGCCGAGGTGTCTTTTATAGCGTCCATGGGCATTCGCTGCATCGTGACGGGCGCCAAGACCATCAAATCAAAAGGCGGCCATGCCGTTATTTATGGCCCCAATCCCGATGTCGAGAAGGTACTGACTGTGAGCGGTATCGACACCATGATTCCGATCCACCACGACCTCGACGAAGCGCTCGCAGCAGTAAGTCAGTAAGCCTGGCGTGACAGGCCTTGCTGAAACGCTCACCATTCAGGGCGAGCTCGAGGAGCTGCAGCGATGCAGTGACTGGGTGGCGGAGGTAAGCGAGCGGCTTGACTTGCCTGACAAGCTCACCTTCATTCTGGACCTCTGTTTTGAAGAAGCCCTCTCCAACGTGATCCTGTACGGCTTGAGGGACACCCCGCCTCCGGATCGGCAGATCCTGATCCAAATGGCCAAGGCGGGCGCCGCTCTACACGTCGTCATTGAGGACAGTGGAACTGCGTTTGATCCAACCGCAGCACCGGACCACGAACACCCGAGCGATCTGGACCATGCGAAGATAGGGGGGCTAGGAATTCTCCTACTTCGCAAATTTACCCAGGGGATGTCCTACGAGCGCCTCAGCGGTCGAAACCGCCTCGCGCTGGAATTCAATCTCGCGGGCGAATAAGGCGCCCGTAGCCTTGCAGTGGCATTCCCTTGCGAGGCGTCAAAAAAGCCCTCGGCTACCCTCGCGGACAGGCTTTGAGATCAATGCGCTCCAATCGGCATTTTGCAGTGCCTCAAACAGCTTTTCGATGCTTGAGGCTAATGGGCCAAAGCCGTCTGTTGGCTCTAGCATCACCTCGTCGATATAGAGACACCGATTGAGCTCGATCTGGAGAACATGGACGCCTGACCCCGGACGGCCATAAAATTCGGTCGTAAAGCCGCCGGCATAGGGAGCGTTTCGAGCGACACGGTAGCCTTCGCCCGAGAAATGCGCCTCCACGATCTGGGTCAAAAAAGGCGCGCACGACGATCCGAAACGATCGCCGAGAACGATATCTGGGCCGCTTAAGGGAGCACTCGAGGCAGAAGGCATTGAGTGCCAATCAAGGAGGATAGCGAAGCCGTAAGACGTCTTTGCTTCGTCGAGAAGGCGCTGCAGGGCCGCGTGATAGGGTCGATGGACCGCCTCAATCCGCGCGCGCGCTTCTGCGAAGAAGAGCTTCTCCCGGTAGATTTCCTGCCCCTCGGCGACGACCTTCGCGATTGAGCCTAGTCCGGCGGCAACCCGGGCGGTTCGCATGCTGGCGTACGCCGGGAGCTTGTCGGCGAACATATCCTGGTCGAGTTCGAACGGTTCGCGGTTCACGTCAACGTAGGCTCTTGCGAACGTCGCAGCCAAGCTTACGGCGCCGTACGCCGGCGCGGCCTCGATAAGGACATCGACGAGCGCGTCCTCGGACTTCCTGATGGCATCTACGCCGAGGACAGCTGCCTTCATGAGCGCTGGCGGATAGTGACGACCGGAATGCGGGGAGGCGCACACAATCGGTCCGCGGCGGGACGCTGGGTGCTTTAAGATGAACGCAGGCCGCGCGGAGTCCGCGCCATCAAGCTGCGTATTTAACCCGGCTGCTAGGAACCCTTCGGAAGCGGACATTACCCGACTTTCCAGTGGGAAACGATTATGGTCAACGGTTCGGGTCGAAGCTGCGGCTTAGGGTAGGGTTTACGAACGCCCATGTAGAGTATGGATCCAAGGATCACTCCGTTGAACGGCCTATGACCCGCATTCTCCTGGCTGAAGATGACGACTCGCTGCGCGCGTTCCTGACGCGAGCGCTCGAACGCGCCGGCTACACCGTCCGCGCATGCCCAGACGGCGATGAAGCCATCGCCGCCCTGGACGACGGCCCTTATGATCTCATCTTAACGGACATCGTTATGCCGGGCGCGGATGGCATCGAGGTTGCTCGTGAGGCGGCGGCGCGCGAGCCACAAACACGCATTATGTTCATTACGGGATTTGCGGCCGTGGCTCTGGCGCCTGGAAGCCGCGCGCCGTCCGGCGCGAAGGTCTTATCAAAGCCGATCCACCTCAGGGAAATCGTGGCGGAAGTTGAGCGGATGGTCGCCGCGTAACAACGTCGATGAACTGCGCCTTGCAAGTCAGATGCAAACTGGGCGAGACATGCGTCTGTGGAAGCCCTCTCTCGAACTGACGCGTCCGTCGCCCGGCTCACGGCCCTTGTGGTAATCGTCGCCTTTGAAGCCGGTGAATACCTACAACGCTGTGTTGACGCACTTGAAAATCAGACTTTTCAGGACTGGCGCGCGATAATATGGGACAACTGCTCGTCAGACGGTGCCGTCGATGGCCTCGTAAAGTCGTCAAAGTTCACAATCGTCCGCTCTGAAGAAAATGTCGGATTTGCGGCGGCTAATAACCGCGCCGCCCGGATGGCTGAAAGCGAATTCATCGTCACCCTTAATCCTGACGCATTCGCCCAACCAGAATGGCTCGCCAGACTTGTCGAAACGGCCACTACTTTCGGCGCCGCGTCGGTAGCCTCCCTTCAATTGTCTGCAGATGACCCCCTGATCCTCGATGGTGCTGGTGATTGCATGAGCATTGCCGGCATTGCTTGGCGTGGGGGCTACGGACATTCCACGACAACTGCGCCTAAGCAGCCAGTTGAAATATTTTCCGCTTGTGCTGCTGCAGCTCTTTACCGGCGTGATGTTTTCGAACAATTAAACGGATTTGAAGAGTCGTTCTTTTGCTATTACGAAGACGTCGATCTCGGATTCCGCATAAGACTAGATGGCGGCCAATGTATTCTTAATCCGAATGCAATCGTATTACATGTTGGATCTGCATCAAGTCGCTTGATTTCTGGATTTGCTGAATATCACGGCACGCGAAATCGACTATGGACGTTCATTCGCAACATGCCTTCGGCCCTACTACCGATCGCAATTCCGGCCCATTTTCTTGTCACGCTGTATATTGTGGCAAGAAGTTCACAGAAAACTATCCGCTCAGCCCGAATTAAAGGTTTGCTAGACGGCATGCGCCAGTGGCGGCGTTGGGCCGCGGCACGTCGACGAGGCACCAGTCCAATTGCGACAAATATCTTCGCATGGACGCCCAGCGCGCTCAGTGAACGAAGGATTATATCAAATACTATAAGTCAGAAGACCGAAAACTCCACCGTCCCCACATATTTGTAGAAATGGCCGCCAGAAAATACAGTACGTCCAAAATAACCACGAAAACATTATAGTCACATTATTGCGGGGTTACAATCTTTTATCGGGTCATCAGTAAGAAGGAGATAAATTTAGTAATATTAAAAAATCACATATATATTTTTTGCTTCGATGAATGCGGCCATTGATTTCGATCGAGCGGCTACTTTTTAAATTGCCGATATGACCGTCTCGTCGCTCGCCATGCGATCTGTCAGGCCCACCCCAAGGATTTCCTCCAGGCCGACAATCCAACGATCGCGGTCGAACGCCTCACGCGCCCTCGCCCGCGCTAGGCTTCCCAAGGTCTCACGGGCCAAACCATCATCAATGAGCGCCGCCAATTTCGCGGCGGCATCTTCAAGACAAGGCTCCGCCCAGACGCCTGAAACGTATATGCCCTCCCCGCCATCTACCGGAACAAGCGTGTAGTCGACCAGCTTTGCGCACGTATTGTCTACAAACTCAGTGACGCCAGACCATCCAGTAACCACCAGTGCGCGACCATACCACATTGCTTCAGCGGCAAGCATCCCAAAGCCCTCCGCCCTGTGTAGCGATATCGCTATGTCACATGTCGCGACAAGCTTAAGCATTTCAAGTTGAGACAGATCATCCCACAAAAATATGATGTCGCCCCTATCTCTCACAATAGTCCTAATCATCTCCGGGAACTTCTGCTCCCAGTCAATATTTCTTATTTTATAGATTAATACGCAATTTTGCGGGTTAGGTACAGGAACCGCTTTGAGATAAGCCTGGAGAGCACCAAGTGGGTTCTTGCGCGCAGCAGTCGACTTCAGGTCCGCGTAAGCGAGCACGACGCACGCGCCGTTAGCGATCTTTAAGCTCGATCGGTCGCCCGAAACTGCCGGCAGCATGAACATAGGATGAGTCGCGACGGACACTGAAAAGTCAGGCGCCAGCGCCCTCAGCGATGCAGCCGTGAATTCAGTCTGACACACGACACCATCTACAAGTCTGGTTGCGCGGGCCCAACTCTTTGGCGCAACAGGCAACTCCCAGGCCCAATATCCTAAGTGACGGCCCCCCAAGGCGAGTCTCAGTCCCCCCTTCGAAAGCCATGCCTCTAACTCTGGTGGGTTTAAGAAGCTTATTAGCAACCCGCGTTCGGCGTATGGCGCACTAGCAAAGGGCAACGGGCCCGAATGCCCAAGCGTTGGACCAACGTCGAGGCGACGCACGTCCACACCGTAGGACTCAAGTGCGTCAGCGAAAAGGCGGGCCGCCTGCCCGACCCCAGACGGCGTGCTGAAAAAGCCGGCGACATTGATCGGCAAGGCCGGAGCCTTGGTGCCCCTACGGAAGAGGCGCACAAGAAAGTACGTCGACGACCTCCGTAAAATCGCTAGGGATTTGTGAGACCATCGGCGAACTGGCGTTGGAAGCGATTTCCACAGCCTTCTAAGGCCGTTTTGATGGTGGACCGTGGTCGAATCTCGCTCTAACAGCACTGTATGTATTGGGGTCCGCCTCGCTTTGACCAAACTCATACCACACGGACCACCGGCGGCCGAAGCCTCAACTTGCGCACGGCCCACCGCCTGATATAGGCCAACACTGGACGGACGACATATAATCATGGCTTCAGTCAATACAGCCGCCTCTTTGGATGGCCTGGATCTTGTCAGGTGGGATTTCGTCAAAGGCGTAACGGAGTGGCGGCTTTGGGCCTTTTTAGGCCTACAGGACATAAAGCAGCGCTATCGTCGCTCGCTTCTTGGCCCCCTCTGGCTGACCCTTGGACTGGGCGCCACCGTTCTCGGGGTAGGGCTGCTCTATAGCGAAATATTAAAAACTGCGTCCGGCACCTATGTGCCTTACATCGCTATAAGCCTATTAATATGGAATTTGGTTTCACAGGTAATCACGGAATCAACAACGATCTTTCAGGGCTCTGGACACGTTATAGCCTCTGTTAAGATACCCTATACAAGTTTTATTCTGCGAGCGCTTGTTCGTAACCTAATAGTTGCTTGTCATTCCGTTATCGTTGTCGTTATAGCGTTTGCTTGGTATCGATACCCTGTTACCCTGACTGCGTTTGCATCTATAGGCGGCCTAGTTTTGGTTTGCGCAAACCTCTATTGGATAGCCCTCTTGGTCAGTATTGTAAGCGCGCGCTACCGAGACGTCGCACAAATTATCAACTACACTGTCGCTATCTTCTTGTTCTTAACTCCGGTGATATGGCAACCCTCTGCAATCAGGCCAGGCAACCTATTTATGAGGTTGAACCCTTTCGCTCAGTTACTTCAGGTAGTTCGCGCACCAATCTTTGATCATGCGATCCCACTATATTCTTTTAGTTATTGCTGCGTGCTGCTCATTGTGGGTATGACAGTCACGACGATAGTGTTTGCAAAAAGCCGTAAATCTTTGGTCCATTGGATATAAAATGAGCGTTGAAATTAATTCTGTGACTGTAGACTTACCGATATATTCGGTAACTGCGAAGTCGCTGCGCAAGCAGCTTGCGACGATGACAGTTGGCGGAAAATTATTTAAACGACGCGATGATATTGTGAGTGTGCGTGCGCTTGATGACGTATCCCTAACCGTTACGGATGGAGACCGCGTAGCGCTAATCGGTCCCAACGGTGCGGGGAAAACCACGTTACTGAAGGTTATCGCTGGGGTATACACGCCGACAACCGGGAACATATCAGTACAGGGTGATATCTCCGCCGCATTGAATGTTTCTCTGGGCTTAGACCAAGAGCTAAGCGGACGGGAAAATATATATCTCCTCGGATATTACCGTGGGATCCCAAGAAAAATAATCGATGCACAAATTGATGAGATCATCGAGGCGACGGAACTTGGCACCTACATCGACCTGCCGGTTCATACCTACTCCGCAGGTATGGGCGGACGCTTGATTTTTGCCGTTGCTACAGCTTTCAGGCCTGACGTTCTTCTGATGGACGAATGGCTTTTAGCAGGCGACCACCGTTTCGTCCAACGAGCTTCAGAGCGTGTGGCTACGTTCGTGTCTAAGGCCCGCGTCCTGGTCTTGGCCTCCCACTCTCTGCAGATCGTGCAGGAATTTTGCAATAAGGCCGCATATCTGCGCGAGGGTCGGCTTGTAGGATTTGGATCCGTGAGCGATATTTTGCGTGACTACGAACATGACGTCGCTGCTGCGGCCTGAATTCGCTGTCCGTGCGAGACTTCGCGTAGGCGTCCCCACAGTTTCGCCACTCCTAAACCGTTCTAATAGGGTTTTGGCGGCTACCCACTTATGCTTGGAAAGCAAATACATTGGCCGTGGACGCCGTGTCGCTGCTTATGACGCTGGAAAACCTCGGACGATCTAGCCGCCAGCGGGCGAAGGCGCAGTTATCACACCCCTATCGTACCTCAAACGGTCGCCGCATCACCGTTCCTAGACGGCCTGCGCGGCACCCGGCCGGCGACGACAACGTGGCTCCGCATAGCGAACAGAACTCCAGAACACGTTAGTATCGACTATGGCTGCTTGACCAAATGACCCGCAAACGTCTCTACGAGCTCTTGGGGCGCAATGAAAAAGTAATTCTCGTGGAATGCGCAAGTTAAGAGAAACTCTCTAATCGCAGAAACCTCCATCGGTATGAGATGGCCTTCATTATTGACCGCATAAATTGATCTTTGATCCCCCGCAATATTCCCCAAATCACCAATCGTCGCCGAGCGCTCCCATCTTTCTAGGCCGACTTCGATCATTAGGGCAGCTTTAGGTGAGCGCTCCAGGACGCTTGCACCGCCGTCGAGGATGTTCTTCTCGAAACCTTCTGCGTCTAGTTTAATCAGATCAATACTCATCTCAACTGGCAGAACATCATCGAGCCGCCTGACCGGAACTTCAAATGAGACATCGGCGTCTTGGTCACCTAACAAATTAGCGGATGCCATATTGCTCTTCGACCGCGTCAGCGTGGCGCTTCCATTTTCAGCGCCAAGGGCAATTTTGTGTAACTTCACGAAGTTCCCGAGACTATTTATCTTAATATTTTCAACGCATACATCACTTACTTCAGGATTTGGCTCAAACGCATGGAGCACGCCGCGCCCTGCCAGCCTTTCTCCAAGACGGACCGTGTAGTAGCCCATATTTGCACCGATATCTAAAATGTTCATTCCAGGCTGAGCATAAGCCGTCAAAACCGTGTCTACATTGGTCTCCCAAAGTCCCCCCATGATGATCCACGGGGTGATGTTTCGATCTTCCGTATTGACGAAGAACGGCTGACCAGCACGTAATGACGTTAAGCCCCATGTACCATCTAGAGGATAGAACGGCCGCGCAGTGCGGGCCCCGAGTAGATCATAGGTTTCACAAATTTGATGCAGAGATTTCTCTGCGTAGAGGGCAATACTATCAATTTTAGACTCCAGCTCTAAAATCTTTTTCTCGAGCTTAGATATTGTCATTGATGTAGTGTCGCCCCTACTCCTAGCCGGCCTAATACCGATCGGCGACACTGTGGAAGCTCGCTCATCCTCAACCGCGGCCTTCGCGGTAATGTTTTCTTCTTCGCTGCGTTGATCGTTATTAGACACAGCAGGCACCCGGGGCAAAGTTTACAGCCGACATATTTTCTAACGCACCCTTCGCGTCAATTGCGGTTATGCAAGCGCATCTAATACGACTGACCTAAATATGACTACGCTTTGTGATGATACCAAGGCTTTCCGGTCAGGCCGTTTCTGATCCGGACAGCCATATATCGAGGGCGTCGAACCAGCAGCCAGAGAAGCCTCATGATACTAATTCGGCCGTCCGCACCGCGCAGGGGAATCGGGGGTAAAGCCACCCTGTTGCCGCTAACCACTCGGTGAAAAGCCACCTGCTGCTCAACTGGAGTGTGATCTCCGTCGGCACCCAAGACCGCATTAAGCAATCGATTATTTTCACGCAACAAATCTACCGCGACCGCCATCTGAGTGCTTGTCGAGGCAATGTCGTCCTGCTTCGCTCTCAGTGCCTCCAATTCGCGCTGGGCGCTGACCTTCTGCGCATCGAGGCCCTCAAGATACTTGCAATACTCATTAAATAGCAGGGGATGCTTACGATGTCGCTCAGACTCAGGATCTACTTCAGCAATATTCAGGTTCGAAAATAGGTGATATATTACGGTATTTGAGGTTACGTTTAGGCTCCGCCCGGTACTTGTAAATTTCGGCGAGAAATAATCCTGTGTATAGACCTTCACACGACCAAACACCATTGGCGCGTCTAGGTTACAAAAGAAACCTTTGTTCAAATTAAACCCTAAGTCACGAAAATACAGGCTCAAGAGCTGCGGGCCGATTAGTCCCCTTTCCTCCCGCCAGTGCCAGAGAGGGCCGGATAATTGCCGCTCGTACATGTCCATCATAAATGCGACAAGTTCCGATCCCTTCTTCGCAGCCACGGTCTGAGCGGTTGGATGTCCATTAGCCGCCTCTTCGACGCCTATGAATGCATCGTACTCGTTGGATGCATATAACTCCTCTATGAGGTCGTGGAGGCGCGGACCATTCAGGACCTCGCAATCAGCGTCCAGGTACATACCGCCGTACTGAGACAATGCATTCCAACGCGCGTATTCGCTGATAAATACTGGTGCGCGCGCCTTGTGGGCGCGACGAACCCACTCATTCGCTTCAAGGTTGATATTTCCAGCGTTCCACTTCATTACCGTATAGTCCGGCATCTCTTTATGCCAAGTATCTAAATAATGGCGAAATGGATCCCCGTAAGGCGGCATATCTTCAAAGTATACTCGATGAAGAATTTTCGGGTTTTTTGTATTGCTTGGCGCACGCCTTGGCGTTTTCATGAATTTTCTATTTTCAATTCGCTAATTATTTCAACTATTCCCGCCGAGAATGAGACCCGCGGAGTCCATCCTGGCAGTCTGGGATAAGGTGGCCTGAAGGCCATAATTTCATTTTTTCGGTAAGGGAGGTCTCGCTTGACAGCAATTGACTGAACACCAGCAATGGCAGCAATCATGTCTGGCAGGTCCGAAACCTTGAAGACCTCATCGCCGTATACCGCGAACGCGACGGGTTCGCTTGCGCTATAGATCGATGGCGATTCAACGGCATGAATTACCGCGCTGACGGCGTCGCGAACGTTAAGCAGGCAAATGTCTTGTTCTCCGCGCGTCATCCGAAACTCCGCTCCACCAAGAACAGAAGCCACAGCCGAATTGATAAATCGGGTGTGGGGTTGCGAAGGCCCATAAATATCGTAGAACGCCAGGGTACACACTCCGACCCCCTCCGACATATTGAAGTACGTGAGAATGTCCTCACAGGCGCGCTTCGTCGCAGCATAAAGGGTTTGCGGCGAATATCGTGGCGGCTCCATCATGGTGGAGTAAGTCGAAATATTCACGAGGCGCTTGACGCCGGATTGCGCACAAGCAGCCGCAATATGCGTCGGCAATAAAACATTGGAGGTTATCAAGGACGTAACGCCACTGATGTCAGCACTTTTCGACAAGTCAGCTGCCAGATAAACGACAGCCTCGGGGCGCCAAGTATCGAAGAACTGCAACAGTCGACGAGCATCACCTGAATATTCAACGTAGGCCGACAAAAGCTCCGAACGCGGCTTGCGTCCTAGAACAGCGGTCTCGTGCCCTGCTGCGCGTAACGCCGCGACGAGCCGGGCCCCTACGTATCCTGCTCCGCCGGCAACAAGAATACGCATCAGCTCAACCTATATAACATTCCGAAAGAAAATCGCTGCTTAGCTGCAGCATATCGCTCCCAAGCCGCTGTGAGCGGTACCAATTAGCCGTTAATTTGATTGCATCTTCGACACTGTAAGTGCTTGCCCAGCCAAGCTTTTGGTTAGCTTTCGCTGGATCGATCAGCAGCAAGCCCGCCTCTTTTCCGATGTTGTTCGCTTGGTTAACATTGATAGTCCCAAAGCCAAGCCCGCTAATAAAAGCATGAACCACTTCAGCGACAGTCTTCGTCTCTCCAGACGCGAAATTCCATGATCCCCTAAAGGCCTGCGGCTCAGCCTGGAGCTTGGCGCCGAGGAGTGCATAGCCAAAGAGGATATCGACAACAAACGTCCACGGGCGAACAGCATTAGGCATTCGGATTTCCACAACGCCGGAGCGAAATAAATCCCGCGCACAGTCCGGGATCAATCGACTCGTCGACCAGTCACCGCCCCCGAAAACGTTCCCCGCTCTGACGGTAGCGAGACCCTGAAGATAACGCTTGGGATAGGAGACATTGTAAGAATGAAAGACCAGTTCCGCAGCGCCCTTGGAGGCAGAGTAGGGATCATCGCCGCCCATCTGGTCGGCTTCGACGTACGGTTCCGCTCGCTCCACGTTTTTATAACACTTATCGCTAGTAATAATGACTGAGGTAACCGGCGCATCATAGGTTCTCAGTATTTCAAGAATATTCAGAACACCAAGTACGTTAGACGTAAAGGTTAAATAAGGGTCTATGTAAGAGGTCGACACGATTGGTTGCGCAGCAAGGTGAAAGATGAAATCTGGCGCGACATCTAAGACAGCTGCAGTGAATTTCTGCTTGTCTCTGACGTCCCCAAGATGGGTAGGCTTGTTCTTAATAAATTCACCCACGCGCAGCGCAAAATAAGAGTGACGCTCATCCACAGGCTCAGTTATAGAATAGCCATATATGTCAGCACCCAGTTGAAACAATATAAACGCTAGCCAACTCCCTTTGAAGCCAGTATGCCCGGTAATAAAAACCTTTTTCCCGCTGTATACACCCCGAAGGTGACTGTATTTCTTATCCATTACTTTTGTCCGAACTCATCCACGGCGCCGAGCGTGACTCAATTAACGCCTCTAGGTACTGCTTATCGCGTAGCGTATCCATGCACTGCCAAAAGCCGCGATGCTGATATGCGGAGAGCTGCCCGTCCCGTGCGAGGTTTTTCAACGGCTCCTGCTCAAACACGCATTCGTCGCCCGAAAGATAGGGAAAGACCGCTGGCGTCAGGATAAAGAACCCACCGTTTATGAAAGCCCCGTCGCCTACGGGCTTCTCCACAAACTGGCGTACCGTTGAGCCGTCGATATCTAGCGCACCAAACCGCCCAGGCGGGGAAACGGCCGTGACAGTGCCTATCGTTCCAACTGCACGATGGAAATCCACCTGCTCGCGAATGTTGATATCCGCAACGCCGTCGCCATAGGTCAGCGCAAAACACTCATCGTTTTTCAACAGGTTTTCGACGCGCTTTAGTCTGCCGCCGGTCATAGTCGACTCGCCGGTATCGATGACGCTAATGGTCCAAGCTGGACGCCGCCGATGGCCATCGACGAACGTGACTTTACCGGTGCCGACATCGATGCGGACGTCCTGCACATGAGCCATGTAATTTATGAAATATTCCTTGATTAAATGACCCTTATAACCGACTAATATAATAAACTCAGAAATACCATTATCGCTATAAATATTCATTATGTGGAGGAGGATTGGAATGCCGCCAATTTCGACTAAGGGCTTTGGCCGGACGGTTGTCTCCTCCAACAGCCTACTTCCAAAGCCCCCGGCAAATATTACGGCCTTCATCATTCCATCCAGCTAAGTTCGGACCCGCCGTTCACTTCGGAGCACGTTCGGCTATTTTTCGCAGATTCTACATCTTGATCGAGAAAAACAGCCGCCACAAAGGTCAAAATCTGCGTTGCGGCTTGGACCGCTCGACCACGGCACGTGTCCGGTAGCTAGCAGCGTCGCTACCGTTCGGCAATCGCCGCGGCTCCACCTCGGCATGAATTTTTCTTTTCAGTCTATTTCGCTTACAGCCTGACGATCTAAGATGTCGCCTCAGCTATGTTTTCGTCGCAGGGAAACATTGCGAGGCGCGCGTAGTAATACAGCGATCTCAGAAAATAGACCAGTACGCCAAATTCAGCTCCATTATCATATAATTTTGGCTCTGTTGGGCAAACACCCAAAACGGGACAGTATGGCCCGCAGGTCCACCCCACTTCACACGTCATAAACGAGTGAGCGCCTAGTCTGCAAGATAAAGTTACGTTCAGCGGAATTCGGTCAGCACGAAGTTAGATTTTCGCTTGCCGATACGTGCAATCCACATCTATCTCCGGCTCGTGGATCGGGTAGCGCCCCTCGCGCCGGCCGATTGCGGTAGGTTTGCTTGGGGAGACTCGGGCTTAAAGAGATCGCGGGCGAGTTCCTCGGAGGTCGCAGTTCACCAGAGCGGATGGCAGCAGAGAATACGTTCCCATGACCCTTAAAACACTGCACCGCATCTATTTCGGCTTCGACGGTAAACCTGACCCTTACACCTATTTTTTACAGACTTGGAAGAAAGAGCTGCCAAATTACCGGATCATGCATTGGAATGCATCCAATCTACCGATTGAGGCCTGCGCCTATTCTAAGTTAATGTTTGAATTAAAGGATCATGCCTTTCTGAGCGATTATTTTCGGTGGTGGATTTTGCGCGAATTTGGCGGTGTTTATCTTGATGCAGATATTGAGGTGGTGAACGGTAACTACTTTGACTTACTCGTGTCAGAGCTTGCGGATGACGATCGCCTCGACGCCATGATCGGCATCGACAACTATAACGACGGGTGGTTCACCGGTCACTCAATGATCGCGAAACCTCATACTGACTTTCCCACTTTCATGACGTCAGTTTATGAAGAAATGGGGCCAATTGCGCTATGGAGAAGGAAGATATTCTATATGATGGCGCCACAATTATGTGGTCTATATTTTGCTACTAGAGGCTTCCATGTTGAAGGGATGGGGACGCTACCGCGGCTACTTAAGCCAACTGTTCGCGGTCGTGTCAAAATTTATCCTCAGGATTATTTTTCGCCGATCGTCCCCCACGTCACAACTAAGGGAAACGGCTTCAAGGTGACTGGATTTACGGGAAACACGTGCCTTTGCCACCACTTCTCGTGCTCTTGGCACGCTGACGACTCAGGGTTTAAGCGCAGCTCCCAGGAGCGGAGTGTCGGTGGTCGGCCGATGCTCATCAGAGAGCTCGCGCGTCAGGACCATGAGTTCCAACCCGAGTAACGCGAACTAATATTTGATCAATTTGGAAGGGAATGGTGGACGCGGCTGGGATCGAACCAGCGACCCCCACGATGTCAACGTGGTGCTCTCCCGCTGAGCTACGCGTCCACTGACGGGAAGCGGGGTATAATCGGCTGACTAACGAGGCGCAAGCCCCCAGACGCGCTTCATGTCGCGCGCGCTACGGCATATCGGAAAGCCTCTGGAACGGGCACTGCAACCTTTTGGTCCCCTGAACCATAGGAGCCTGCATTAGTTGGCGCTCGAGAGCTTAAATCAGAAACACACAAAGATTTCTGACAACGATATATTCCAAGAATATACAGTCGTCCTTTATATTAGAATATTAAAATATGCTTTCAGTTTGATGCACAGGCACATCGGAAGCAGGAGGCGCAAAGCTAATTTTAGTCAAAAAAGCTGCCTGCAGTGAATTTTCCTATGATTTCAGAATTTGCTTCGATTATAGCTGCCAGATTTTTTATACTTTGGGTAGATGGACCACTAGCACTTAGCGGCACCGCCGATAATTTCTCTATGAGCTCTTGGTAATTCGGAGCTGTTTTATGCCATGGACCCTTCAATTCGGCGTTCAGCCGGCTCCAAACTTTGGCCGCGCTAACTTCCCAGCTGAAACGCTGCCTCTGCAGTTGGCTATTTCGGATTGCCTGAGCTCGGAAATTACTATCGCTAATCAGACGAAGCATGACGTCAGCGATTTCGCGCGGCTTGGTCGGGTCAAACATAAATCGCTTATCGACAACGATTTCTGGCATACTTGTTACATTAGAAGACACGACAGCCGCCCCGCACGTCATAGCCTCCAAGAGAGGAAGGCCAAAACCCTCGTGCGTCGACGCATAAACCAGAGCAATTGAGTCGGCATAAAGGCTGAAAAGCTCTTGGTCCGAGATGTAACCAGTAATAAATATATCAGATCTTGGTATTCTATAGCGGTCGGCGTAATGATGTATCGCTCTTAATACTTCTTCACTGTTAGAGGTTACCAATATTAGCCGACAAGGCCGATTGTAACGCCGCGAAAAGATAGAAAACGCCTCCAACAATCGCGGGAAGTTTTTCCGCGGCTCATAGGTAGCGGCGTACATGAAATAGGGCGCCTCACCCTTAGCAAACGGTCGAACGGCGTCTCCTTCTAGAGGCGCAGCCCTGTCGGTAGAAAGTTCATCGGATGATGCATATACAGTTTGAACGCGTCGCTGATCAACGGCGCAATATTTTATCAATTCTCTGCAGGCAGAATTCGACACACTAAAATAAATATCGCTACGCATGAGATTTTCTAATTTTTCGAAATACCACAATTTTAGATTTGGATCGGAGAGATATATATTCTTGTTTAGGAGCGGTATCAGGTCGTGAACTATAGTTGCGTATTTCACATTGCTATTGAGAGTTTTAATTGATGTGGTTACGTTATCATCAAAGCCCTCAAAGACATTACCCACCAAAACAAAATCTGGTGCAAGCGCCTCTAAAAAGTATTCTCTTACAAGTTCGCTTGACCTTCTATTCCACTCGAGTGAGTGTTGGCTAAATTTCACGTGTTTATATGTCAGGTAGCCAACCACACGAGCGCCGGGAGCAAATTCCGTTATGCGCTTAACGTAGGCAGCAAACTCTTCACCCCCGTCGTAACGGATCGCGACAATGAGCTCGTTCGACCCACAAGTACGGGCGAGGCCGCCAATTAAGCCGCGGACGTATCGCCCTACTCCGCGCGTTGCGCTTCCGCCCTGAAGACTTGCAGCTGCATCGACAACAAGCCTCACGCTCGGCGCCCAACACCAGCCTTTTGCATATCTGCAAGAATGATGACGCCCCGGCTGTTCAGCTCCACTTTGCAGGAGGCGGAATCGACTTCCGACGCTGGGATCTCTTCGTCTTCAGCCAGCCTAGTCCTGCAGGACGGTTGCCTCCCGTGGTCGCCGATTAAGGACACGATTAGGGCCTCACCCCCTGGGAACAGGCTTAAAGCGCGCCTTACCGCGCTCTTAACCCCGGGCAGGCGCATCAAGGCTCCCGCTGCAAATTCAGATAGAGGCTGAAGATGCACCGGAGCTCCCTCTGCAGACCTCACATCATGGAAACTAATACCGTTTCCATACGCTCCCGTGTAGCGGGAGATCGGTGGCAAGTGCGGCTCGGCGTCGCTTTGCATGATCGCTTCCGTCAAATGCGCAATGCAATGTTGGGCAGGCCATTCCGGTGATTCACGCTCCGTCCACATGATATGCTGAGCGGAACGATAAGGTCATGACAACAGGCGAAAACCAGGAGACGGCGCGATGGCGTGTCCAGCGTTGTTCGAACCGACAAGCCAACCATCCCGCCGACTGCAAGCATCACTCAAGGGCGCCGTCCTCGGCGACACGGATTAAGTACTGGCCGTAATCGCTCTTTCCAAGAACGCCACCAAGCGACGCAAGGGCGCCTCGATCAATGAACCCGTTCTGGTAAGCAATGACTTCAGGACAGCAAATCCTGTCGCCCTGACGGTTCTCTAGCGCCTTTACGTAACTACTCGCATCTATCAGGCTGTCAGGCGTCCCTGAGTCAAGCCATGCATTCCCACGTCCCAGCCGCTCGACGTGCAACGCGCCCATGTCCAGGTAGGTACGATTCACGTCTGTTATTTCTAATTCTCCCCGTTTTGACGGCTTAAGCTGAGACGCTATCTCGACCACCTGCTCATCGTAGAAATAGAGGCCCGTCACGGCCCAATTTGACTTTGGATCTCTTGGTTTTTCCTCGATGGAAGTGGCTCTCCCGTCTCCTCCAAACGTTACGACGCCAAATCGTTCTGGATCTGCCACGCGATAGGCGAAAACCGTAGCACCGGACTTCCGCTCCTGCGCTTTCGCCATGAGCTCCGCTAGGCCGCTGCCATGGAAGATATTGTCGCCCAAGATCAGCGCCGATGGACCGCCGCCGACAAAATCGGCTCCTATCTGATAAGCTTGCGCAAGGCCTGCGGGCGATGGCTGTTCTGCATAACTTAGCTGAATGCCCCATTTCTCCCCGTCACCCAGAAGCCTTTGAAACATCGGCAGATCTACTGGCGTCGAAATGATCAAGATCTCGCGAATTTTAGCCTGCAAGAGCGTCGACAGAGGAAAATATATCATCGGCCTGTCGTACACGGGCAGCATCTGCTTGGAGACGGCAAGCGTCATTGGATGGAGGCGTGTCCCGCTCCCTCCAGCAAGAATAATCCCCTTCATTTGAAACATCTCCTGCAGAGAATTTTAAGCGTCCTAGGCCAGACCGTCACAATTAATAACGGCATTCAACAAAGTTCCGCCCCAAAAACCATTTGCGACTCGTTGCCTAAATACGACTGCAATGTCTAATATTAGACTCAACAACGTTCATGACGGATTAAATCAATACTCTCAGGCGGCCTTCACGTTTCTGCTAGAGATCGAGTAAGCCAAGGCGCTCGGAGCCGTGAGCCTCTCGCAAAGGTCGCCACCAGTCTTCGTGGGCGAGATACCAGTCCACAGTCTTCGCGATACCGGTGTCGAAAGATTCAGCGGCACGCCATCCAATCTCATTTTCCAGCTTCGCGGCGTCGATGGCGTAGCGCTTGTCATGCCCGGGTCTGTCCGTCACGAACGTGATCAAGCGGTTTCTCTTTTCTCCCGAAATGAGCGGGATGCGTTCATCGACCAGGTCGCAGATCTTGTTGACAACGTCGATGTTGCGCTGCTCGTTTCGCCCGCCGACGTTGTACTTCTCACCTGCACGTCCGCCTTCGACGATCATCGACAACGCTCTCGCGTGATCCTCGACAAACAACCAGTCCCGCACGTTAGATCCATCGCCATAAACGGGAAGCGGTCTTCCCTCGACGGCGTTTAAGATTGTCAGCGGGATGAGCTTTTCCGGAAAATGGTAAGGGCCATAGTTGTTTGAGCAGTTCGAGATGACAACGGGGAGGCCGTACGTATGAAACCAGGCTAGCGCAAGATGGTCTGAGCTCGCCTTTGATGCTGAATAGGGGGACGTCGGCGCATAAGGCGTTTCCTCGGTGAACAAACCTTCAGCTCCGAGGCTGCCATAGACTTCATCCGTTGAGACATGCAAGACCCGAAAGCTTGCGCGCTGCGGACCATTTAGTTGACGCCAGTACTCCAGAGCGCTCTGAAGTACCACATAGGTACCCAAAATATTGGTTTCGATAAATGCTGCTGGCCCCGAAATCGAACGATCGACGTGACTTTCTGCTGCAAGGTGAAAAATAGCGTCAGGCTCGACCTGAGAAATCAGCGCCCTTAAGCCTTCAGCGTCACAAATGTCACCTTTTACAAGAGTGTAGCGTCCGGTTGGTACGAGGTCCGACGTTGACCCAACCGTCGCCGCGTAAGTCATCTTGTCGAGATTTGCTACCGAATGTCCTGAGGCGACCAGGTGCCGGCAGACGGCAGATCCGATAAATCCAGCACCACCTGTGACAATGTATTTCAAGGCATGCTCCAAGCATCAACGCCATGTATATTGTAGAGCTATGAAAATGCAAAATTCAAACAGACATTTTTTTCCATGCGGCGAGGGTAGGTAGCACTGCGTCTCGATTATTTATCACTACCTCTTCAGCCGAAATTGGCCAATCGATACACAAATCGGGATCACACCAAAGTATACCCTGCTCGAACGAGGGCGCGTAGGGCGCAGTGACTTTGTAAAGGACCTCGCAATCCGGCTCCAATGTGCAATAGCCGTGCGCGAAACCAGCGGGCACGAGAATTTGGCGCCAGTTTTCTGCGCTCAAAATAGCCGAAACTGCCTTACCAAAGGTTGAGGAGTCTGGGCGCAGGTCAACGGCCACATCTAGAATTGCGCCGCGTGAAACACGAACGAGCTTATCCTGTTCGAAAGGCGCCTTTTGAAAATGTAGACCTCGCACGACACCCTTAGCGCTCGACCTAGCAAGGTTGTCTTGAATGAACGTCTTCACAAAGCCGACCCCTGCCAACTCCGACGCTTTAAAAACCTCAGAAAAAAGTCCCCGCTCATCGCCAAACCTTGACGGCTCGATGAGGTAGACGCCGTCAATTTCCAAAGCTTCAATCACCAGGACCCCCGATCTCTATGCCCAACGTTTAGATCAGGGAGCCGAAAAACACGTTAAGCGCACCTTCTTACCCCCGCGTCGGCGAGCGATACGTTTACCCACAGAACTCGCAAACCGCATCAATGATTTGCGTTTGGAGCGCGGCGTTGAGGTCTGCGTGCATAGGCAGGCTGACGACTCGGGCGGCGGCCGCCTCTGACGCAAGGAGTGGTAGCGGCTGTGGAAATCGTGCGTACGGCGTCTGGAGGTGCATGGGGATCGGATAATATCTCGCCGTCGGCATACCCCTGGATTTGAGGTGAGCCGCGAGACCGTCAGGATCGTCAACCTCGATGGTGTACTGAGCCCAGACCGACGTGCCGCCAGCGATAACATCTGGCGTCTTGACGGCATTGTGAAGACCGTCGTGGTATCGGTCAGCCGCAGCCTGTCGCAGTCTGATTTCCTCAGGGAACACCTTCAGCTTCTCAATCAGGATCGCCGCCTGAAGGGTATCCAGACGGCTGTTCATACCGATCCGCATACTCAAATATTTGGGATCATGTTCAAAGGTGCGGCCTGCAAGATCAGCGCCCACCGCTTTTCCGTGGACGCGTAACGAATCCATGACGTCCCACAGGGCGTCGTCATTGGTGAGAACCGCCCCTCCGTCTCCATAGGCCCCAAGCGGTTTAGCGGGAAAAAAGCTCGTCGTCGCGACGTCCGCCCAGGCAATTGGATGCTTCCCATCGAGGGTGCAACCAAAGCCCTGGGCCGAGTCTGCGATGAGCTTCAGGCCATAACGGCGGGTGATTTCTGAGATCGCCGGATAGTCGGCCGGTTGCCCGAAAAGGTCCACGGCGATGACAGCCCGCGGCTTGAGCCTTCCCTCCTGAACGATCGTCTCGATGGCGACTTGAAGTTTTGCCGGATCGAGATTGTAGGTGTCGGGAAGAACATCGACGAAGACAGGCTCCGCCCCTGTCCAAGGAACCACTTCAGGTGTCGAGGCGAAGGTGAAGCTTGGGCAAAAAACGGCATCGCCTTGCCCTATCTCCCACGCCATAAGCGGAAGGGCGATGGCGTCGGTTCCGTTGGCGCAGCTGAGCGCACGTCTGGCTTGGCCGAACTCCGCCAGCATCTCTTCGAACTGACGCACTTCCGGGCCCATGACATAGGCCCCATGGGCGAGAACCCGTTGAATGGCGGCGTCCAGGGCCGGCTTAATCCGGCGCTGCTGCGCCGCGAGGTCGATGAAAGCGATGCTCATAAGACTTCTAATGCTGTGATTTGCCGGCGACTTACAGAACAGAACCCTCCTGCGCGACACAAAGCCTGTAACGGACTATTTCGCCGATGGGTTTATGTCGCGCCAGCGAGGCATGCGTCGACGGTGTCGCGCCAGGCCCGCGGCGACCACCCGGCGGCGGCCTGGAGCTTGGCCGTATCCAGCCGCGAGTTCATCGGCCGTTTGGCGGGCGTTGGGTACTCCGGCGTTTTAATACGCTTTAGGACCGTCTTCTTGCCCGTTCGCTGCTCCTCGCGTTCAAAAACATATCCGGCGATGTCGGCCCACACCACATCGTCGGCGCCGGCCACATGAAAGAGCCCCTGAAGGTGCGTCCTCCCGGAAAGCCCCGCCTCAACGGACCTGAGCGCCACATCGGCGAGATCCGCCGCGAGCGTCGGTCGACCCCACTGGTCCGCGACCACTGACACCTCGGACCGCTCTGACGCCAGCCGGATCATGGTGCGAATGAAATTCACCCCCATAGGACTGAAGACCCACGAGGTGCGAAGGATCGTCCACCGCCCCCCAGCCGCCTCCACCGCCTCCTCAGCGGCCGCCTTGCTGGCCCCATAAACGCTAAGCGGACGGCGCACGTCCGTTTCCAGGTAGGGGGCGGGCTTTTCGCCATCGAACACATAGTCGGTGGAGACATGAACGAAGGGAACCTCGCCTTCCGCGCACGCGTGAGCCATGGAGCGAACCGCCTCGCAGTTGAGGCGCCAAGCTAGCGCGGGTTCGCTCTCCGCCCGGTCGACGGCCGTATAGGCCGCGGCATTGATGACCGCCGCAGGTTTGAGGGTTTTGATCAGCGGCCCAGGGTCGGCTGCGAGGAGGTCGCAAACGGAAGGACCTGCGAAGACAAACCGCCGACCAGGCGGCGCGCCGGCGTCCGCGAGAGCCTTCGCCAGCTGACCCACGTCGCCGAAAACGAGAATGACTTCGCGACCGTCCATTTACGCCTCCAAAGTTCCACAGGCAGCGGATAAATCTTTAGCTGAGCAGGGAATCTCACCCGATCCCGCGCCGGCTAGATGTCGCTCTCCTACGTTATTTTGCGTAAGGATCATCGCACAAGGGCGCAGGCGCCCGTCGGTGCGACCCCAGATAGGAGCGTTCATAGCGTGGTCTCCTCAACACAGGTGCTGCCGGTGATCATGTCCGGCGGATCGGGGACGCGGCTCTGGCCCCTCTCTACCGAGGATCGGCCAAAACAATTCCATGCTTTGGCCTCCCAAGAATCCATGATCCAGGATACGGCCCGAAGGGTGTCGCCAGGCGCGGATATCGACTTTCTGTCGCCGCTCGTGATCTGCAACGGCCGTCACGCTGACCTCGTCATGCGCCAGTTGACCCACATCGGGGTCGCGCCGGCGGCGGTGATCCTCGAACCCTTCGCGCGCAACACCGCATCGGTTTCAGTGGTGGCGGCGGCGTGGGCCCGCGATCATGCGCCGGGCGCCCTCCTCCTCCTCCTCCCTGCCGACCATGTGGTCGCCGACAGGGCCGGCTTTAGGGACGCTGTCGTCCGCGCTCTCCCCGCCGCGCGTGAGCGTATCGTGACCTTCGGCATTCAGCCTACGGGGCCCGAAACGGGATATGGCTACATCCAGGCGGGAGACCTCCTCGCACCGGGGATTTTCGCGGTCGCGCGGTTCGTGGAGAAACCCAGCCGCTTGGTGGCGGAAGCCTATCTTGCGGAAGGGGGTTACTCCTGGAACGCCGGGATCTTCCTCTACGATCCTTTGATGTTCCTGAAGGAGGCTAGCCGCCTCGCGCCGGCCGTCGCTGAGGCGGCGCTGGCGGCCCTCACGGACGCGGTCAAGGACGGCGCCGTCATCAGGCTTGACGACACCGCCTTCGCCCGCTGCCCGTCCACGCCCATTGACGTCGCCGTCATGGAGAAGACCGACCATGCGGCCATCGTACCGTGCAGCGTGGGGTGGGCGGACGTGGGATCTTGGAGCGAGCTTTGGCGCCAGGGCGAACGGGACGCGGCGCAGAACCTCGTCAGCGGCGAAGTCGTATCCTTAGACGCCACAGGCTCCCTTTTCTGGTCCGACGGTCCAAGGATCGCCGCTATCGGCGTCAGGGATCTCGTGATCATCGCCGCGGGCGGTCACGTGCTTGTGGCGCCCATGGACCGCGCCCAGGACGTCAAGGCCATCGTCGAGGCGTTGAAGGGCGGCAAATGACGACGCGCAGCGCATTGCAAGCCACGTCTGACCGGCTTCTCGACTGGCTCCTCAACTCTGCGCTTCCCGTCTGGTGGCGCGCCGGCGCCGACCATGTGCAAGGCGGATTTTTCGAGGCTCTATCCGCGGGCGGCGCGCCGGTTCTGTCCGGGCGCCGCGCCAGGGTCCAGGCGAGGCAGGTTTATTCTTATGCGGTCGGCGGGCGCCTCGGCTGGACGGGCCCCTGGCGCGAGGCGGCGCTCCACGCTCTGGGCTACTTCCTCACCCATTATCGCCGCTCAGACGGGCTCTTCAGGACCATGGTCCACGCGGACGGCTCGCCCGCCGACGACCGAGCCTTCTTCTACGACCAAGCCTTCGCCCTCCTGGCTCTAGCGGAGGGACGACGAGCTTTTCCCGATCGCGCCGACCTTGCGACCATGGCGCACTCCACCTTTGAGGCCCTTCAGCTGATCGCCCTCCCTTCCCGAGGCTATCGCGAGACCTCCGACACGCTCCCTGGCCAGTCCAATCCGCACATGCACCTGCTTGAGGCCGCCCTCGCCTGGGAAGAGATCGAGCCCCATGGGCCATGGGCCAAGGCCGCGGACGCTATCGTCGCCCTTTGTCTTGATCGCTTCATCGACGCCCAGGGCGCGCTGCATGAGTTCTTCGCCGAGGATTGGAGCCCAGCGCCTGATGTTGATGGACGCATCGTCGAGCCTGGCCACCAGTTTGAGTGGGCATGGCTACTGGAACGGTGGGCGCGCCTGCGGGGCGATCCCATTGCGGCTCGCGCCGCGCGCCGGCTTTACGCCATCGGCGCGGGCCATGGGATCGATTCTCGCCGGGGCGTAGCGATCGACCAGCTCCTCGATGATTTCTCGGTCCACCAAGCAAATGCCCGGCTTTGGCCGCAAACTGAGCGGCTTAAGGCCTGTCTGATTTTCTGGGAAGGTGAGACCGATCCCGAGGCGAAAAAGACCCTGCAGGAGAGCGCCGTCGCCGCAGCCCGAGGCCTGGAGCTTTATCTGGACAAGCCTGAGGCGGGGCTCTGGCGGGACAAACTTCAAAAGGACGGAACCTTCGTCGTCGAACCGGCGCCCGCCTCCTCCCTCTACCACATCGTCTGCGCCGTCGCCGAGCTCCGCCGCCTCACCCCGTCCTGACCTCGAGGGCCGGGCAAACGGTGCGACCGTGCGGCGACCCGAGCCGGCGCAGAATATTTCAGGAACAAATCCCAAGGGCTTGTAGGCGAGGCCTGAGGGTACGCAGATCCTTGCGGTTGGCGATTCGTTCTTCGCCGCCTCCAGACATAGCCGGCCGAGGCCCAGGGGTGGCGGGCGACGCCGGCCGAGGCGGAGCTGCACTTGCGCGCCCGAACCCTTCCTTAAAGACTTGGGAAGCAGGGTGGCGGAGGCTCCATGGTCAACCCTGTCCCCACCCTGATTAAACGGCTCGGCCCGGCCGCCCTGAAGGCCGCCATAGCCTCTCATGGTCGTTTCCTCGCCGGACAGCGCAGCGGGGTGCGGGCGAACCTGTCCTACGTCGATCTGGCGCACTGC
>Ga0116230_10000658_pt1 | contig 30749 bp, 21 predicted proteins | sample S1TSphfallax_3_FD_88678 | JGI IMG/M metagenome (GOLD analysis project Ga0116230, IMG submission 88678) | Host-associated microbial communities from peat moss isolated from Minnesota, USA - S1T2_Fd - Sphagnum fallax MG | ecosystem: Host-associated > Plants > Peat moss > Unclassified | place... | reverse complement strand
CTTTTGAGCGAAACACGCCCTAACGTTCTTCATAAGCTCGATCGCGCGGGCTTGAGCCGCCGCATTGGGGCGGCAAACATCTGCGAAACCTTCCCGCTAGCCATTGAACGGGCCCGCATGGTCAAGAATCAAGAGAATTCGAGTTCGGCATGAACTCATGGATCGCCCGAGTGGCGTCAAGCGACGGTGCCACTCCGAGCCGGCCGGCCGAATTAATCAGCGGGCGCGCAATCTATGCAATTGACGTGGATGCTGCCGCTCCTTTGGCATCCGGCTTTGCATCCGCTGCCGCCTCGGGCGCCGGCTCCGCCTTCACATTGCCTTTCGCCTGGGATTTGGATCGATCCAGGATCCAATAGGTCACGAGCTTTAGGCGATCATTGATCAGGAACCAGACGAGGGCATAGCCCCACACCATTCCCGCAAACCGCCACCCGAGCGGTGCCATGAAGACTCCGTACACGGCGATCAGCGTTGCAATGGCCTGCGTGCCGAGCACGGCAATCCACAGGACCTTCGCCGGGCGGATTGACCAGAACGGGCCCCGGGTGCGGGTCAGAAAGATAGTCAAGTGTCCGGCGACCGAAAGCTTCAGATACATGAGCGTCTGGACGTGCGCGTGATCGAGATGAAAGACCTTCAGGCCGAGAAAAAACAGCCCGAAGGCTGCGACTGTGCCGATGACGCCAAGCACCGTCGAGACGCCGAGGACCACCCGCATATTCCAGGCTTCCGGTTGATTTCGGTAATGCACGTTGTCGTAGGCTATCGACAGGATGGCGCCGTCGTTGAGCAACGCGATCATGACGATCATCACGGCGGTTACCGGATAGAAGTTAAAGATAAGTATTGCCAATGTCATGAAAAGGAGCACGCGCAATGTTTCGGCGATGCGGTAGATCGCATAACTATTCATGCGCTGGAATATCTTGCGACTCTCTTTGATGGCATCGATGATGACGGAGAGCCCCGGGGTCATCAGCACGATAGCCGCCGCCGCCCGGGCCGCGTCCGTCGCTCCCGATACCGCGATTCCACAGTCGGCCTTCTTGAGCGCCGGCGCATCGTTCACGCCATCGCCCGTCATCCCGACGATATGGTCGCGCTTCTGCAGCACATCGATGATGTGATACTTGTGTTCGGGAAAGACTTGCGCGAAGCCATCGGCGTTCTCGATGGCTTCGGCTGCCGCCGGCGTCACGTCCTTCTCCAGATCGCCCAAGCTCGTGGCGTCGAGGATGTTGGTCCCCATGTCCAGTTTCTTGGCCGTTTCTTTGGCTATCGCGATCGCATCGCCAGTGACCATCTTGACCTTGACGCCCATATCCTTCGCAGTCGCAATCGTCGCCTTGGCGTCGTCGCGCGGTGGATCGAATAGAGGCAAAACGCCGGCGAATTGCCATGCGCCATCCCCCTCGGCTCTCGCGACCCCCAGCGACCGAAAGCCGCGCACCGCAAAGTCAGCAACGGCCTTTTCCATGGCGACCTTGACCTCGGCGGCATTGCCGGCGAGCGCCAAGATAACCTGGGGTGCCCCTTTGGTGACTTTAAAGACCTTGCCGTCCTTGCCCTTGACTTGCGCCTCGGTGCGCTTGTGAACTGGATCGAAGGGCGTGAAGTGCTCGACCTGATAGCCCTTTAACTCCTCCTTATCCTTGACGCCACTGAGTACGGCAAGATCGATGCTGTCATCGTTGTCCGCCCGCGACGCCAGCGCCCCATCGAGGGTGACCTGCTCCCTAGTTACATTGCCGGCGCAGAACGGTTCTCCGAGCGTGAGTTTGTTCTGGGTGAGCGTGCCTGTCTTGTCGGCACACAAGATATCCACGCCGGCCAGCTCTTCGATCGCCACTAATCGACTCACCACCGCTTGCTTCTTCGCGAGCAGCCGTGCGCCCACGGCCATCGTCACCGATAAGACCGTCGGCATCGCTACGGGTATCGCCGCGACGGTCAGCACGAGCGCAAATTGCAAGGTGGAGAGAATCGGATCCCCCCGGTAGATGGCGAATCCGATGATGATCCCGACCAGGCATACCGCTAGAACGATGAGATAGTTCCCAATTTTTACTACCGCCTTTTGGAAATGACTGACGGTGTGTGCCTGCTCGACCAATTGCGCCGTCTTACCGAAGTAGGTCTTCGCGCCCGTGGCGTACACCAGCGCGTCGCTTTGACCGCGGCGTACGATGGAGCCTGAAAATACTGCATCGCCTGGGTTATGCGTCGCGGGCAAGGATTCGCCGGTGAGCGCGGACTGATCGAGGGACATGGGATCGCCGTCCAGCAAGCGCGCATCTGCGGGGACGATGTCGCCCTGTTTCAGCTGGATGACGTCGCCGGCGACCAGCTCACGCGTGGGCGGCGTGATCCACTTGCCATCGCGTTTGACCCGCGTCTTCGTGGCAAGCTTGGCTTTCAGCGCGGCGATGGCGTTGCCCGCTGCTCGCTCCTCCCAGAATCCCACGACGGCGTTGGTGCACAGAAGAACCAGTATGATGAAAAAATCAGGCCAGTGTTTGACTACGCCGGACAGTATCACCGCGATTTCAATCATCCAGGGAATGGGACCCCAGAAATAGGAGAGGAACTTCAGCAGCGGATTGGTCTTCTTCTCGGGTAACTCGTTGGGCCCATCTTTGGCGAGCCGCTTCACCGCTTCTGCCCCTGTCAGTCCGTCCGGTGAGGACTCGAGCCGCTTCTCCACTTCAGCAAGCGGCAGCGTTTTTAGTTCATTCGTGGCATCCGGCTTGGCTTTGGCGTCGGACTTAGGTGGCTCTTTCGCGTTGGTAGTTTTCGGCTGCTGAGCCTGGGCATTGGATGTCATGAGAGTTTCTCTGGGACCGATGTGTAAACAGGCCCACGTCGCGCCATGGACAGACGGCTCAAGCCCCGTCCGGAACGGTAACAATTGCGCGCTGCGATGTCCGTACGTCAACCCACCCAAGCCAATCCGATGGCAACACGCGTCCCTACAGATCACGGTGCGCAAGCAAATTGGGGTACTGTGCGGAATCCGTGTTTTTACGGCGCATCGTTCAGCGATCGATCCGCACAGTCATTCCATAGCGCAATGACGGGGACTGACGGGTGACCGGCCTCATGTGCGAGCACGCTGATCGACGCCGGTCCGAGTGCGAAGTGTTGAGCTTCGAGGACTGCGAGTCCGATCCATCGCGCTGCAAGAGCTGAGCCAAATTGTCCGTGCAAAAATAGGGCTACATTACCGGACGTCTCGCGCAGCGTTGACAGAAGCCTGTCAGCGCGATCGGAGATGTTGGCGGTTGATTCCCCGTGAGGGCAACCATCCCGCCACACGTTCCAGCCGGGTCGCTACTCGTGCACGTCCACGGTGCGCTTGCCTTCAAAGTCGCCGTAGTTCCACTCCACGAGGTCCGGGTCGATTGACGCTGCGGCGCCCAATCCCGCCAACTCACACGTCTGTCGCGCCCGCCGCAACGGACTGGTCAGGATTCGGGTAAATTGCACCGTCCGCAGGCGGGGCACCAATGCCTGCGCCTCTTTCTCCCCATGCGCCGTCAACGCGATATCCGTCAGTCCCGTATGCTGGCCGGTGATCGACCAAGCGGTCTCGCCATGCCGAATCAAAAAAAGCCTTAGCGAGTCACTCAATCTCGTTCCATCGCTGCGCTGTCTCGGCTGTTTCGTCGTAGAGGCTTACGCCGCGGATTGTCGAGCAGCACATCGCGTGGACGCCCGCTACAATCGGGCCGCGAAGGAGGGCGGCGTTGACTCTCGAGGCCAATAGCCGGCACGGCCATAATGGAGGTGGAGCTGCGCTTCTTGGTCGCGGCTTAACGGTGCGTTCGCGTCGTAGTGAGGTGAGCCCTTAATCGCTTGACGCGTCAGGTCGATAGACAGCATCGACTCCGCCCAATTGACATCATCAACCCATTCCGGCGCGACGATGACCTGATGTCCCAGCCACCAATTACTCGTGTTGACGACGATATAGCGGATTGCCCAAGATTTCTCATCGACTATGAGCCCCTGCACATGGCCGATGTCGCCATCGCTTGCGTGCACGTAATAGCGCATGATCTCGTTGCCGCTGCGCAGATGAATATCGTCGCCTTGATGCCGCGCGCTGGTGTTCGATTCGCTCTGCAATCCCGCTTGCAATTCGTCGGGATAAATACCCGCTCCCCATAAGCCCCCACCTCCCCAATACGCTCCATAGCCGTAGTAGCCGAGATAGCCCATCTCCTGCTGTCGCGACACCGGCTTATGCGTGTCAATGTCGGGACTGTTTTGGATGCGGGCGCGCGTCAAGGAGACGGGGAGAATCTTTTCCGACCATTTGGGCTGACCGAGGCTAATCGCCGAAATCAGTACCTGTCGCCCGGCGGAGTCACCGATTTTTACAACCAGATAGCGAATGACCCATGCTTCATCGTCGAAGTAGAAGTCTCGTACCCGGCCGATGGTGCCGTCGCTCGCACCAATGGTGTAGCCCTCGATGTCCTTCATACTTCGAAGCATATTGTCCTCTTCCGGAAAAAAATGGCGTACACCGTCGGTCAGATCAGATTCGATCGCGGAGGAATTCGATTGGACACAATGCGCTCTCAGGAACTGCCCGTCCGTTAGCTGCCGTACACCGGTGGCATTCTTCCAAGTCGATCCGCCGGGGTTCGATGCCGCACAGACGAGGACGGCTCTTCGGCGAGCGCGACGCAGCGCCGCTCAAGGCGGGGCTGGGGGCGCGGCCTCGTCGAGTCTATCGCCCAGCAAGCGCCGCACCGACACAAAGAAGATCGGGATCAGCAACAAACCGAGAAAGGTCGCGAACAGCATGCCGCCGATCACGCCGGTGGCTATTTCATGCCGCGAGGCGGCTCCTGCGCCGGACGATACGAGCAGCGGCGATACCCCGAGAATGAAGGCCATCGAGGTCATCAAGATGGGCCGTAGTCGTAGCCTTCCGGCGTTCAAGATTGCGTCGTAGAGCGTTTGTCCCGCCGCTTGCCCGGCGATCGCGAACTCGACCAGGAGGATAGCGTTCTTCGCCGCCAGACCAATGACCGTCACCATGCCGATCTTGAAGTAGACGTCGTTGGGTACGCCGCCGATCAGGCAGAAGGACGCCATACCTAGCAGACCGAGCGGCACGACCAGCAGCACGGCGACTGGAACCGACCAACTCTCGTAGAGCGCAGCGAGGCACAGAAACACGATCACGATCGAAAGACCCAAGAGCAGCATGGCCGAATTTCCTGCGAGGATCTCCTGATAGGACTGTCCGGTCCAGTCCGAGGCGAAGCCATGCGGCAGGGAGTCGTTGACGATGTTCTCGAGCACCGTGATGGCCTGGCCCGTCGAATAACCAGGCGCGGAATTGCCTACGACCTCGACGGCGGAGTAGCCGTTATAGCGTGGCAGCGCCTGAGGTCCGACGGTCCAGTCCGTTTTGACGACGCTGGCCAGCGGCACCATATTGTAGGGACTGACGGAGGTGTCGGTCGGCGATGGATCGACCGTCGTGAGGTAGCCGCTAGTGTTGGTCGCCGTGCCTGCCGAACTTGCCGCGCCTGTGGCTGCGTTGCTGATGCCGCTCGGCGTGTAGGCGTGCAGTAGCGACTCGGCGCTCATGCGATAAGGTGCGTCCGCTTCGACGAACACGCGCTTGATGCGGCCGGCGTACGTGAACTGATTGACGTAGTACGGCGCCAGTTGAACTTCCAGCGTGTTATAGACGTCGGTGAGCGATAAGCCCATGGTCTGCGCCTGCACTCGGTCGACCGCGACCTGCAGCTGCGGCGCGTCGGGCAGAGAGTTCGGCCGAATCCCGTAGAGCGTGGGGCTCTTGCCGGCGGCCGCCAGCAGCTGGCCTTGGGCCGCCGCCAGCTGCGCGCGCGACTGGCCGGTGCGGGCCTGCAGATACATGTCGATGCCGCCGAATTGACTCAAGCCTCGGATCGTCGGCAAGTCGACCACGAAAATTTTGGCGTCCGTAATTCCCTCGAGTAGACGGTTCGCCTCGGGTATCAATTGCATGGCGGATTGCGAGCGGTCGCCCCAGTCTTTGAGCTTGATGAATGCCATGCCGACGTTTTCGCTCGAGCCGACGAAGCTGAAACCCTCGGGCTGGAACATGTCGGCGATGTTTTTGCCGATCTCACTGTGCAGCAGCGTGTCGCGCATCTGGGTCATGACCGCATTGGTGCGCTGGAGGGTTGAGCCCGAGGGCAGATTCGCGAGCGCGAGGATGAAGCCTTGATCTTCATCGGGCACGAAACTGGTCGGCAGCCGCGTGTAGAGAAAGGCAGCGAGCACCGCAATCACCGCGAAACCCACCATCCAGCGTGGCGCCTGGCGGACCGCGACACCGATTTGGCCGACGTAGGTTTTCGTGATCCACTCGATGCGTTTGTCCAGCCAGCGAAAGACCCGGTTCTTCTTGTCTTCGGGCGTTGGCTTCAGGAGCGCGGCGCAGAGGGACGGTGTAAACGACAGCGCCAGGAAGGCGGACAGGGTCGTGGAGATCGCGATGGTCAGCGCAAACTGCGCATAGATGATGCCCGTCGCGCCTCCTTGCAGGGCCGAGGGCACGAACACGGCCGCGAGCACCACGGTGATCGCGATGATGGCACTGGTGATCTCGCCCATGGCCTTGCGCGTTGCGACTTTCGGCGCCGCATGCTCCTCACGCATGATGCGCTCCACGTTCTCGATCACCACGATGGCGTCGTCGACGACGATGCCGATCGCAAGGACCATGCCGAACAGCGTGAGTTGATTGATGGAGAAGTGCAGTGCCGACAGTCCGATGAAAGTTCCGAGCAGAGCCACCGGGATGACCAGCGTCGGAATGATCGTGGCTCGCAAGTTTTGCAGGAAGATCAGCATGACGAGGAACACCAGCGCGATCGCTTCGATCAGGGTGACGACGACATCGTGTATCGAGGCGGTGATGAAGGGCGTGCTGTCGTACGGTACGGCCCAGGTCACGCCGGCGGGCAGGTCTTTGGCGAGCGTCGCCATGCTGGCCTTGACCGCTTTAGCGACAGCGAGCGCGTTCGCGCTCGGCAGCAGATAAAGTCCCATGCCGCCCGCGGGATGCCCGTCGTAGACGGCGGCCGAGCCATAGGACTGCGCGCCGAACGTGATCCGGGCGACGTCGCTGAGTCGTACGACCGTGCCATTGCTGTTCGTCAGCAGGAGGATGTCGTTGAACTGTTGCAAGGAGGAGAACAGGGTGTCGCCGGACACGGTAGCGGTGAATTCCTGGCCTTTGACGGCCGGATCTGCGCCCAGCGAACCGGTTGCGAACTGCGCGTTCTGCGCGGTCACGGCGTTCAGGACCTGGGTCGAGGAGAGTCCGTAACCTTGGAGTTTGTCCGGGTTCAGCCAAATGCGGACGGCATACTCCGAACCGAGCAAAAACGTGTTGCCGACGCCGTTGATACGTCCGATCACCGGCTGGATCTGGGAAGCGACGATATCGCTGAGGCGCGCGGTCGTGATCGAGGGGTCGTTGGACTGCAGGCTCAAGAACAGCAGGAGATCGGGGCTGGCCTTGGCGACGACCACGCCTTGCTGCGTCACTGCGCTCGGCAGCAGGGGCTGGGCCAAAGAGACTTTGTTCTGTACTTGGACTTCGGCGATGTCTTGATCGGTGCCGGTCGCGAAGCTCAAGGTGATCGTGGCCGTGCCGTTGCCGTTGGATATGGAGCTGAAATAGAGCAGATTGTCGATGCCCGTGAGCTGCTGCTCGATGACCTGGGTCACCGTGGATTCCATGGTGGCCGCATTGGCGCCGGGATAGGTGGCCGTGACGGTGACCTCCGGCGGCGCAATATTGGGATAGGAGTCGATGCCCATGTTCAGCAGCGAGATCACCCCGATCAGGCAGATCAGAATGGACACGACCCAGGCGAAAATTGGACGATCGATGAAGAAGTTGGGCATGCGTCGGCGGGCTGAGGATTGCGGGGCAGCTAGGCTGCCGGCTTCCAGGGAGTCGGGGTGACCTGCGCGCCGACGGTGGCAACGGGAACTCCCGACACGACGACCCGATCACCGGCGGCGAGGCCGCTGGTGATGATCCAGTCGTTGCCAGTGCTCTCGGTCGCCGTGACGTCTTTGCGCAGCACCTTGTCGCCGGGGCCGACGACCAAGACGTAGGCGCCGACCGTATCGCGTTGCAGGCTCTGTTGCGGAACGAGAAACACCTTGTTGCGCTGGCCTAAATTGGCGCGCAGGGTCACGAACATGCCGGGCAAGACCTCGTGTGCAGGATTCGGCAACAGCGCCCGCAGGTTGACGGCACCGGTCGTGGCGTTGACGGTGACGTCGGAAAAGTCCAGGGTTCCGAGCGGTCCGTAGGCGCTGCCGTTGGGTAGCACGACCTGGACCGTGGTCTTATCCTGGGGCGCGAGCGCCAGCTTGCCCTGCTGCTGCGCTTGCCGCCAGGTCACGAGATCCGCTGCGCTCACGGTGAAATTGACATAGAGCGAATCGATCTGAGAGACGGTCGTGAGCAGGGTGCCGCTCGAACCGGCATCGCTCGGGGCACTGCCGACGAGCGCACCCTGGGTCACTTGCTGCTGGCCGGCGACGCCCGTGATCGGCGAGCGCACCTGCGTATAGCCGAGATCGATCTTGGCCCCTTCAACCGCCGCTTTGTCCGCGCGGACTTTCGCGGCGGCGCTGAGTTCGGTGGCTGCCGCATCATCGACGGTTTGCTGCGATACTGAACCCACGGGCAGCAGCTGACGATCCCGGTCTGCGGTCACTTTCGCATACGCGTAGGTCGCCTGATCTTCGGCCAAGATGCCGAGGTCGTTGTCGAGCACGGTCTGGTAGTAAGCGGGATCGATTTCGAACAACAGCTGTCCCCGCTTGACCGTGCTGCCTTCGGTATAGCGGCGCTGGAGCAGCACGCCCGAGACCCGTGCGTTGACGTTGGCGCTCATCAACGCCGCGAGCCGCCCGACGAGATCGCGCGTTAGCGGCGCCGCCGTCGGTTCGACCGTGACGATCCCCACCTGCGGCGGTGGCGGCGGAGGAGTCTTCTTGTGACATCCGGCAGCCGCGATCAGCATCACCGCGAGCAGGGGCCAGCGCCTCATGGCGAGGCGTTCCATTGCCATCCACCGCCGAGATTCTTGATGAGCGTCACCGTGTCTTGCGCGAGCGAAGATTGCGTGTCCTGGAGGTTCTGCTGCGCCTGCAGGAGCGTCAGTTTCTGGGTCAAGAGAGACTCCTGACTCGCCGTGCCGGTCCTGAACTGGGCCTGTTCACTCGCGAATAATTGTTGGTTGCGTTGGTAGATACGGAGATAGGCCTCGGCCTGCTGTTTGGCATGATTACAGGACGAGAGTGAGTCCTCGACGCTCTGAAAAGCGGCAAGCACGGTCTGACGATAACTGGCGACGTCCGCGTCATACGTGGCGCGCGCCTCGCGCACCTGGGCCGAGTGCGCGCCGCCGTCGAATAGCGTGGCGGCAAGACTCGGTCCGAGTGTCCAGAATCGGTACGGCGTCGACAGAAGGTTGGTCAGTACGTTGTGCTCAAAGCCGCCTTCGGCGGACAAATCGAGCGTCGGAAAGAACGCGGCGACGGCGACGCCGATCTTGGCATTCGCAGCCGCCGCCGTGCGCTCCGCGTTGACCACGTCGTAGCGGCGCTCGAGCAACTGCGAGGGCAGCAGCAGCGGCACGGCGACTGCCGCAAACGCGTACCCCGGCCTCGCCTCGATCGAGAAGCTGCCGGGCGGAACGCCCACCAGGACCGCAATGGCGTGCTCATCCTGCTCGCGCGATATCTGTGTCATTTGGAGATCCGCGATGACCAACTCCAGCGTGTCCTGGGCGGCCAGCACGTCATCGTTGGACGCGGATCCGAGCGCGAAGCCGGCCTGCGTCATCGCCAGGATGCGTGCGTCCACCTGCTGTTGCTGCTGAAAAAAATCGATGTCGATGTCGGCCTGGCGCAGTTCGAAGTAATCGGCCACGACGCTCGCCGCGATCGACAGGCGCTCGCCCGCAAGCTCGGCATCGCTCGCCTGGGCGCTGTCCTTGTCAGCCTCGATCGAGCGACGGATGCTGCCCCAGAGGTCTGGCTCCCAGCTGGCCGAGACCGAGGCGGTGATCAGGGTCTGCAAACCCTGGGAACTGCCGCTGCCGGCGGCCGCGCCGGTCGGGTAATCGCTACGGGTGCCAGACAAACCGGCGCTCAGCGTCGGGTAGAGTCCGGCGATACTCGCTGCGGTGGTCGCCCGCGCAAGCCGGTAGTTGGCTTCGGCCTCGGCGATCGATTGATTGGCTTCGAGCGCTTGCTCGATGAGCTGGGTAAGCGCATCGTCCTGAAAGACCAGCCACCAGGTGCTCGCAATGCTGGCTTCAGGCTCGGGCGCTGCGCGTTGCCACTCGACGCCCTCCTTGAACGAGAGGGGGACGGCAACGGCAGCGCGGTGGTAATTGGGGCCGACGGCGCAGGCCGTGACGGTCAATAAGGCCGCGCTACCCGAGAGAACGGCCGGTAGACGACACCATTGCCGCCAAGCGCGCCGCCCTCGGAGCCGAGCGTAGGGATTCATCATCTAAGAGCATCGCCACAGGGACATCGTGCACATTGACTGGTGGTCCTGAGGCAGCATTAGAGGCTCAAGATGCCAGGCAAGCGCGGCTTGCTCTGTCTGCCACCGCACACATGCGGGCGTGCAACGCTGCGGTGGAACGTTGCGCCGAGATCCGGCATCGCCGGACGTCTACCCGCACAACACCCGTGCAGCAGAGCCGCAGCGCGCACCACCAGGCCGCAGCGCCTGACGCTCCTAAGACTGGCAGATTTCCTAACTCGCTGATTGCGCTCGGATTGCTGAGGACCCGGCACTGGCATGTTAATTGCTACGCAGAAGAAGTGCCCGGCAATGCCGCCGACCGCTGTACCGCATGCAGATGCGAGGCTAGCGTCGCGCGGCAATTTTTTTGGAGTATCGATGCATGAACGGACGCGCGACGCGAATCGATTTGTTCAGCCTCGCCACGATTCAAATGCGGGTGTTTCACCTCTCCTGGCTCGCCTTCTTCGTGTGCTTCTTCGCCTGGTTCGCAGTGGCGCCGCTGATGCCGGTCATCCGCGGTGATCTACACCTCAGCAAGGACGAGATCGCCAACATCAGCATCGCCGCCGTATGCGCGACGATCTTCGTGCGCGTGCTCGTGGGACCACTCTGCGATCGTTACGGTGCGCGCCTCACCTATACCTGGCTCTTGAGCGTGGGAGCCATCCCGGTCTTCGCGATCGGTCTGGCGCACAGCTATCATTCGTTTCTCTTCTTCCGGCTGTGCATCGGCGCCATCGGCGCCGCGTTCGTCATCACCCAGTACCATGCATCGACCATGTTTGCGGCCAACGTCGTGGGCACCGCCAACGCCGCCACCGCCGGCTGGGGCAACTCCGGCGGCGGCGTCACCCAGGCCGTGATGCCTTGGATACTCGCGGCCGTGCTCGGCTTGGGACTCAGCGACGCGCTGGGTTGGCGGGTCGCGATGATCGTGCCGGGCACGCTCATGCTGTTGGTGGCGATTCTATATTACCGGTATGCGGCCGACACCCCGGAAGGTAATCTCAAGGACCTTGAGCGCTCGTCGGGTGCCGCGCCCCGGGAACGCAAGGGCGCGCTGCAGAGCTTTTTCGCCGCCGCGCGCGACTACCGCGTGTGGATGCTGTTCGTGAACTATGGGGCCTGTTTCGGTATCGAGCTCACGATTCACAACCTCGCCGCTCTCTACTACGTCGATCGCTTCGCACTCGACGTCAAGACCGCGGGACTCTATGCGGGGAGCTTCGGACTGCTCGCCTTGTTCGCGCGCGCCTGTGGCGGCATCGTCTCAGACCGGATCGCGCATCGCCACGGACTGGACGGTCGCACGACGCTGTTGTTCGGTTTGCTATTGATGGAGGGCATGGGACTCATGCTGTTCTCCCATATGAACACCGCCGGGACGGCGCTCATCGCCATGCTCGGCTTTGGCGTGTTCACCCACCTAGCTTGCGGCGCCACCTACAGCCTCACGCCCTTCGTCAATCCGCGAGCCCTGGGTGGCGTGTCGGGCATCATCGGCGCCGGCGGCAACGTCGGCGCGGTGGTCGCCGGTTTTCTCATCAAGGCGGCCGACAGCCTGCAACAAGGGCTCTTCATCTTGGGCGTCGGCGTCACGGCAAGCGCTTTTTGTGCAGTCGCCGTGCGCTTTTCGCGTGACCACAAACGCGCCGAGCGGGCGGCCTATGCCGATGCGCTCGTGGCGCGTGAGCGTGCGGACGGGGTCGACATGAAGCCGGTGCTGCAATGAGCGCCGCAGTGTCCGCTGCGGCAACCGAACCGGACGCCGGGCGCCGTCAGCGGCTCGTGGTGATCGGCAACGGCATGGTCGGCCAGCGTTTTCTCGAATCCCTCGTGCAACGGGCGGCGGACAGATTTACGATCGACGTGCTGTGCGAGGAGCCGCGTCCGGCCTACGACCGGGTTCATCTATCCGGGTTCTTCTCCGGTAAGAACGCCGCCGACTTGGCACTGGTCACGCAGGACTTCTTTCGCGAGCACGGCATCACCCTGCACCTCGAGGTGCGCGCGGAGCGCATCGACCGCGCCCATCGCTGCGTCCTCACCGCGGACGGTGGCCGGCTTCCCTACGACAAGGTGGTCATCGCCTCCGGCTCCTACCCGTTCGTACCGCCCTTATCGGGCCGCGATCGCCCTCAGTGCTTCGTCTATCGCACGATCGAGGACCTGCAAGCGATCCACGCAGCCGGAACTCAGGGCGGCAAGATCGGCACGGTGATCGGCGGTGGACTGCTGGGCCTCGAAGCCGGCAAGGCGCTCGCCGATCTCGGGCTCGTAACGCATATCGTCGAATTCGCGCCGCGGCTCATGGCGGTCCAAGTGGACGAGGGCGGCGGTCGCATCTTGCGCCGCAAGATCGAAGCGCTGGGCGTACAGGTGCACACCGACAAGCGCACGACGGAGATCGTCTCGGGTACGACGACCGTGAACCTCCTCAAGTTCGCCGACGGTAGCGAACTGCCCACCGATCTGATCGTCTTCTCCGCCGGTATCCGGCCACGCGACGACATCGCGGCGGCGAGCGGCCTCACGTTGGGCCCGCGCGGCGGCATCGCCATCGATGATCGCTGCTTGACCTCCGATCCCGACATTTACGCGATCGGCGAATGCGCGCTCTGGGGCGGCAAGACCTACGGACTGGTCGCGCCCGGTTATCAAATGGCCGAGACCGTCGCCGCGCAACTCGCCGGGGAGCACGACAGCGCTTTCAAGGGCGCCGACATGAGCACCAAATTGAAACTCATGGGGGTCGACGTGGCTTCCTTGGGCGATGCGCACGCCGCGCACCCCGGCGCACGCTGCTATTCCTTCGTCGATGAACGCAAAGAGATCTACAAAAAGCTCGTGGTCAGCGAGGACGGCAAACGGCTCTTGGGCGGCATCCTCGTGGGCACGACCGAGGGTTACGATACTTGGCTGCCGATGATGCTGAACGACATGCCCTTGCCCGAAGCGCCGGAACAGCTGATACTCCCCGCGCTCGAGGGCGGCGCAGCGGCCCCGGCTCTGGGCGTCGCGGCTCTGCCGTCGGGAGCGCAGATCTGCTCCTGCAACAACGTCAGCAAGGGCGCGATTTGCAGTGCGGTGGAGGCGGGCGCCACCACCATCGGGGCGATCAAGAAGAGTACACGTGCCGCGAGTTCCTGCGGCGGGTGTGCCGCCTTGGTCACGCAAATCATGAAAGCCGAGCTGGCTCGCCTGGGCCACACGGTCACGAATCATCTGTGCGAGCATTTTCCGTACTCGCGCCAGCAACTCTTTTCTCTGGTGCGTATCGGCGAGATCCAGAGTTTCGATGCGCTCATGGAGCGGCATGGACGCGGTCGCGGCTGCGACATCTGCAAGCCGGCGGTGGCGTCGATCCTCGCGTCCTGCTGGAACGGGTTCGTGCTGTCGCGCGATCGCGCCCAGCTCCAGGACACCAATGACTATTACCTCGCGAACATGCAGAAGGACGGCACCTACTCGGTCGTACCGCGCGTGCCAGGCGGCGAAATCACGCCCGATAAATTGATCGCGATCGGCGCCGTGGCGAAAAAATTCAAGCTCTACACCAAGATCACCGGCGGTCAACGCATCGATTTATTCGGTGCGCAGGTGCACGAACTGCCGCTGATCTGGCGTGAGCTGATCGCCGCCGGCTTCGAATCCGGTCATGCCTATGGCAAGGCCCTGCGCACGGTCAAATCCTGCGTGGGTTCCACCTGGTGTCGCTACGGCGTGCAAGACAGCGTTGCACTCGCCATCGACCTCGAGAATCGTTACAAGGGTCTGCGCGCGCCGCACAAGATCAAGTTCGGTGTCTCCGGCTGCACGCGCGAGTGCGCCGAGGCGCAAAGCAAGGACGTCGGGGTGATCGCGACCGAGAAGGGCTGGGGGCTCTATATCTGCGGTAACGGTGGTATGAAGCCGCGCCACGCCAACCTACTCGCTTCCGATCTCGACCGCGCCACCCTGATTCGCACCATAGACCGGTTCTTGATGTTCTACGTACGCACCGCCGACCGGCTGCAGCGCACGGCGGGCTGGCTCGACAATCTCGAAGGCGGCATCGATTACGTGAGACAAGTGGTGTGCGAGGATGCGCTCGGGATCGGGGCCCAACTCGAGGCCGACATGGCCCGGGTAGTCGATACCTACGCGTGCGAATGGAAGACGGCCGTCGAAGACCCGAAAGTCTTGCGCCGCTTCCGGCACTTCGTCAACAGCGACCGCACCGATGCCGACGTGATTTTCGTCGAGGAGCGCGGCCAGATACGGCCCGCCACGGCAGAAGAACGGCGCACCCGCCGTGCAGAATCCAGCCATGCGCGCGCGTCGCTTGCCGAGGACACCCGGTGAGTTCGACCACGGCCTGGCACGAAGTCTGCGAGCTCGACGACATTCTCCCCGATACCGGGGTCTGCGCCGACGTCGCCGGCCGACAGATCGCGGTGTTCCGCGTCGACGACGTTCTTTATGCGATCGACAACTTCGATCCCGCCAGCGGCGCGAACGTGCTGTCCCGCGGACTCGTCGGCGATCTTGGCGGCGAACTGGTCGTGGCCTCGCCGATCTACAAGCATCATTACAGTCTCACCACGGGCCGCTGTATCGAGGAGCCGCAGCACTCGGTCGGCACTTACCCCGCGCGTCTCGACGGCACGAGGGTATGCATCGACGCCGCGGCGGCTCGCCCGGCCCGGGGCGCGGTCAAACGCCGCTTGGTTGTGATCGGCAATGGCATGGCCGGCATGCGCACGGTCGAGGAGCTGCTGAAGATCGCGCCGGATCTCTACGACATCACCGTGTTCGGTGCCGAACCGCATGGTAACTATAACCGCGTGCTGCTCTCGCCGGTGCTCGCGGGCGAGAAACGCGTCGCGGACATCATCTTGCACCCGCTCGCATGGTATCTCGAGCATCACGTGTGCTTGCACAGCGGCGATCCCGTCGTCGCGATCGATCGGGCACGACGCCGCGTGACCGCTCGCTCCGGAATCGAAGCCTCGTATGACCGATTACTCATCGCCACGGGCTCCAAACCCATGGTGCTGCCCGTGGTGGGCAAGGATCTCAAGGGGGTCGTCACGTTCCGCGATCTCGACGACGTGAACACCATGCTCGCCGCGGCGAAACCCGGCGCACGCGCCGTGGTCATCGGCGGCGGTTTGCTCGGGCTCGAGGCCGCCAATGGCTTGAAGTGCCGCGGCATGGAGGTGACCGTCGTGCACCTGCAGGCACGCTTGATGGACCGCCAACTCGATGCCACGGCGGCGGCATTGCTGCAGTTGTCCCTCGAGAGCCGCGGTATCGATTTCAAGTTGCTCGCGAGCACCGCAGCCATCTTGGGTGACACGCAGGTCTCGGGCGTGCGCTTTGCCGATGGTAGCGCACTGCCCGCCGATCTCGTGGTGATGACCGCCGGAGTGCGGCCGAACATCGAGCTCGCCCTGGCGGCGGGCTTGTGCTGCGAGCGCGGCATCGTGGTGGACGATACCTTGCAGACTTACGACCCCAGCGTCTACGCCGTGGGCGAGTGCGTGCAACATCGCAATCACACCTTCGGCCTGGTAGCCCCGCTGTGGGAACAGGCCCGGGTCTGCGCGGCGCACTTGGCCGAGATCGGCATCGCCCGCTACGTGAGTTCCCGGCCTCCAACGCAACTCAAGGTGACCGGCATCGATTTGTTCTCGGTCGGCGACTTCACGGGCGGCACGCGCAGCGAGTCGCTAGTTTTTCGCGACGTCAAACGCGGGATTTACAAGCGGCTCATCGTCGAGGACGACACCGTGCGCGGCGCCGTGCTCTACGGCGATACCGCCGACGGCCCTTGGTACACCGAACTCATCAACGAGGCGCGCAACATCGGCCCGGTTCGCAGCACGCTGTTGTTCGGCGCCGCGGCGAGCGGTCCCCCGGGCGGTGGCTTGGGCAGCGGCGCGGCGTGAACGCCGCCGCGCCGGTACGCACGACCTGCCCGTACTGCGGCGTGGGTTGCGGGGTGCTGGTCAGCCCAATGGCGCCGCACGCGCCCGGCGCGCCCGTGGTGCACGCGAGCGTGGCCGGGGACCCGGATCATCCCGCCAATGCCGGCCGGCTCTGTTCCAAGGGATCGGCGCTCGGCGAAACGCTGAGCCTGGACGGGCGCCTGCTCGCTCCGCGCGTCCTCGGTCGCGCTACCGACTGGCCCACGGCGCTAGCGTATGCTGCCGCAGGCTTTCGGCGCATCATCGACGCACACGGTCCCGACGCGGTGGCGTTCTACGTTTCCGGGCAGTTACTCACGGAAGACTACTACGTCGCCAACAAGTTGATGAAGGGCTACATCGGCACGGCCAACATCGACACCAATTCGCGACTGTGCATGTCCTCCGCGGTCGCCGCGCACAAACGCGCCTTTGGCGAGGACGTCGTGCCGGTATCCTACGAGGATGTCGAACTCGCCGAGCTCATCGTGCTCGTGGGTTCGAATACCGCGTGGTGCCATCCGGTGCTGTTTCAACGCATCGTCAAAGCGAAGGAACTGCGACCGGATCTCAAGGTCGTAGTGATCGATCCGCGTAGCACCGTCACCCGTGAGATCGCCGACCTGCACCTGCCCCTTGCCCCGGGGACCGACGTCTGGCTGTTCAATGGACTGCTCACGTACCTCCTGCAACGGGGCGTCGAAGACCGGGAGTTCATCGACGCGCACACGCGCGGCTTGGACCGCGCGGCGGCCGTGGCGGACAACACGGCCGGCAGCATCGGCGCCGTTGCGCGGCGCTGCGGCCTCGACTCGGTGGTAGTGGCGAGCTTCTATGCGCTGTTCGCCCGCACCGAGCGGGTGGTCACGCTGTTCTCCCAGGGGGTTAATCAATCATCCTCGGGCACGGACAAGGCGAACAGCATCATCAACTGCCATCTCGTTACCGGACGCATCGGACGCCCCGGGGCAGGTCCCTTTTCCATTACGGGCCAACCGAATGCGATGGGCGGTCGCGAAGTCGGCGGGCTCGCCAATATGTTGGCCGCGCACATGGACCTGGAGGATGCGCAGCACCGACGCTGCGTGCAGGAATTTTGGGGCAGTCCGACGATCGCCGCGCGCCCCGGTCTCAAAGCCGTCGACCTGTTCGAGGCCGTGCACGCCGGCAGGGTCAAGGCCATCTGGATCGCCGGCACTAATCCCGTGGTGAGCATGCCGAATGCCGATCGCGCCCGCGATGCGCTGCGCCGCTGCGAACTCGTCGTGGTCTCGGACTGCGTTGCCGACACCGACACCACGGCGCTCGCGCACGTGCTGCTGCCCGCGGCCGCCTGGGGAGAGAAGGACGGCACGGTCACGAATTCCGAACGTTGCATCTCCCGACAACGGAGTTTCGTGTCGCCGCCAGGCTCGGCGAAGCCGGACTGGTGGATCTTCGCCGCCATGGCGCGCGCGATGGGATTCAGCGCGGGTTTCGACTACGCCTCCGCGCATGCGGTGTTTCTCGAACATGCGCGTCTGTCGCTCGTCGCCAACACGGGTATGCGTGCGTTCGAGTTGCGCGCGTGGGCTGAGCTCGATGCCGACGCTTACGCGGCGCTCGGCCCGCGCCCTTGGGGCGGACGGCCGTTCAGCGACGGTCGCTTCTCGCATGTCGATGGTCGTGCACGCTTCGTCGCCACCACGCCGCGCGCACCCGCGCATGCCCCGGATGCCGAATATCCGCTGGTGCTCAATACCGGGCGCATACGCGATCAATGGCACACGATGACCCGCACCGGCAAATCGGCTCGTCTCATGGCGCATTCGCCCGAGCCCTTCGTCGACATGCATCCCGAGGACGTGCGGCTTGCCGGCCTGCGCGTCGGCGAATTCGTCCGTGTGGTCACGCGTTGGGGTTCGATGCTTGCGCGCTTGACGGCTAGCGGCGAAATGCCGCGGCGGATGATCTTCGTGCCCATGCATTGGAACGACACGGTCAGCGGCGCCGCACGCGTGGGCGCACTCGTGAACCCGGTGGTCGACCCCGTCTCCGGCGAACCGGAATCCAAACACACCCCGGCGCGCGTTTGCGCCTACGCGGTAGCGTGGCAGGGCTTCGCGCTGGCGAGCGGGCCGCTCACGCTCGAGGATGCAACCGTCTGGTCGCGAACGCACGGGGCGGGTTTCGAACGTTACGAGATGGCCGGCCGCCGCGTGCGGGGCGATTGGGCGCCATGGGCACGCCGGCTGCTCGGCGCCACCGGGGATGGCGATTGGCTCGAGTACGTCGATCGTGCCGCCGGCGTCTACCGCGCCGCGCTGGTACGCGAGGATCGGCTGCAGGCTTGCGTGTTTCTCTCGCCGCGACCGGATCTGCCGCCGCGCAGTTGGTTGTCGAGTCTGTTTGCGAAGAGTGCCCTGACGCAGGCCGATCGCGCGGGGCTGCTGCTGGGCCGGGCCGCCGATACCGCCGCCGATGTGGGCGCGGTGGTGTGCAGTTGCTTCAACGTCGGGCGCAACACGCTCATCGAGGCGATCCGCGCGCAGTCCTTGGACTCGGCCCAAGCGATCGGCGAACGGCTGCGTGCCGGCACCAACTGCGGCTCCTGTATCCCGGAGCTCAAGGCCCTGCTGCAGATCCAGCGATCAGCTCGTTAGTTGCCGCCGAAATGCTCACCACGGCGCCGAGTCAGGGCGCGTGACAGTTCGACGACTCGGGCGTCGTCGAACTGGAGGCCAGGATCGCTACCACCGATTCTTGGCTTACATCACCAATTGATGTTCGCAGCTGAGGCAGGCGCGACGCGCCATGGCGAGATTGCCCTTGGCCTTGTCGAGCACGAGATAGATGAACAGACCGGCCTTTGCTTGAACGGGTCGGATGATGTGATATTGAGAGCCGAGCGTGATCAGAATATCCTCGATCGGCTCGTTGAGGCCGAGCATCTTCATCGTCTTCATCTTCGCCCTGACGACTTCCGTATTGCCGGCGGAGGCAGCTTCCAAGTCCAAACCGGTGCCCGCGCTGCCCAGCATCATGCCGCTGTTGAAATCGACGAGGGACGAGCACAGCGCGCCATCGGTCTTCAACATGTCCTTGAGCACTTCATTTACGTTCGCCATCAGCTTCTCCTCAAACGGTGGTATTTAAGTAAACATGGACGTGCGAGCGGAACGGCGGCTCCAGCTCGATATCGTGAAAGTAAAATATCCCACCAGTTATGTTCACTTGTGTGAGCGAGGTAGCAATCAGCGCGTTTTCTTCAGAGAGCAGCGTCGCAATTAATGTTCGGTGCGGAACAGTGCCGATGTCTGAGACCGCACGGTCGAAAGCTCGGTGAACCCATTGCATCGGCTCGACGGCGCGGACCGCGTGGGAGACTAGGTGCGCAAGCGATCAATATTCAGGTAATTCCCTAAGGCGCAAAACCACGGGGCGAACGCGGTGACCCGGATCACGTTCGGCTGTTTCGAAACCGATAGCGAGCGCACACGACAGATCGGCACGATTCGATACGCTGCATCCCCATTGGTCATAAGCGGGACGGCGCGGCATGTCGGTTGACGCAGCATTGCAATCAGCAGTTTCATCGAATCCGCAATGCGTGGCCGCGGGCTATGTCGATCTCGTGGCCGGAGTGTTGCTCGGGATCAAAACGCTCGATGCCTATCCCACCGAGTTGCTGGACTTCCTCGCCGTTGCCGGCGCCGACATGTTCCAAGGTCCGAGTGTCGTCGGCATCGAACGGGCATTCGACAAAGCGCGGGGTCTGGACAACGGCAACCGCCATTACTTCCAGGAGATCCTGGTCACCAGCGATCACCTCGTGCATGTGTTTCTGCGCTCCAAGAAGAACCAGAATCATGCCTCGTGCTTCGTTTATCGGAAATCCATGAACATAGGCCTCGCGATGACCGAGTCGCGCGCGGCCATGCTCGCCATCGAGGCGGTCGCCTGAATGTTGAGCCATTGGGAACCGCGAACAGTCACCGCGGACGAAAGAGCCTATCAAACCGCCTTGGCCTATCTCGAGCAAGATCTGGAGGGCTTCATCGGAGCCGCATTCGCAGATGTCGGGACCGCCACCATACAGGTTTCGCACTGTGTATTGCCCGCCTTCGCACTCGGGCGATGGGTCACCGCGGCCGGGGAGATGCTGCGTTCCCAACTGCATGCGATGGAAGCGCTGCGCGCTTCCGCGCCCGAGGAGATCGTCGTGACCCTCGACGATCAAATTCACATCGTCCGTCGGGTGTTACCCGATGTGTTCCTCTTCATGGCGGTGACTCGCGAAACCTCGAACCTCGCGCTGCTGAAAATGGCGATCAGGGCGCGAACCGCGCATATCCAAGAGTAATCCATGCCATTTCTCGACCAGCAACGCGATTCGTTGATCGTGCGAATCGTCTATGACGGGCCGCCCTTCTCCGGCAAGACGACGACCTTGCGCGCCTTGGGCGCCGGCTCCGGTCGCACCGTCGAGACGCCCGAAGAGCACGATGGTCGAACCCTCTATTTCGACTGGCTCGACTATACGGCGGGAAGCTTCGACGGTCGGCCGATTCGCTGTCAAATCGTGAGCGTGCCGGGCCAGCGTGGGCTCGCCAAGCGGCGACGCACGATTCTACAAGAAGCCGATGCGGTGGTGTTCGTCGCGGATACCGGCAGCCTGGGTATGGAGCTGTCCCTCAAATATGCCGCCGATCTTGCCGCGATCATTGCGCATCAAGAGGCGCCTCGTCCTGGAGTCGTCGTTCAAGCCAACAAGCGCGATGCGCCCGACGCGAACTCCATGGGCGATGTCGAGCGAGCGTTCCGCGGTGTCGGCATCGAGGGCAGTTTCGTCGAGGCGACGGCACACACCGGCAGCGGCGTTCGCGAGGCGTTCGTGTGCGCGGTCCGTCTCGCCTTGGTTCGTGCACGCGAGATGCTCGACCGGGGAACCCTGGCCATCGGTCGGCCCGCGGTCGATTCGAGCCAGGATCTGCTCACGAGTCTCGTAGGCCTCGAGGCCGCGCCTATGATCGTGCAGGCGGCGCGGAACGACGCCGCCGCGGCACCGCGCGACGAGGCCTGGACCTTGCCGAATCTCGCGGTTTCGAGCGGTCTCATCTGGCCGCCCGTCGATGGACGGCAGTATTTACACGAAGCGCTGGCCGGACATTCGATCGACAGCCGTGATGATGGGGTGGACGGGCTGTTCGTGCAGTCGAGCAGCGGTTGGTGCATGCATTTGCGACGGCAAGATGTTTTCGATGATCAGAACGAGGGGCGCATGGCGCTCGCGAGCTGGGCGCGCCTGCACGCGCAAAATACGGAGTTCCTATCGGATCAGCGCTGTCTCGTGCTCTCGCCTGCGGGACCGCGGTGGCATTTGTGGCAGATCTTTGGCAGTAAGCGTTCCCTGTTGGAGTCCCTGGTCGCGAGAACGACCCAACTTGGTCCGCGCGATCTCGCGGAACACCTGCTCGGCCTCGGACGCACGTTACTCGCGGCCGCCGCTGCGTTCGGGCGCGCCACGATGCCTTTGCCGATGACGCTGGAGACGGTGGGAACGGACGCTTTGCGACCGATTTACATTGCTAAATCGCCGGGCTTCGATAGTGAAGTGGACGCGCCCTTGCACTCGTCGGTCTCCTCGGTCGACACCCGCGGCCTGCTCGCCCAGATCGCGGCGCCGGCCGAGGCGTCCATGGACGGTTGGGTCTGCCAGGAAGTCGTCGTGAGTCTCCTCCAAAGGGCGGGAACATCGGCGGAGTCGGGTGATCTTTGCGCTGCCCTCGTCGAGGCGCTGAGCTCGACCAGCCCGGTGGCGCCATGAGGGATCTCTATATTAGTCACGTCGGTTTGTCGGATGCGGATTTGAAGCGATTCAAAGCCGTCATGATAGCGATCGTCTCGAACCGCGACGTCGAGGCGCGCTGGTGCATGGGCGAGGCCACTACCGCGAACTTGGTACTGGTGTCCCCGGACAGCGAACTGACGCAGCAATTCATTGCGGATCCAACCCGAAAACCCGGTCAAATCATTGCCGCGATCCTCGGCGAATCCGACTCCGTCGCGTTCGAATGCGAGAAGCTCGCTTGGCCATTGCGGTTGCCGGGCTTGATCGACTTGCTGAAACGCGTCGAACAGCGGATCGGCAGCGCCGATGGCAAAACGGCGCCAGAAAGCCCCGGCATTTCCGCCGACAATAAACTGGTGCAATTCGCGCAGTTGCTCCGCGAGACCACTCCCGGCCACAAACCGACGTGGTGCGTCAGCGGATTATCGGAGCGTCCGGTTTACGTCTCGCTGCAGGACAAAACCTTCATTTTCGAAGATTCGCTGCTGAATCTGCTGCAGGTCGACCCCAATGCGGCGCTAGAGCTCCAGCCCATCTCGGAGGATCAGCTGCCGGAGCAGGGGCAACGCAAGCCGATTCGCATGCTTCAGTGGCTGATCGGGCTGCGCTCCGGCCGAATGGGTCCCTTGCCATGGGTCAAGATGGACAGCACCTTCCGCTTGAGGCAGTTTCCAGAATTTCAGTTGTTGCACCACTCCTCCGAGCATCGGCGGATCGCGGCCTCGCTATCCAGGCCGCGCTCGGGCATTCAGGCGATCGTCGACGCGAGCGAATTGAATGCCGCGACGGTCGTCGGCTTCCTCAATGCCGCGAGCCTATGCGGATATCTCAAGATCAGCGATGCGGGCGTGCCGGTGACAGCGGCCGTGAAGAAACCATCCGCCGGGTCGAGGCGTGGGCTCTTTCAAGTGTTTCGCAGAGCCTTAGGAATTGCCAGCAATGATGCCTGAACAACCGCAAGAACATAAGATCTTGTTTACTGGGACCATGGGTGCCGGCAAGACCACCGCGATCTCGGCGGTCAGCGGCATCAAAATGGTGAAGACCGAGGCGGCGAACACCGACCGCGCTCTGTTCAACAAGGCGACGACGACGGTCGGCTTCGACTACGGCGAAGTGGGTTTGGACGGCGGACATGTCCTGAGGTTGTACGGCACCCCGGGGCAGGAGCGTTTTTCCTTCCTCTGGAAGATCGTCGCCAGGGGCGCGATCGGCGTGATCATCCTGGTCGACAACAGCCGTCCCGACCCGTTCCAGGACCTGGCGCTTTATCTCGACAACTTCAAGCAGTTCGTCGCGATCGGCGGCGTGGTCATCGCGGTCGGGCGCACCGAGTCGCATCAGTGGCCGTCGGTCAGTGACTACTGTGCCTATCTCGAGGCAAGGGACTTGATGCTGCCGGTATTCGCCGTTGACGTTAGACAATCGGAGGATGTGCTGATGGTGCTCGACGTGCTTTTCAACATGCTGGAAGTCTCGGACGCAGAGTCCGCGTGAGTTATCGACCATGACCTACAAGAATTCGGCGCAGCTGCGCCAAGATTACGCGCAGATGTTCAGCGAAGAACTGCAGAAACTCACCACCTCGGGTGATGGCGTCCTGGCGGCGCAGGTGTGCACGTCCGACGGCTTCGAGGTCGCCGTGAGCGGTCGCCATGCGGAGTCGCATCGACGGCTTGCGGCCATGGTCAGCTCCCTGCAAGCGCTAGGCGCGGCGGTGGTCGAGGAGACGGAAATCGGCACCTACCGCAACCTCATCATCGAAGCGACCGAGGGAAAGTGCATCATGATGGCCGTACCCGGGACCGGTGGCGACATCCTACTGACGGTCATTGCGAGCCCGCAGATGGTGTTTGGCAGCTTTCTCCTCGTGTGCCGGAACACTTGTCAGGCGATCAGCGCGCGTCTGCTCGGCGTTGCCGCATGAAATCCGCCGCACCAGCACAAGCCCTGGCGACCAACCCGGTCGCGGAGGCGCCGCCCACCGGTCTAGACGGCCACCCTCAATTGAGGGAAAACAGGAGTGTCGGTCAAGGAATTTCACTTGCTGTCCCAGGTTCCTTGGGTCCGAGCACTTGCTATGATCCCGACCGAGGAGTACGCATGATCCAGACCGCCTATGTCAGTCGCGCCGCCGAGGCGATGACCCAAGAATCCCTGCTATCGCTGCTGCAGCAATGCCTGGCGAACAATGAGGCCAGCGGCGTCACCGGCATGTTGCTCTACGGTAACGATACTTTCCTCCAGGTGCTCGAAGGGGAGGAATTGATCCTGGACACCGTGATCGAGAAAATTCAGAAGGACCCGCGCCACTCCAAGATCCACTTCTTGTACCGCAAACCCCTGGAGCGTCGGCAATACACGGATTGGAGCATGGGTTTCAAACGTGTTTCCGCGCAAGGACTGAGCGCCGGCGACGGCGTGCCCTCCTTCGGGACGCAGGACTTCAACTTCGATTACCTGATCGAGCACGAAGCGGTCGTCGAGACCTTGGTGGAACACTTCCGGGTGCCGCATTGGGATCCGCTGATTCGCGAGCTCGATGCCAAAGATAAAGTCATCGAGTATCTAAAAAAGGCGCTGTCGCACACGCGCGGCTGCATCGAGATCGCGAGTTTCGTCCTGGAAAACGTCGCGGCGGCGAGCCGCAACGGGCATCTCGACGAGCAGCAGCTGCGCTTGTGCGAGTCGGCGCTGGATACGCTGCGCCGAGTCTGAGCCTATCGGGCGCCGGCTGTAGCCTCACGGGGCGCCCGCGCGATCGTTCGCCGAGCGTCCGGCTCGCGTGTCGCCAAATCTTCATATGGCCGACGCAGCTTGCTGTAAAACTAGTGCCATGAAACAAATTCTTGAACCTGCGCGTCCGGTCGACGTCATTCTCGAAACCGACGTTCTCGTGGTCGGCAGCGGTCCGGGCGGCTTGGCGGCGGCCTTGGCGGCGGCGCGCGCCGGTGCGCGTACGGCCTTGCTCGACCGCAACGGCTGCTTCGGCGGCAACATCACACAGGTCGGCGTCGAGGGTTTTGCCTGGTACCGGCACGAAAAGACGATCGATTGCGAGGGCATCGGCATCGAATTCGAGGAGCGCGCCAAGGTCATGGGCGCGGCGATGCCCGAGCCGCAATCCTTGAGTCATGCACTCGATGCCGAGATGTTCAAGTATGTCGCCGACGTGCTCGTCCTCGAGGCGGGTGTGCAACCGCTGTTGCACCGTCTTTGCGTCGCGCCGATCGTCGAGGGCGGCGTCATTCGTGGTGTCATAACGGAGAGCAAAGCCGGGCGGGAGGCCATCCTCGCGAAACGGGTCATCGATGCGACGGGCGATGCCGATGTCGCTGCCCGAGCCGGTGCCGTGGTACACAAGACGCCCACGGAAGAGATGATGGCGGCGTCCGTCATGTTCTCGATGACTGGCGTGAACAAACAGCGCTTCCTGGAACATATCAAAGCCGATCCGCAAACCTACAAGGACTGGACCGGCAACGGCGAGTGGGACATCACCACGACGGGCAAGGAAGACGCGCTGTTCTCGCCCTTTCTGCGCAAACCCTTCAAGCAGGCCGTGGCCTCGGGCTTGATTCCCGCGAGTTTGAGCACGATTGCAGGCACCTGGGGCACGGTCAGCGACCAGGGAGACCTGACGTATCTCAATCTCGTGCATCTACCAAACATCGACGGCACGAATCCCAACGATCTGACCCGCGGTGAAATGGAGGGCCGAAATCAGGCCATCCACGCGGTGGCGGCCTTGAAGCGATACATGCCGGGTTGCGATGCGGCGAAGTTGCGCAATTTCGGGATGACGCTCGGCATTCGGGACACGCGGAAAATCGATGCGCACTACAACTTGACCGCCAACGACGTCAAAGAGCAAGGCCGTTTCGACGATTCCATCGGCATCTTTCCCGAGTTCATCGATGGCTACGGAATACTGATCCTGCCCACGACCGGCCGTTATTTTCACGTGCCTTACCGGTCGCTCCTGCCGAAGGGGATCGGCAATTTACTCGTTGCCGGACGGTCGATCGGCGGCGACAAGACGTCGCACGCGGCGGTGCGCAACATGATGTGCTGCGCCGTGAGCGGGCAGGGTGCGGGCGTGGCCGCGGCCATCTCCTTGCGTGCCGATGAGCCTTTGGATCGATTGAACATCGCCGCGGTACAGCAGGAGCTGTTACGGCAGGGCGCGCGTATTCACTGACCGAGGGTGTCCGCCCGCTCGCTTTCAGTTGTAACCGAAACGCTCTGCGGATAGCCTCGCCGCCTGGCTAGCGACTGCTAGACTCAGTCGATGCTACAGCGCTGCCGAGTCTCATGGGTTCCCGCTTTGCTTGCAAATGCGGTGCTGCTTGCAACTGTCGTGCTGAGCGCGCCATGCGTTGCAGCCTCTTCGGAACTGTCGGGTTATGCCCCCTTGGTGCGACGCGTTGCCCCGAGCGTCGTGACCGTGCTCGTCGAAGAGGAGCGCAAAGGGGCGGGCGATCGCGCGGCGGAACGCGCTACCTCGCGCAATAACCCCGATGCGATCACCTCGGTGATTCGTCGCATGTTGTCCGGACTCGATGAGAATCCGGGTGGGGGTGGCGAGGAAGCGGGCTCCGCGCTCGGCTCGGGTTTCGTGATTCGCGCCGATGGCCTCATCGTGACCAATCGTCACGTGGTTGCGGGCGCCCACTCGGTGCGCGTGCGTCTGCCGAACGGTGAAGAAGTTCCGGCGAGGATCGTCGGTGCGGACGCGGTCACCGACATCGCCTTGCTGAGCGTGGCCACCGGCAATCTGCCCGCGCTGCGCCTGGGGTCTTCCGATTCGGTATCGGTCGGCGATGCGGTCATTGCGATCGGCAATCCCTTCGGACTTGGACAGACCGTGACCGCCGGCATCGTCTCGGCCCGTGCGCGCACGCTCGAGGACGATCCCTACATCGATTTCTTGCAGACCGATGCGGCGATCAATCGCGGCAATTCGGGAGGTCCTCTGCTCTCGATCGACGGTACGGTCGTGGGCGTGACTTCGATCATTTTCACGCCCAGCGGCGGGTCGGTGGGTCTCGGCTTCGCGATTCCGGCGGAGACGGTCGCGGCGGTCGTCGCCGAACTCGAGGCCCACGGTGCGGTCGAACGAGGGTATCTGGGAGTCTCCGCTCAGGAGCCGACCGCTGCGATCGCGACGGCGCTAGGCATGAAAGCGCCCACGGGCGCCTTGATCACGGCCGTCGAAATGCAAGGGCCCGCCGCCGGAGCTCTCGTGGTCGGCGACGTGCTGCTCGACATCGGCCAAGTGCCAGTGACGTTCAAGAATCTCAGCAAGATCACGGCGCGTCTGAAGCCAGACTCGCTGGTTCCCCTGACCGTGCGTCGAGACGGTGCGATGCAGACGGTCGCGCTTAAAATCGGCCGTCTGCCGCTGCCGCCCGATGATCCGGCCATGACCGGTGAGCGCGATACCTGGATCTTACCCTTGATGCTCGGTGTGTCTGGCACGACGGTCCAGATTCGCAGGGAGATCAAGGCGGTGGACGAAGGCGGCGGTCTCATCGTGACCCAGTTGCGTCCGTCCGGCCCCGGTGCCTTGGCGGGTCTTCGGGTCGGTGACTTGGTCACGCACCTCGGCTCGAAGCCGGTCCTCGATCCAACGGATTTACTGAACGTGCCCGCACCGACGCCGCAATCCCCGGTGCTGCTGCGTATCGTGCGCGACGGGTCGCCGGTGTACGTCGCGATCACGGGTGTTCCGCCCTTGCCGTGAGCGTGAGCGGGACGGAACGTTCGCCTTATATCGCTGAGTTCACCTTGCCCGGATTGAGCAGCTGCTCGCGCAGGCGCTTGCCTCGCCGTAGCAATCATTCTGTAGTGTTTCTGGCCTTACACTACCGGGTTTGAACCATAGGGCAATCGCGTCATGGCCCAGTCTCCCCAGGCCGGCTTGCCGCCGCCGCTCGCACCACTCCTCGCGACAGCGACCCAGCTGCTGGCGACGGGGCGGCCGGCCGATGCCATCGAGCCCTTGCGTGCCGCGGCAGAGCTCCAGCCGTCGAACGCGCTGATCCAGCACGACCTCGGTCTCGCCTGCCTCGAGGCCGGTCGGGTGCCAGAGGCCATCACGGCCTTGCAGACTGCGCTTGCCGCGAACCCGCGCTACGCGGACGCTTACTTTCGGCTCGGGATCGCCTGGGAACGGCTCGGCGACATGGGTCGCGCCATCTTCGCCTACGACCGCGCGACCGAGCTCGTTCCCTCGCTGACGGAGGCCTGGTTTCGCGCCGGTGCGCTGGTCTACACCCTGGGACATCGCGACGAGGCAATTGGCTGTTTCCGCCGTGCGGCAGCGACCGGACCCAAGACGCGCTTCGGCCGCTTGGGCAAGGCGCGCGCGCTTCTCTGTGCGGACCGGGATCGCGACGCGGAACGTGTATTGCGCCAGACGCTCGCGGTCGACCCGGACGACGCCATGGCGCAAGATCTTCTCGGCAACGTGCTGTCCGAGTCCGGCCGTTTCGACGAAGCCCGTGAGTGTTTCCAGCGGGCGGTCGCCTTGGCGCCGACGCTCGCGGGAAGCTACTACGACTTGGTGCGATGTCGTCCGGTCACGGCCGAGGATCGGGATCTCGTCGAGCGCATGGAAGCGGCGCTCGCGACGCCCGGGCTCGAGGTCGCGCAGCGCCTGCGGCTGCACCTCGCGCTCGGCAAGGCCGCTGACGATCTCGCCGACTACCAAAGGGCCATGCAACATTTCGATGCCGCCGACAGCGTGCGCCGCGGCTCGGTGTCCTTCGACTCGAACGCCTTTAGCGGTGAGATCGACCGACTGATCGAGCGCTGTACGCCGGAGTGGATCGCAGCAGCACCACATTACGGCAGTCGGGATGCGACACCGGTGCTGATCATCGGCATGCCGCGCTCCGGCACCACGCTGGTCGAGCAGATCGTTTCCAGTCATCCTGAGGTCAGTGGCGGCGGGGAGTTGAATTTCTGGAACGAGCGCGGTGCCGAGTGGCACCGCACGACGGCGGCAGGGTCCGAGGCCGCGTTCGACGCGCAGGCCGGCGCCGACTACCTCGCCGTGCTGCGCGCGCTAGCCCCGCGGGCGGCGCGCGTGACCGACAAGATGCCGTTCAACTTCCTCTGGGCTGGGCTCGTTCATCGAATCTTTCCGCGTGCGACGATCATCCATTGCCGTCGCGCCGCGATCGACACGGCGATCTCGATTCATCAGACCCATTTTCATCCGACGCTCGCGTTTCCGACCGGCGGCGCCGAGCTGGTTGCCTATTTTCGCGACTACCGGCGCCTGACCGACCATTGGCGGCAGGTCTTGCCGGCCGACCGCTACATCGACTTGGATTACGAGATCCTGACGCAGTCCACGGAGCAATCGATCCGGCGGCTCATCGCGGCCTGCGGCTTGAGCTGGCACGACGCCTGCCTACACCCCGAGCGCAACCCGCGCGTCGTGAAGACGCCCAGCAAGTGGCAAACCCGGCAGCCGATCTACCGACTCTCGGTCGAACGCTGGCGGCGCTATGAACCCTACCTGGGACCCCTGGGTGAGCTGCTCCGCAGTGTGACGGAAAATTCTCATAACTGTCATCAAGCCGTTACGGTCTTTCCATAATCTTGCGTGTGCAGACGATTGCCTTCGCGAGGGACTAGGAAAGGTTCCGCGTCTTCCACCCGCCGGGTCGCCCGTCTTGCGCAGGATCCATGTTCCTACAATCTCTAGGGGATTCAATATGTCGCAGAAGAAAGCTCGACGAAAATCTCGATCCAGTGCAAGGTCCAACCCTCTGCGTCCGCTCGCCGGCCTGCTGGCGGCTGGCCTCACCGTCCCGGCATTCGCCGGACCGTCCGTAGAGTTTCCCACTTACGTTACCGGCCCGCAGCCCAACGGTTCCTTCGTCGTGAGCAGCGGCCAGGTCATCACGCCGGCCGGCACGCAGGTCGATCTCGGCATCCGGGTCCGCGCCAAGGCGATCGCGTTGAACCCCAAGGTCGCGACCCATACGGCCGCCGTGCTCACGCTCGGTGCGACGCAAGCCGTCGAAGTGTTCGACACCCGGAGCGGCGAGGTGCTGCAGAACTATTTGGTTTTGGGTCAGGATCCCAGCGGCAGCTTCAGCGGCATCAGCTATTCGCCCGACGGCAAGTACCTGATCTTCAGCCAGGACAGCAGCAACATCGCGCTTGCGAAGGTATCGACCGAGGGATTGCTGAGCGACTATGCACAGATCAGCGTGCCGCCCAACAGTAGCTTCATCTCCTGTTTTCCGAACAGCCCGCTGGGTCCCTACGGCCGGCCGTGCGCCACGTTCTATACGCCGAGCACCTCATATCCCGGTGGCGTCGCGTTCTCGAAGGACGGCAAGAGCGCTTACGCGCT
>Ga0116230_10000656_pt1 | contig 30767 bp, 23 predicted proteins | sample S1TSphfallax_3_FD_88678 | JGI IMG/M metagenome (GOLD analysis project Ga0116230, IMG submission 88678) | Host-associated microbial communities from peat moss isolated from Minnesota, USA - S1T2_Fd - Sphagnum fallax MG | ecosystem: Host-associated > Plants > Peat moss > Unclassified | place... | reverse complement strand
TCGGGTCGTTCGGGTGATTGGACGAAAGCCAAATGCCGCGCGGGTCACGAAGTGGTGTTGGGCGGCTGGACAAGCGAGTCGGGACAGCTTCGCTCTCTGCTGGCGGGCGTCAATCGCGACGGGCACTTAGTCTATGTCGGCCGTATTGGAACCGGCTACAGCGCGGCGGTCGTCTCGAAACTACAGCCGATTCTTGAAAAACTTTCGCGAGAGAGCAATCCGTTCGGCGGGGCCAATGCGCCGAAGAAAGAGAGCAGCATTCGATGGCTGAAGCCCACGCTGGTCGCAGAAATTGAATTCGCGGGATGGACAGCCACAGGGATGATCCGACACGCCGCTTTCAAGGGACTACGCCGCGACAAGCCGGCCAAGGACGTGGTCGCCGAAATGCCGAGTCCGGTGCCCTCGGACACCGAGGTTCCCGATGAGAAATTGGCCGCCAAGGTGACACGCTCGCGCAAGAAAAAAGCAGCCCCGGCGCGTGCTGCGGACTCGAAATCATCGGAGGGACCCACGGCCGCTCCGCGGGGTGTCGCAGTCGTCATGGGCGTGACGATGTCGAAGCCGGACAAAGTCCTGTGGCCCGATGCGGGAGACGATGAGCCCGTGAGCAAACTCGATCTGGCCCATTACTATGAGGCGGTCGGCGAATGGATGCTGCCGCATATCGCCCGCAGACCGTGTTCGCTGGTCCGTGCGCCAGACGGGATCGCAGGCGAGCAGTTCTTTCAGCGCCACGCGATGGCGGGCATTTCGAACCTCTTCAGTCTAGTAAAGGTGAAAGGCGACAAGGCAGCGTATGTGCAGATCGACCGTATCGAAGCGCTCGCGGCAGTCGCGCAGATCGGCGCGCTCGAGATTCATCCGTGGAACTGCGCGCCGGCGGAGCCCGAGGTAGCCGGTCGTCTCGTGTTTGATTTGGATCCCGCGCCGGACGTGCAATTCACGGCGGTCATTGCGGCGGCGCTTGAAATCCGTGAACGACTGAAGGCCGTCGGACTCGAGTCCTTCTGCAAGACCACGGGTGGCAAGGGTCTGCATGTGGTCACGCCGCTGACGGGCGGAAAGGATGCAGTCGCCTGGCCGGCGGCGAAGAATTTCGCGCACATCATTTGCGCGCAGATGGCACAGGACTCACCGCGGAAATACTTGGATAACATGTCCAAGAAAGATCGAGTGGGACGTATATTCTTGGATTACTTGCGAAACGATCGCACCGCCACCGCGGTTGCCGTAGTCTCCCCACGCGCGCGACCTGGTGCGCCGGTCTCCATGCCGGTTGACTGGAAGGCCGTGAAAGCCGGCCTTGATCCGGCGCAGTTCACCGTACGGACGGGAGCGGTGATCCTCCAGAAATCGCGGCCCTGGGCTGCCTACGATGACGGGAGCCGATCGTTGGCGAAAGCGATTCGCCAGCTCATGTCGGCTGGGAAGTGAACTCGTACGGGATCAAGTCTCGTCGCTGTGGAAGGCTCAGTCAAGGTCACTTAATTTCCGTGCCAAAAGTACCGGTACTTCGTCGCTTGCCCTATTCGGCCACGATCAAACTCTTTTTAAACTGCGCCTTCAACAGCCGGTCTTCAAGTATCCGTCCGACAACATAGAGAACCGCGAAAATTCCCGAAAATATGTAGGCGGCCTTCGGAGAGAGCTTCTTATCTTCGTCTGCATGATCTTTTTTGGAATTATCGGGTTCTGGGGCGCCCAAGGCTTTGTCGATCGGGTTCATCGGCATACCCGCATGCTTTTTTTCTTCCTGCGCCGGTGGTTTTTCGAACTTGCTGACGACGACGGTGAACTGAGCGATACCAAGAAATAGAGGCGCGGCCAGAAAACAAAAAAGCAAGGTTTTGCTAGTCAGATGGTAGCGGAGAACAGACCCGCCGGCGCGCTCGTCGATTCGCAACTCGCCGCCATCAAAGACAGACATTTTGTCCTGGGCGGCCTGGTTCTTCTTGCTGAAAATCAGCGTGTCGTTCGTCCGTTGATAACTGGTGCCCGTCTGACGAAAGAGGGGATCGAGCCTGTCGAATGCATCCTTGCTCGATTGACCAGGGGCGAGCACCAGGCTGTCTCTGATATGCCATATCCAATCGATGAGACGCAGGTTCAAAAGCGTTGCTCCAGAGGCAAGCGTTCAGTGAGCGTCTTCCATGCCTCGGTGAAGGGATGGGTCATCTGCTCGCGGATCGACATGCGGCGACCGCCTTCCATGCCCAGTAATTCGGCTTCTCCATCGATACAGGTGCCAAAAATACGGTCGATGAAAATAAACGACCCGGCGAAATTGCTCCGGGTGGCCTCAAAGTCTCGAGAGTGGTGCACGCTGTGATGCTCGGTGGTGTTGAACAGAAAACGCCACCATCGAGGAGAATTGAAGCGGACGTTGATGTGTTGGTAGGTCCCGATGGCCAATCCGAACGCGCCGGAGATCAGGACGGCGCGCGGTAGAAAGTCAAAAAAACCACCGATGCCGAGACCGATCAGAAAGAGCTCGACCGGGTTGCCCACCGCGCCCTTGTTGATGTTCAGCTGAGTGATGTAATGATGCACCGAGTGCGGCAGCCACAGCGGGTACCAGTTATGCATTCCGCGATGCATCCAGTATTGCCCGAAATCGAAGATGAACGCCATCAGGAAGGCTTGCAGCAATATCGGTAAGCCGGTGAACCAGAGGAAATCATCTTGATGGAAATAGTGCTCAATGGACTTTGCCATGGCATCGCTGCCGATGAAGTGGCTGACCATATGTAGCAGCGTGAATCCAAGCCCGACGTAAAAGAGATCGGTGACCAATTCTTTCCAGGTCAGCCGCCAACTCGCGTAGCGCGGATTCACCCATTCGAGCCCTAACAACAGCACCTTGAAACCGATGCCGATCCCTACGGCGGTCGATGCCTTGGCAATCGAATTGGGGGCGTAGTACCAGAATGCGATCATCGCAAACAGCATCGCAGGCTGGAACCACGTGAAGACGAATCGCTTCACCGGGCCGCCCTCGACCTTCGGGATGTTCTCCCAGCCAACCGTAACCGGCGACTGGGTTCCGATCATCCGTTTACCGACGCGAATTCCATGCACAGCTTTCTCGCATGAGTCGTGATGCTTACAATACTGGAGCGGCAGAGATCGAACTTGGATCCCTGTGAACGGCTCTGCGCGCTCAATTATTTATAATTCGATGTTAGCAGCGGCATCAGCCCGCGTCGAGTCGTTCGAAACACCGGGTACATCCGTTCAAAAGTCGGTCCATTGATCGCCGCCACCCGCGGCCTGCTGCGCGGGCGTCTCGGTGGCTGGCGCACCGGCTTTGGCGTTGCCGCTCCACGGGCGGCTCGCGCTGCGCCGCTCGGGCGCGGGTGGGCGCGGCTTGACCGCCCCACTGCTGGCCGCCAAGCTGGTGCCAGCCGGGGTTGATGAGTTGTCGACGCGATAACGCGAGATCAGATGAGATAGATTCCTCGCCTGCTCCATCAATCCCTGGGACGCCGCGGAAGCCTCCTCGACGAGAGCCGCATTCTGTTGCGTCACCGCGTCCATCGAGGTGACCGCCTTGTTCACTTGTTCGATACCGGAGGCTTGCTCGCGGCTCGAGGCGGATATTTCCGCCACCACGTCGGTGACCCTTTTGACGCCCGCGACGATCTCGCTGAGCACCTTGCCAGACTCGTCGACGAGCTTCGTGCCCTCGCTGACCTTGCCGACCGAGTCCTGAATCAAGGCTTTGATCTCCTTCGCGGCACCGGCACTGCGCGAAGCCAGATTGCGCACCTCGGAGGCGACGACCGCAAAGCCGCGACCTTGCTCGCCAGCGCGCGCGGCTTCCACCGCCGCATTCAGAGCGAGCAAATTCGTCTGAAACGCGATCTCGTCGATGACGCCGATGATGTCGGCGATCTTTTTGCTCGCGACATTGATCTCGCTCATGGCCGTAACTGCACTTCCGACGACTTTGCCGCCGCGTTCCGCCTGATCACGGGCCGCAACCGCCAATTGGTTGGCTTGCGCCGCATTGTCGGCGTTGTTCTTGACGGCTGAGGTCATCTCTTCCATCGACGAGGCGGTTTCCTCGAGACTGGATGCCTGTTGTTCGGTGCGCTGGCTCAAGTTCAAATTGCCACGCGAGATCTCGTCGGCGCCCGTGCTGACCTCGGCGGCGGCGCTCGCCATCGCCCGCACCACGTCGGCCATGTTGCCGATCAAGCGGTTCATACCCTCGCAGAGCATCTTGAAGAAACCATCCTTGCCTCGCTCGTCGATACGGGCCGTCAAATCCCCGTCGATCGCCTGGGCAACCATGACGTTGACTTCCTGCTCGATTTTGAGCTCCTGGGTGCGGTCCAGCCATTGGACGACGGTGCCCACGCGTGCGCCGTCGGCGGCACTGACCGGATTGGCGACGATCCGCAAAGTCACCTCGCCAAAAGCCAATTCTTCGCTGTGAGCGGCAGCGAGCCCTTGCGGCAAACGGACCAAGGTGTCGAGGGGCGTCCCCAGCAACCGCTCAGAGTCAAATTGCCGGGCGACCGTGCGAATCTGCGCCGCATACTGCCGGAAGAGGCTCAAAGCCGCATCGTTGATGTAGATGACCTTGCCGTGGTTGTCGGTGAGCATCGTGCCGGTCGTGACCCGGTCGAGCGCGGTACGGATGCGCGCGTTCTCGGCGGCTGCCGCCCGATCGGTTTCAGTACGCTGCCGCAAGTCCGATTGCATCTTCGCAACCGTTGCAAACAAACTGGAGTCATCGCCCTGGCGCAAGACGATCTCGGTCGAGAAGTCCCCTGTCGCGACCTTAGCCGCGACGTCGGCGACATCAGCCGGTTCGCCGCCCAGCTGACGCATGATCTGCCGCAAGATGATCCAGCCGAGCGCCAAGACGAATCCGATGGTGACCAAGGCGATCACCATGCCGGTGATCGCGGCCCTCGACTTGATCTTGACAGCCTCCGCGGCACCGGCATTACCCAGTTCCGCGTTGTAGGCCGCCTCTGCGTTGACGTCCTCGACGGTCTTTAGAAGGACTGACTGCTGGCTTTGCAGGTAATCGACGGCTTCGGCTTTCTTACCTGCCCTCGACAAGGCCATGGCTTGCTCGACGACTTTGTCGCAGGCATCGATGTCGGCGCGCCCCACCTCGAGCAGCTCCTTGTCGTGAGCGTCTGATATCAGCGGTTCGTAGTCCTTGAGTGCGGCGCTGACCGATGCTTGGGCGTTCGCGAACTTCGCTTCGAGTGGCGCCAGGAGAGCCGGATCATGCGCCGCGACGTCTTGCCACGCCGCCATACGGATGCTCGCCATCCCAGAGGCAACGCGATCGAAGACCAACAGACTGGGTACGGTATTGACGGTGCCATAGCTCGCCGCCTCATATACCTTGTCGCATTCGTGCAGCAGCACGCCCGCGACCAAGACTATACCGGCCAAAGCCGCGATCGGCAGCATCGCAAGTTTCTTCGCGACCGTAAGGCCCCTCTGTGCACCCATAGAATCAACCTCAGCTCATTGTTGTGGCTATAGGCTGATAGCGGCAGGGATGTCAGTTATCGGAGCCGTTCACGACATTTAACGTAAAGAAGTTGTCAAAATGTTGGACGCCGTCACATCCCCCAGACTCTCAGGCAGCCGGCGGATGCCGATAGTGCGCCGGGAAAGCAAACCAGTCGATGCAATTAGGCCGCCGCCGTCGTCTCCTTGAGCTGCGCCTTGCGGTCTGCGAGCTGTATGCCGACTGCCGCAAGATCCATCTTCGACTTCTTGGCTTCCGCGAACATGCCGTTCGGCTGTTCTTCTTCTTTGACATGGTGCTTGATCATTTCCGATAGCACGTGAACCTTGGCGTCGTAGAAATCATCGGAGGGGTCCGATTCCTGGATCTCCGCAATCAGTTTCTTCGCGCCGTCGTGCTCGACGACTGCCTCGTGATGCATATCCTTGTCTTTAGTCGCCTGCAAGAAAGCCGGGTAGAAGATCTCCTCCTCGATCTCAGTGTGTACCGTGAGAGCCTGGCAAATGCTTGCCGCCAGTCGGCGCTTGACGTTCGCGGAGCGGGCTTTCTCGAATTCGGCAAACCACTGCTCGACTTGACGATGATCCGCTTTCAACAGGGCCACGGCGTCCTGTGGTTTGCTCTTGGATTTCGCTGCAAGTTTATTCGCCATTCGCAAGTCTCCTCATCGGTGATGACAGAAGACGCGAGTCTCGCGACGCATGCGAGAGTTCGAAGTCGGCGCTAGCCCCGAACGTCTGTCGGTGCTCTTCGTACAGCGCAGGAGTCGGACATTATCGTGGTCCTGCGGGCTTGACTGCCAGCGCGATCACGTCGCTCCATCGAGGTGAGTCCGTAGGATACGCCTGACAGGAAAAGCGCGGCGGCGACGATTGTCTGAACGAACGCATTTTCGCAATGTAGGGCCGACGGTAGATCGGCATGTTCACCAAACAAAGGGTATTTATTTATGGGTCGCGGAATTTTACTGTGGATGCTGGGCGTACCGCTGCCGGTCATCTTGTTGCTCGCTATGTGTTCACATCGCTAGCGGCGGCATAGGCCATGAATGATCGAGCATTTCCGGGTGCCGTCGCGACGGTCGTCGCCGCTGCACCCTCCTCCCAGGTCGCCACCTCTTGGCCGGCCATTATCAGCGGCGCCTTCGTCGCTATCGCTGTGTCGATGATTCTGATGATCGTCGGCACGGGGATAGGATTCGCGTCCTTCTCGCCATGGGCAAGCGTCCCTTCAACCGCCAAGTCGCTTTCGCTGAATGCGACCATCTGGTTGATCGTGACCCAGTGGGCGTCGGCCGCACTCGGGGGATACATCGCAGGTCGCCTGCGGACACGTTGGATCGGCACGCATGCGCACGAAGTGTTCTTTCGCGACACCGCCCACGGATTGATCACTTGGTCGGTGGCAACCGTCTTCGCCGCGGCGGTATTGACCGCGACGCTTTGGACGACGGTAACTGCGGGCGTGCATGCGACGACTGGCGTGGCGAGCGCCGCTACGATGCCGGCGGAGGAAAATTATGACACTGACGTATTGTTTCGGCCGGCCCTTGGGTCGGGGACGGCGCCAGTCGGCGAGAGCTTACCATTCAGTCAGATTGAGCACATCGTGGCTAACGCGGCCATGGTCGGTCACTTCCCCGACTCGGATCGCGCGTATCTCGCGAATCTAGTGGCGGCGCGGACCGGCATGCCGTTGGTCGACGCGCAGAAGCGCGTCGAGGACTTCATCACGAACACGCAAGCTGCCAAAGTCAAGGCAGCGGCCGAGGCGGACGTGGCGCGCAAGGATGCAGCGGAAGCGGCGTTGTACGTGGCGCTGTCGTTGGTGATAGGAGCATTTATTGCGTGTATCACCGCGGCATTGGGCGGACGCGTGCGCGAAATGCATCCTTGAATGAGAGATTGGGGGCTGGCGATGCTCGACGTGACCGCGGGGGAGCCGCACGTCGCTCCCCCCGGTCTTACATCCTGGTACAGAGCGGTCGCCTAGGAGCGGCTTCGAGCCGCCACCGGCGCCCCATCGGCACCACCAATGACGATTTCGACGCGTCGATTGAGCTGCCGCCCGCCGGAATCCGAGTTGCTAGCGACGCCAAACTCTTTACCGAATCCTTCGCTGACGATTCGTGAAGGTTGAATTCCGCGGTTGATCAAGAGCAGTTTCACCGCGTCCGCGCGGCGTTGCGAAAGATCCAAGTTTAATGAATCCGATCCCACATTGTCCGTATACCCATCGATTTCCACCTGCCTCTCCTGGTGGTCAGTCAGAAACTGCACGAGGACGTCGAGATTTCGAGCGGCTCCGGGATTGAGGTCCGCTTTGCCGGTGTCGAACAGAACATCTCCGAGCGTCAGCACCAAACCGCGATCCGTGGGCTTCGCTTTGAGGGCATCAAGCTCCGCCTGTACCGCTGCCGTTTGCCGGGTGGCCTCGTCCCTTGCCTGAGTGGCCTGGTCCCTTGCCTGCGTGGCTTGGTCGCGCGCGAGGACCGCGCTATCGACTTCCTTGGTCCGCGCGCTCAGCTGAATCTGATCCCGCTCAGCCTTACCGGCGGCGACGCGGGCGTCATCAGCCTTCGCGGACGCTCTTAGCTGCGCGAGATGGGCCGTCTGTGTCGCCAGATACGCGGGTTGATCGATGCCGCGTTCGTCATGTGCAGCCGATGCTGCTTCGGCTGTATCTAGTTCTGTTCGAGCCGTATGCAGATCGAGTGCGGCGTACTTGGCTACGTTGGGATCCGCCTCCGCGGATCGAACGGCGCTGCGCGCGTTTTCCAGCGCGACGTTGACTTGCGGCACCGAGGCGCAGGCCGCCATGGCCAGCGAGATCGAGATTGACGCGATGAGCTTGTTATTCATAGTGATAGTACTCTTTATTGAGCCGGCTGCGCGGCGCGGTTGGCTTCTTGACGTAAGGTTTGCAGACTCGCCTCGAACTCGGCCGCTGCTTTGCTCGAGCGCACCTGAGTCGCGGTCGCCTCGGCGACCTGTGCGTCGATGTTTGCTCTGGCGGCCCAGTTGGCTGCAGGCTTATAGTCATGCTTGGCATTGGCTTTCTCGGCCAAGGCGAGTTTGTCGCGCGCAGCGGCCATCTCGACCGGTGCTGCTTCCGGGCCGCCCGATTGTTCCGCATGGGAGATGGCGGCCTTCGCAACCGCGATTTGGTCGTCGGCGGCCTGATCGTTGGCCTGGGCCGCGGCAGCGAACGCGATTGCCAATGCTGCGATCGAGACCCTCGCGAGGTCCGAGAATGATCTATTCATGGTGGATTGAGTTCCTGTGTATTTATTCGGGCAGAGTAAGGCAGTCGAGCCGTCCGCCTCGATCTGAGCTGCGGGGGAAGAACTGGTAGCGGAGCAGAGCGCAGGATTTGCCGTTTAATTGGGGCAATGCACTACGGTAGTCGAGGCGGCGACCTTAACAGATCGAGGCCGGTCGGACGTAGGCGCATTGCGTCATCGCGCGTAGGACAACAGGAGCGTCCCAGCCGCAACCGTTGTAAACCTCCCGGGTAGGCGGCTGCGGAGCGATTTCAGTTCTTGTAATGGCGTGGAAAAAAAACGCGAAATCTCGTTCCCACCGCGACCACAGATTGGATCTCGATGGTGGCATCGAGCATTTCGCACAGGCGCTTGACGATCGATAGTCCAATCCCCTCACCTGGCTCACCTCGCGCTGAATTGGTCCGCGTAGGCTCGACACGGGGACCAACGCCTCCGCGCAGGACCCCTATCTCGCCTGAGATCGGCGAAGCTTGTGTTGCCGGTGCGGAACTTGCGTCGAGCGCCGCAGCCAGGGGTTTTCCAGAAGCCGTCGGAAATCCCGGACCGGTGTCTGCGACGTCGAGCACCCAGCGTTTCGAATCATCCGCGCCGCTGTCACCCCAGGTAACTGTGATCCCGCCCTCATGAGTGTACTTGACGGCGTTCAATATCAGGTTTTGAGCAATGCGTCGTATCTTGACCGCGTCCCCATCAGTCGCTAGGCCGGCGGGTCCCTGACAAACAAGATAAAGGCCTCGCTCGACCGCGATGGGTCGTATGCCTTCGCAGAGTGTCTGAACGAGCGGGGTAACATCCAGCGATTCGATTCGGCGCGTTTCGGTGCCGGCTTGTAGGCGCGCAAGACCCGTTACGTCGTCCAGTAAATGGTGCAGCGAGGTGACATTTCGCATCAAAATACGCACGAAATCTTCACGCATTGCAGCGCTCGGCGCCGGCCGCGTGAGGCCCACGGTCACATTGGCGACGACACTGAGGTTGCCGCGCAGATCATGGGCGGCTTGCTGCCATACTTCACCGCGCTGCTGCTCCAACTGGCGAATTTGTTCGAGGGCGCTTTCGAGGTCCTTGACGTGACCGGCGGCCTCTTGTTGTTGCATCGCAACGTATTGGCTTATGCTCTCCTCGATGCACGTGTTGTAGAGTACCGCCCAGACTTGCTGAGCGCGTCTGAGGCTCTCAATCGAGAAGCTTGGATGATCCAAGGGGTAAGAACTGAGTTCTAGGACCACACTCTCGTTGAGCTTGCCGAGTTCGCCGGTTACCGCGCGCAGATCATAGCCCTGCTTCCAGCGCTGCAGTCCGTGGGCGGCCGCGGCCGCCTCGCCGTAAATGTGGGCTGGGTGCGTTCCTTGCATCGCCGAATGGCGGAGGCTTCTCTCGAACGCGCCTAGCAGCGCCGGAATGTGATCGAGGAGCTCAGCTCTCGGCAGCGAATCGCCCTCACTCAATTGCGGATCGCGGCGAACCGCGCTTTGCCATACACGCACCAACTCGTCGTGCCGACCGGCTACATGGTCAGCCAAGGCGTTCAGTTCCCCAAAGGCGTCTTGCAATTCTCCTCCGCCAGTCGAGTAAGCACCGAATGGCGATCCCGATCGACGAAGATCAGAGTGGTCTGACGACCGCCCCGCCGACCGCCGCCGCTCCCGAATCGGTTGCGCGCCGCAACGCCAAGGTGCGTAGCATATCCTCAATAAAAGAGATATCAACCGGGCAGTGTCAAACGGGCGTGCAGGAAATGGATGGGAGAGACAAATAAGCTTTGCACTTGACGGGTGCAGAGCGCATGCTGCATCTGCGACGAGGGGTCCTTGTCTGCATCTCTTCAGAAAAGTTTTTGCAAGACACTCGCGGTCCGAGCGAAGAACTTCTGATCAAACTAAACCAAGATGGGGAATTTCTATGTCGTTTATTGCCTGGATCGTACTGGGGCTGATCGCCGGATTTATCGCGAGCAAGATCGTGAACAAGTCGGGCGAAGGCTTTGTGCTCGATGTCGTCTTGGGGGTCGTTGGCTCCGTCGTAGGCGGATGGTTGTTTCAAACATTCGGTATGCCGGGCGTTACGGGCGTGAACATTTATAGCATCTTGGTCGCGGTGGTCGGCGCAATTGTCGTACTCGCCATCTACCACGCCTTCATAGGTCGGCGGGCTTAGTCACGTAGATAGAATCTCACGAGACCCGACAAAACCTTTCGAAAGCGAAGGACGAATCATGAATGCGATTAAGATTTTCGCACTCGGGCTCATCGCGGCTGGAGTGCTGGCGCTGATCTACGGCGGGTTCTCGTACACGAGTGCGAGCCACGAAGCGAAGATTGGTCCGCTCGACATGACGATCAACCAAAAGAAGGTCGTGAGCGTGCCAGTCTGGGCTGGCGTAGCTGCGATAGTCGTTGGGGCCGGGTTCCTTCTCGTAGGAAGCCGAAAGACCTAGGTGGCGGGCTGGAGACAACGGCGGCTTCGATCGCCGCCACTTCGGGGCTGAGGCAGTAGCGAAGTGCCAATGTGGCGTCGGAATGTGCGCAATCCGACTGTGGCATCCTTACGTGAATGTTTACGTTTCGAACCCGCGGGCGACGGTTGTGGCTGGGAGCAATCGCCCCAGTCCTCGTCGTAAGCGTGGCAGCGCCGTTGCTGAGATCCATGCTCGAGCACGCGGTGCGAACGCGGATCGAGTCCGCAGCCGTGCACCATGGTGCAATTGCTCGAATCGGCATAGTCCACGTCGGCGTCTGGCCATTGTTGCAATTGGAGGGGTTCGATCTGGACCTTAGGTCTGGAGTGCAACTCCATGCCGACATGATCTCGGCCACGTGGCCCGGGCGCTGGCGACTCCGCGTGCGTGCTGCCACTTTCGCGGGACCAGCAGGACTGAGGGTAAGATCGGCGGCCACTGCCTGGGAAATGACGGCGATCTTTGGTGAGAATGTCCACCTGACGCTTGTCGAGCCCCAGACAGGCTTGTCAATCCGCAAGCTGGCGAATCCCGTGGGTAGCGCGTGGCACATCGAGGCACGTGGGCTCGACGTCGGCCGTCTGCTCGATGTGCGGCGCGACAACCACCCACTGCTCGATGCTGGTATTGCGGACGGCCGCGTGGACATTGAGGCCAGCACCGATGCGCTCCACGTCCACGTGGACATGGCTGCGCGCGGCGTGCGCTTGGGAGCCCTGACAGATAACGCCGCGGACGCGCCGCAACTCGGTGATCCGACGGACGTGACCGTTCGATTCAATGGCGCTTGGCAGCGGACCGAGGGCACGATCGAGATCCCCGAGGTCCACGGGACGGTGGCCGGTGCCGACCTGTCGGGCTCTGTCGCATTGCGCGGCATCGACACCGATCCTGTTGTCGATTTCGCACTCGACATGCAGCGGCTGGACTTCGCGCAATTGCTGGCTGCATCGGGGCTCGCGCTGCCCGAAAGCTTAGAATTGGCCGCCGGCGCCGACCGTGATCTTGGTGCGGTCACGATCGACGTGCGCGGACGCGGACGCCTGGCAGATCCAGCCTCGTTTTCGGTGAGCCAGAAGATCGACTTCAGGCCACCACCTCGGATGCCACCCGGAATCGTGCGCCTGCGTGGTGATTTCATCTTTAGATCCGAAGACGGCCCCGGCCCGCACCGCCCCGTCGAGGTATCGCTTGCGTCTCACGATTTCATCGCCCTGCACGACGTTCCGCCGCTGTTCGTGCGCACGCTGTTGCTAGCCGAGGACACAGGCTTTTACGGGCATCGCGGAATCGACTTGCGCGAACTCCCCGCCGCGCTGCTCACCAACTGGTCGCGCGGCGGCGCCGCGCGCGGAGCATCGACAATCACCCAGCAGCTGGCCAAGAACTTGTTCCTGTCGCGCGACAAGCAGTTGGGACGCAAACTAGAGGAACTGGCGATCACTTTCTTGCTCGAATCTGCGCTCGGCAAGGATCGTATCCTCGAGATCTACCTCAACATCATCGAATGGGGACCGGATCTGCGTGGCCTGCGGCCCGCGTCGCGCCACTACTTCGGTCGCGAACCCCGAGAGCTGACTCCGGCCGAGATGGCGTTCTTGGTTGCGATCATCCCCGGACCGATCAAATACCAGAGTTCATTCGCGCACGGGATGCCAGGGCCTGGGCTGCGTTCGCTAATCGACGAGTTGCTCGCGAAGCTACGGTCGGTGGATGCGATCGGCGAGGATGAGTATCGGCGTGCACTGACCGAACCTATCATCGTTACGGTTGGCAAGCCGCTCGGATAATCCGAAAGCTACGCCGCTAACCCCGAGAAGGCCGAACCATCCATGCGCGTTGCGGCGCGCTGCTCGCAGAAACCAACTGAATCGCACTGCACATGGGAAACTGCACTTCAGCTGCTGACGGATTGGACAGCAATTACTGAAATCGTCACCGTATAAGCCGGACAAAGGGAACATTAATCGGCTGAGAGCGCTATCCTCCTAGCGGCACCGGACAATCTCGCTGGCGTCTGGAGAATTAGAACAGTGTATCCATATCTACTAGCGGTCGCCGTCGGCGTGGCAGTAGCCTTGTGGGTGCTGTACGCGCGTCGAGAGGCACGCATCGCCGAGATGGAAAACGACATGGAGTCACTCAAACGCGACGTGCAGCTGCATCGCTCTTTGATCGACGCGCTACCGGACTTTTTATACGCTAAAGACCTCGACTGCCGTTTTCTGATCGCTAACAAAGCGGTTGCCGAAGTCATGAATTCCACGCCCACTGGGTTGAGTGGCCGATGTGACTCAGATTTTTATCCGCCCAGCTTAGCGAAATCGTACCTGGAAGACGACCAATTCGTCTTGCGCTCGGGCGAGCCCTTGATCAACCGCTCCGAGCACGCAAGGGACAGCGATGGAAATGACATCATTGTCTTGACGACAAAGGTACCGCTCAGGGACGAGCACGGAAAAACTTTGGGCCTGGTTGGTGTCGGTAAGGACATCACGGCGCGCGTGCGCGCCGAGGAACAAACGCAGCTTGCGCGTGAAGCCGCCGAAGCTGCGAATCGTGCGAAAAGCGATTTTCTCGCCAACATGAGCCACGAGATACGTACGCCGATGAACGGCGTGATCGGCATGACAGAGCTGCTGCTCGACACCGAACTTGACCCCGATCAACGAGATTTCGCCGAGACCATCCGCGACTCTGGCTACTCTCTTCTTACCGTCATCAATGACATTCTGGATTTCTCGAAGGTTGAATCAGGCAAACTCGAACTGGAATGCGTGGATCTGAATATGCGCGATACAGTCGAGGACGTGGCCCGGTTGCTATCCATTCAGGCCCATGCGAAGGGACTGGAAGTCACCGTGCAGATCGACCCCAAGTTCCCCGATTGGGTGACGGGAGATCCGGGGCGAATCCGCCAGATCCTACTCAATCTTGCCGGTAACGCCGTCAAGTTCACGAACACCGGGGAGGTGTCACTCGAGGTCAAAGTCATCGACACATCCGAAGTCGGAACGCGCCTGCGCTGCGAAGTGCGCGACACGGGTATTGGCATTCCATCCGACAGACTAAATTCTCTCTTCACGCCATTCATGCAAGTGGATACCTCGACGACCCGGCGCTTTGGCGGAACCGGACTGGGTTTGTCCATCGTGCGAAAATTGGTGGAACTGATGGACGGTGAGACCGGCGTCGAGAGCACGGAAGGCAAGGGCTCGACCTTTTGGTTCACGGCCTACCTTCCTGCGGCGACCAAGAGGCAAGCACCACTCTACTTGCAGGACCAGAAGGTGGTCACTCGCCATGCACTGCGAGCGAATCGCAGTCAAACCGGCAATCGTATTTTGGTGGCCGAAGATAACATCGTGAATCAAAAGCTCATCGTCGGGTTGCTGGAAAAGCTGGACTACGAAGTGCGCGTGGCTGCCGATGGCGAGGCAGCTCTCGCCGAGTGGCAAACCGGGAGATTCGATCTGATCTTCATGGATTGCCAGATGCCCAGAATGGACGGCTACGAGGCAACGCGCGCGATTCGTCGTCTCGAGAATGAACAAGTCCACACCCCGATCGTTGCGCTGACGGCACACGCGATGAAGGGTGATGACGAAAAGTGTCTGGCCGCGGGGATGGATGAGTATCTGACGAAGCCAATCGACCGCGTAGCACTCGAGGCCTGCTTGGATCGCTTCCTCTCGCGTTCACTGTCGAGCCCCCGAAGCGATCCATTGAATCTTCGCTCCCCGCGAGCGTGGTAATGGAGCGCAGTGGTGGAGACATGCCAGTAACACCTAGTTCGGCCGCTCGCGTGCGTCGCCTCAAAAGTCGTTCCACTGCTCGCCGCCGACCGCGGCCTGGCGCCCCGGCGCCTCCGAAGGAGGCGTGCTGCTCGAAGCTTTGCCATTCCAGGGCCGACCGGTCGTGCGCCGCTCGGTCGCGGGACGGCGCGGCTTCACCGACGCACTGCTCGCCGCCGCCGACGCTTCGCCCACGTGATAGCGCGAAATCAACTTCGAGAGGTTCGTCGCTTGTTCCATCAGCGACTGGGCCGCGGCAGATGCTTGTTCGACGAGCGCTGCGTTCTGCTGCGTGCCAGCATCCATCGAAGTTACCGCTTTATTGACCTGCTCAATGCCCGAAGCCTGCTCACGGCTCGAGGCGGAGATCTCGGCGACCACGTCGGTGACCTTCTTGACGCCCATGACGATCTCGCCGAGTACGCGACCGGATTCGTCGACGAGCTTGGTGCCGTCGCTGACTTTGGCGACCGAGTCCTGGATCAAGGCCTTGATTTCTTTGGCCGCTCCGGCGCTGCGGGAGGCGAGATTGCGCACCTCCGAGGCGACGACCGCGAAACCGCGCCCCTGCTCTCCGGCGCGCGCGGCTTCGACCGCGGCGTTGAGCGCCAATAGGTTCGTCTGAAAGGCGATCTCGTCGATGACGCCAATGATGTCGGCGATCTTTTTGCTCGCGATGTTGATCTCGCCCATTGCGGCAACCGCGGATCCGACGACCTTGCCACCCCGCTCCGCCTGATCGCGGGCAGCGATCGCGAGCTGATTGGCCTGGGCCGCGTTGTCGGCGTTGTTCTTGACCGCCGAGGTCATCTCCTCCATCGACGAAGCGGTCTCCTCGAGACTCGAAGCCTGCTGTTCGGTGCGCTGGCTCAGATTCAAATTACCGCGCGAGATCTCGTCCGCTCCCGTACTGACCTCCGCTGCAGCCTCGCCCATCGTGCGAATGACATCCGACATGCTCGCGAGCAACTCGTTGACGCTGAGCGACAACGCTTCGATCTGGCCGCTCTTGCCCGCAGTCGATACCCGTCCAGTGAGGTCCCCCTCGATCGCCGTTTTCACTACCTCTTGCGTCTCGGCAACTGCCGCTTCGAGATCCTGTTTCATCTTGAACTGCTCCGCGGCGCCACCCTTTACTTCGGTGCTGACCTGCGCGAGCTTGGCCACCGTGATGTTGACGAATTCCTTCATCTGGCCAAAGGAACCCTGATATGCCTTCTCGATTTTCTGGGTGAGATCGCCCTGCGCCACTGCCCCCATCACGCGCACCACGTCATTGATGCTGGCATCGGCCGAGGTGCGCATTTGCTCCATGGATTCGAGCAACTTCCGCGTCTCGCCGATGCCGTCAGCGTCAACGCGGCGGGATAGATCCCCATTGGCTATTTCCTTACAACTCGCTATCGCCCTGCCGAGTGAGCGAGCGATGGCTCGTCCTGTCAGCGCCATCACGGCCATGATCAGCACGCCAAGGATGCTAAGCCCCGTGATCATCAGCCAGCCGAATCGGCCGACGATGGTGGCCACCGTGGCGGATTCGGCCTTGTTGAGCGACTCCTCGTGGTCGATCATGCGATTGATCGCTGCCAGCCAGTCGGCGAAGGGCTGTGCAGCTTCGTCGAGCACCAGCTTCTGCGCTTCGTGCAACTGCCCTTGCTGGCGCATGGCTATGACCTTGGCCATCTCGGGCATCGCACGACTTTCAATCGCCTTGATGTCAGCCAAGAGGCGTTTCTCCTCAGCGGAGACGGTATCGGCCCTGGCCTGGAACAGATCATCCATTTGTTTTGCCGATTCGGCATAGGCGGCGGCCAAACGATCGATGTCCGCGAGGCGCTTCTTGAGTGCAGGTTCGTCTGCGATCAGCGTCACGTCACGCATCGCTATCGCTCGGTCGTGCACGCTGCCGCGAAAGTTGATGGCGTAGCGCTGCTTGACGCTATTGACGCTGTTCACCCGCGCCAGGCTCTCGGAGACCGCGCGAACCTGTAAAATGGAGAAGAGCACGATCGAACCTAACAGCGCCAGCAAGACGGTCGCCGTGACCATCAGCCGCTTCAGGATGGAGAGGTTTTTCATATTAGTAGTGAATGCCTGGCCCGACGGCGTTCAATGCGATTGATCGCCCACACGAGGCGACGAGGTAAAGTCTGGGGTTAATATCCGTGGAGGGGCTATCGACTGCTCGAGGATTTACTGGAGTCTTGAATCATCATTTATCGTGAACACAGTGGATCACTCTCTGTGGTGCTCGAAATGAGCAGAACACGGGAGCCGGGTTGCCCAACACCGCCATGCATGTTGGGTGACCCGTTCAAGCTTCAAGGCATCAAGTGATCAAGTCGAATCGGTCGAGCGTCATTACCTTCGTCCAGGCCTTGACGAAGTCGGCGACGAACTTTTGTTGCCCGTCGGACGAGGCATATACCTCGGATACGGCGCGCAGTTCAGAGTTTGAGCCGAACAATAGATCAACCGGCGTGGCCGTCCACTTCAAGACGCCGGTCTTGCGATCATGACCCTCGTATACTCCGGCGGAGGTCGTGGACTTTTCCCACTTGTAGGACATGTCGAGCAAGTTCACGAAGAAGTCATTCGTGAGAACGCCGGGCCGTTCGGTGAACACGCCGTACGCCGTCTGTCCTTCGTTTGCATTGAGGACGCGCAGACCGCCGATCAACACGGTCATCTCGGGAACCGTGAGCGTCAGCATGTTCGCCCGATCAACCAGACTTTGGGCCGGCGATTGGTGCGCATCTGCGACGTAGTAGTTCCTGAAACCATCCGCGGTCGGTTCGAGCACGGCAAACGACACGACATCGGTCTGATCTTGCGACGCATCCGTGCGACCGGGCGTGAAGGGCACCACGACGGTGACGCCCGCATTCTTTGCCGCCTGTTCCACGGCGGCGTCGCCACCCAGAACGATGACGTCGGCCAGAGAGACCTGCTTCCCGCCGGCGTGCGCGCGGTTGAAGTCTTTCTGTACAGTTTCGAGACGCTGCAGCACGGTACCCAATTCCTTGGGATCGTTGACGTTCCAATCCTTCTCCGGCAAAAGCCGGATACGCGCCCCGTTCGCGCCTCCGCGGTAGTCGGTGTAGCGGAACGTGGCCGCCGAGCCCCAAGCGGTTCTGACGAGCTCGGGCAGCGGCACGCCCGAGGTCAAGATCTTCGCCTCCAGCGTTGCGACATCGGTCGCATCGATCATTGCGTAGTGGGCCTTGGGCAGCGGATCCTGCCAAATGAGATCCACGTTCGGAATCTCCGTACCGACATAACGGGCACGCGGCCCCAAGTCGCGATGCGTGAGCTTGAACCATGCCTTCGCGAACGCGATCTTGAACTGCTCCGGATGCTGTCTCCAGCGCATCGTGATCTCGCGATAGCGCGGGTCGAACTTGAGCGCGAGATCGGTCGTGAACATGAACGGCGGATGGCGGACCGTCGGGTCCTGTGCGTCCGGCACCAGGTTCGATGCGGCGCCATTCGCGGGAATCCATTGGATTGCACCACTCGGACTTTTGGTCTGCACCCAGTCGAAGGAATACAGATTGTCGAGATACTGCATGGTGAAGGTCGTTGGAGAGGCGGACCATGCACCTTCGAGACCGCTGGTAATCGCGTCGGCGCCCTTACCGGTGCCGCACTTGCTCTGCCAGCCCATACCTTGCTCCTCGACACCTGCGGCAGCGGGCGCGGGCCCCTGGCATTTCGACGCATCGTGAGCGCCATGGGCTTTGCCGAAGGTGTGACCGCCGGCAATGAGCGCCACCGTCTCCTCGTCGTTCATCGCCATCCGCCCAAACGTTTCACGAATATCCTTCGCCGCCGCGAGCGGATCGGGATTTCCGTTAGGGCCCTCGGGATTCACGTAGATCAGGCCCATTTGCGAGGCCCCGAGCGGTTTAGCCAATTTGCGCTCGCCGGTGGCGTCGTAGCGTTGGTCGCTCGCCAGCAACTTGGTCTCCGACCCCCAGTACACGAGGTCAGGTTCCCAATCGTCCGCGCGACCACCGCCGAAGCCGTAAGTCTCAAAGCCCATGGACTCGAGCGCCACATTGCCCGTCAGGACCATCAGATCGCCCCACGAGAGCTTTTCACCGTATTTCTGCTTCACCGGCCACAGCAGGCGCCGCGCCTTGTCGAGGTTGGCATTGTCCGGCCAGCTGTTGAGGGCTTCGAAGCGCTGCTGCGCGCCGCCGGCACCACCGCGGCCATCGCCCGTACGGTAGGTACCGGCACCATGCCAGGCCATCCGGATGAAGAACGGGCCGTAGTTGCCGTAGTCGGCGGGCCACCAGTCCTGCGATGTCGTCAGAACTTGCTTGATATCCGCCTTCACGGCAGTTAGGTCGAGAGTTGCAAACTCTTTGGCGTAATTGAACTGGGGACCCAGTGGATTCGATTCGGCACTGTGTTGCCGGAGCGGTGCCAGATCGAGTTGGTCCGGCCACCAGAATTGGTTGGACTTGGGCTCGCCGCCTTCGGCGCTGAATGCCGCGCCGGGCAACAAGAGGATGGCGCTAACCGCGGAAGCGACCAGCGTCGTGCTCGATAATGTATTCTTCATGTGTTACTCCTCGATCGCAGGGAACGATCGATTGGGGGGCCGACTGTAGGCCCTTATCCCGATAGGAGTTAACAATGGTTTCTATCGATTCGATAGATAAAAGACATCGAGTCAAATGACAGCGATCCCGGCGAACACGCGCCGAACTTATTTTCCCATGTCGTACCGATCCAAATTCATGACTTTGCTCCAGGCACCCGCGAAGTCTTGCACGAATTTCGCGTGAGCGTCCGAACTCGCGTAAACCTCCGCGAGGGCGCGCCACTCGGCGTTCGAACCCAACACTAAGTCCACACGCGTACCGGTCCATTCCAGCGCTCCCGTCGCGGCATCACGCGCTTCGAACACATCCCTGGCGTCCGAGGTCGCCTTCCAGGTCGTACGCATATCGAGCAGATTCACGAAGAAATCGTTGGTCAGCACGCCTGGGCGCTTGGTCAGAACGCCATGCTGACTGCCGCCCGAATTGGCGCCGAGCGCACGCAGGCCGCCAATCAGGACGGTCATTTCGGGGGACGTCAGCGTCAGCAGCTGTGCCCGATCGAGCAGCAGCTCCTCCGCCGAGGCGGCCAGACCCGTCTTCTGGTAATTGCGAAAGCCGTCTGCATCCGGTTCCAGCACTGCGAAGGATTCGATATCCGTCTGCTCCTGGGAGGCGTCCATGCGACCGGGCGTGAATGGCACCGTAACCGGGTGATCACCCTTCTTCGCGGCATCTTCGACACCGGCGCAACCGCCCAGCACGATCAGGTCAGCGAGCGAGATTTTCTTGCCACCCGACTGTGCCTTGTTGAACTCGTCCTGAATGCCCTTGAGAGATGCGAGCACCTTCGAGAGTTTGGCAGGCTCATTCACCGACCAGTCTTTCTGTGGCGCAAGCCTGATCCGCGCGCCGTTCGCACCGCCGCGCTTGTCTGAGCCGCGGAAGGTGGACGCGGCTGCCCACGCCGTCGATACCAATTGCGCGACGCTGAGCCCACAGGCCAGGATCTTGCCTTTGAGCGCCGCGATATCCTTCGCATCGACCAGCGCATGATTGGCGGCCGGAATAGGATCCTGCCAGAGCAATTCCTCCGCCGGAACCTCGGGACCCAGGTAGCGCACACGCGGACCCATGTCTCGGTGGGTGAGCTTGAACCAAGCGCGCGCGAAGGCATCCGCGAACTGGTCGGGGTTCTCGAGAAAGCGTCGCGAAATCTTCTCATAGGCGGGATCTACCCGCAGCGCCAGGTCGGTCGTCAGCATGTTAGGTGCAATCCGTTTCGCGGCATCGTGCGCGTCAGGCACGGTGCCGACGCCGGCACCGTTCTTCGGCCGCCATTGATGTGCTCCGGCCGGGCTCTGGGTGAGCTCCCACTCATAGCCGAAGAGATGTTTGAAATAATCGTTATTCCACTTCGTCGGCGTCGTTGTCCAGGTCACTTCCAGACCGCTGGTGATGGCGTCGCCGGCGATGCCGCTGCCGTGTTTGCTGCTCCAACCGAGACCCTGCGCCTCGAGGTCGGCGCCCTCCGGATGCACGCCCACATGGCCAGCGTCGCCGGCGCCGTGCGTCTTGCCGAAAGTGTGGCCGCCAGCGATCAGCGCAACGGTCTCCTCGTCGTTCATCGCCATGCGCTTGAAGGTTTCGCGGATGTCTCGGGCGGCGCCCAGCGGATCCGGCTTGCCGTTCGGGCCCTCCGGATTGACGTAAATCAAGCCCATCTGGACGGCGCCGAGCGGATTCTCGAGTTCGCGGTCTCCTGAATAACGCAGATCACCCCTCAACCAAGCCTTTTCCTGGCCCCAGTAGACGTCCTCGTCAGGCTCCCACACATCCGCGCGACCGCCGCCGAAGCCGAAGGTCTTGAAGCCCATGGACTCCAGCGCGACGTTACCCGTCAGGATCAGAAGGTCGGCCCAGGAGATCTTGCGGCCGTACTTTTGCTTCACGGGCCAGATGAGCCGACGCGCCTTGTCCAAGCTGGCATTGTCGGGCCAGCTGTTCAAGGGGGCAAAGCGCTGTTGGCCCCGGCCTCCGCCACCGCGGCCATCCGTGATGCGGTACGTCCCCGCGCTGTGCCACGCCATTCGGATGAACAAGGGGCCGTAGTGGCCGAAATCTGCGGGCCACCACGGCTTTGAGTCGGTCATGACCTTGAGCAAGTCCTGCTTGAGGGCTTGGTAATCGAGACTCTTGAATTCCTGCGAATAGTCGAATTTCGGACCCATGGGGTCGGACCTCGAGGAATGCTGGTTCAGCAGATCCACCCGCAGCCGATTCGGCCACCAATCCTGATTCGAAGCACCGCCGCCCGCCATATGACCGAAGGGACACTTTTCTTCAACTTTCGCGTTCATTTTCGTCAACCCCGCGTGACCAACTGCGCGAAATTCTGGGTCTTATGTGAGCATCGGTCTGTACGCGGGCACACTTAACACCCGCATGCTGGGACACGATACGAAGACCGCAAGGTGATCAGCGCTCACACCCCCGCCGTGTTGCCGCGAGGCGCAGCGGCGCTGTTCGACCCACAGGGCTCTGCACCTCATACTCGAGTGGTTGACAAACCATCAGGCGAGAGCTGTCGCACATTGCCGAGACATGCAGTGAACTCCGCACCGAAGAGAAAGATTTGCGCGGTGTAGTAGAGCCACAAGAGCAACGCGGCGAAGGATGCGGCCGCACCGAATGCACTCGGTTGCGTCGAGTGGGCCAGATACACACCGATGGCCCAGCGCCCGCTATCAAAGAGCGCGGCGGTCAATACACCGCCGGCACCTACCACGCGCCATGGCAAGCGGCGGGCCGGCATATAGCGAAATATGAGTGTGAAGAGCAACGTGACGAGGAGCAGTGAGAGCGTAAAATCGATGCTGCCGACGGCGCCAATCAAGAAGGGATGGTGTGCGGCGATTCGCGAGCGCAAACCAGCGAGACCTGTAGAGATGGTAAGTGAGACAATCAGCAGAAATCCGAGGGTGAGAATGAACCCCAAGGAGAGGAAACGCACACGCAGCCAGCCGCGCAATCCCGCCGGCACCAATGATTCACTTTGCCAGATTTTCTCGAGGGCATTCTCGAGCGCCGACAGTACGGTCGTCGCACCGATCAAGAGGGTTACGGCGCTAGTCGCAGTCGCGATCAGCCCATCGGAGTGTTGCGAACTTCGCATCGCGGTGAGCAACGTCTTAGCCGTGGACGGCCCAAAAAGACCCGTCAACTGGGCGCCAATTTGGCGATAGGCGTCGTTTGCACCGACCACCCAGCCGGCGATCGCCAATAAAATCACCAGCAGCGGCGCGAGCGAAAAAGCGCAAAAGAACGCGAGTGCGGCGCCGGTGGTGGCAGCGCCATCTGCGCTCCAGTGGCGCGCTGCGCAAAACAGGTAGGTGTAGGCTCTATGCAAACGGCGCACGGTCAATTTTCGGGACCACCGTGGCTATCCTTGACCCGATACAGCATGGCTTCGATCGCAGCTAAGTCAGCAGGTTTGGTCAAGCCTTCATTAAAACCCGTTTCTTTTGTTGCCGTCACCGGCCGCCGTCAACACTTTCACGCGGTCAGGCGCCGCGAGGCAGGCCTGATCTTTCAAATGGCTCACCGTTTGTCGCCGTGCGCATGCAGGGCATCATCAGTGGCTTTCCGCCCATCCGGGTCTCCACTTTGCTCCTGAACTTTCTTCGTGCTCACCTTTTGCCAAACGGCCCATGCGATCGCTGCGGCAAAAGTCACTACGATCAAGCCAATCAACATCGTTGCGTGAGACATATACGTCCTCCCTTAGAAACCAAAAGTTTCGACGGCTTGCGTCCGTCGGATCCCGTTACTTGCAAGCTGCGCGCGCAGCAATCCCAAGCCGATCAACCGTCAGTCTTGTGCGCTTGCGAGATTCCGGCAGTCGAGGCAAGCCCTTGAATCGCCGCCAAATGCTTTTTCAGGGTCGGCAGCGTCGCGCTTGCGAATGCCTTGGCCTCCGGATCCTGACCCCGCGTGGCTTCCTTGCTAAACAAAGCAATCGCCTCACGGTGCGCTTTGAGCTGGCTCTTGATGTAGGACTTGTCGAAGCTCTCACCCGAGAGCACCTTGAGCTTGGTTTCGGTCGCCATTGCGCTGAGGCTTGCACTGGTCGGCAGACTGATGTCCTTCGCGGCAGCCACCGATTTTAGCTTGTCATCGGCCGCCGCGTGATCCTTAACCATCATCGCGGCAAAGTCTTTGACATCTTGGCTCGTCGCTTTATCTTGCGCGAGCTCTCCGAGTTCGACCTCAGCAATGCCGGCTTCTGCAGCATGCTTGTAGAACGACGAATCCGGATCGCTTGCGCCAAATGCAACGAGTGGAACAAACAGCATAGTCGACGTAATAAACGCTTTCATTGAGGGATTTCCCGGTGATTTGTCCGAACACAATCATGGGGTATGTGCTCGGTCCACCGTTGCAGGATGGCCAGACAATCGCGCGTAGGACTTAACCGCTTCCGCCGCAAGGATTCGCCGGCCGCCCGCGGCCCGTGTCAGAAAAGCCCTAAGCCCATTGATTCAGGCCGCCGACGGAATTTGCGTGGGCCCTGGTGCAAGCTCCCATCACCCACAAAGGAGGAGCCCGCATGTCGAGCGCATTGATTCCAGTTTGGATCATCGGAGGGCCGTTCCTCAGTCTGTTGTTGCTGTCTTTTCTCTATCGCGGAGGTAGCAGCGCCGCCAGGGACCGTTCGGTGCATCGTGACTTGCCTGGACAGCGCCATGCATCTGGTTGGCCTCGGTCGGCCGAGCTGCAGACGATTGCGCGTTTATCAGGGCATGTGTACCCGGGAGAGATCGCTGAACTTTCGAAGCACGTGTCCCCGGGCTCCATTTCGAGCTTGTCCGGTCACAAGTCGCCCGGCGCGATTTCCCGATTGTCCCGCCGAGTGTCCCCCGGCGCGATCGCGAGCTTGTCTGGTCGAAAGCCACCGGGGGCGATCGCAGCGCTATCGGCGCCGAAGCCGGTTGGGAGCATCGCGAGTCTGTCCAATGGCTGGTTTTTCTCCACCCTATTCGGCTTGCCACTGTTAACCGCCTCGCAAAGGCCACTCGAGTCGGAGGAGACGCTATTGATCGATGACCGCGACTCGGATGGGGATGTCAGCCGGCGCGACTGATCACCGGCTCGACAAGTTAGAAGTTACCTGCTTGGGTAGCGCCGGCGGGAACGAACTTGCGGGAGCGCATCCATTTGGTCACGATCCATTTCTCGCCGCGCGTGACGGTTGCACCGCCGTGTAGCGAGCGCGGGTCCAACTGCATGCGACTGTTGGTGTATTCGAAGTAGACCCCGTTGCCCCGCCGCGGCACGACCGACAGGCCTGCCTCTGGGAACACGGTCTCCCCTCCCTCGATGACATCGTTTAGATAGACAATCAGCGTGCTGATTCGCTGGCCGCTGCGTGCGATGGACTCCGCAGCCGAGGGATTGGAGGGAACCAGGAAATCGAAATGCGGAAGATAATTTCCCCCTGGACCGTAGCTCAACACCTGCAGTCCCTCGCTGTGCTCCGGCGGGCTGTTCATGATCGATGCAAGGCGTTCGTCGATCCGTGCGACGAGCGGATTCTCCCGCAGGCGGAAGAAGATCCCACTGCTGCTGCGCTGGCCGACGGCGAGATGCGCGCCCGTCGATGGGTCCAACACGGTCGTCTTCCGTAGCCGCGGGCGGGCCATGCCAATCAGTTGCTCACACTCCTCGTCGCTGAGAACGCGCTCCAACGTCGCGAGGACGGGACTTTGCAAGCGCTGCAAGACGCGCACGTCACGGTCGCCGGCGCGGATGATGTGGCCAGCCGCGATGCGCGGGGGCTCAAGTACATAGGGCGCAGTCTCCAGGTTGAGCGGGACGCTTTGGCCAGGCATAGATTGCCCCGCGGCGTGCGCATCGAAGAATGCATCAACCAGGCCGCGCGCCACGTCGGGCTCGAAGTGTTTCCCGACCAAATGTTCGATCATCGCGGCGCGCGGCGCGCCGCGGGCCAGATTATCGATGATCCAGCTGCGCAGGCCGGTGGATACGTTGACGACGATCGGCATGTCCGCATGTTACGCGATGACCGCGGCGTGAGACAAAACTTTCTAGGACACTCATTCTGCCCGAGACACACCACAACTAGGTTCCCTGGAAGGACATCGGTGCGCGCAACCGCGGCGCCATCGCGGGTGCGGCGACCGGCGGGATTAGTCGCGCGAAATACTGCGTCGCAACAATCCACTCACTCTTATACTCGGGTGAGTGCGGAGTACCGCGACTGAGGGAATGGCAATGTCCGGCAAGGTGAGACCGAATCACAATAGCCTCAGTGCGCCGGTCGACGACGCCATGTTTCGTCTACTCGCCGAGAATATCCCGGCGTTGTGTTGGATTGCGGATGCCTCTGGTTACATCACTTGGTACAACCCGGGCTGGTACGAGTACACGGGCACGTCTGCGGCACAGATGGAGGGTTGGGGATGGCAGTCGGTTCACGATCCGCGATCCTTAGCGCCCGTGCTCGAACGCTGGAGCGCGGCTATCGAATCGGCCGAGCCTTTCGAGATGGTGTTTCCCATCCGAGGCGCCGATGGCGTGTTGCGACCCTTCCTCACGCGGATCAAGCCGGCATTCGATGCCCACGGAAATGTCATTCACTGGTTCGGCGTAAATACGGATATCTCGCTTCAGGTCAGAGCAGAGGACGCCGCCGCCAAAACAGAGGCCAGATTTCGCTTGATCGCCGACTCGATGCCGCAGATGTTGTGGTCCGCGCAGGCCAGCGGGTATTTCGACTATTACAATGCGCGGTGGTATGAATATACGGGCGCCCCAGTCGGATCGACCGATGGCGATGCGTGGTGCGAGATGTTGCATCCGCAGGATCGTGACATTGCGCGCGCCCGATGGCGTGTTGCGCTTGAAATCGGCGCGCCTTTCTCTATCGAACATCGGATACGTGATCATTCAGGCGAATATAAGTGGTTTCTGGCGAGCGCCCATCCTGAGCGCGACGGCGACCTGATCACTCGGTGGTACGGCACTTATACGAACATCGAGGATATCGTTGAGGCCCGGCGCATTCTTCAGCGTTCGCGCGACTCGTTGGAACAAGAGGTTATCGCGCGCACCGGCGAGCGCAATCTGTTCGCGACGCTGGTCGAAACCACCGATGTGATGGTCATGGCCGTTGACCTCCACTACAACGTCATTGCCATCAACCAGGCCAACGTAACCGAGTTTGAACGCATATATGGTATACGCGTCGGAGTTGGCGACAATTTACTCGCCCTGTTCGCAGACAGCCCCTCGTTGCTTCGTCCGCTCGAGTCGGCATGGAGCAAGGTCCTCGCCGGGCAGGAGCTCACTTTGACTGAGCAGCGGGGGAATCCCCAACTGGCGCAATCGATCTATGAAATTAAATACCGCCCGCTGAGGAACCAGGAGGGGCTCCAGATAGGAGCATTTCAGTTTGCCAGCGATATCAGCGAGCGACTGCGCGACCAGGCGCGCTTGGCTCAGGCGCAAGCAGCGCTAATTCAATCTCAAAAGCTCGAGGCCATGGGGCAGCTTACCGGTGGCGTGGCACACGATTTCAATAACTTGCTCACACCCATTATCGGGAGCATGGATCTGCTCCGGCGCCGTGGAGTTGGCGGTGTGCGGGAGCAGCGACTCATCAGCGCCGGCTTGGAATCTGCGCAGCGGGCCAAAGTTCTGGTGCAGCGACTGCTCGCGTTCGCCAAGCGACAACCGCTGCAGTCCGCAGTCATCGACGTTGGCGCGCTGATAAAAGGACTGACCGATCTCGTTAGCAGCACTATCGGACCCCAGGTGGCTTTGCAGGTCGAAGTGGCGGCAGGCCCTCTGCACGCGAAGGCCGATGCGAACCAATTGGAGATGGCGATTCTGAACCTCGCCGTGAATGCCCGTGATGCGATCAACGGTACTGGCGCGATCAAGATTGCGGTCTCATCCCGGCTACTGCGGACTGGTGAGGTTGCGGATCTGGCCCCCGGGCGCTACTTACATCTCCTGGTTGCCGATACCGGTCACGGTATGGATGCCACCACGCTCGCGCGGGCTGTAGAGCCGTTCTTTTCCACGAAGGGGGTTGGTCAGGGAACGGGCCTGGGACTGTCGATGGCCCACGGACTGGCGTGCCAATTAGGCGGGACGCTGACGTTAGCGAGTCAGCCCGGTCGAGGCACTGAGGTGAGCATTTGGCTGCCCGAAAGTACGGAGACTCGCTTGGCCGAGGAGACCGCCGCCATGCCGCCGCCCTCATTTTCCGCTGGCACCGCGCTCCTCGTCGATGATGAAGAGCTCATTCGACTGAGTACCGCGGATATGCTGAGCGATCTCGGCTTCAAAGTGCATGAGGTGCCTTCAGCGGAAGCGGCCCTGGAGGCTATCAGTGCGGGTTTGGAGGCGGACTTGCTGATCACGGATCACCTGATGCCCGGCATTACCGGCGTACAACTCGCGCACATCGTGAAATCTCGAACACCACATACTCGGGTTTTGGTCATCTCCGGATTTGCCGAAATCGAGGGAATCGAGCCGTCTTTGGCACGACTCACGAAGCCGTTCGTGCAGAGCGATCTCGAGGCAGCGTTGGCCGAACTGCAGCAGAGATGAAATGGCGCCATAGCGAGAGCTTTTGGCCCTCAGACACAGCTAGTCAGCACGGCCTTCAATGCGGTCGAACTCAGCGCGCTGGTGCTCCTCAATCCGTTTGGACGTTCGGGTATGCATCGCTCGTGAGCACCGGGCGCGCGTGGTGCGGCTCGTCGGGCGAGGGGTAGGGCCGTTTGAACGTAAAGGCGAGTGGTCCTGGCCCGTGGGATCGAAGGGTTTCGAGTTTCTGCTGCGCTTCCATCACCGTGGGACGATGACCCACGGTTACCCACCAGAGTGCGGCGTGCGCTTCAGTCATCGGCTGGAACCATTCCCGCCGCCTGCGCATGATGTCGGCGTGCCCGGATTCGAATGCGTAGTGACTCAAAGACGCGACGTCCTTCCATACGGACATGTTCACAACGTAGTCATTGCCGAATGGGCGGATTGCATCCGCGCTTTCGTCCTCATCTTTGAGCCGCCAAACAAATCCGGGCGCCTCCTCGGCAAGCGCATTGATGCGGTCCAGATTCTTCACGAAATCCACCATCGAAGGGGATTCGAGCGTTTCTCGCAGCTTGGCGATGTTCACTTGGGCAAGCTCGTAGTGGGACATTGGTTTCCCTCCAGATATCAACTGAATGGCGCGATACGGCTACACCCCAAACGCTCTTCCGCTATCAGTATTGTCCGACACCTTTCATAGCAAATTCAACTGGCTATCTTCTGAAACCCTGGCAAACGCCGGCCTTTAGCGGATTCCGCCTCAAACGTGCCGGACAGTAGTGGCTCTATACGATTGATGCGAGCGACGTTCAATCAGGAAGTGCAAAGGCCACGATGCTGCTTCCCGAAGGGGCGCCGTTCTTGCCGCCACCGCACACGATCACGATGTATTCCCGGCCATTGAGTTCGTAGATCGAGGGCGTGGCATTGCCTGCGGCCGGCAGCACGGTCTCCCAGAGCAATTGGCCGGTGAGTTTGTCAAAGGCGCGAAACTTCTTGTCGAAGTTCGTCGCAGCGATGAATAGTAAACCGCTCGCCGTCACGACGGGTCCGCCGTAGTTGTCACTGCCGGTGTTGGTGATGCCCTGGGCAACCAACTCCGGGTACTCGCCCAGAGGTATGTGCCAGCGGATCTCGCCTTTGTTCAGATCGATGGCATTGAGCGTGCCCCACGGCGGCGTGAGCGGCGGATACCCGTCGGGATCTCGGAACAAAATGTAACCCTCGTTGCGGTACTGGAGCCAGTTCGGATCCTTGGCAGCGGCCTCGGCATCCACGTGTCCGGTATCCTTGCCGCTGATCAAAAAGTCCACGATTTCATCGACATTCTTCCCCAGATAATCAAAGGCCGGCATGCGGCCGCCGCCTTCGTTGATCAGAGTCTTCAATTCCTCGCGGGTACGCCGCTTGCCGATGTCCACCAACGAAGGAAACGTGGGCGGCGCGCCCCGCAGGTCATCGCCGTGACAACCGGCACAATTATTCTTGTAGAGCGAGGTCGTGTCATGATTCACCATCCGAATGATCCACGGCTGTTCATTCGAGTTGACGTACAACAGTCCCGTTTGCGGGTCGTAGGCGGCCCCGCCCCACTCCGCACCCCCATCCGTGCCCGGCATGAGGACCGTGCCGCGAAAACTCTCCGGCGTATAGAGCCCGTTCGAGTTCAGGCTGCGCAGTTGCGCCAAGACCGCCGCATGCGCCTCGGGCGTGCGGTTGGTGACCATGTCCTCCGTGAACGCTTGTCGGGCAAAGGGCGGCGGTTGTAGCGGATACGGTTGGTCCGCAGCCAATTTCTCGCCATCGAGTTGGGAGGCAGGCACCTTTTTCCGGCCTACGGGAAACAGGGGGCGACCCGTCTTGCGGTCGAGCACGTAAACCGTGCCCATTTTGGTGATCTGCGCGACGGCATCCACGGACTTGCCATGTCTCTTCACGGTCACGAGACTGGGCGCAGCGGGAAAATCCAGGTCCCAGGTGTCGTGCCTCACGCCCTGAAAATGCCAGATACGCTTGCCGGTCCGGGCATCCAACGCGAGCACGCAATTGGCGAACAGGTCATCGCCGATGCGATTAGCGCCGTAGAAGTCGAAGGATGCAGAACCGGTGCCAGCGAACACCATGCCGAGTTTGGGGTCGACCGTGAGACCGGCCCAGGCATTGGCGCCGCCCGAAATCTTGTAAGCGTCCTTGGGCCAGGTCTCGTAGCCGAATTCTCCAGGCCAGGGGATGGTGTGAAAGATCCAGCGCAGCTTGCCAGTGCGCACATCGTAAGCGCGGATATGCCCCGGAGATCCGGGCAGCGTTTCCGGGACGGTGCTGCCCAGAATCAGCAGATCCTCGAAGATCACCCCGGGACTACTGGCACTCACGCTCAGCGACTCCGGCGCTCGACCGAGACCGTCGCGCAAATCCACTTTTCCCGCGATCCCGAAGCTCTCGATGGGAGTGCCGGTCTTGCGGTCCAGCGCAAACAGAAAATTTCGGTACGTGACGAACACACGATCCTCGTAGACCGTCACGCCGCGCTGTCGAAATCGGC
>Ga0116230_10000655_pt1 | contig 30771 bp, 27 predicted proteins | sample S1TSphfallax_3_FD_88678 | JGI IMG/M metagenome (GOLD analysis project Ga0116230, IMG submission 88678) | Host-associated microbial communities from peat moss isolated from Minnesota, USA - S1T2_Fd - Sphagnum fallax MG | ecosystem: Host-associated > Plants > Peat moss > Unclassified | place... | reverse complement strand
GACCACCCTCGACCACAATGCCCGCACGCTTTTGCAGGTGAAGGTCGATCATGCCGACGACGCCGATGATCTTTTCACTCGCCTCATGGGCGATCTGGTGGAGCCCCGACGGGAATTCATCCAGGCCAACGCCCTGGACGCCGAGATAGACGTTTAGGCTGCCATGTCGTTCGACATCGCCAATCTCGCCTATGCCCCCAGCATCGGCGTACGTCGAAAACACCAAACCCCCGTGGTCTTGGCGACCGAGGCGACCCTCCAGGGGTACGGGCGTCTGGTGGCCGAGCCCCGGGACTTTCCGATCGAAATCGTTCAATGGCCCGCCCAGAGTTGGCGGCCGATTGATCCTCATAGCGGAGACCAGGGCGGTCTCGCAGAGGGTGAGTTCGCCTTGGTATGGCATGGGGACACCCTTTTCGGCCACAATAGCGCCGTGGGCGATTCTTACCTTTTTGGCTGGAGCCGGTGGCCCGAGTCCGCCCGCCCAGCCGGACCGCCAGCGGCGCGGCGAGAGGCGCTCATGTGGCGGGCCAACTATCACCCGGATGGCGGGCAACTCGTGTTTCCTCTGGAGGGAGAAAACTTTCTCGTAAGCCTCGCGGCGCCCGGGGACGACGTGACGCCGGAAAGCTTCGTGACGTTCAGGGTCGAGGCAGGCCAAGGAATCTACATTCACCCTGGCGTATGGCACGGGCCCTTTATTCCGCTGGCGGACGAGGCGCGCTTTCTTGATCGGCAGGGCCGGGTGCACGCCCGGGTTTCGGTCGACTTCGTCAAGGAGTTCGGCCTCTATCTCGCGGCGCCGCTCTCCAACAGCCCCTAGGCAGGCCTCTGAGCGGCGGCTTCGCCTGGTACGCCGAGAATGAGGCAATAGAGCACAGCCTGGGTCGGGCCGCCGATGCCCAGGGTCTCCTCCACCCGCTGGAAGTCCATGGCCCCGGTGGGGTTGGCCACAAGATCGTGGCTGGTGGCGACGAGCATGATGTTCTGAGCGATATGGCCCGCCTCAATGGCTGTCACCCGGTACGCGGTGCCGTCGTGATATTTCCACATGGGCCGCTCGAAATTGGCCACCAGGAAGATCAGTGCGGCCGCGTCGGAGGACCAGTGCTGTCCAGCCAGCAGATCGCCGAATGCCGGGAGGGTCTCAACCCCCGTGCGCTGGAGCGACTGCTGCATGGCGGAATAGTGGTAGACGCCGGGGCCCAGGCCATCCACGCGCCGGGCGCAGACATAGGCCTCATAGGGGTTCCGCGCCCCGCCCGAGGGCGTCATTTTGAGGGGAAGATCAACGATGTCTTCGTCCTCGATGACCGCGGTTATGGCCATGGAGAAGAGCAGGCACTCGGCGACCTGATGGACGGAGATGGGCGCATCTCGCAGCACCCGGTTGGTGCGTCGTCGCGCCATGGTCTTGAACGGTTCGCCAAAGTTTTGCCGGACCGGCAAGGGGATGGCCGTCTCTGGATTATCGTTGGTTTGATAGAGGGGGGGCGAGGGGATCACCTTGACCAGTTCGCGGAGGCGCTCGCCGCCTTCCTCCTCAGTCATGAATTCGCCAACGCGCGTGCTGAAATGGTAGGCGGCCGCGAAGGGACCCCACAGCCAGTCCTTTGAGAAGGCCGCATCTCGCGCGGCGTCTTCGGACTCTTCGATGACGACAGCGCCGAGATCTGCGAGCTGCGTAACCGCTTTCACGATGGAGGTTTGGGAATAATCCGGAAAGGACGCGTACAAAATCTCTAAGTCCGTCCAGGCGCCGATTTGCCTGACGATCTCAAGAGCCGTCGGATTGGCCAGAAAGGTCTTCTGGCGAAGAAAATTATGGAAAACGAACCGGTCGCCTTCCAGCAGTATCAGAAGGCTCTCGGACCTCTTGACGCGCAAGCACCACCCGCCGTCGAGAGGTCCGTGACGACCCCGTTTATTTTAGGCGGCGACCGAGGCGACGGCCTTTGCGGAACCCACGCTGCCCGTGGCCCACACCATCCGCGAGCCGGACTGAGCGCTGCCGGTGGCCCACACCATCCGCGAGCTGGACTGCGCGCTGCCGGTGGCCCAGACCATCCGCGAGTCGGATTGGGAACTGCCCGTTGCCCACACCATACGGCCAGCGCCGTTGGTGGCCTCTTGGATCTCCAGGTCCAGATCCCGCTTCGCCGAGACGCGACGCTCAAAGGTGATGACTTGGCCCAGATAGTTAGAATTCGACATAATTGTTCTCCGTTCTTGATCTAAAAACGATAATCCCAGTTGACCCAAAGAACCCCTCGGGATTCTTTGCCGTATCTCGAAACCTTCACCATCAAATCGACCAAGGCTTCGTTAAAGAAACCTCGACGACAAGCGGACGGGACGATCATTTGATTGAGTAGACCGCAAAATACATTCATCACTATCCCGCAACAACACACGGAAACGTGGGTGTCTACACTTTCATAAACTCGCCCTGTTAATTTATGTCCATGTATAGAGAGGGTTGTCAACTGTATTGTTTGCAATGCGTTGGGAACAGTCAGTTCTCGGAGGTGTGCAAACGCGCGCAGGGGGCGAGAATCGGCACCCAGCGCGCAGGCTATTTTGGGCCCGGCGCACTGACGACTGTGGCCGAGGCCTGCTCCCATTCCCATATGAGGTGCTCGCCTAGGGAGCATCACGGCACGCCATGAAATATAAGCAACTGGGTCGCACGGGCCTTTTCGTGTCGGAAATTTGCCTTGGGACCATGACTTTCGGCGGCAATGCCGACGCGGGCATGTGGCGCGCCATCGGCTCGCTCGAGCAGGAGGCGGTGGATGAGATCGTCGGGGGCTCCCTCGCGGCGGGCGTCAATTTCTTCGACACCGCCGATGTCTATTCCTTCGGCGAGTCCGAACGGCGCCTTGGGCAGGCATTCAAGAATCTCGACGTAAAGCGCAAGGATGTGGTCATCGCCACCAAGGTCTTCGGGCGCATGGGCCCTGGCCCCAACGATCAATCGGCCTCGCGCGGCCACATCATGGACAGCGTCGCCGCCAGTCTTGAGCGTCTCCAGACCGACCACATCGATCTCTATCAGATCCACGGAAATGACACGGTCACCCCTATCGAGGAGACCCTGCGCGCCCTGGACGACCTCGTGCGGCAGGGGATGGTCCGTTATGTGGGCGTCTCAAACTGGTCGGCCTGGAAGATCGCCAAGGCCCTGGGTGTCAGCGAGGCCAAGGGGCTCTCAAGATTTGAAACGCTCCAGGCCTATTACTCCATTGCCGGGCGGGATCTGGAACGTGAACTCGCCCCCCTGATCCTGGAGGAAAACCTGGGCCTGATGGTCTGGTCTCCCCTGGCGGGGGGGCTTTTGTCCGGCAAATTCGGCCCAGGGTCTTCCGCGCCGAATGACGCCCGGCGCGCCAACTTCGATTTTCCTCCCGTGGATAAGGAGAGGGCTTGGCCGTGCGTCGCCCTGATGCGCGAGATCGGCGACGCCAAGGGGGTCTCGGTGGCCAGGGTTGCCCTTGCTTGGCTTCTCGCCAAGCCTCACGTCATGAGCGTGATCATCGGCGCCAAGACGGCCGCGCAGCTCGAAGACAATCTGGCTGCCGTTGAACTGCTGCTTACGCCGGATGAAATTGGCCGGCTCGATGAGGTCAGCGCTTTGCCCCAGGAATATCCGGGGTGGATGTTTTCCCGCCAAGGCTCCACGCGAATTCCCGCGGCGTTCTCAAAATCCACCTGACCGCCAGATCAGGCTTCGGCTTCCACGAGGCTTTCGACTTCGACGGTTTCATCCAGTGGAAGGGTCAGGGTGAATACAGTACCCTCGCCCTGCGCGCTCTCGCAGCGGATTATACCGTTATGTCGCGTGGCCACCGTATGAACAAGGGCGAGTCCCAGGCCGACGCCCTGGGAGCCGGTTACGTCGTCCCGCGACGTGGCGAAGCGGTGGAAGAGATCGGCCAATTGCGCCTGGGCCATGCCTCCGGCGCGATCGGCAATCTCGCAGGCCACCGCGGCGACGCCTTTCAGGTGGTCGGGCATGAGGCGACAGCTGACGGTTTCGCCTCGCGGACTGAACTTGATGGCATTATCGAGGAGGTTGATTAGGGCGCGGGTCAGCAGCCGACGATCAGCCAGAACCACATATTCCACATCCTCGGGCTCAAAGCGCACCTTCACGCCGGCCGATTGCGAAAGCCCCCAGACCGCGTCCGCGGCGTCTCGCACGACATGGGTCAGATCGATCTGCTCAAACTTGTATCGGGCGGATTCCGCCTGGGCCAAGCGCACGAAAGCGTCCGCCAGCTCGAGGGTGCGGCGGGTCTGGCCTTCAATGCGTTGGCGTAAGGCGGCGGGCGCCGCCTTGAAGTCGGGATGACTGAGAATGGCCAGAATGGCCGACAAGGGCGAACGCATGTCGTGGGAAAGGAGCTGCAGGGCCTCCTCTCGCTGTCGCATGGCCTCCACCAGAGGTGTGACGTCGGCCAGATGCACGATCCACCCTGTCGGTTGATTCTGGGCGTCGAGAGTGGGGGTGAAACGCAATTCATAGGCCCGACCCCCCGGTCCCTCGCCGGTAAGCGGTCGGATGTCGGCTATGGTCTCGCCGTCCGCCGGAGTATCGGCCGGAGGCCAGACGGGTCGAGAGCCGGTGTCAGAAGTTATGATGGTCGCCAGCACCGGCTCCACCGGCGCCCCTGTCGCGACCGTCAGGCCGATCAGGCCGGCGAAGCTGGCGGCCGCGGCATTGACCCGCGCGATGACCCCATCGCGATCCACCACGAGAACGGGATCGGGGAAATTGGCGAGGATATCGTCCACGAAACGGCGAAGATCGGCAATGCGTCGCTTGGCGTCCTCCAGCAGGGTGATCTGTTGAAGCACGACATCGCCACCGACTGCCCGTAGCGCGCGAGGCGTCGCAATGGGACCGCCTGAGTCTTGCTGGAGCTGTCGAATCTGGTCTGAGAAATAGGCGCTTGCGGCATTAAGCCGCCGCCAACCCCAATAGGGTACGATGATCGCTAAAGTGGCGATGTAAGGCGTGGGCGGTAACCAAATTACGCGGAACGCCACGCCAGTGATCGAGATTATTAGGGGAACGCCGGCCATGACTGCGGCGAGCCAAAGACTTTCGCGGGGACCAAGTCGAACGAGGCCGAACAAAAGTAACAATATAAGAATAATCGAAATCAATAGTATCACGAGCTCATTTATCTCAATAATATGAGATCGACTCAGGAGGGCATCTAATACGTTTGCCTCAATTTCGACATTCGGCATTCCTCTTTCTGCGGATATTGGTGTTTGGTAGTCGTCCATCAGGCCCGGCGCGGTGGGGCCAAGCAGCACAAATTTATCGGTGAACAGGCTTGGTTTAACCTTGCCCTCTATCACTGACGCCGCAGAAACCTCGGTGAATGTACCTGGAGCCCCAAGATAAGGTATAAGCATTTCGCCTGCGCGGAATAACGCGTCTGGTCCTTCGCCAACGGGGCGCTCTTTGGCATCAATTGTCAGGCGCCGTCCGTTGAGGCGCGCCATTTGAAGGACAATCTGCGGCGTGAGCCGCTCCTTCGGGCCTTGCAATAGGAAAACGCGTCGCACCACGGCATGCTCGTCGGCGTCTGGGTCTCCGGGCCCCAACCCCGCAGCGGCTGCCGCGAGAATGGGGACCGGCTTGTAGGTAAGCCATGGACGTTCAGGGTGGGCTGGATCTCGAGGTGTAGGGAGAAAAGTCTTCGTAAGGCTAATTGCCCTCCGGAGAACTTCATCCTGCCCTCGCGGCCCCGGCGAGACGAACAGAAACAGGCAGCCCAACGCCTTTGGGCGATCCTGGGCGATCCGCGAAATCAAAGCCGCGTCCTGTAACCTCGACCAGGGCCATTGGCCCTTTTCCTGAAGGCTCTTAGCGTCAATCGCGACGATGACGATGTCGGGCCGCGGTTTGAAGTGGGTGAGTCTAAGGGAGAAGTCGTAGATCGCTTCGTCGAGCCGGGTGGTCGCGCCAGTGCTTACGAGCGTGAAGAGCAGCACCGTGGAAAAAACCGCGGTGGCGCACCATTCTATCCAGAGGCGTCGCCGGTCGGCCGCGAAAGGACTTTCAGATGAGGGGCCGGCCGCCTTGCGCGCGCCGTTCTCTTCATCCCCCCTAGGCAGGGTTCAGGTCCGCCTCGGCCCCCGTGGCGCGCTCCAGCCGGTAACCAAAGCCATAGACCGGGCCAAAATTATAGCCGTTTTCGGGGGAAAGCCCGAGCTTGGCCTTCAGTCGGCAGACATGTGTATCGAGGGTCCGCGATGACACGTTCGCTCCCGTTCCCCAGACCTCCTCCATCAAATAGGACCTGGCGAGCGGCCTGTGCATGTTGCGAAAGAGGGTCAGGGCGAGCGCGAACTCCTTTGTAGTCAGGGTGTGCTCCTGGTCCCCGACGCTGACCACCTCTCGCGAGCGGTCAAAAACAAAGGGCTCGAAGACCTCGAGGCTTCCCGCGGAGTCCGGCGCGGCGCGGCGCAGGAGGGCCTCGACGCGGGCGTTAAGCACCACGTTGCGGACGGGCTTGGAGACGAAATCGTCCGCGCCTGACACCAAGCCCGTGACCAGATCCTGATCACCATTACGCGCCGTGACGATAATGATCGGCACCGTATTGGCCAAGGTTCCGGACCGGATACGCGCGACGAGGTCCTGGCCGCTCATATCAGGAAGCGACCAGTCGACGCAGACCAGATCGAAGGTGTCGCGATGCAAGGCGCGCAGGAATGAGGAGCCGTCGGGGAAGGCGGTCACCCTGTGACGCCCCGCGAGGATCGCCGAAAGTTCGGCGCGCGTCTCGGCTTCATCCTCAACAATGGCGATCCGGCTCACTGTCTGTCTCCGCCAGATTTCGCGCCGCGTCCGCAGGTCGCGAGTAGCCGCCTTGAAAGGTCAGGGCTCAAATGGGCCCGGGTTTTCACCATGGTCCTTATCCGCCTAATCTTGTTTCCAAACCACGAGGTCTCGTGGCCCCTAACGAAACCCTTCCATGTCGGAGCAGTGAAAGTCGCCGAAACCGTGCGCAGGGCAAAGACGGCTGCTCGAAACTGACAACGTGGAAAAGTTAAATGCACGTAACATTTCAAATCTTGGATAGCGCCAAGTCGATCTCACTGCAAGTCGTGTCGCTTAGGCGTTTAACGGTCGAAATTTGAAACGTGTTTCGCGCGGCTAAGCACGGAGAGCCCAGCCTGTAAGAGAAACGCCCACCGTGCGCGCTCGCACAGTGGGCGTATTTTTCGTCTTCTTGATTCTCGGTGTGAGCCGAGCGTTTTCTCCCAGAACCGCCCTCGCGCCATCGCAGACCGGGGCCAGGCGCGGAGCGAGGCCGCAAGATCGGCGTTTCTCTTTATCTGTCAACCCCTCAAGTAAAAGCGCGTTCAAAACTTCGCGGCGGCGACGGCGCGGGTCAGAAGGTCCGCCGCCTCGCTCGTGGCGTGGAAGACGTGGCCCGGACGGGTCACGCTCACCGGCCCCACGCCCGCGGCGGCGAGAGCCGCGGCTGCGGCGAATAGTCGCGCCTGCGCCACGAGCACGCCGTGGGCCCGCGTAGCCTCGCCCGCCGCGACGAACGGCGCGACAGCGGCGCGCGCTTCCGCATCCTGGTCGGCGGGCCAGGTAAGGCTGGCAATGATCCGGCCCCTGGCCCGGGCCTCCAGAATGGCGAGGAGTCGACGGCAAATGCTGAGCTTGGCGTCGTCCCAGTCAGCGCCCACGGCGGCGGCCAATCGGGCTTCGCTTTTGAGGATAAGGCCGTCCGCGAGGGGCTTGAGCCCATTGGCCGCCAAGGTCGCGCCGGTTGTGGTGATGTCGACCACCAGTTCCGCCGCTCCCGCCGCGGGCGCGCCTTCGGTGGCGCCCCCGGATTCCGCCAGTCGATAATCAGCGATGCCGTGCCGCGCGAAGAAGGCGCGGGTCTGGACGACGTATTTCGTGGCCACACGCAGCCGTCGCCCCGTGCGCGCCAGATAAAGATGAGCGACGTCCTCCACATCCGCCATGGTCTCCACATCGACCCAGCTCTTTGGTGCGGCGACCACCAGATCCGCCCGGCCAAATCCCAGGGCCGCCAGAAGCATCACCGCGCCGCCATCGAGCTCACCCTGCTCACGGAGCAGATCCTCGCCCGTGACGCCGAGATGTATCTCTCCGGCGGCCAGGGCGGCGGCTATATCCCCTGCGGAGGCCAAGCGAACTTGAATCTCATCAAAGCCCTCAAGGGCGGCCGAGTAGCCGCGCGCGCCGCCTACCGCGTGCAGCGGAAGGCCGCAGTCCGCCAGCCAAGTTTCGACCTGCTCCTTAAGCCGCCCTTTTGAGGGAACCGCGATGATCAGAGGTTCGCTCATGAACTCGATCCCGCCCAGGCCCGTCCGGGGCGCACCATGCAACCCACCGCCCCTGTGGGCAGACTGGCGCCTAGCTTGCCCGGCAGGCTGTCATACCGGCCGCCCGCAGCCACGGGCTGGTCCGCGCCGAGGCCTTCGCTCCGCACCTCGAAGATGACGCCATCATAATAGCCAAAGGCGCGACCGAACGCCGCAGAGAAGCGCACCGCGCTTCGCGGGACGCCGGCCGCCACCAGGGCTTCGACCCGCTGCGTCCAGGCCACGCGCCCCGCATCCAGCGTGTCCGAGGCCTTGCCGACCAGATCCGCGACGGCGCTTAAGGCAATCTCCGGTGCACCAGAGATCGACATGAAACGCCCGAACAGGTCCGCCTCGGCGGGCGTCAGGCGCGGCGCCTTGGCCAGGGCGGCGCGCTCGCCCAAACGGTGGACGATCTCCGCGGCGGACCGACCGCCCACGGGCTCGATTCCCGCCAAGGCCCAAATGTCCTCCAGGACAGCGGTCGCCGCGGCCTCGGGTAGGCCCGCGAGGAGGGCGCCCAGCCGCTCCCCCCCGGTCGGCGCGGCATCGCCATTCACGGCGCTCTGAAGCTCGGCGCGCAATTTGCGCGGACTCGAAAAGGCGCGTTTGAGGCGCGCCGCCAGGGGAGGGGCAAGGTCAAAGGCGTCCACCACCGCCCCGAACAGGCCCACATCGCCCATGATGAGCGTAAGGTCATCTCGCCCCCCCGCCATGGCCGCCCGCCAGGCCATGGCCGCCATCTGGGCGTCCGCCAGGGCGGGTTCGCCCGGCTCGAAGGCTTCGACGCCGATCTGCGGGAACTCCTCGGGGCGGTCGGACCCCGCTGGGGCCACGCGGAAGACATGGCCGCTATAGAAATACCGCCCGCTTGGCCTGCCGCTGGCGAGGTGGGCTGTAAGGGCCGAGAGCGTGAAGTCCGTTCGCAGACAGGCCTCGGGCCCCGCGTCGGCGGTCTGCACGACGAACAGGCGCTCACGAAGAGTCTCGCCCGCGAGATCGAGCAACTGACCCAGGGGCTGCAGCACCGGGGCGTCCAGCAGGTGGGCGGGGCTTTCCAGGAAAGGCGCGCGCACCGCCTCCAGAACATTCGCGGGGATCGAAGGCTCGAGTCTCACCGCGCGGCCTCCACGATGCGACGGACCGGCGCGATGAATGCGCCGCGCGGCGCGGTGAACTGGCCGGGTCGATCCTCGCGCCAGGTCCGATTGTCGCTTACGCCATCGGCCAGACGACGGCCCAGATCGAGATCCTTGATGGTGACAACGCCCTGGGCGACCTCGTCGCCCCCCATAATGATCGCCGCGGGCGAGAGGCGCCGGTCGGCATATTTCATCTGCGCCCGCATCCCAGAGCCGCCCAGATAGACCTCCGCCGCTAGTCCCGCCGCGCGTAGCTCCGCCGCGAGCGCGAAATAATCCCCCATCAACCCCTGGTCCAGGGCGAGGATGACCACGGGCCCTCTGGCGACCTCGCCCTCCGCGCCAGCGGCCGCGAGCGCCGCGGCCAAGCGCGATACGCCGAACGAAAAACCGGTCGCGGGGGTCGGCTGGCCCGTAAAACGCGCGACGAGGCCGTCATAGCGTCCGCCACCGCCGATGGACCCAAACCGGGAGGTCTCTGGCGCGCCAGCCGACAAGACGAGTTCCGCCTCGAACACGGCCCCGGTGTAATATTCTAAACCACGTACGATCGAGGGTTCAAACACCGCCTGGTTCTGGTCGATCCCCAGCCGGCCGAGCGCTTCGCCGATGCGGCCAAGTTCGCCAAGTCCTGCCTCGCCCTCTTCCGACCCGCCGATAACGCCCGCAATGCGGTCCAGCGTCTCAGCGCGCGACCCACCGCCCGCCTCGACAAAGGCGAGAACCGCAGCGATGGCTCGCGGCCCAAGTTCCGCGCCTCGCGTGAAGGCGCCGGAGTCATCGCGCCGCCCTGCCCCGAGCAGGTCAGCCACCCCGCCCGCGCCCAGGCGATCCAGCTTGTCCACGGCCCGCAGGACGGCCAGCTTCTGGCCCTCGTCGGTCACGTCGCTCGCGGTGAGGAGCCCATTCAGCAGCTTGCGGTTATTGATCTTGAGGACGCAGGCGCCGCGCTCAAGGCCCGCGGCCTCATAGCCTTCCAGGGCCATGGCGATGATCTCGGCGTCGGCTTCGGGACGGTCCGAGCCGACAGTGTCCGCGTCGCATTGAAGGAACTGGCGGTAACGTCCGGGTCCGGGTTTCTCGTTTCGCCAAACCGGCCCAAAGGCGTAACGGCGGAAGGGCTTGGCGAGGCTCTCCCAATTTTCAGCCACATAGCGGGCCAGCGGGGCGGTCAGGTCGTAGCGTAGCGCCATCCACTGTTCATCATCGTCGCGCAGGGCGAAGACCCCCTCATTGGGGCGATCCGCGTCGGGCAGGAACTTGCCGAGGGCGTCGGCATATTCGAAGGCGCCGGTATCCAGGGCCTCGAAGCCATAGCTTTCATAGACACGCGACACCGCTTCCAGGATGCGCCGCTCGACGCTCAAGGCGCCGCCACGGCGGTCCTGGAACCCGCGCGGCGCGCGCGCGAGCGGCCGTTGCGGCTCCTGAGGCGAGGGCTCTTCGGTCATGGGCGAGGGCGATTAGCCCGCGGGCGGGCTGGCGGCAAGGCGACTGGCAAGCCCGTGAGGGGGCGCGGCGTCTGGCGTGGGCTGGGCGGCGGCCTCCAGAGCGTGGACCACCAGGTCAGGCGTCAGGAGTTGGGGCAGCACCCGGGGCGCGTCGCCTTTGGCGTCGTAGAGGAGGTAAAGTGGAACGCCAATGCGGCCCTCGGATTCCAGGGCCTTGGCGATATCGCCGTCGCGGTTCGTCCAGTCCGCCACCAGATAGACAACGCCCGTCTGACTCATGGCGCGGGCGACGGCGGGGTTGGAAAAGACCACCCGCTCATTGACCTGACAGGTGACGCACCAGGCGGCGGTGAAGTTCACCAGGACCGGTCGGCCCTGCGCCCGGAGATTGGTCACGGCGGTGGGGCTCCAGGGTTTTGAGGCGAGGCCGCTGGCTTCGCTCGCACTCTGACCCGCGGTCGGCGCCGGGAACGGCACGGCGAAGGCGACGGCGAGCGCGCCGACAAGCGCCAGCGCTGTCATGCCCGCGGCGATGCGGCTGGGCCGACCCAGGACGCGGCGCTGTTGGAAGAGGCCGAATGTCCACGCGGCGAGCGAGAGCATGATGGCGGCCGCCAGCAAACGCGCCAGGCCTTCGGCCCCACTCTGTTGGGCGAGAACCCAGGCGAGCCAGGCCGCGGCCGCGTACATGGGGAAGGCGAGCGCCTTGCGGAACATGTCCATCCAGGCGCCGGGGCGTGGCAGGGCCCTGATAAGGGCTGGACTGAACGCGACCACCGTAAAGGGCGCGGCGAATCCGAGGCCAAGGGCCAAGAACACCGCCAGGGCCGCGGGCCAGGTCTGGGTCAGGGCGAAGCCAAGGGCCGGCCCCATGAAGGGCGCGGTGCAGGGCGCGGCGACGACGACCGCCAGAACCCCTGTAAAGATCGAACCCGTGAGCCCCTCCCTCGCCGCCAGTCCCGATCCCAGCCCCTGGAGGGAGGTCCCGATCTCGAAGAGGCCGGAAAGGTTGAGGGCGGCGCCGAGCATGATGAGGGCGAGGGCCGCGACGATCACGGGCGACTGAAGCTGAAATCCCCATCCGACCGCCGCGCCGGCCGCGCGGGCGGCCATGAGAGCGCCAGCCAGGGCGAGGAAGCTGGCGACAACCCCTCCCAGGAAGGCGATGGCTTGGGCGCGGGGCCTGGACGCCTCGCCCGCATGGCCCGCCAAAGCGGCCGCCTTCAGGGACAGGATCGGGAAGACGCAGGGCATGAGGTTGAGGATCAGGCCGCCCAGGAACGCGAAGGCCATGGCCACGAACATGCCGCCGCTTGACTGACGCGCGGCCGCGGGAGCGTCTAGGCCCGAGGCGCCGGCGGGCGGCGCGCCAGGCGAGGCGTCGATGTCATAGGCCTTTCCGTCCACGACCAGAACGCCCGCGGCCTCGGCGGGTGTCGGGGCCTTTGCGAAATCCGGTCCGCCCGCCAGGGTGAGGGTGAGGCCTTTGGGACCATGCTCCACGCTCTGAGGCTTGGCCTGATCGATCAGGGTTCCGCTAAAAGGATAGAAATAGGCGTCCGCGGCGGAAATCCCCGCCAAGCGCGGCCCGACAATACCGAGGGTGAGGCCTCCGGCGGTGCGCTGGAACCGCGCGGTGAGACCGGCGTGCTTCGGCGCCGCCTCCAGGGCCTTGGAGATCAACGCGCCGCTCCCGGTATCGCTGGGCGCGGGCGCCGCCAGCACCGGAAGGTCCAGGGCGAGCTTGGCCGTTTCCGGGACACAGACCGAAGAGCAGATCAGGTAATCGATATTCAGTGCCAGATGCGCCGTCTCGCCCGGGCGCGCGCTGGCTGGAACATCGAGGGGCACCGGCATGACGACCCGCCCTTCGTAGCCATAGTTCATGATCGGCCCCAGCGGGAGCCGCTCGGGGGTGGGCCAGACAATCTCGCCCGCGCGCCAGCCCGCCGGTAGGGTCCAGGTTAAGGTGGGCGCCTCGCCGGCGTCACCGGGATTGCGCCAATAGGTGTGCCATCCTGGGTCCAGCTCCTGGGTCACGGCGACCCACACCCGGGCCCCCGCGCGGGCGCCGCGGCTGTCCGCGACGAGCGCCGTCCGCGCATGCGGGCCGCTGGGAACCTGCGCTCTGGCGCCGAACGCGGCGCCAAGCAGACTGACCACCATTAAAAGAGAGGCGATAGCTTTCATGAAGGCCTCTTATACGCCACGGGGCGGCTCAAGGTAACGCAGGCAAGGCCATTCGCCGCCATGGCTTGATTTTGCCCGCGGCGCGCCTTCCAGATGGCCTTAAGCTCCGCCGCGCCCTTTAGGGCTTCAACCCCATCCGAGACGCCATGCCTGCAGCCTTTGACGACATCAATATCGGGCAGGTCGCCCACCTCGGCGCGGTCATGGTGGAGGAAGAGGCCCTCTCGGCTTTCATCGCCGCGTTCATGCCCGCCTGGAGTCTGGAGCGCGGCGCGCCTGACGCCATGGTCTTCGCCATCTGGTCGAAGCTGGACGCTCAGGCCTCCGCCGCGTGGCCTCAGACAAAGCGCGTTGGGGTGGATGCTCTAAGATGGGCGCGCAATCCGCCGGCCGGAGAACTGCTCCGCGGGCGCATGACCATCATGGGCAAGGATCCAGTGGGCGATGGGAAGGGGATCGTGATCGCCCAACACGATCTTCTCGACGAGGCTGGGCGCCTGGTCTTTTCCTGTCTTACCCGCAGCGTTTTCTCGCGGTGAGAGCCTAATTAAGGCGACCGGGCGCCGCCACCTCGCCCTGACGGAAGAGCGCAAGCTGCACCAGGTTGTCGAACTGAGAGATCGAATTGAGGTGGGCGAAGATTTGCCTCAGCGCCCCATTGTCCATCAACTCGCGGAGCTTGGCGTCCGGCAGGGCCTTTAGCTTTTCTTCCGACACGGCGAAGAACTCCGCGAGATTCTGTTCGGGTCCCTGGGTTCCATCGGGAAGGGTCGGCCGGAATGCCGTACGGCGGGTTTCAAAGAGGTCAAGGCTGGTGAGAAGCTCCACGAAGGACTCCGTGCGACGCACCTCGACCTCATAATCATTGCAGAATTGGATGCAGCCCTTTGTGTATTCCGAGGCCTCGCCATTGGGCTCGAAGAAAGGGAGGTCCGGCAGGTCACCCAGCATGGCGGCGCCGCCGTCAATGCAGACCACCAGTTGCTCGCGCGTCTCGTTGGCCGCGAGCACGAAGGGATAACGGCGGATATAGCCCGGCACATAGATGCCCGGTTCAAAATACCCGTTCTCCCGGATGAACATATTGCTTTCCGAAAGGACGCCCATGATCGCCAGGGGCTGCCGACGCTCGCCGGCGAAAATCACCGGGAAGGACAGGGACGCCATCAGAAACTCGCTGACGGTCAGGGGCACCGCCTGACTGCTCGCTGCGAAGGCGAAGGGCCGGTCAATCCGGCGCAGGCCAAGCTTACCATGGGCCTGGACGTTCAGGGGTTCAGGCTTGGAATAGAAAAGCGCCGCGCCCGAGATCGGGTCGGCGGCCGCATCGGTGGGCATATCCATTGTCATCTGTAGGGGTCTTTACAGGCGGGATGAGAAAGGCGAGGGGCTTGATCGCGCCAAGCGGGTTGGGTCTCTAACTGATCGACTTCGTTGCGGCAATCTTCGCGGGCGCGGCGAATGGTGGCAGGAGAGCGATGGGGGCTTGAACGCGGTCTTAGCGAAAGGCGCATACGAATGCCTGACTATGGTCCTCATAGGATCGAATACACGGCGGATGGCCCATGACCAGAACGCCCGCCTCGCGAGGACCTGGCCCAGGGATAAGCAATTCCCCGACGCTGACTGTTTGCGTGACCGTCCTGACCGCCCTGGCCGTCGGATTCACCGCCTATGCGCTGAGGTCGATCCTGATTCCTTTTCTCCTGGCGCTGTTTCTGCTCCTGGTGATCGGCGGTTTTGAAGAGGTCCTGACGCGCCGCGTGAGACTACCCCCGCGCGCGGCGCTGCCCGCGGCTATCGTCGCGGTGGTCGCGATGTTCGGGCTCTCGATTTGGCTCATCGTACATAATGCCGAGGGGATCGCGGCGGATTCGGGCGCCTATGCGTCGCGTCTGGATGTGATCCTGAAGATGTTCGCCGACAAGGTCGGACTGGCGGCCGCCCCGACAATCGACAGTCTCTTCCATCAGGCAAATCCCGCCCGTTTCGCCCCCGTGGTCGCCAAAGAAGCGGGGCATGTGTTGGAGGGCGCCGTTTTTGTCCTCGTCTACCTCGCCTTCATGCTTGCCTCGCGGGCAGGGTTCGGCGCCAAGGTGGCGGAGATTTTCCGGGACGCCGCGCATGAAGAAGCCGTGGGCGTCGCCCGACGGATCCAGGCGGGGGTGGAGAGCTATGTGTGGGTTCAGACCCTGGTGGGTTTGATCATCGCCGGGGCCTCGATCCTCCTGATGTGGCCCATGGGCATCTCCCACTTGTTGTTCTGGGCGTTCCTGATCTTCCTCGCGAATTACATCCCGGCCATCGGCGCCGCCATTGGGGTGCTGCTGCCGCCGCTGTTTGGCCTTGTGGAGCTCAACGACCTGTGGCGCCCGATCGCGCTTCTCGTGGGCCTTGAGGCGATCCATTTTGGCGTCAGCCATATCGTCCAGCCCCGCATGCAGGGGGCGAGTCTTAATATCGACCCCATCGTCGTCTTGCTCTCCCTGGCCTTCTGGGGCGCCATCTTCGGGATCGCGGGCGCATTCCTTTCCACCCCCCTGACCGTGGTGGTGATGGTGGTCTGCGCCGAGTTTGACGCGACTCACTGGGTGGCGATCCTGTTGTCGGAAGACGGCAAGCCCAAGACGCGGGACCCGCCAGAGTCCTAGGGACGCCCTGGCCTATTTCGCGCGATTATCCACCAGATCCGCCACCACCGACGGGTCCGCGAGGGTCGTCGTGTCGCCGAGATTGGCCACATCGCCCTCCGCCACCTTGCGTAGAATGCGGCGCATGATCTTGCCTGATCGCGTCTTGGGCAGGCCAGGCGCCCATTGGATGACGTCCGGATGCGCGAATGGGCCGATCTCGCGCCGCACCCAGGCGATAAGTTCCGCCCGAAGAGCGTCCGAGGATGTCTGGTCCGCATTGAGCGTCACATAGGCCCAGATGCCCTGGCCTTTGATGTCATGCGGGAACCCCACCACCGCCGCTTCGGCCACGGCCGCGTGGGCCACGAGGGCGCTTTCAATCTCCGCGGTGCCTAGGCGGTGGCCGGAAACGTTAATCACGTCGTCCACCCGGCCGGTGATCCAGTAATATCCGTCCTCATCACGCCGACACCCGTCGCCGGTGAAATACTTGCCGGGATAGGTGGAGAAATAGGTGCTGATGAAGCGCTCATGATCGCCGAAGACGGTGCGCATCTGGCCGGGCCAACTGTCCGTGAGGCAGAGATTTCCGCTGACCGCCCCCTCCAGCACCGCGCCCGCCGCATCCACCACCTCAAGAATCACGCCAGGCAGCGGCTTGGTGGCCGAGCCTGGCTTGAGCGGCGTCGCCCCCGGGAGTGGCGAGATCAGGCAGCCGCCCGTCTCGGTCTGCCACCAGGTGTCCACGATGGGGCAGCGGCTCTCGCCAACGACGCGATGGTACCAGAGCCACGCCTCGGGATTGATCGGCTCGCCCACCGAGCCCAGCAGGCGCAAGGAGGCGCGGGACGTCCTCGTCACCGGTGCGTCGCCTTCGCGCATCAAGGCGCGCAGGGCCGTTGGCGCGGTGTAGAAGATTTCCACCTGGTGCTTGTCGATCACCTCCCAGAACCGGGACACAGTGGGATAGGTGGGCACGCCCTCGAAGATCAGGGTCGTCGCGCCATTGGCCAGGGGTCCATAGACGATATAGCTGTGGCCGGTGACCCAGCCGACGTCTGCTGTGCACCAGAAGACCTCGCCCGGCCGATAGTCGAACACCAGTTCGTGGGTGTGGCTGGCCCAGACCAGATAGCCGCCGGTGGTGTGCAGCACGCCCTTGGGTTTACCCGTCGATCCGGAGGTGTAGAGGATGAAGAGGGGGTCCTCCGCCCCCATGGGTTCTGGCGGACACGCCGTCGAGGCCGCGGCGCGCGCGCAGCCATAGTCGACATCGCGGCCTTCCAATATCGGGACCGGCGCGCCGGTGCGAGTGATCACCAGGACCTTCTCGACATCAGGGCACTGGCGCAGGGCCTCGTCCACATTGGCCTTGAGCGGCACCTTGCGACCGCCGCGCAGCCCCTCATCGGCGGTGATCACGAAGCGGGAGCTACAGTCCTGGATTCGCCCGGCGATGGAGTCGGCCGAAAAGCCCCCGAAGATCACCGAATGCACCGCCCCGATCCGGGCGCAGGCCAGCATGGCGAAGGCCGCCTCGGGGATCATGGGCAGATAGATCGTCACCCGATCGCCTTTGGCGACGCCCAGGCGTTTAAGCACATTGGCCATGCGGCAGACCTCCGCATGGGCCTCCGCGTAGCTGATCCTGCGGCTCTCGGCCGGGTCATCGCCTTCCCAGATGATCGCGGTCTGATCAGCCCGGGCCGGCAGGTGGCGATCAAGGCAATTGACGCTGGCGTTTAGGACCCCGTCTTGGAACCAGCGAATCCTGAAATCCTCCCGGTTGAAGGAGACATCCTTTATCTTGGTGAAGGGCTTTATCCAATCGAGGCGCGCCGCCACATCGCGCCAGTAGCCGTTGGGGTTGCTTGCGACGCGCTGGACCGCCGCCTCATAAGCCGCCCCATCCATAAGGGCATGATCGGCCCAGGCCTGGGGCACGGCAAAAACCTGTTCCTCGTTCAAAGCGCGTTCCCTCGTCTGGCGTTCTTCGCCCTGAGCGGCGAATATGCGAACCTCCAATGCCAAGGCAAGGCGCGCGGGCGCGCCTTACGGCTCACGCCCGATGCGGACCTTTGATCATGCTGCTTCATCTCTCGACATGGCCGGAGATCGAGGCCTTCCTCGCAAGATCCCAGATTATCGTTGTCCCCATCGGCTCCAACGAACAGCACGGGCCCACGGGGCTCCTAGGAACCGACTGGCTCTGCCCCGAGATTATCGCCCACGAGGCGCAGAAGAGCGCCGACATCCTGGTGGCGCCGACCTTCAATATCGGCATGGCCCAGCATCATCTGGATTTTCCCGGCACCATCGCGCTTCGGCCCTCCACCTTCATGGCGGCGATTGCGGACTGGACCCTGTCGCTGGCCCATCATGGGTTTCGCCAGATTCTTTTCCTGAACGGACACGGCGGCAATGTCGCGACTATCGAAGCGGCGTTTTCAGAGCTCTATGCCGAGGCCAGCTTCGCCGGTCGTTCGGCGGGGTTCGCCTGCCGCCTGAAGAACTGGTGGGACCTGAAGGGTGTGGGACGCCTGGCCCAGCAGCAGTTTCCCGTGGGCCATGGCACCCACGCCACGCCCTCGGAGATCGCGGTGACCCAATGGGCCTATCCGGGCCACATCAAGGCCGCCAAATACGCCCCCCGGATCGCCCCCACGGGGCCCATCCGCGAAGCCCGGGACTTCCGCGCTCGTTTCGCCGACGGTCGTATGGGCTCCGACCCGGGCCTCGCGACACCTGAAAAGGGTGGCGAGCTCGTCAAGCTCGCGGCCGCTGGCCTGATCGCGGCGGCCGCGGAATTCGCCGCGGAAGACGCGCCGGTGGGTCTGGCCGCCCAGTGAGTTCGATACAACTGCCCCCGCTGCCCGCTCAGGACCCCGGCGTTGATTGGCCGACGCGCGCCTGGCCCGCCGGGCCGCTCGATGAGGCGCTCATCGCCCCCCTTTTGAAACGGGCCTTCGGTCCGTCGCCTGACGCCGCGCTTGGCGAGACACACGCTGTCGTTATTGTCAGGAACGGACGGCTTGTCTTCGAGCGCTATGGCGCGGGATTTGGGCCAAGCTCCACCTGCCGCTCCTGGTCCATGGCCAAGAGCATTACGCACGCCCTGGTGGGGATCGCGGTCGGCGATGGCCTGATGGATATCCACGCCCCGGCCGATGTCCCGGCCTGGCGCGCGGCGGGTGATCCGCGCGGCGCCGTCACCCTGGACCACCTGCTGCGGATGTCGAGCGGCCTCGCCTGGCTGGAGGACTATGAGCCCGGCCGTCGCTCCGACGTGGTGGAGATGCTGTTTGGCCCCGGCCTGGATGATGTGGCCGCCTTCGCCGAGGCCAAGCCCCTGGCCCATGCGCCAGGCGAGGTCTTCTACTATTCCAGCGGGACGACGAACATCATCTGCGGGATCCTGGCGCGGAGCCTCGGCGTGACCGGCGCGGCCTTCGAAACCTTCATGCGCGAGCGGCTGTTCGACCCCTTGGGCATGACGAGCCCCGCCCCGCGTTTTGATCAGGCGGGGACGTTCATCGGCTCCTCCTACTGCTTTTGCAGCCCTCAGGATTTCGCCCGCTTCGGGTTGCTTTATCTGCGGGACGGGGTGTGGGAGGGCCGCCGCCTGCTGCCCCCCGGCTGGGTGGACTATGCCCGCACGCCTACCTTCCAGCAGTCCGGCGGGAATCTTGAAGGACCTTACGGCGCGCATTGGTGGCTGGACCGGTCGGGACCTGGATCGTTCTGGGCCTGCGGATATGAGGGACAGCATATCGCCATCATGCCTGACCGCGATCTGATCATCGTCCGCAATGGCGTGACCCCCTTGGCCACCCAAGCGGCCGCGAGGCTGTGGGTCGCGGCCGTCGCCGAGGCCCTGGCCTAGGCATCGCTCATGGCCACGGCGGGACCCGAGATCGAGCGCCTGATCGCCCTCCTGGCCAAGCTGCCGGGGTTGGGACCCCGCTCGGCGCGTCGTTCAGCTCTCGCGCTCCTGAAAAAGCGGGAACAGCTCCTCCTCCCCTTGAGCCGCGCCATGGCGGAGGCGGCGGAAAAGGTGCGCACCTGCCAGGTCTGCGGTTCCCTGGACACCCACGATCCCTGCGCCATCTGCCGAGACCCGACGCGCGACCCTTCCGTGCTGTGCGTGGTGGAGGAAGTGGGATCCATCTGGGCGATGGAGAGGGCCAGCGCCTTTCGCGGTCGCTACCATGTGCTGGGTGGGCTTCTCTCCGCCATGGATGGTCTGGGGCCCGAGGCCTTGAGGGTCGGCGCCCTCATCGCCCGCGCCTCGGATGAAGCCGTGCGAGAAGTGGTGCTAGCCCTTCCCGCCACGGTGGATGGCCAGACGACCGCGCACTATCTCGCCGACCGGCTCGGCGGCGCGGAGGCTCAGGTCACCATGCTGGCCCGGGGCGTGCCGGTAGGCGGAGACCTTGATTGGCTGGATGACGGCACCATCGCCCAGGCGATGAGGGCGCGCCGCCCCGCCTAGATCAGGCTCCGGCTTGGCCGCATTGGCGACTCCGGCTACGGAAACGGACCATGAACGAAACGCTCGTGTCTCTGGTTTTTGTCCTGCTTGCGGCGGGCGCCGCGATATGGGCCATGGCCGAGCGGGGACGCGCGTCCCGCGCCGCGCTCGAGTTGAAAATGCTGCGCGACCAGGCGACGTCCGGGGCCGAAATATTGAGGGCCCAGGCGGCTCTGTCGGCGAACGCGGTGGCCGAGGAACTGGTCAAGCGGGCCACGGAGAGCTTCACCAATCAAGACAAACTTGTGCAGGCTAGGCTTGAAGCTCAGCTGAAGCCCGTGGCCGAGACCCTTGAACGGGTTCAGGCCCATGTGACCGCCTCCGAAAAGGCCCGGGCGGAAGAGGCGGGCGGATTCAAGGTCCAGATCGAGCGGCTGATGGCCGCCGCCACCCAGACTCAGGACGAAGCCCGCAAGCTCTCCGCATCCCTTCGCCGGGGCGCTGGGGTTCAGGGCCGGTGGGGCGAGCAGATGCTGCGCAATGTTCTGGAGATGGCCGGGATGCGGGTCGGCGTGGATTTCGAGGAACAGGCGTCGGTGACGACCGACTCCGGCGCTCTTCGCCCTGACGTCGTGGTGCGCCTGCCGGGCAACGGGGTGTTCGTGGTCGACGCCAAATGTTCGCTGAACGCCTTCCTCGACGCCCAGGAACAGACCGATGAGGCGGCGCGGGAGGCGGCCTACCAACGCCATGCCCTTAGCGTGCGCGCCCATATGACCAGTCTGGCCGCCAAGGCCTATTGGGAGCAGTTCGAGAGCGCGCCGGATTTCGTGGTGATGTTCGTCCCGGGCGATCCGTTCCTGGCGGCGGCGGCCGAGCGCCTGCCTGACCTTCTGGCCCAGGCCATGGACAAGCGTGTGATCATGGTCACGCCCTCAAGCCTCTTCGCCCTGTGCAAGGCGGTCGTCTATGGCTGGCGTGTGGAGGAGCAGGCCCTCAACGCCAAGGAAATCGCCGCCCTGGGCCGCGATCTCTACAAGCGCCTCGCCACCATGGGCGATCACGTGGCGGCCATGGGCCGCTCGCTCGGCGGCGCGGTGAACAAGTACAATGACTTCGTGGGGTCCCTGGAAAGTCAGGTCCTGACCCAGGCACGCCGCTTCGAGGATCTGAAGGCCGACCATTCGTCCACCCCCATCAAGGACCTGCCCGGCGTCGAGGCGGCGGTGCGACCGTTGGTGAAACTCGCTCATGAGCCGGGGCCGCCGGTCTTGACGCTGGTCGAGCAGGCGCCTACCTCGCCCTGATGGCCATTCGGCGAATTCTTACCGTGGAGAGCGATCTCGCCACGCTGAAACAGGTCTCCGCGCCCGTGGCGACGGTGGATGATGATCTGCGCCGCCTGATGGATGACATGCTGGAGACCATGTACGATGCCCCCGGTATCGGCCTCGCTGCGATCCAGGTCGGCGTGCCCCAGCGGGTCATCGTCATGGACCTCGCCAAGGGCGAGGACGCGCCGGCGCCACGCTATTTCGTGAACCCCGAAATCCTCTGGACCTCGGAAGAGACCGCGCCCTACGAAGAAGGTTGCCTCTCGGTTCCCGAGATCTATGACGAGGTTGAACGTCCCGCCCGGGTGCGTCTTCGCTATCTCGGTTATGATGGTGCGCCGGTGGAGGAGGACGCCGAGGGTATCTTCGCCGTCTGCATCCAGCATGAAATGGACCACCTTGAAGGCGTCCTCTTCATCGATCACCTTTCTCGCCTGAAGCGAGATCGGGCCATCGCCAAGGTGAAGAAGGCCGCGAGAGCCGAAGCGGCTTAAATCAGGTCTTTGGCCTCTCCCCTCCCGGGAGGTAAGAACCACGCATCATGCGCCTGGCCTTTCTCGGCACCCCCGATTTCTCCGTGCCGAGCCTCGCCGCGCTTCTTGCGGCCGGCCATGATGTCGCGGCGGTCTACGCCCAGCCGCCCGCGCCCCGGGGAAGAGGGCAGACCTTGCGGCCATCGCCGGTTCAGGCGTTCGCGGAAGCTAAGGGACTTAACGTGCGCACGCCGGCGTCTCTGCGCGCGCCGGAAGAGGTCGCCGCCTTCGCCGCTCTTGGTCTCGACGCCGCCGTGGTGGTGGCCTTCGGGCAAATCCTCCCCGAGGAGCTGCTCGAAGCTCCACGTCTGGGGTCCTATAACCTCCACGCCTCACTCCTGCCGCGCTGGCGAGGCGCCGCCCCGATACAGCGGGCGATCATGGCCGGCGACGCGGTGACCGGCGCGCAGGTGATGCGTATGACGGCCGGGCTCGATGAGGGCCCTATCATCGCCCAGGCGCGTCTGAGGATCGACGCCCTTGATACGGCGGCGACACTGCATGACCGCCTGGCCGTGGCGGGGGCGGCTCTCATGGCCGAGGCCTTGGAGCTGGTGGCGCGTGGCGCGGCGCGCGAGACGCCCCAGTCCTCCGAAGGGGCGACCTATGCCCGCAAGATCAAACCTGCTGAGACCCGAATCCGCTGGGAGCGGTCGGCGGCGCGGGTGGACGGCCAGATTCGCGGCCTTTCGCCCGCCCCCGGCGCCTGGTTTCTCGCGCCGGGCGAACGCGGTCCGGTCAGGGTCAAGGCGCTCCTCAGCGCGCGGGCCGAGGGCGAGGGCGAACCGGGCCGCGTGCTGGACGACAACATGCTCATCGCGTGCGGCAGCGGCGCGGTGCGAATTCTGCGTGTCCAACGCGAGGGACGCGGCGCCCAGGACGCGGAGCTCTTCCTGCGTGGATTCCCCATTCCGGCGGGGACTCTTCTGACCTGATGCCCCGCTATCGCCTGACCCTGGAATATGACGGCGGGCCCTATGCTGGGTTCCAGGCCCAGAGCGGTCAGCCCACCGTCCAAGGTGTTCTCGAGCAGGCTATTCTCGGCTTTTGCGGGGAAGAGGTCCGCATCCACGCGGCGGGACGCACGGATGCGGGCGTTCACGCCACCGGCCAGGTTATCCACTTTGATCTTGAACGCGTCCTGACGCCCACAACGGTGATGAACGCGATCAACGCCCATCTTGGCGCCGAGCCGGTCGCGGTGGTGAGCGCCAGCATCGCGGACGCCGCCTTCCATGCCAGGTTTTCGGCCACCTCGCGGCGCTATCTCTACCGGATCCTCAACCGGCCGGCGCCGGCGGTCCTGGAGCGCGGCCGGGTCTGGCGGGTCAAGACGCCGCTGGACGCTGAGGTCATGGCGGCCGCGGCGCGGGGGTTGCTTGGCCTGCACGACTTCACGACGTTCCGGGACGCGGCCTGCCAGGCCAGGTCGCCGATCAAGACCCTCGATGTGGCGGCGGTGGAGCGCCACGGCGAGGAGATCCATCTGCTCTTCGCCGCACGTTCCTTCCTCCATCGCCAGGTCCGCTCCATGGTCGGCTCGCTGGTGGAGGTGGGCCGGGGCCGTTGGTCGGCCGAGGACCTGAGCCGCGCCCTCGCCGCCCGAGATCGCGCCGCCTGCGGGCCTGTGGCGCCGGCCGAGGGGCTTTGCCTCGCGGCGGTCAGCTATGAGGGCGCGCCGAACCTGGCGAAATAGTCGGTGATCAACCGCTCATAGATGCTGGCCAGGGCCTCGATGTCGGCGACCGGCGCGCCCTCGTCGATCTTGTGCATGCTGGCGCCCACCAAGCCGAACTCGACCACGGGGCAGAGGGCGCGGATGAATCGGGCGTCCGAGGTGCCCCCGGTGGTGGAAAGCTCAGGGGTCGCCCCGCTGGCGGCGGCCACGGCGGCGGCCACAACGCTGGTAAAATCCCCCGGAGCGGTCAGAAAAGCTTCCCCGCTGATCGCGGTCTCGAGACCTATGCGCCCGCGAAAATCCCTTCCGGCGGCCTTGGCCTCCTCGGCGATCCAGGCGGCGAGAGCCTCACCCTGGTAGGCGGGGTTAAACCGGATATTGATCCGGGCCTCGGCGCGGGCGGGAATGACATTGCCAGCCGAATTGCCGATGTCGATTGACGTGATCTCCAGATTGGAAGGCTGAAAGCCGTCGATCTTGGCGTCGAGGTTCCGATCTAGGAGCCGCGAGAGAAGCCGCACCAGCACAGGCGCGGGATTGGCCGCCCGGTCGGGATAGGCCACATGGCCCTGGACGCCCTCAACGACCAGCTTGGCGCTGACGCTCCCGCGCCGGCCGATCTTGATCATGTCGCCGAGCTTGGCGCTTGAGGTGGGTTCGCCCACCACGCAGTGATCAATGATCTCGCCCTCAGCCTGGAGGGCCCTCACCACTGCCTTGGTGCCGTCTTCGGCCACACCCTCTTCGTCGCCGGTGATCAGCAGGGACAGCGAGCCGTCCGGCGGCCCCTTCGCAAGCACCCGGCCCACCGCGGCGATATAGGCGGCGATGGCGCCCTTCATGTCCGCCGCGCCGCGCCCTAGGATCACGCCATTTTCGATATGGGCGGCGAAGGGCGGCGCCGACCAGGCCGCCGCGTCCCCCGGTGGGACCACGTCAGTATGACCGGCGAAACAGAGATTGGGCCTGGCGTCTCCCAAGCGGGCATAGAGGTTCTCGATTTCGCCGAACCGCATGGGGCGGCAGACAAAGCCGAGGGCCTCCAGGGCGCCGCGCACCACGGCCATCGCGCCTGCATCGTCGGGCGTCACCGAGGGGCAGCGAATGAGCGCCGCGCACAGAGATACTGGATCGACGGGGCTGGCGAGAGGCATGAGCGGTCCTTAAGCTGAACCTCGCCGCCTCGCAAAGCTCAAGGTTTCTCATCAGAAGATGGCCAAGATCGATCTCGCCGCCGTGCCTGTCCGGACGGGCACGAATTATCCCGCGCCCCATGACGCGCCCTGCCGGCTAAGGGTGCGACAGCGCCTTGGCGATGCGGGAGGCCTCAGCCAGTTCGGCGTCAATCATCTCACCCTGCCGCCAGGCGCCTGGTCGAGCCAGAGGCACTGGCACAGCCACGAGGACGAATTCGTCTGGGTGCTGGAGGGCGAGGTCGTGCTGGTGACGGACGGGGGTGAAACGCTCCTGAAGGCCGGCGATTGCGCCGCCTTCCCCGCGGGCGACGCCGACGGCCATCATGTGATCAACCGCGGCGCGACCGACGCCAGGCTGCTGGAGATCGGGACCCGCGATCCTAACCGCGATCGCACCACCTATTCGGACATCGACATGATCGCCGAGCCCGGTGAGGAAGAATATCGTCACCGGAACGGCGCGGTGTATCCCCTGTCGCGCTCTTAGTTAACGGGGCGCGCGCTTTACCAAGATGCGCTGAAGCGTCCGCCGATGCATCCCCAGGCGCCGCGCGGTTTCGGAAACATTGTTTCCGCAGAGTTCATAGACCCTCTGGATATGCTCCCACCGCACCCGGTCGGCGCTCATGGGGTTTTCCGGCGGCGCCGGCGTCTCGGTCACGGAGGCGACCATCAGGGCCTTGACCACATCATCCGCATCGGCGGGTTTGGCCAGGTAATCGATGGCGCCGGCCTTAACCGCCGCGACGGCGGTGGCGATATTGCCATAGCCCGTCAGCATGATGATCCGCGCATCCGGCCTAGCCGCCCTCAGAGCATCCACGACGGTGAGCCCAGAACCATCCTCAAGGCGCAGATCCAAAACGGCGAAGGCCGGCGGGGACGCCTTCACCGCGGCCACCGCTTCGGCCACTGAGCTCGCCAACGTCACTTGGAAGCCGCGCGATTCGAGCGCCCGACCGAGGCGGGTTCTGAGGACGGCGTCGTCATCCAGGAGCAGCATCGACATGTCGGCTGCGGTCAAGGGGGTCGCGGACTCGGCTCCCATTTAGGACACCCTCCGAGCGCCGGTTCGTTCATCGGTGATTATCAGAGCCCTCTTCATATGCGGACGACAATAGGGTGACGCAAGCTTGGGCCAGGGGGATGCGGACTCAGGCCGGCCCGGTGGCCTCGACCCGGGCGCGGTCCCATCTGGCCGTGACGATCGCGCCGAGCTTCGGGCCGTTGCGGAAGGCCACCTGCGCCCCTGTCCGTTCCAGAAGCGTCTTGGCGATGAAGAAACCCAGGCCCATGCCAACATGTCCGCTGCGCGAGCCTTCCGTCGTGCCGTGGCGGCTGGTGACATAGGGTTCGCCCAGTCGCGCCAGCACCTGCGGAGAAAAGCCCGGGCCATCGTCCCTCACCTCAATGGATAGCATCTCGGCGTCGAAACGTGCGGTGACCAAAATCTCGCCGCGGGCAAAATCATAGGCGTTCTCCACCAGCGCCGCGAGAGCGTGCAAAATCTCCTGTCGTCGCCAGAGATCCGGCGTCGCCAGGCTGGGCGGCCCCGTCACCACCCCTTCCACGCGCACGCTCTGGGCGGCGACGTAGGGGTCGACGACCTCGCGCACCAACTCCAGCAAGCTTATCCGCGCGTGCACAACGTCAGACTGTTCGGGTTTTTCCGCGAGCCGCTTGAGAATGTCCCGGCATCGCTGGGCCTGTTCCACCAAAATCCAGGCGTCCTCCTTGAACGCCCCGTCGCCCGCCTGGTAGGCCATTTCCTTCGCCACCACGGCGATGGTGGCCAGAGGTGTGCCCAGTTCGTGCGCGGCGGCCGCGGCCAGGGCGCCCAGGGCCGAGAGACGCTGCTCTCGGGCGAGAACCGTCTCGGTGATCTGCAACGCCAGGGCATTTCGCCCGCGCTGGCCGCTCGACCAGGACGAATAGCCCGCCCCGAACGCCATGGTTACGATCAGGAGGCCGGCGCACAGCAGACGATAGGCGGCGCGGATATTTCCAACGCCGTGGTCAGGCCAGGGCGGCGAGGCGATAAGGGCCAGGGCGAGCACGCCGATCGTGGCCACGGCACAGACCCCTGCGGCGTAACGCGGCGGCAGGGCGCTGCCTGCAATGGTTACGGGTAGGACGAGGGCGAGCGTCAGCGGATTGGTGAGGCCGCCGGTGGCCGCGATCAGAGCGCAGGTCTGGACGATATCGAAGGTTAAATGCGTCGTGACTTCCCACGGTTCGCCACGGCCCCGCGGCGCGCGCCACACGGCGGTGACCAGGCCCAACACGGCGGAGGCGCCAATGACCAGGAAACAGGCCGGGCCATTGACCTGCCACCTTAGGATCTTCCAGATTACCAGCACGACGACGATTTCGCTGAAGAGAAGTATCCCGCGCATCTCCACCAAGGTGCTCAGGCGGATCGTCCGCGTCGGCGTCGCCAAGGCTTGCGCGCTCAGGGCGGCGGGCGTATCGGGCCCGCGCCGGGGGGGTGGGGCGCGGTGATCCTCCAGGGATGCGAGGGATGGCTCCGATGGCATACGCTGGAAGATGGCTCCGATCGCGCCCCGGCGCGAGAAATTGTTCGCCGAGCCCAGCATGAGGCGGGCGCCATGAAACGCGCTGTGGTCTGCATCGCCTTCGGCGCCCTGGCGATCCTGGCCGTCGGGCTTCTGGCGATACAGCTCTCGGGCCGGTCGCCGGCGCCGGCGACCCAGAGCGTTCCGACGGGCCCCGCGATCGGCGGTCCGTTCCATCTTACCACCCAGACCGGAGCGCCCGCGGACCAGCGCCTGCTGCGCGGCAAATGGACGGCGGTGTTCTTCGGCTACACCTATTGTCCCGACGTCTGCCCCACCACCCTGGCGGCGCTCGGCCAGGTGAGCGATGACCTGGGCCCGGACCAAAAGCGGTTCCAGGTCGTGTTCATCAGCATCGATCCGGGGCGCGACACGCCCGAGGTTCTCGGGCGATACCTCTCGAGCCCGACCTTTCCCAAGGGCGCCATCGGCCTGACCGGGACCCCAGCCCAGATCGCGGAGGTCGCCCGCGCCTATCACGTCTTTTATCAGAAGGTCCCTCAAGGCAGCTCCTACGTGATGGACCACACCGCCGTGGTCTATCTCATGGACCCGGGGGGCCAGTTCACCGCGCCCCTCGATGTCACCGCGCCCCCGGCCCAGGTGGCGGAACACCTGCGCCAGGTGATGGATTGATGGTGGGAGGCCCCGCTCGCGCCCTTTCATCGCGGGGCGGGACCGCTTAAGGTATTCACGCAAGACCCTGCTCGGAGAACGGATGCTTTACGCGTTTCATGAAGCGGCCTTCGGCATGGCCGCCCCCTTGCGTCTCGGCGCGGAGATCACGCGCCATTTCTGGCGCTCGCCCCTCAATCCCGCGGGTGAGACGGATATGGGCCGCACCCTTTTCGCCTCCGCCGATGTGGTGGCCAATATGACCCGTCGCTATGGCAAGCCGGCCTGGCGGATCGAAGAGGTGATGATTGGCGGCCATCCGGTGGCGGTGTCCATGGAAACCCCCTGGCGGACCCCCTGGGTGAAGCTGCGTCATTTCCGGCGCGATCCCGAGGGTCTCGCCGCCGCCGGCGCGGAAGTCGAACGTCCGCCGCTGCTGATTGTCGCGCCGCTCTCGGGCCATTACGCGACCCTGCTGCGCGGCACGGTCACTGCGTTTCTGGCTGATTTCGACGTCTATATCACCGACTGGTCCAATGCCCGGGATGTTCCCATCGCCGCGGGACGCTTCGGTCTGGCGGATTACATAGACACCATCGGCGGCATGCTGAACCATATCGGTCGGCGCGCCCACGTGGTCGCCGTCTGCCAGCCCGGGCCGCCGGTCCTCGCGCAGACCGCCCTGATGGCCGCGGATGGCCACGCCTCGCGCCCCGCCAGCCTGACCCTCATGGGATCGCCCATAGATGCGCGGCTGGCGCCCACCAAGGTCAATTCCCTCGCCGAGGCCAAGCCCTTCGCCTGGTTCGAGTCGCGGATGATCGACACGGTTCCCTGGCCGTGGCTGGGCTCCATGCGGCGGGTCTATCCCGGCTTCGTGCAGCTCTACAGCTTCATGTCCATGAACGCGGACGCCCACCAGGATGCTCACCGGCGCTATTTCGCCGATCTGGTGAAGGGAGACGGCGAGCCGGCCGAACGCCACCGCGAATTCTACGACGAGTATCTGAGCGTCCTGGACATGACGGAGGAGTTCTATCTGGAGACCATCGATGTGGTCTTTCAGCGCTACCTCCTGGCCAAGGGCGAGTGGGTCCATCGCGGGCGCAAGGTCGATCTTTCCGCTCTCACCGACGTCGCCCTGATGACCGTGGAGGGCGAGAACGACGATATTTCCGGCGTCGGCCAGACCCAAGCGGCCCATGGCCTTTGCACGGGCGTGCCCGATTCTTTGCGGGAACTGTATGTACAGCCCGGCGTCGGCCACTACGGGGTCTTCAACGGCCGCCGGTTTGTCGCCGAGATCTATCCCCGGGTGCGTGATTTCATCGCGCGGAGCGAAGCGGCGCTTTAAGCTTCGGGCATGTGGGGGCGATTCGCCCTTTGGCACTGCCCGGACCGGCGCCTTGAAATGAGCCTCTTTGGACCGCGCTATGAGGACGGACAGCACCTCGATGTGGGCGGGGTCAAGGTGCGTCTGCGCGTCAGCGGCCGGGCGCGGCGCATATCTCTTAAAGTGGATCAGCGCAGCGGCGAGGTTTTGGCGGTGGCGCCCACGCGCGCGCTCCTCGGCGAAGCGGCGGGGTTCGCGAGGTCCCGGCGGGACTGGCTGTCGGACCAGATCGCCCGCGTTCCTCAACCGGCGCCCGCCTTGGCGGCCGGTCAGGTGATGCCGGTGCTCGATGAGCTTTGGCGCCTTAACCCAGACGGTCGCCGCCCGCGTCTCAGCCCCCCCGGACCCGATGGGGTGCGGGAGCTTCGCGGCTGCGGGGCCGGGGACGTCGACCCGGTTCTGGTGAGGCGCGCCGTCATCCGCGAGGCCCTTTGCGCCTTCGAGGCCCGCGCCGCGCATCACTGCGAGCGGCTGGGCGTGGCGGCGCCGCCCCTGCGCCTTATCGACGCGCGCACGCGATGGGGCTCCTGCACCCCCGCCCAGCGGGGACGTCCGGCCTCCATCCGCCTCTCCTGGCGCCTGGCGCTCGGCCCATTTGGGGTGGCCGACTACGTGGTCGCCCACGAATGCGCCCACCTTCTGGAAGCCAATCATGGCCCCAGGTTCTGGGCTCTGGTGGAGCGGCTGGTGGGAAATCCCACGGCATTGCGCGGCTGGCTGAAAACAAAGGGCGGGAGCCTGCACGCGCTGCTTTGATCTGGCGGCGGCCAGGCTTACCTCAAAGCCGATCAGCTTCCTGATTCCGAATGGCGTCGCCGTAATAGTAGTCGTTGAAATCGGGCCACGTGGCCGGCCCCCGGTCATGCCGCGGGTCAAGAGGCGGTTTTGCTCTGGAGCGGCGTGGCTTGCGCCACCTGGGCCGCCAGACGATTTGCGCGGCGTCATCCACCTCGTGAGGCGGCGGAGTTTCGATCTCGCAACTTCGAAATATTTCCCAGACCCTGACATCTCCCCCTGGGGGTGGCGGAAAGCCATCCTCGGTCCATAGACTCCAGTCAGGCCCAAGACCGAGATCCGCGCACATCGCCGCGACCGCATCCTTGAGAGAGCCGTTGAGGAGTCTGTGGAACCGATCGCTTTCGCTGAGCGGTTTCTTGGCCTCGCGGGGCAGGATCTCGGGACGCCT